>Ga0308168_1000103_pt1 | contig 166151 bp, 213 predicted proteins | sample PhyCR2_FD_202133 | JGI IMG/M metagenome (GOLD analysis project Ga0308168, IMG submission 202133) | Phyllosphere microbial communities from UC Gill Tract Community Farm, Albany, California, United States - DLSLRC.R2 | ecosystem: Host-associated > Plants > Phyllosphere > Unclassified | place...
CATTCAGCGATTGCGTTAGCCAGCGCGTACAGGAAGTGTGCGTTGAAAGTGATACGGTTAGCGTAACCAGTGATGGTTGCGTTAGGTACCAGCTCCATGATGATCTTCTCACGCTCTTCCAGAGACAGCGCTTCGTTACCGTTGTAGCTCGCCATCGCATTAGCCCATTTCTGAGCAATGGTGCTGCCGTTCTTACCGGTCTGGTTCAGAACTGCCAGGTGGTCGATGTTACGCAGGTCAACCAGCTGATCGTTGTCCGGATAGTGACCCAGGTGTACGCGGGTTACTTCGTTTGCAACAATCTTGTTGTTCTCACCGAAGTGGCGAGAGAACGCATTGCCGGTCAGTGCATCAGCAGCACGACGGATGTACGAACGAGCAGCTTCACCTTCAGGACCTTTGTCCGCACACGCCAGCAGCGCAGCTTCCATCCAGGTCAGGTCGCCAGCTTCTTCGATATCCATGCTGTACAGCAGGTTATCTTCCACAGTGTGGTTCAGGAAGTCAGGCAGGTTGAAGGATTTATCCTGAGTATCGATCTTAGCACGCTGGCCAGGTACGAACTCATGCTCGTAGCCCAGAGCACCGATGTCGTGAATATCTTCGACGCCGCGCTTAGGCTGGAACGCATTGATCCAGTTGTAGTTAGAACCCAGAACAGTGGAGGTCGCCAGAGTCAGCAGCATTTCGCCGACGTTGATGACTTTGCCCATTGGACGGTTACGCGTGATGACCATGCGTGGGAACCATACTACTTTCGCATTCTGCGGAATGCCGTAGCTTGCGTAGGTCTGCTGACCGTTGTTGTCCATGCGAGGTGGTGCGTACACCAGATCGATAAACGCGGCCAGTGCAGTTACCGGACGGGTAGCTACGTTCTGAGTCAGGTTGGCAGTCGCTTTGTTGCCAGAGCGAATGGTAGTTTGCAGCACTACGTCAGAACGGATTGGCAGACCAGCTGCGGTTTCCATTGCGCGAGCACCCCAGACAGCCTGAGCATGCAGAGTCTGTGCGATCTTCTCGAAACGACCATCACCCAGAGGTTTAACCAGGCTCAGGAATTTCTGAGAACCGAAGCGCACGTCAGCGGCGGTGTTCAGTGCACCCAGTGCGAAGAACAGCAGGTTACGAACGTACTTAGCGTTTTCCGGATCTTTCAGGTCCAGAGACTTAGGTACGACGTTAACGCCGGCAGACAGTACTGCTTCTTTGGTGTTCAGCACGCGCTGGACGTGGCTGGTGATCAGCTGCGCTACCGCATCGTTGAAGATATCGCCGGTTACAGATGCGATCTGGATGCTGTAGTTGCCCATGTTGTAGCTGCGACGCTCCAGCGGCTCTGCGCTTTCCATCAGCAGGGTGAATAGCAGTGGGATACGACGACCGTCTTTCTGTGCGTGCATTACAACACCCAGGGCGTTGCATGGCAGACCCAGAGTTGCCGCTTCCAGAGTCAGGAACATCGGCTTACCGTATGCGCCTGATTTAGAGCTGGCCGGATCGTTGTCGATGATGTTCTCAGCGATCTTCTTGAACTCGTTGACGTCTACCGCGCCAGAGTTCAGACCCAGCGTACGATCCATGTTGCTGTAAGAGTCATCCAGACCGTAAGTTCCGAAGTTCTGTGACATGTTCTTTTCCTCTTTATATGTGTTCTGAGTGTTTTGTGATGCTACGGGTGCCACGCGAGCGGGCTGGATTGTTTCGCGGTGTTGACGCGCTGGTTCAGCATGCGGAGTGTGATGTTCCGCACGGTCTACCAACACACCTTCCACTGGTTGGGGTTCTTTCGGTTGCTGTTGTGCAGCAGCCTTCTGCTGATTGAGATTAGTAGCCGTTTTGACTACAGTCTCCGCCAGATGCGTTTCGCTATCTTTAGCTACCGCATCAAGAAAAGCTGAACCTAAGCTGCCAACGTGTCCGGTGTCATCAGACTTAATTGGCTCTTCAACTTTCGGCTTTTCAGATTGGTCTTTATCTTTATCGTGGACAAGTGCCATCTTTTCATTCCTTAAACATTGCAATGTTTTCGGTTAGTCCTATACCAACCACTAAGGTAATATATACTTGAAAAATCTTTGGAACTACCCCATAGGGCATTGTGCCCGGTTAGGGGCACCCGCAGATTTCTCTACATAGTATATGTCAAAATCTGGAGAACTTTTTTAGAATGACTTATATAACCCTAGAAGAGTCTGACCTTGCGGGTCAGTAAGCTCTCTATATTATAGAGCAGTCAGTGTAAAAAATTACCTAAGGTGGAGGTTTCATGTATACGTTGTTCGAAACGCCAAACCCCAGAAAAGCTCCACGCTACTTCTATATGGGGTTTGAAGCCGTACGCCGTCGTTGGAAAGAGAATGTCGTCAGACTGCAAGGTCATTGGAGAACCAGTGGCTATGCGGTGAAATCGGAACACATTCTTTCTAAGTTGGTTGGCAGTTTCTCCATACCTTTGTACGACGATGTAAGAAAATACCGAGATGCCATTATTGACATGTCACCTCAGCTTTGCATGGGTGTTGGTATTGCTGCACCAACTAACGGCACAATCAGTGTAGAGAACCCAGGGTGGTTCTACGGACTGCGCGACAAAGAATATCTGCTTTCCGTAGCGGATGACTTTGATGCATATAACGCGGCCTACAATTGGTCTGAGCAACAGCCTCTTAAAGTGTTACGTCACACCTTAACTGATCTTAATATGGCACTGCCCAACGGGGACGTACCTGACGTTGCGGATGGTTATGTCATTATAAGTATCAACATCCCGTTACTCGCGGTAATGTACTGGGGTTGGTGTAAGTCGCAGGTTGAAAAGGAAGCTGGCACAGCTGAACGTATCCAACAGTTTATTGGTCAACACGTTCTTCCTTCTCTCTTGCCCTCACAGACGAACGTGGCATTCTTTAACCGTATCATGGCGACACTGAACAATGTTCCGGTGACCCCAGAGAAGCGAGCGAATAGCATTGCCATTGCGACCAACTACACTAACATCGATCGGATCATCGATACTATCCTGAGTGACATGCGAACTAACCACATGACGTTCCATGAGATCTTTGGTTGTATTCCTACGATCACAGACGAGTCTATGCTCTCCTTTATACAGACACCGGATACTGTTATCTCCAGACAGAACCAGTGGGCGTTAGAGGCAGCATACATTCCCTATACGTCTTTTGCACTCAATCTTTCTGCTCTCTTTAACAACACGCAGAACCAGATGGAGCGTAATTACACTTGGCGTTTGGTGAACCGTGTGGTGAACGACAGGCTGTTAGATGCAGCACCCCGTCGCATACGCAACGATTTGCGCTTTGACTTCGACACGCAAGTTGCGGTGTGGACAAAATAGATATCTGCCCTCTCTACTCCCGCAAAGGAGTAGAGAGGGCTTTATGTCGCTTAATGGCGATCAGATATCAAATTACTAATGCGGTCGTCAACGTTAATATAGTAACCTAATGATTCCAATACCAGGTAGTACGCCTCCATCGTGTTATAGATGATTTTACGCACGTCGATGATACGGGTGATCTCAGGTGGTACACCAGATGACATGACGATGTTTGCTGGCAGCATGATCGTTGTCATTGATGTCTTGTCGTAGCGAGCTGCCCAGGTTTTCAGACGCTCGGCCAGGTCCTTATCTTCGATACCTTCAATCCATCCATTGAAGCCAGTTTTGTTATTGGCTGCTACTGATGCTTTGATGGCGAAGAACGGAGGTGGATCAGAATGGCCGTATTTATCGGCAAATACCTGCTCCCACAACTCGTAATACGCATACGGTGAACTTTCTGGTTTGGTATAGAACTCAGGAGCTTTAACCTGTGCTGTGGTTAAGTAACGAGTCTCACCGTTCAGAATACTGTTCTGGATCTCACGCTCACGATCGGCAACATCTTTGAGGATCTGCTGCAAATCGATCTGCTCACCGCGAAGGATGGTATCCATGATATCACGGATAAGCTGGGTAGCGCCATTCATGATCTCGTCTGGCACTTTGGAGTTCTTAAGCGTTACGCCTTTGACTTCCAGCTCAGGTTCAGTATACACGTTGCCTTCACGCGCTGACATGTATGCAAAGTAGTGCTTAGCACGCGGTGTCAATGCGAATACAGGGAACATATATTCGTTCTTCATGGAGACCTTGTGGATCTTCTCCGTAACAATACCCATGTTACCAGAGATAACTGCCAGGTAATGCTTAACCAGCTGGGAACTGAAATACACCACGATACTTGCGATATCGTTAGATGTTTCAGTGAAGTCCAACTGACCGCGATACCAGATTGCCCAGTCCTGTACAGTAAAGATGGTTGAGTCAGTATCTGACACGACCGCAGTACGACGAACAGACGACGGGAAGTCTGCAAGTGAGGCAGGAACGTTGTCAGTTACCATGAAAGCAGCGTAGTAGGTTGCATACGAAGCAATAGCATCCATTACACCCTTAGCGATAGAAGCAACTTTCTGTAAACGTTCGCCGTCTTCTTTAACCACGTCCCAAATAGTCGAGCCATTCAAGATGCTACCACAGTAAAGACCAACCAATGCAAACTGGTCGTCATCCAGCGCTTTAATAACAGCCACCGGATCTTCTACTGGCTCAGTGCGCTTAGTAATCAGACGCGTTAACATCTCACGCATGAACGCCGGGTTGAACTCTTTCAGGTTCCACAGGTCGCCCATATAACAGAACGCAGCCCGTTGAATTGGTGACAAGCGACTAACCAGTTCAGCAACTTGTGCAAACTTGTCATCAGCGCGCCAATACAAATCGGTAGAGCGCTTAATGGTGGCCAGGGTTTCTTCAACAGAGGGATAATGAAGATTGAACTCATCCATTGCACGCTGGATCTTCACGTAGTCTGAGTTAGAGACAATCGAGATGATATTGCTCAGCGTGATATCCAGGTTGTAGTAATGACGGTTGCCGGTAATGAAGCGCTCGTTAGAGGCGTTAGCGGTACCCGATGCAGAACGACACACTGAAGTCAGAGTTGAGTGTGAGGACTTATTGTAAAGTGGGGTAGATGCCGATGCGTGAGCACCTGACAAACTGTTGTTCTTTACCTTATAAGTCGTTTGCAGAATGTTGAAGAAAGTTTTACCTGCTTTGTCACCCGCCATATCAGCAAGGAACATCTTCTTCTTAACATCCTTACGTTTGGCCAAGTTCAATAAGATATATTCGGCCAGCAGTGAACGCTTCTCAGCGGGGTTAAAGTAAACTGCCATAGTTGGAGACATGATGCAATTGCGCTCACTCACGGTACGCAGATAACCCGATACGGTACCTGTATACACATCGCGGTTGCCTTCTGTCTCTTTAGCCAGGTACAGAACACGAGGATCTTTAAACTCATGGCTACCACCAGGACTAATTGCCGCTTTGACTTTCTCATAGCACTCTTCGTACGGTAATCCTTTCTTAATAGAAAGATACGAAGCTGCGTCGTGCAAGTAGTGCTTAACCATATCAAGGTCACGACCGTATGACTCTTGTGGTTGTGTAAATAACTGCATTTTATTTTCCTCACTGTTTACTACGCATACCATCAGCAAGGAAAGTAAAAAAAGAAAAGAGGCATAAAAAGACGGTCCCCGAAGGGACCGTCGAAACGCGCTATTTAAGGAATGTGTACAGCCTAAGGTCCCCCGTTACCCGTAGCGCCCCTGACACAGACTGTAACACATATAATAGTTAATTTACAGTAACAACTTTTGCCACTTTATTACCGGTGGTAGCAATTGCTGCTGTAATCGCGTTGATGACGTCCTGGTTACAGTTCTCGACGTAGAACGCCATGGTGTTATTATCGATAACGGTGATCGAGGCTGGGATAATGTACGGTAAGCCTACGAAGTCTACCGATCCATTGGCCAGTCTAACCTTTAACCAGTTGTAGTCATCGGCACTAGCTGGGGTACCAGCAGGCAGTGTACCGTAAACATTGGCGTGAATAGCGTACGGATCAAATCCCGCTTGTTTAACCGAGTCTGCATCAACGATACCCAGGATTTTGCAACCGCTGTAATCTGTGCGGATGATGTTCTGGGTTTGTTGGTACAGAGAGAAGTTCACGGTGTCGCGGATATTTGCTTTGCCTAACACATCCATCATTAATCTCCAAAATTAAGAAATAGTCATAAGGATTCGTCGAATCCCCGTGCAAATGGATATTGGCAAATGGCATTGTTAACTTAAGGAGGAATTCATTCAGGATGGATTCCAATGTGTCCATGATGAACTCATCGAAAATATCGCAACCCTCTGACTCATCCGAGTTCAACAGTTCCTTGCATGCTCTCGCAATGTAACCAATGGCTAAGTGTGGGTCGGGTGGCTCTTCCGAATAAACACGTTGGAGTGTCAACGGAATTAAGTCATCAAGTCTCTGATTTCCAAAAATGAATAACATGGATATTTACCCCAATCGGATAAACAGCATCTGGTCCTTATACACATAACCGATAATTGGGCGCTGCACATTAGCCCGCATGTACGCCGTTCTTACGTTAATGTCAATCTGGGTCGTAAGCTGTATTAACAGTTCCTCGAAAAGCATCCGGTCATCTTGACTACCAGCATAGCTCTGGTTGACGTAGTGGCAAGGTGCTCCGCAAGGACGTCGTTCTTGTTGCGCCGTATACGCATTGATTGCGTACTCAACGAGTTCTTCGGCGCTGTACATTATTTGTACAAATCCGATGTTCCTGTTCAACGCGATCGTGTGCACATTCTCGAGACCAACAATCATAAACTCAGGTTGGCTATTCTCTTGAATGGTGGCCAGGGTCTCTGGTAGACCCCGGTAACTATACCCACCACTATAATTCATATCAATGCCTCCACCACTGACAAGAACAGATACAAGTCGGTACCGACTATCTGTACTCTATCAGCACGTATTAGTTCATATCTACGTGGATCAATCGTTTTTGTTAACACACCATGCAGTACATCGGCAAGGTAACTCATGTTAGTTACTAACCCGGCGAACAAACCATCGTGGTCTTGTCCGGGAGCGAACTCTGAACGGTCGTCAGCCTCTAACCACTGACGAACCCGGTTCTCTATGACACCTGTGCCGCATCCATACATACGATCAAGGGCCATTGCTAAACATGCGTGTGCTAATGACAATTCATCCAACTCATAGTTGTTTGCAACTGTTCGGAAAAGATCACTATTGCCACCCATTTCAAACACACACAGAAGGGGCGTAGTAGTGCGTCTCCCCAGTCCGTCATGGTGTGGATACAATAGGCTTTCCTCTGAATTCCCGTGCATAATCGTAGCCTCGTATATAAACGTCGTCACCTTCGAACCATACTTCTTCTACGCAGGCAAACGACGACTCATTAGGTAGGGTTACGTACCTAGAGAGCCAGGCTACGTACATATTAAATTGGCTTTGTATAAATTCAGATACTTGTTTTACGTTCACTTCCTTAGGGCGACTGTAATCCGATTCGAGTATCTCGGTAGCATTACACTCTATTATTTCAAGCCACTGGTCTCGCGTTTCTTCATACTTGATGGAGTAAAATCCATCGAACGCAAAGTGGATGATTTGCTCAAAACTGAAGTACCGGGCAAGTTCGTCAAAATGCGGACCTGAACCCAGAAACCTCAAACTATAGATCATTAAAAATCCTGGGTTCATTTGCTACTCCACAAAGACCATTACAGTCTTGTCTGGCATCACCAATATTTCGACTACTCGTTCGTTTCCATTGGGACTCATAACACCCTGGCAGACAGGCCAACAGTTATTGGATATCTGCAACACCATCCCGTATAAATGTTGGACCATACGGTTAGTGAGTTCTTCAACAACAAAAGGTCGAAACGAATTACGTAGCATAGTTGATATATCGACGATTTCCTCGCCGCGTATCCTGGCGCTATTAAGTAATACCGCCAACTCTACAAATTCCTCAACGTAGCTATCGGGGAACTCAGTATTTAAGAGCTGGCAAGTGTGGTCGATACAGCTGGTCAAGTCTAAACAGTAAGCTTTCTTGTGCACTGAGTATATCCTTGATGTAAGTCCGGTCGTAACGCAAGATAACGCTTTCACCGAAGAAGCTAATGGAACTGATTGTCCAACCGCCGTCATACACAAAACTACCCAAAATGCGAGAATACTGATACTCAACGCACTCTACGAGTTCCAGTACAATCAATACAAGGTGGTCGCACAATGCAGAAAGAGCTGTCTCGTAAGACGCCCCCATTGAACCTGCCAAATGACAGATAGCATCGTTTTGGTCGCGTGGTACTCTCATGCGTAGCCAACAACGCAGATCATCTTCTGCATCTGGATACGACTGTGCATGATCCCACATACCGATAGCCAGCGCTATTAACCACCCGTGGTCAAATCCCACCGGCAAATTAACCTGCTCTAGCTTACTTTCCATCAAGGCAGTGTCTAGCACCACAATAACCGGTTTCTGCTGCATACTACCTCTCGATAATTAAAATCGTTGTTTCATTGTCGACAAACTTCCAATAGTAGTCGGTCTGAAAAATGGTTGTATTTGCCACTCTTTCAATCTGCTCTTTTACTCTGGCGCATAATTTAGAAAAGAGGTCTTCAACGACCAGAGGCGGTACGCCGAAGACCATCAATTCTTCTTTTACTCGGAGCTGTGCGGTTCCACGAAAAGGTGAGTATCCCAATACTTGATTCATCGTTGCTGTCGTGATGACGGCATCAGGTATTGCTATACTTGCTGGTATCCCAGCATTGCCAAGCGTCTTATAAAAGTTATCCACTAGAGTTTGAACGTCATAAACAATGGCTCTACGACGATCTAGCTCCACGGGTTACTCCTCTTCAGGCATCTCCGTGCCAGTCAAGCGATACCATTCCATCACACGATAATCCATGCCCTTATTAAGCAGAAGATCACCAGCGCATTCTGTTACAGACCAAACAAACCAGGTATAACCGATGTAGTTAACGATAGGTTGTTTGACGAATACGTAATAGATGTCATCTAACACCGCAGCCCGGAACTCGTCAATCTGCTCACCCTGAAACCAAGGTAAACGATCGACTAAGTAATCTTTGGCTTGTGTGGAATCGGCAGCCCAGTGCATGAGCGTATTCAGGTAATCGTCGGTAGCCAATGCACCCCATTTCTCGCACTCCTCACGAGTGAGTGGTGTAAGATGTTTGTATTGGCACCAATGCAACTGCTTAATGTAAAACGTTGCTGTTAGTCGAGTCAAGTCAATCAACAAACTCGACACGTTATTATCATCACCCACGACGCTATCCTCAAGTTTAAAATGCTAAAAACCCTCTTACTCATAAATTTGGGGTTAACAGTAAATAAATACCGGCATAAAAGCTCCTGAAATTAATCAGGAGCGATTTTCTATGCCACCCGGTGGTTATGGTAAGGTACGGGTTCCGCAGCCTTGGAGATCGTTTTATCGTATTCCACGAGCAAAAGGTCATATGGCCCCACAGCAAGCTCTTGGAATATTTTAATAATCTCACGGGGAGATCCTTTCGCCGCACCAGCACCGATCATTGGTATAGTGAGTACCTGACCGTTAGCTTCAAGACTGTGAGCTAATGCTGCATCTACAGCTTCGTAGATTCTACCTAGCTGTGCAGATACGTCATAGTGCGAATACGTGTATTGGGTATATAGGTTGTAGCCTATTCCCCATTCGAAATCACACAGTGAGAATGTGCCTAGCTTATTCTTATCTCCACGTTTTGTGGCCATGTCTGCTTCATACAGAGCAGGTAGTCTTCGCTTAACCTGTTGTGCAATCCCTAAGCCCATCTTACAAAAACAATTACAACCATGGGCGAAGTTAGTTCGATACTGTTGGGCAACGCTTATCGCATCACCGCGAGTAACGTAGAGCATTAACTGAGTCCTATGCCGTTTGCCCTATTACAAACAATGTCGCACTTAGGATCGTATTCCTCACGGGGGAACTGACCATGCCACTCACCTGGGACTTGCTCACCGTCCACAATGTTGTCTCGACAACGGGAACATAAGAACGTTCCTGGAGGCAACGCCACTGCATCAGGACTAGCTAAATCCGTGTCGTCTACGCATCCACAATTATCGCAACAAAATAACATGATCATATCCTCCGATTAAGTACGCTGTGTCGTAATATAGTACAAAATGAAAAAGGAATATAAGAGGGGACCGAAGTCCCCTCTATTTAGTCTGCCAACAGTTTTTCAACTTGTTGACCAAAGCCTACGGTGGAGAAGGTCTGACCGTCGAAGTTTACAACACTGTATTCTGGGCGAACTAACTGCGCAACCAGTTTGGATGCACTGGTATAGTCAACTGGAGTGTAAGCCGTATTTTGCTTGCCTTCCATACAGAACTTCTTAAAGGCGATCTCTTGCCCATTGACGACATACGACTTGTAGACGTCTTGTGCAAAATCACAACGTGCTGGTTGGTTTGCTGGGTAATAATAGAAAGCTAAGCCACGGTCATTCTTTTCACTGACGACCGTGGTTAGTTCTAATTGTGCGCCAGAATTATCGCTGGTAACGCCGACGGTGCCGGTATCGATTGTTTTCCACTCATTGGCATAAGCGGTAGCGGACAGAGACAGAACAACCAGAGCAATCAGTGACTTCTTCATTTTACTTCCTTATTAGAGTTAATTTAACGCGTCACCCAGACGGGCGCGCAGTACGTTTATGGAACGTTCAATATCGGGGGCTGTGGCTATATTAAAGCAAATGTTCTTCACGGTAGGGTGTGCAGCTTCATTACCTTTGCGAATAGCCAAATTCCGTAAGGTTTGTTCGTCTGCATCATTTAGGATAGCCAAACTCATGATGTTGAGTATGTCCCCGATCGTGTTCACTACATCCACTGTTTCATCCCGGCCCATCCGGGGCTTTTTAGCCCCGGTAGGACTGGCAGTGCGTTTCTTCTTACTGCCCTTCTTCGACATGGCGTTTACCCAACATCTCATCGAAAACTTTGTTCAGTTCCAGATGGCGATTGTCACGGATGCCTTTGTATTTAACCGTGATGGTCATGGCATCAGTACCTTTGGCAACCAGGAACTGTGACGAATACTGCTCACCCAGCTCAGCGATCTTATCCATCATGTCTGCGAAGTGATACAGATGTGACGGCTCAGCCTGATCAACCAACAGATAGGTCAGCTTGATATCTTTACGCAGTGAAGGCATGAAGGTCTTCGACGCATACTCATGTACAATGTTCACACGAGCAAGAACCGCATTACCTTCAAAGTCGGCCACCGTGGAGACCACACCTAACACCTGCCACTTAGCGGCGGTGAAGCCGGTGAACGCCTGCTCATTAGGGATCATCAGCAGACGCGGTGTGAAGTTATACATCTGACGCCAGAACTCAGACAGGTCGAACTCAGGCTTATCGTGCAGAACGGTGTAGCGCTCAACCTTAGCGTGCTCGATCTGAATCAGCGCTTCGCCGCCAGCTGCTTCAACGATCTCTACCGCAGTCGCATCTTCCAGCAGAACTTTCAGAGAGATTGGGGTAAGGCTATTCAGAACAACGTCAACTACTTTCATTTAATGCTCCCTATTTGCCGGCATTCATCCAGCAGGATATCGAAATTAATGGGTTCGTGGGTTTTAGTAATAGCTGCTGTCTTTGGCGCAAACGAATCCGTACCAAAGACTAGACCGCTTTTAACATGAACATTGGGGCGGTATGTAAATATCCACCTATCTCCAATGGTAATATATATCCCACGTTTTAATGGAACGTTCCTGGCGCGGTTGGCACCAAAGCCCAGCTGACCGTCCTGGTACCATACGAGTTCGTCATTATGGCACTCGGCGTATTTACGCAGGCACATCTTAATCAGACCATCGCGTCGCCACTTATCGGCGTAGTCACCTAACCCAAACAAAACCACCGAGTTCTTAAAAGCAGCAATAACAACATCACCGTATACGTGGTATTCTCGAGTTAGGGTTACAATGGCACCGCTAGATGTTTCCGCCGAAATCTCCCTCAGAGACCCGCACGGTATCATTGACAGGGACACTGAGCTTTTCGCCATTTTCGTCTTTTTCCATTTTGATCAACATGTTGTACGCCAGAAATGCGCGGGTCAACATCGCCTCGCGCTGGTAGCCGTTGCCAGGCAAGTAAGCCGTAGCCGCACGGCGGATGTGCTCACACAGTGGTGTACCTTCACCCCACCATTTATAGGCTTCGATGCTTGCCTCTAATTCTTCATCAGTGAAGTGGTGTTTGGGGGAGAGCTGCATTACCACACTGAGATCGTTCAGGTAACCCAGCACACCATGATCGGTATAGAGATGGTCCGGGATATCCATCAGTCCCGTACCAAGACTGATTACTTTCGAATAGGTAAGTGCTCTCACTACTTCGCTTTTCATCAGGGTGAACTGAAGAACGCTATCGAATTTCAGGACTACAATGTCGCCAATCCAACTGTCCTGAACATCGACGTCGATATCGCGATCAACCAAACCCATCGCTGACAGCAACCCGTTAAGGTATTCGCGCACCGGAGTTACACGAATATAACTCTCTGGCAGTTCGTAGCTCAATTCTTTCGATTCGTTAATGATGCCTTGAACTAACTCAGCCATTTTGCGCTGGATCTTTAAGTAATCTTCGTTGGTTTCCATTTTGGTTCCTTAATTGAGAAAGGGCATAAGGGGTACCCAATTAAGGGTACCCCTAGCGGCAGCGTAAGTAATGGAGGTGAGGGTCAGCGCGTGAGGTCGCTTTACTGCAATTGAGGGATTACAGTTTTCTCCATATAATACAGGCATTTATGTAATTTTTTACAAACTGGGTTAACTGGTAGTTGCTGCTATGCCGGTGCAATGGAGAAATCTCCGCCACAGACTGTAGTTGATTTTATCGTGATCCATCAACCAGTTCATGGTAGAGATTAAATCTGAGGTTTCATCCCAGACAACATAGTCTCTCCGCATGCAGAAACCTTCCTCTAACAGTCCAGCCAGTCTTCGTATTGCGATGAGATCGGTCATATACTCAGGTACGAGCAAACGACGAATCGCTTTTGTAATACGACGTTTTGCGGCGAGATTCCAAAAGGGTGTGGCACCACGAATCATGCTGAAGGCTTCAGTAAACTCCCCTACACTGATTCGTGTTAAGACCAATTCCGCTTCGTCGTCGCACAAGCGAGTGTCGGCCATTAAAATCTGATACGTGGCATTGCGAATACCTTGCACCTCTGAGTCACGTAACATGGCACACTCCTTGTTTTATTCGCTAAGGATAGCTTCGATTAACTCACGACGTGGTGTAACCACGCGCATAAATAAAGCACCGGGGTCGTCTTCGTCCTGAGCACTGACCGTGTAGCCAATAAACTCATCGGTTGCTTTGCACACTACCGCATCTTCGATGCCATCGATTTCGAGAAATGCTTCGCTATCGTAAAGCGACTCAACCTGCAACAGTTCAATATGGGACTGTTGCAAACGCGCCAACAGACCACCTGTTTTATCAACCAGTACCTCAGCGCGTAAAAGTGGTGTCTTACCACCTGCAACAAGTTCGTGATAGATATTGAAGGCATCAGACTCGTTCTCTAACCCTATTTCAATATTTAATGTGACCGGTTGGGATGACAACATACTTGAGGTCATCGCGGTATGCGAACTAGGTCTGCTAACGGTGGCCTGGAATACTAAAGCATACCCATTTTCAAACTCGTTTCTGTAACTAACCCGGTGGATAGGTTGTGCTACACCAAAGGACATCTCTCCCACACACTCGCCATCCTTAAAGATAGCGGCGTACTCAGGGCGACTTTGGTCCTGAATCACGCGGTAGCCAGATAACGACCCAACGATGGTTTTAACCTGGGTGTCGATCTGCGGGGATTCCATAAAACCAGAACTGAAACCAAATGGTCCACCCATAGCTATAGCTGTAATGTCTTGCATTTCTAACCTCTTAAATTGTTGGTTTCCATACCGGAACTTTACGCATACACTCAAAATCGTTTCTGTGGCGATAATAAGCAGTAAGTCTTGCCACAAGGCACGCAGTGTATTTAACCACGTCCAATAACTTATCTCGAGACATTGCGGTGACGATGTCTTTTGCTAATAAGTCAATAGGCTTACCCTCGTCCATACCTGGACCACCGATAATGTCGGGGAGATCCCCTTCGACCTTTCCTGCGGCTAATAACCTAGCTTTGCAGTAGCTACCCACGACCTCTAACTTGTCAAGGCAAACGCCTATCGTTGATTCGTCGGGTATGCCGATTAGATCTATTTTTTCGCAATGCTTAACAAGCGAGCGAGCAGCATTGAATGAATTTACGTCAAGATAGTTCACGATTGGGCCTCAAGCACACTGAGGGCAGTAGATAACCGTATAGTCATAATTCCGGCTAGCTGTTGTGCCCGCAATTGATGTTTAACTGATTTCGTGGCTTCCAGTAAATGTTTCTTAAACTCTTCAGCGAGTAAATCCAACGGAAAGTCACGCAGCCCGGCGAAGTAAGCAACCTCTGCCATATTTTGAGCTGTTGCAATCTTACAATTGGGAATCTGTACCCCAGCACTAGCTTGAACCACTGAAACCAGACAGGCACGAAGTAGTTCCGGCGTGTAGTTCATTTGGGCATCGGCAATGCGGAGTCGAATTATTAGTTTGTCAGCAATAACGACGGTTCTGTAATCACTCAAAATTATGACTCCTTTTAGCGGTGGCTTACGGCCACCTAAATGGAATGGGTTGCCTTTAAACGTCCAGACATACCGTTAGTCAACAAGTGACTAACTAAAAGGATAGATACTACGTATCTAATTAGTTTATAGTAAAATTCTCCCTTTGTTTGGCGTTTGTTTTGTCGCTCTACCCTTTCGAGTAGAGCGTGTCGCAATTAAGCATAGAATCATGCTAGGCCAGTAAAGAATTACTTTGTACTCGCAAAGCGTTTCATCACAGCCTGAGCACGATTATCCGTTACCGCAAACTTACCTAATGTCCGTAACACAGACACGAGTTCCATTTGCGAATAGTGTTTGAGAGAATCGCCATAATAGTCGAATACACCTCCGTCACGAATACCCGCTTTCCGCATTGCTACAGCAGCCGGGTTTTTGTTGGTATGTCGACGCACCACTGATATAAAATCAGCAATTGCCATGCGACTACCGTCAAGGTACTTGGACACGTAGTGTGCTGACTTCAATACATCACGAGACTTATTGTCGCACACGGTCATCAACGCGATTACATCGCGGATTGTCATCGTATCTACCATCTCGATGGGTAGCGTTGACTTATATTTAAGCCAATCGTAGATGACGTTCATGTTACCTATCAGTGACATTGAGCTAGGCGCGCGCGCCCACGCACGCACCTTAGCGTATGCTTCAGTTCCAACCATTTGCTCCAACGACAGACCGGTGTGTTGTTCTAAGAACACATCGCCTGAGTCAAAGCGCCCGTTGATAACGAATTCCATGAATGAGGATAACTCAATCAAGTATCCGTTGGCAGACATCACTAGCTTGGACAAGACCACCAGAACATCGTTACTGTAGGTCGTAGGAATGATGATGATATCAGAATTCAATCCTACCTTCGCTAGTGCCTTGTTCATCGTTGCGTGCTCTTCCTGGTTCTTGGGGACAGGCCAGAAGAGGATGTCGGGTTCGGAAACCCCAACCTGTAGCTCAACATTGACGCCGGCGGGTTTACGATCAACGATTTCGATGATGTCGATTTCTGGCTCAGTCGGGTCATCAACTTCAGACCAATCAGTGTACTGACCAATATCGATTTGCGGGAACAGCTCTTCCCCTACTGTTACATCCACCCAATCACTCTGAGTTGAGTCGGATGCATTGCCCGGCTTTGCCTTAGGCGTAGTTGTTTCGTCATCGATCATGGTGACAGCGTACATTGCTAATGACGCTAGTGTCGTTGCAATCGCAACCCCGATCGTTGAAACCACAAGTTGTCTATTCACACTTCACCTCCTAAGGTGTATGGGATTTTATACGCCTTGCATACTGCGATCAGGTACTCCACCAGTAAGTGGCGGTGACAGAACTTGCCGGCCTTGCAGTAGCAGGCAATAGCAATCTTATCCTTAGATAGCAGTGCAAGCCACTCGTCCTTGTTTTTCAAAAAGGACTGGCGCATGAGTTCATGATAAACTTCTGTATAAGCGGCTTCGGATATCACACCAGACTTAACATCCATTACGATGCTCCAAGTAGGCGCAAACGCAGGAAGGCCATCTTTTACAGTCGTGTTGATTAACTCAATACCCAGCTCCTTGCACTTTCTCCACTGTGCAATCTGAACTGTGTATATCGTTACCATTCTGAGTTGTCGGGTTCGTCTGGGTCAGTGAATGGACGCGTGAAATCGCTGGCACCTTCTACTTGCTGCTCGATCCACGCCATACGTTCGTCGAAGTCCGGTAGACGCTCGTTCAGTTCCTGGTGATACTGTTCGGCTTCTCGACACATTTTACTATACCTCTGTTAAATAAGTAATTTTTTACTTTATTGGTTTATGATTTGAGAGAAATGCTCTCGATGGTTGACACAACACGCATGCAGCAGCAGACGCTAGCAGCAATGCAGATGTTGACCAGTTGTAGGGGGCGGCTCCTGTGATCATTGCCTGATGACAGGCGCTTGAGATATCGGGAAGCCGCCACCACACGAAGACAATTGGGGAGCACCTTCGGGTGTTCCTCTTATGCCCTCACTCTAATAATGTGTATCTGTAATTACACTGACCCTGAGGAGGGCGTATGCGAGTACTGTGGTACTTAAGTTGGATACCATTAGCCATAATGGCTGTGGTCACGGGGTTGCTTGCTTACCCCTTCGTTCCCATTGCAGTTCTGTTCCGTAAAAGGGAGAGGTTGCCGTGGATATTCTGGTGGCTGGAAACGTACGACAACCCGATCTACGGGGAACCGTCGCATATCCGGCGCTGGGAAAACTTTGTAGCCGCACATCCAAAGATAGGACCCTATGTACAGCGGGTCGCGTGGCTCTGGCGCAACAAAGCATATAACTTTGACTATTGGATCTGTGGGCGGGAATTCAGTGGTCCGTTCCGATTGTGGGGTAATCCGGGCGTAGAGTCAGGTTCACCAGTGGTGAGCGAAGGCTATGTGTTCATACTCACTCCCAAGACCTGGTGTCTCTTTGCATTCTTGCCGATCGTTAAGGTAGGCGACTACCAGTACTACCTCAGGCTGTACTTAGGGTGGAAAACTAAGAAACTTGGTTCTCACCCAGAAGCCCATGAACGGGGTATGTTGGCAAGCCACGTCAATCCGTTCAGGCGGATAAAAATAAAATAGCGCATAGTTACCCTCTACCCCGCAAAGGGTAGAGGGTTTATGCCGTTAGAGCTGTGCTGCACTCAATGATTTCAACAGCAACTCATAATCGCTGTGCTCTTCAAATGCGTCCAGGATATCCAGAAGTTCGGTCGGGAACCGTTGGAGTCCTTCACTATACCCGCAGGCCAAGGTAAGGATGTTATTGCGTTTCTCTTCGCAATCAGCGTATTGGTCTACATTCCACAACACAATGCTTGCCGCATTAATGGCCGTGTAAACATCATGACCGAAGTTATGGTCCCGACCATGCAGGTCAATCAACCCTGCAATATTTGTCGATGTAAGGCCCTTAGAGGCCGTTATCTTTTTAGCCAGGGCAAACATTCGATCGTTAGCTTTGCAGAGCGTACGGGACGACTCAAGCTGTCGTGGCGTAGTAAACACGTTGAAATGCCGCCGGTCATCACCACGGGTGAACCGAGGGTATGTGCCGCCATCAAGTGGTCGACAAACAGTACCTTTGACAACACGCGGTTTAGCGGTATCGGTCATGTTATCGGCGGTTACGCGACGAGTAATGAACGTGTTCATTTTCTCCAGTAACTCAGTCCAACCGTTCTTGAAGTTGTCCGCAATTTCACACGACGGGAACATCACGCTATCCAACGTACCGTCATAGTTAGCAACTACCCAGTTCCCAGCTAACAGGATAGAGCGCGCGCAGGTTTGACAGTGACGGTAGTGCTCAGCCTCCGGTTCGTCGGGTAGTTGAGTATAGAAATAATGAAGGATAGCTTTTGTATCCAGTGGGACGGTGCAGTAAGGCAACTGAACGCCTTCCTCATCAGTATCCCACATCGCCATCTGCCCGTGCATGATAATAGCGTGAAGTTCGTCTGGACCCACGTTCTCAATTTTAGTTTGTTCTGACATTTTGATTCCTTAGGGGCAAAAGATGGGAGACCGAAGTCTCCCTGGGTTTTTATTTAAATGAAACCGAACGCTCGAGACTGTGGTCAAAAGTAATACCACGATACTTATCACGAGTAACGCGCAGCGCGTCGATGGAGAGAACCACGTCAGCTTCCATGGTGTGTGGAATATGGTGCGGCTCCATCATGAAGCAGTGCGGCTGGCAGGCCAGAATGCCAATTGCGACCTTATTGTCAATAACCGCCTGAGTGCGTTGGTTACGGATCATGCTACGATCGCTTGAGGCATTGTAGAAGATGAAATCGGGTGACTCATTGTCAACCCATTCCAGCGAACGATCCAGCCAGGCAGTAATGTCCTGAAGACGATACTGTCCCGCGTTAAACGCGATCAGCACCAGCGTGCCTGGCACCAGACCGAATTCGTCTGGAATCAGTTTCTTCAGTTCTTCGGTAGCGAAGACGGCCACTGGTTTAGGACGCTCAATCAGCTCCAGCTCAGCCGGAACTTCCTGCACCTCCGCAGCTTCAGTGAAGTTCGTTTCAGCAGTATCTGCTACCTGGTACTGTTGTTCGCCACTGCGACCTTTCAGCACGTCAACCAGCGTAGTTCCCTGCGCCTCGAGTTCACTGTCCAACAGAGTAATCGGATCTTCTGACTTCTCTTTGGCAGTAAGTTCAACGCCAAAGTCCGCAGCGACTTCTGCCAATGCATCAGACGGCCAGAGAGACTCATCTTTAAGCGGCTGCACGCGACCATACGCCTGCTCCAAAGACACGGCGCTGGATGTCGGGGTAGACAGAGCAATGGTGCGAGTTTCGAAAGGTACATCGTTGACCTTGCGTTTCAACTCCTCCCATTTCTGCTGACCACCGAATGCTTCAATCTGTTCAGCTGAAGGTTCGTCGTCCGGCAGTCGCAATTTACCCGCTTCGGCGTCAGCCTGGAACCGAGCAAAGCCTTCGGGATCGATGCTATAGCCTTCTGGCAGCGTGCCCGCTTCCGGCACCTTACCCTTTTCAGCTGCCGGGATTGTTAAAGATTCGTTAGTATTCGCACTAACGTCAACCACGGTTGTTGACACGTTTGGTGTCTTCTTGCCTTTATTTTTCTTCGCCATTTAAAACCTCACACGATTCTGTATGTGTGCCGAACGTGGACATAACTTCGACCATGTGCAGCGTAACTGTTGGTAATGCTTTATCGGTGGTGACCTCTGAAAGCTGATAGCCGTCACCGACTAAACCCAAAGATACCAAAGTTCTACGTTCCCCAGGGAAGGGAGAGAAGCTAAACTGTGCTACTTGTTCACCCACCATAATGTCCTACCTTATCAACGATCCACTCTGGTGAAATGGATACTACTTCGTAATCATCGTTATCCGGATCTTTATATTCGAAGTTCAGGTCGGCGCTGCGCCAGAACGTCGTGCCCGGATGTAACACCAACCCACTCCCACAAAATGCCATGCCCGCTTCAGCGTAGTAGATTTCGGTCATGGATGGGTGTCGTTCGCTAAGGAGATCGTAATAATCTTCATTAGGTGGAGACCAGGCCGTGTCGAAGTCCAGATAAACCATCTTAGTGTCTTCATCGACGTTAACATGGAACTGGAATCCTGGCCACTTAGTCCCGTACTTAGACACGTAACTACCGTAGCTGGAGTGACGACTGCCTAACCGCCCTAACCGAAGTGGGTTATCCGGATCAGGCGCACGCATGTGGCCATTGAACCCGTTTATCTCAGGTAAGACATCAGGCGGGATAACCTCCAACATAGAGTGATAGCCATCGGGGTCCGTGGGTTCCTTTACACGCACCGGGATTTCCTCATCTTTCCGGTAGTAGTAATTTAACCAGCCGAAATAGCGATCGTTAATGGTGTTAGTTTGATCTGTTCGTGTAAACATATCGGCACAGTAATCGAAATAGACTTCTTTGAAAAGATCGGCACTCTGTTTCCAGGACTCCGAAGCAGTTACGCACTCCACGAGTGTGTCGATGGTATCAAAGAAACGACGACTGTTGGCAAAGGCAACCAATCGAGTTAATTTGTCAGTATCAAATACCCCGGTTAATTCCAAGGCAAGATCTGACGCCTCGTCGTCGATAGGCTTATTGAAGTCTACACGAGCACCGCCGTATTTAGTCATCCAGCTAAAAGGTTCGTGACCGTAGCACTCTCCACGAACGCGAATAACCCCTGAGAAGACTAGAAGGAATAGCGCCCTGGCTGAGTGCACGCCGTGTGCCAACAGTTCGCTGAACCCGGATGAATCCATGGCCTGGATAACGCTCTCTCTTGTAGCACCTTTCGCCGGATCGAAGTAGATCCTGTTTGCTACCCAGTTTGGCATTACTGTCCCCCTACGCGCCTGACGTGCGCTCCAGAATGTGGGTATGCAGGAGATCAACTAGATCCTCTGCTTCTTCTAACAGCGCACAACGAATGAAAATCCTATCGATCTTCGGATGGTTGGTAATGTCAAATTCAACCACAGGTTGTTTGCCGCGCATGGTCAGACGATTATAAGCCCGAATACCGTTGACCATTGAGAACTTAACCAATGCTGTTCTGCCTGGTCCTTGAATCACCATCACTGGATTTGAGTGACGACTGATCATCAACTCGTACTCTGAACCTAGAGCAGTGAATGGTAAATTAGATCCGCCCAATACTGCCCCAGGCGTAATTGCATTTACGTCCATAACTACGTCCTTACTTTTTCAAAGACAGCAACCAGTCACACATGTGCTCACGCATAGCACGATGTCCGTAGCCAGGCTCAGTGAAGGTCTCTGTATGACCTGGATACGTGAGTATCTGTTTGCCATTTTTATAGCTAACCTCGATGCTGCAACGTTTGATGATTTCCCACACCCAGAATTCATTTTTGTATGGGTTGAAGTCACGGTCGGGATGCTGGTAACTAACGTAGATCTCCCTGCCTTCGGAATCACGTTCCCAGCGACAATCGGTGAAGCGACACATTTCAGCGAGTCGCTCTATCTTACGCTGTTCTCGCCCACGTCCCTTGGTGACACGCACTCCACTGTTAAGGCGTTCCTCTTGCTCTGCCAGGAGATCGGAGATCACCAATGCCAACTGAGGCTCGATTTGAAGTCGAGCTTTCAGTGGTTTATAGCCACGTTTAGTTTTGTGCCAAATGCCGATGGGTCGAGCAACACACTCAGCTTCACGATCGGTGTCCAGTGAGAAACCGACCGTAACCAATTTCTCATACGTCGCCTGTTGTTCGATCTCAATGACGGAGACTTGCAGAGTGGCAGATAAATATTCATACCCTGGCGGTAAACCGGTCGGTAACTCACCCTTTGCGTCACGAGTAAACATAATCGGTTTTCTACTCGGTCCTAGCGTCATCTTACCGTAGGCAAGAATAGACTGCTTGGTTTCAATATTCGTCAACATTTTCATTCCTTATTTCAGTAGTCGTTCGTTACATTAGGGTAATGTATATTTAAAAACAGAAAGAAAAAGAGGAGTCATAAAACCCCCACCTTTCGGCAGGGGTTGTGTATTACGATCTGTCGTTCAGGAGTTCTGAGATGACATGTGGTGTGATGGCCACGGCATACGGGTGAATATCCATCTGATGGCGATACGCAATCAGGGTCATGCGCTCACACTTATGTACCCAACTTTCTGAGTGGAAGTGGCAGAGCATGTTCAACAGTGAATAGTGATCGAGTTCTGCCAATCCGGTTTCATTGGTATAGTCGTCCAGCTCTTCACCCACCGCCATCAACCGGAAGTCTTTCGGGTAGAACTGAAGAAGCTCATTGACACTATCCCGGAAGAATGGGTATGGAATCAGCGGCACGTTAGGGTCGCCTTTCACCAGCCAGGTCAGGAAGCTATGTTCAATGCGTGCAAACACCTGATCATACTCGTTAGAGCCTTCCCAACACGCTGTAACCAGACCGTGCTCGATCAGCCACTTACTTACGCCACCGATAAAGGTAGGGATCTCAGATGCAGCGTATGCTACGTCTTTGTCGAAGTACCATTCCACAGTACCATCGCCAGTGCGAAGAACCCACCCAATGATGGTCCCTTCGAACATATCTGACTCGATGGGTAAGGCCAGACCTTTATTGAGATCTGGGTTATACACGAGCTTGATGTAATTCTTTGTCATTTTGCTTCCTTAACGATAACGATTTTCTTGAAGTTAGCTTCCGCACTTTTGAACTTAACGCGCGCGGCAACGTATTCAGCATATGTCGCTGCATCAGAGCGACTGTCAGGTCGAATGCCGATTACTTCAGCGACCTTCATTGCGATTTCGGCTGAAGCAGGTGACATATCGCCCAATGCCTGAGTAACGTAATAGCGCACAGGCATCACTTCGGTCGGCTCACTGTTGGCGTATACATGATCGATGTATTCGGCCAATGCAGCGATGATGCCGTTTGGTGAGTTGGTTACACCGTAGCACATCAGTAGCTTTAGTTTCTCTTCGACAGTGAGAAGCGAGACTACCGCAATGCGCAGAAACATGATCGGGTCTTTATGCGAGCCGATTGTAATGTTACTGTTATGTAACACTGCCATGGCCACGGTGACGTTATCGCCTTGATAGACGTCAGCTTTCCACACGAACTCGCCGTCGTATCTGAGTTCTCCCCGCATAACCGCCTCATCGAAAAGGTCCCAATCGAACCCGTTGATGATTCGCACGACATTCGCTAACCGAACGCGCATTCCGCGAGATTCAGCAACAACCTTATCGACAAGCTCTTTACGTGCTGTCGTTAATTTGTTGTCAATGCTAGTAGTTCCGTTGGCCATTTTGCTCTCCCAGTGCCTGGTAAAGTTTAGTGAGTGCACCATGATGATTTTGGATCTCACTCATGATATCCGATTTAGACATGCCTTTGAGTCGACCCTTTTCATTGATGTACTTATGAAACTCGTTACTCAGCGCACCAACTACATCTGGGCAGAAAGGCGCGAACTTCTTACCGACCAACTCATCGATTCTCACGTCCCATGGGCGGGTTGGGTTTTCGGCTAAGACGTAATCACCCAACATCTTAGCTACCTCTGCCGTGTTACCTTTACGGGCACGCAATAACCAATGCGCTCGTGAGTTAACGTCCATCGCTGCAAAGAATGGGTTTCTTAATGCCTGGATAAAATTAAGATGGTATGGAATTAGCGACGTGCGGATAGTCTCCATCTTGGAATCGTCGGACAACAACTCAACAATACGCGGGTAGCTTTTAAAGGCGCTTGGCGAATGCTGTTTTGGGTAGATGGCGAATGGAGACAGTTCTTCACGACCTTCCCGATCGGACGCCGCTAACGCAATCAACGGACCATTGAACATTTTACCTTTATCAGAAGTGCCCGTAACTTCAGCGATAGCTGTGGCGAATTGGAACATGTGCATTGGCACACCCAGCGCATAAAGTGCCACAACAAAGGCTTCCTCAGGAAGCAGGGCTTCGAGGAACTTACCACCCGCGAACGGATCGAATTTAGGGACGGTGTTTTCAGGACCATTGTTATAAACCATGATTTTATTCCTTATTAAAGTAGCTAACAGTGATGGGGGTCTAAGGACCCCCTGGTTTTTATGCCCGAACGAGTGTCAGCAGCAGCATGTTCTCTGCCAACCAACCGTCTGGCGATTCATTAAACTCAGACTCTACTGCCTCACGGAAACGATCCCACTGGTGCAACACCGCAGAGCCAGCTTTCTCTTCACTAATGGAGCGCTCGAGATCAGCGAACAGCACAGCGACTTGTTCTTCGTCCAAAGACAGACACTGTCCCTGCTCCAGTTCTTCGATCAAGCTGGTCAGATCGTTATCTGCGTCTTCGTCTAACCACGCGGCATCCACACGGGCGTATGCACGATCAATTTCGATCTCTTCAACCTCGATTGGGTTGGTGGTATCGAATTGACTACGCATTTCTTCGGTCGGTGCAACAGCGGAAATTGAAATTACGGTTTTCATGGTTGTTCCTTATTGAAGTGGGGGAGATCTTGACCGGACGCTTCGACCATTTCTCTTAATACATCGAGTTCGGCTTGCATCTGGTCGATGGTAAAATCACGAAACGCTAATTCAGCAGCGATCTTACTTTTGCTGTCCAGACGTTCGCTGGTCATTGCCATTACGTGACGCATGTAATAACCGCCAACGCTGTCCAGTTCTTCGATGTCACGAGTTTCGTAGTTGTTAGTCGCGGTCACGGCGTGCCTTCCTTAATTTGTAGTCGGGTTGTGACATTCTTTCGATTGTCGTTTCGGGGGATTCGATGCTATACTCTATCTGATTGTTGGTCATCGTAAAAGTATAACGAAGGTCTATTGCTTCTGCTATCAACATGGCTGCATCCAGGGACCCTTTTATACAGGCCACTCTGGAAACAACGGCCGCTGATAAACCGCAAAGGTTAGCGATGTCAGATTGCTTATGTCGTACACTCATCGCCTCCAACGCAACAGCGATGTTACTTTGAAGATGGTGTGAGAACCGTTTGGTGCACTTATACAAAATGTCCTCCTAGAGCCGACGAACGTGAATACCTTTGACCCGACTCTCTTTAGCTAACGCTTTACCAATACGGACAGCTTTAGCCTTACTAACCCCACGCGGATCAAAGTCGAAGTCTCGCAATTTACGAGTGTAGTGCTCTTCGAATTCGCCGAAGTGATAATGGGTGTTTGGCCAAACCCCAGTAGGTTCTACTGGGAGAGTTAGTGCTTTTAACGGAAGACGGTAGGCCAATTTAACCCGATAGTCGTATCTTCTGTTAATGCGCCACTCGGACGTATCGCCTTCGCGTTTCCACTTTTTGCGGTTTTCAACAACGTATACCGGTGGTTCAATGTCGTAACGCGCGTAGAACACCTCTAACAATAACTGTGCATACCAGAGTTGCCCTTGGAAGTAACCAGAGTTGTCCTCTTTTGAGCTGATTGTGTCACCCATGTCACTGTTGTTATAACGAGCTTCATTTAACAACCACTCCTCAGTTGGGTGTCGCGGGTAGCCTTGTGGAAACATAGTGTCGTAATCTACGCCATCGACACGGAGCCACATATGTAGACAGTGTGACCGCCATTCCACACGTTTGGGATCGTAGTCATAACCGTGAATAAGAATATTACCCACGGCCATTGTCGCCATCCCACAGAAACCATTGTTGATTCTGTAGATAGCTTTCTTACGATCCCGAGTACCGGTGATAACCTGGAATACGTCAACAAAGTCGTTGAGGAGTTGGCCTACTAATTTATCAGCCACCGATCAGGTCCCCTTTGGTTGTGACTTTAAGATCGCCTGTCGCTACATTGAAGATAACGTTACGGCCAACAATCAATAAGTCGTAAGTGTCATTCTCAAATGAGAGCATCCCTTCGCGCACGTCGTCGTCCATGCTACGATGGTAATTTGCCAACAGGTACCAGGCACGCGGATTACTGCCGTATGCTACACACCACTCATTCAATGCGTTATAGCAGTCAGCCGAACTGTTGCTTGGTTCAAAGAGGACATCCCGCGCTGTGTCGGTGTCCGACAACATTTCCAGGAAGCCACGGTAGAGTATCTCGTGGTCATCGCCATCGAAGATGTCCTCACCGCCGATGATGGCTTCCATGCTGTCCGCTTCATTGTTGTCTGGTAGTGACGGAGAGGTAAGCGCATCCGTATCGCCAGGACCCCAGGCGGCCAGCAGTGAGAAAGTATCGTAGAGACCAGAGTCGTCGCCTTCGAACACCGCCTCGACACGGAGCCAGTTGGTGACAACTGTATTTTCCTCTAACCAGAACTTGGCATTGTTCAGATCGTCGAGAGTGATCTTACCTTCTGGGTCCTTAGTGATCAACACACCTTCCGCAATAAAACGGAGGGGTGGGTTAGTCTTCCGCGCTTCCGCCAACAGTAGTTTCTTGAACGCATACTCAGGTTCACGCCCAAGGTTCTGTTCAGTGACAACGCCACCGCTAATTGTGAAGTGGTTACGGATACCACAGTCGTCGCAATACCAGGCCGTGCTAAAGGCTTCACGATCGGCTAGGTGGTCAATCGTACCGACGTCACCGCCACACTTAGCACAACAGAGGATGGTGCTCGAAGCTACGCGTGTTTTAATGCTCATTCTGGCTCCTTATTTAAACGTCCAGTTGTTATTACCCTGGTTGGTGTAGACCTGTGCGTCCAGCATATTCGGACATTCGAAGAAATCGATTTTCACAGAGTCGCCGTAATTTAACTTAACGGGGTAGGGAAGCTTCCCGGTCATTGGGTGAACACCCACACGACAGTGATCGCGGTTCATTGTAACTTTCTCGATAACGAGGTTGTCAGTTGTGCTGACAATAGTGACTTCGTTCCATTCGTTGTAAGAACCAGAGCGGACTTCGGCACTTAGCTTATAGGCTGGACCACTGTCTGCAATTGCGGCAGCGGTGAGTAAAACGGATGTAGCAGCGATTACTTTAAGGAACTTTTTCATTTTACCCTCCTAAGGGCATAAGTGGGAACCGAAGTCCCCACCTGGTTATTTTAAGGTTTCGAGTTCATCACATAACTGTTCGCGTTGTACGCCGATGGTTTTAAGCGTTTTCTTAATATGGTCGCTTCTTCCATTACGGAAAGCCACCACCGCGAAGTTGACGATTGACTGGTAGTCGGTATTGATGTCGGCCACACTCATACCAAACAACTTGGTCAGGTTGAGTGTGACTGTTTCCAACGGGTTAGCGTCGGGTTGGTCAGTCCTAATCGCAATCGCTGTCGCTAAAGCATGGCAGACTTCAACTTTATTCAGACCAGCGTACCGCCCGAATGCCATCAGCGCGATACGTGGGTCCATCATGTGGCCTGGTCCCTGGTAGTGGAAAAACGAATCCACCGTCTTCTCGATGGGTGTCGCAGTCCAGCGACTAACCAAATCGTTCCACATGAACTCCGATGCCACCAGCGGTGTGTTATGATGTTCCGGTAGCCAGACCAAACCATCGCAGGTAATAATGTCACCCTTACTTACATGTCGATGAAAATCATCCCACGCCTTCGAGTGTGTGAGTGTGTTACGGGCAAAGACATCAAAGCGAACTCTACCGCCAGTGTACTTAGATGCGTGTTGCAGTGATTCTAAAACCATGATGCGTAGTGATCCCGACATCTGTTATCCTTAGCTGTGAAGCGATTGGGTGTATTGTTTGGCATAACGAACACGCTGAGTCAGTCCTTTGCGCAGGCAGTAACCTATCGGTTCTTCTACTTCGGTGTGGGTTGCTGAGACACCGTTTTCACGGGTCATCAGTATGCGGTAGTCGAGATCGATTGCATCAGCAATGGTCATGGCGGTGTCCAAGGTATAGCCAGTTTCATGGCCGTTCTTAATTCTGCTCAAGAGGCTTACACTGCAACCTATCTCTCTTGATAACGAAGCAAGGGTTTTTCTGTTCTTCATGTGCATGGCCAGAATATAGCTCAGGCTGATAACTAATAACTGTTTTGCATTCAGAACGGAACTGTGTGAATAGCGTTTAGACATGGGATACTCCTTTTAGAAATAAGATGGGGTAGTTTCCTACCCCTTGGTTTGAATTACAGGTACTTCTTGATGTCAACGAAAGCAGCAGCCGGTGTCGTCAAAACAACCTGACGAATAAAGCCATCGGTTTCGGGGATACTGATTGTGGTACGGCGCGTGTTGCCAAAGAAGCTTACACTTACCGATACACCAGACACCCAAGTATCCACAAGACCTTCTACTGGGATACTGTGGCCAACCGCAGAAAGAATGGCATCGATCGCAGACACGCTGTCTTCGGTCAACGGTTTCCAGGCATGACTATCGAGCAGGTAGATATCACCCGGATTGGTCAGCACAGCTTTAGCCAGGTGAGCGGCAGTATTGCCGAGGAAACGTACTTTGCGTGAGGTATGCTTGAATGGGATCTCCACTTCACTGTAGAAGCTGTTAGCAACAGGTGAGCATGCGATATGACTCTGGTAACTGTCGTAACCACGAGGAGACCCATGGTTAGTCAACGGCGACGCATAGCCGTAGCCCTGCTGTGGCGCTTCATTAGTCCAACCACCCAAATGTGGATGCTGCGTAACGCCATAACCCTGTGCACGAGCCATGCTACCAAAACCGCTAGTGCGCGCTGAAATATCTTCATTAGCGGCACTGGCATCTGGCGACATATACACAGGACGAGACATGGACATGGCTAACTGTTCCAGATTAGGAACAATGCCCGTCAGTGGTGTGTATACCAGCGTGAGGGCGTTAGGGCCAGATGACACCAGGTCGCCAATGTGATACAGATCGTCAGGATTCAGTTCGGTGGTACCGTACGCACTTTCACGATATTGACATACGGCGAAAACACCATCAGTTTCAGTGGTCGTGACCCGGATACTAATGGGGAAGCCGGACGTAGACATCAGTGTAGTCTGGTGCACAACGCGACGTTTGGCTAAACGGGCCACCTTAAGGTCACGTTGTTTCAGTGCGACCAGATGAGAATCCTCAATCCACACACGTCCTTCCACTAACGCAGCCAACTCAGCAATCGCAATGATCGTATTGCCAATAGGCACGTATTTATAGTGCTCGCTGCCACTGCCATCCTGTTGGATATTGCGGCTACCGTACGGTGGTACAAAGCCAGCTAACAGGTACCCGATCTCTTCACTAGCCCCATCTTCAGCATCTGCTGGGCGTGACACCAGTTCCAGCTTAGGATACGTTACGTACCCCTCTGGTTTAACGTCCCCACTGTAGACCACGGAAACTAACAGCTTACGGCTATCACCCCCAAGTGTAGTGCAGACATCGGCAGTCGGCGAGAACGGTTCAAACTGCCCCGCTTCACTCAGGTGCGCCAGCTTGTAAAGGCACTTCTTAGTTTCTTCATCAGCGAAGGTCCATGTAGTGTTGAGCGTCGTATCGAGCAGCGGTGCATTCATGGCAATAATGGTGTCGCCGCTAACGAATGCCGGATTAGACAATCCCCCGTTGGATACAATGTACGGTACGCCCAACCGAGTAACTACCTCCACTTCAATCCATGCATTTTTGTTGTCTTCTGGGATGCACTTAGCGATAACCCCAGATTCGCCATTGTGAGTGACATGATACAGCGAGCTTTCGTCCACGTCGTGGTCGAGCTTGCGTTTAGCCAGGTAGGACATTACTGCATCACGGATAGTGTGGATGGTGGTCTTAGCCAAAGTAACTTCGGGGCAGAACCGGATATCGAATTCATCTGAAAGGTCAGCAATTTTAACAAAGGTGACTTTAGGGTCCATGGCAGGCAAACCGGCTTTGCTAGGCATCGCAAAGGTCGGCTTAACAACGAAGATACCATCGGTACGAAGGATCACTGGCCAGGCTTCCTCACGGTTAGAGGTATGCAGACGCAGGACACCACGATAGTACGCTTCTTTTACACGAGTAAGTAACATATTCTAATTCCTTTAATTAAGAGTTGGGATTCATGGATTAGCATGAAGATGGTGTTTCCCCACTAGTACCAAAAAACACCATCGCGATACTTCTACGACCGGTGTTTACTTAGTGGAACTTCTTACGTCCACACACGCTGGTGTAGGTCTGTTTGGTGCACACTTCGTTTTCTTCTTTAGACTGACCCATCAGCAGCTGTTCTACAGCCATGCGGATAGCGCCGCTAGAAGACAGATCCATACGACCAGCGGTAACGACACCACGAGCTGGGTAATCAGAAGCAGTTACATCCACTTCGACACCCGCTTCAGTAGCGAAACGTTTGGCAGCTTCAGGGGTAGCAAACAGAACGTCGTTGCCAGAGGTCCAGGTATTTTTGTTGATAGAGTTAAACATAATCGAATTTCCTTTTTGCAGGTGAATTATGAGCATGATTGCTCGTTATTATCAATTCGATTATATATATCTGAAAATTTACTGATCCGAGGCAAATGCTTTTAAAGCGAGCATTAACTCGTAGGTAAAGTGATCCACTGGAAGATCGCGATAACACCGATCGAACGTTTCAAAGTCGTCTGCGTTCTCTGGTAAGAAGACCTCATCCTGAACGTCATTGGCGATACACCATCCTAACCGGTGCATGTCATCGACACCACCCAAATTCATAGTGTCGTAAAACCTACCCTCATGGTGAATGACGCAGTGTAGTGGATACTCGCCGAACTCGTTGTTCCCACAGCTTGCAACCAGACACAGGTAGGTGTGTTTAACTTCAGGCATAACCGTTTGAATCGCCTTAGCGACTTGGTAACAAATACCACTGCCTGCAATCATTACGCCATCACTTCTTTCCCGTGCTTGGTTAATCCAATCCACCGGGTTAGTTCGTTCCGGGTAGTACTTAACGTAGAAGTCAATAACAAATTCAAGTGCACGAGTGACAGTTAACATTCTGGTTCCTTTTATAAGTAACGGCATAAAACGAAACTCCTACCCAAAGGCAGAGTTTCAATTTCGCGCTTTTTTAAATCAAGTAATGTAATGTAATGAATAGTTGAAGAGAGTAGTCGTAGCTACTCTCTCTAAGGGATAGGTTTATATACTAGATACTACTCTTTCTATATAGTATATATTTATGCTTCGCATAGCCCCCTCCTTATTCCTCCCCCATCTCTGGAATTGGACATATAATAAGTACACTTCAGGTAATTAAAAACTAAAAAAGAAAGAGGGATAAAGAGGAGGGACAGAAGTCCCTCCTTACTATGTTGTTACCCGTTAAACTTAGACTTAGTTAAGCTAGCAAGTAACTCCCGCATTGGCGTGATATCGTTGAAAGGTACGTTCACACTGAATGCCACACTGCCCTGGTTAGGATTATCGACCAGATCAAAGACAGAACGGAAAGTGATCAATCGGGTGTATTTATTAAACCGCTGAGTAACCTCCCACCCTTCATAGTCTTTAGCTGTGTATGTACCAGACATATCCCAACCCAGCTGGTCTACAGTAGCAGATAGCAGAGCAGCACGTACCGCAGCAATGTTATCTTTGTTGATGCCCTGGACGTCAGTATTCATTGCCACCACCTGACGAACCAGCTCCATAAGACCCATACCTTCACCAACAACCAAAGCAAACCTACCGGCAGTCAAATGGATCAGCGCGTAATTGGATGCGCGATTACGGCCAATTTGGTCGGAGTTTAAGTTAATGGTGTCAGTTGGCTCTAAGCGTCCGTGTGTAACCAGGGTTTGGTCAGGGTGCTTCTTACTCAACTGGTCCGTTACATTGCCCATCTTAATACGACGGAAATCATCTAATTCAACCAAGATAGGTGCCCAGGCTTTGTCAATCTCTGGCGAGGCTGTGGCAACAATATTGCCAATAGAGTCGATGACAAGCGGAGTGTGTTGTAGTGCACCTTGCTTCACCAGAAGGTGGATGCAGTGGTTACTAAAGAATATGCCGTTTAACAGCGCCACCTTGGCCCTGATGCGGATATAATCTTTGGTAAGCCTGTACAATTCCTTCCCGCCCCAGTGCGGTGGTGGGATGATTAGATCAATACCTCCAACCGCGACCATGAAATAGGTTGGGACCATGTTCTTAGAACGCAGTCGGAAACGTACAACCGGACAAGTGTGATGAACCCCAAAGCTGTCGAAGTCGTAATGTTCAACGTTCTCTGGAGTAATGTCAAATGGGCGGTTAGAGACTTCATCTCCGGCAGAATAAAGAGTGATGGTGGTCATTGCGTTTCCTTATGGTTTAAATATTGAGTTACGGTAATCTTCGATGAATTTATCACCAGTCACCATATTGATAACTGCCATACCGGGGTCTTCGGTGAGGTTATCCCTTCCCACGAAACGACTGTATGTTTCTGGTGCATTGACAACCGACCAGCCATAACGATAGTTGTGTTTGATAAACGAGAGTGCGCGTTTGTTGTATGTATATACAGGACGCAGTTCCCACAATCCATCCAGATAGCGAACTGTCTTATGTTCGCCTTTAGGATATACCGTATACTCCTTTGGATAGCCCATCAGCGCGTCAATGGCATGCATGTAAGCTAATCGTACCAGGTACTCGAATCTCTCGTTAAAGCGCATTTGATGTCCCTAATATAAGTTCTCACTTTGGAGACCGAAGTCCAATAGAGGTTCGTCCCGCCAAAGCCCCAATTGCCCTGCCTCTTTAGCTACCACTGCGGCTTCTTCCCTGTTCAACCATTGTCGTTGATTACAGATGAATCCCTCTTCCATGGGTTCAGTGATATCGCTATCGACAATACCAGCTGCATCCATCTGTGCTCGCATGATATCGTCAAAGTGACGGACGCCAACATAGATGACGCCCTTCCACCGTACCGCAGCAGCAACTACTACTCTGCACCTCGGTTTACTTGACAAACTTTTTCAACTCCTCATTCAGTTTGGACATCAGTGCTACATCGTTAGTGATTGCAGCGTTAGCGCTGTTGATTGAAATCTGAGCAACGGAGATCTGCGCCTGGTTCATGGCAATACGACCCAGACATTCACCCAGCTGTTTCTGGATTTCAGCCAGAGGTAATGCCCCATCCTCCGCAACAGTGTACGGTCCGTCTTTGAACTGTGCCAGTAACTCTTCGTTACTCAGACCGGACGTATTGTCACGAGTCGGAATGTCATCAGGAGTATGCTCGTGTGACTCCGGTGCAGTCTCCTGAGCGAGTGTTTCCTTCCTGACAGCAAACTCTACCATGTTTGGTGCAGTAGGCTTAGAACTCGCTACAGAGGCCGGACGGGACGGTATTGCTTTGGCTGGCTCAGGAGCCAGTTTGATCTTACCCTTTAATGCTGACAACTGATCTGCCAGTGCATTGTTGGGTAACGCACTTTTATCTTCCCAGGTAAAATGCTCTTTACCGAGATATTGGTTATGCACCAACACCATAACACCAGGAGAGCGACGAGGTAGTCCCGCAGCATCCACGTAGCTGTAGTTAATGGAGGTCTTATGCAGAAGCTCGACCAGGTATTTCTGTTGCTCCGGCTCAAGGTAATCAAAGCGTGGGCAGACACGAGTCAGTTCACTAATGGTCGCACCGAAGTTACGACTGTCCACAGTGCCCATGATCTCTACCGCTTCAACGTGCAGCGATGGATCTACTTTGGTTAGTTCGTCTTTGTACTTATTGACATTTAAAACCTGTGGCTTCTCACGGTTATTTTGAATGGTCGGAACACGCTCGTCTTTCTTCTCCTCTGGAGATTCTTTGGTGCGTGGATCAAACACCACATCACTAGTGTAGAAGTCATGCTTGTTTGAATCCGCTGGGATTTCTTCAAGGTTAGTGATGAGAATGAAGTTGTCATCTTCACCACTACGGAACTGTAGTACTGTTCCTGTTTGACGGGTATACTCCATCAGATCATCAAAGTCACTTGCTGATAGTAGCGAAATGCGCTGAGTGGTTTCACGCAGATGTGAGAACGACACACCGAATTTAGAGTTGCGCAGGATAGATTTCAGTTCACGGTTTGCAGAGTACAGGGTGGTAGCTAATTTACGCATTGGGTATTCCTTTTTAAAATAAGATAAGAGAAAGAATGGGTGGGTGTTACCCACCCGATTGACTTACGCTACTGGAGTATCGCCGACAACAGCATCCGCTACTGTTGCTGCCGTTTCTTCACTGGTGACGTAACGCAGACCCCAGTATACGATCCCGGCAATCACTGCAACGCCTACAGCCACCGCTGCAACCTGTGCCACTTTCTTACCAGTAGATTCATTAGTTTGAGTAGTTTCCATTTTTAATTCCTTATGTCGAGTGAGATAGTTATTTGCCAAAAATGATTATTGCCACTTTGCACTGGAGTATTATGTATTTAAAAATTTGTTGAGACGGCATAAAAGCTAGGGCCTAAACCCTAGCTTGTTTTATGTCCCGATTTTATTTATACGCAGCAAGAGCCATCTGGCAGATATGACTACGCACGCAGTCTTCTTCCAGGAACTCAACCTTACCGACGTACTCGTTGCTATCGAAGCGATTCAACGCATCGCCCAGACCAGATGTCACGTTACCTGGCAGGTCGCACTGCTCTACGTCACCGTTTACAACAACTGTGCAGTTCTCACCAACGCGAGTAAGGAACAGTTTCATCTGGTTGCTGGTAACGTTCTGCGCTTCATCGAGTATAACGAAGGCATCTTTGAACGTACAGCCACGCATGTATGCAAATGGTGCGATAACGACTTTACCGATTTCCGGACGCAGGCAATATTCAAGGAAGCTTGCCCCCAGTCTTTCCAACAGCACTTCGTACACCGGCTTAAAGAACGGTGCGAACTTCTCGCTTACATCTCCCGGTAAGAAGCCCAACTCTTCATCGGTTGTCAACACAGGACGCGTGACGACGATGCGGGCAACTTCTTTGTTCAACAGTGCATCAGCTGCTTTGGTTGCAGCAATGTACGTTTTACCGGACCCGGCTGGTCCATATCCAAAGATCAGATCCTTTGTATCCAGCGCAAGGATGTAGTGTCCCTGTGCTTCGTTTTTGGCTTCTAAAGGACGCGTGTTACGCCCAACAGCCATGCCTATCTGCTCTACAGGTTGGTTGTTATCAAACTGCTGAACATTGCGACGACGACTACCATTCCGCTTGCCACTCTGCTTATCTGCGCGGCGCGCTTCGTGCTTAACCTGGTTAGCAAATTTCTGTCGACCCATAGGTAGGTTCCTTACTGGATGTACCTTAACTATCGAAGCCTAAGGCATCGGGAGTGTTGTTCGAGAGCAAGTAGTAAAACATGTTTTCGAACGACGAGTTTCGGGACAGTAAAAAGATGACCTAAAGTTATCTCTAAGTCATCACCTTGTTCGTCATTTACGAACATCGCACATCATTAGTTAAGACCGACGATCTTAATTGCTTCCGTGATCTCACCCAGCGGTACGGAGACAGCGTTGTACGACTTAGGGCTTGTCTGTGAGAGCATTAAGATAGATGGGTAGACACGCATACCAGTCGGAACAGGACGAGCTTCTAACCAATGTGACCCCGCCCATTCCGCTATCGCGTCGTCATGTCCCTGTGCGGTATTGACGATATAGACGCCTGCACGAACTTCGATAAACTGAACGCGCTTTTCATCAGAACGAATCTTTACGTTTTCAGTAGGCAGGTACTGGCGAATGTGCGCGGCGCTCATCGGGTATGCCTTAAGATAATAATCGGTTAACTCTTTCCAGTTGGATACCTCACCGATAATTTCACTGTAGGTCGCGACGTACTGCATTGCTGCTAGCGTAGCCTGCTTAGGGTAGCCTTGGGAGGCCACACCAGTTAAGACTCTCAGGATCTCTTCTGGGAGCTTCAGCTGGGTAGTCGGGTCCGTCTTAGTCTGGACCATTGCCTCAATCAACCGCAGGCGTTTTTCTTCAGCCCATTGCTGAGCATCCACCGGGAAGAAATGCTTCACCCCATCGTTTTCGTAAATGACTGGGTTAGCCAGCGGTGTCAGGACGTGGGACTGCTTACCTAACCATTTAATGGTCGTGCCAGTTTCCATCCAGAACGTAGCATATGGGTTAGGTGTGAGCGTGTACTCAACCATACCCAACTCGAATCCATCCTCTGTGCGACGCCGAGTCACACGGATATCGCGATATGCTTCACCCTTGGCATTCCATTCAGATTCGACGAACGCCTGGATAGGAACAATCGCTAATCCATTAGCCAGTCGAGTCAGGTTACGTCTGTAGGCAGCCACGTCGCCGACTTGTCGTGCGCTAACCGGGATGCTAGCCATATGTGAACCAACTTCAGCGTAGGTGCTGGCGTATTGACTAGCACTGATTCCTTTACCGCTTAAAAACGCGAGCAGTGCTTCCACGTCTGTGCGCGCGTGGCGCTTCAGGATACCGTCGTGCATCGCCAACCGAATTTCGCAATCCATAGACCAATTCGACTGCATGTTCTCAGTTACAAACTTTGGTGAGGTCAGTAACATATCGAGATGCCACAGTTTAATGGCTAGGTCGTGCAGTGATGCAATGCGAGTAAAGTCGTCGTGCGTTTTGACATCCTGGTTCCACGGTTGGTTCATTAACCAGACGTTTTCAGGAAGATCGTGTTTAGCGTCCCAGCGAGGACGATCGTCTACCAGTGTAAAGTTACCTTCACCGAATATTTCAGTCAGGTGCTCTACTTTATCGCCAGCTTTGGCCGGGTCTAAGATGATAACAAAGTCGGGTCTCCATGACAGCTCGGCGAACGCCACTTCAGATAAAGCAGCCGCGTCCGGGTGGAAGCCACGATGCGTGCAAATGCCGACACTAGAGCCATGTTTCTTCAATCGTTCCACAGTCTGGTTGAAACGATCGTTACCTTCACGCACACGACGTTCGGTCATGAACAACCCTTCAGCCAGCACCACGTCTAAGCCACCGTTAGTGTTAGCTGTGGTCAGATAAACGCCCTCAGGGGGTAATGGGTAGCCTTTTTCGGCAACGCGGCGACGCAGGGACAGGAATGTGTCATTCAGAGTGTCGTCCCAATCCAGAGCGACAAAGTCCAACATGCGAGGACTGGTAAAGGTTAAATCTTTAACGAAAGATGGTTCTTCGATATTGTACACGTTACAGTCCTTCTGGAATAAAGTTGATAGAGTGAAGTTCCTGAACCCACTCAGGTCGCGAGCTATCGGTGTCACCACCAAACTTCAGAACGATGCGGTCATTTTCCTGTAGCCAGTACTTATTGTTCAACCACAGCAATACGTTCTCGTCGTTGATAATAACGCGATCGATGATGTTGTAGTTAACGCGAATAGGCTCACTGATTGATACGGTGTTTGGATCAATGTCTAACTTACCGAGCGGAGAGAGTATTCTCCCCAGCTTATTAACCAAAGAGATGACGCCGATTGTGCCAACCAGTTCAACAGTCTTTGGTATAAGTCGGAATTTAACACGGATGCGGGAATCTTTCTTACTGAAGAGTATCGCACAACGATCATACGAGATCTGTTGGCCGAATTCAGATCCAACCAACTTGAACGGTTTCTGGGGCTTGAACACCAAACCGTGCCGGTTGTTATTCGACGTCGTGTAGAGACCAACGATCAACGCGAGTCTCAGTGCAGCGATCTCTTCCGTAGACAGAGTAACCTCAACATCCTGTATCTTCACTCTGAAGAACGCTTCTACTACAAGTCCATGTTCCTGTGCATAGTCGAGCATATGCAAATAAGCAGGCTTAGCTAAATCTACCATTTAATAAGCACCTTCGTTTATTTATAGACGCCGGAAATGTGATGTTTCCGACAGACAGAAACGTAGCGATCGTTGCCGCCAATAACGACCTGTTCACCACTACGCGATACATTACCTTCATCGTCGATGCGCAGCACCATAGTTGCTTTGCGACCACAATGACAGATGGTTTTGATTTCTTCGAGTTTGTCAGCAATAGCTAACAGACGATGACTGCCCGGGAACAACTCACCCTGGAAGTCAGTACGCAGGCCATAACACATGACTGGGATATCAAGCATGTCGACGATGTCGGACAACTGATCTACTTGGTCGCGTGTGAGGAACTGAGCTTCATCTACCATCACACATGCAACCCGACGTGTGTCGTTAGCATGAACTACCTGCTGGAATAGGTTAGAGTGCGGCAACACGGTCAGTGCATCGTGGGTCAGTCCAATGCGTGATACAGCCTCAGGCTTCACTGTCTCACGAGTATCGATTGCTGGCTTGAAGATGATGACGCGCATTCCGCGTTCTTCGTAGTTGTAAGCAGCCTGAATAAGTGCGGTGGTTTTCCCGCTGTTCATTTGACCATATTTAAAGTAAAGGCTAGACATAAGCTATTCTCTTTGGTGGTTTTCTAAAAGATTCAACGGCATAATAAAAATTTACCAGGGGGTTAGCCCTGGTAAACTTGTTAGTCGCACGGCTTCCAGTATTCGTCCGTAAAATACAACTCCGAGGGGAGTTTCTTATCCGTGAGTAGTTTCTGCACCTGAACACGAACACGTTCCAGTTGAGCCATGCCCTCATCATCCTTACCTTCGACATAAAGGATAGACATATGGGGAGCATAGTTATCAAAGCTGTAGCTAAAGCCGGCTTCAATTAACTCAAAGTGACGTTTCATGATTTTATCAGATGAGAGTAATAACACTACCGCTTTGCCAAGCACCGCCACACCCATCACGTTAGCATGATAAATTTCAGGTGGTATCTCAACATCGTCTGTGGTCTTGTTATTACGTTCATCGTACATCAGGGTACAGTGGAGCTTCTCAATTGGGATAAGTGACAAACCTTTCGGTAAGTCAAGATCACGAATCGCTTTCAGCACGTTGTTGTGCGGATTGATAATCGGTTTAAGTGCCGAATATCCGATCTTCGTACCCATTGTCATTCCTCTGCAATAAAAGCATAGAATTAGCGACGCTTGCAGCAATACTGACAAGACGACAGAAACAGGTACACCATGATCGGCAACCAGCCCGTTGCCAACACAACACGTTTAATGGTAATCCAACCATCGTCATTATTGTATTTCTGCTTTGCGCAGTGTTTCTCTAACTTACGGTCGATAAGTAAAGCCACCAAAAGGTATATAGCTAATCCATAGTACATACGACCACCAAAAAAAAAAAGAACAGCGAGGAGTAGGGAGCCTTTTGGCTCCCTACGGGTTAGATGGCTTCGGTGATATCTCCGCCACCCGTCAGCTCGCGATAAGCGCGAGCAATCTCGATACCATCTTCAGTCACCTGGAAGTTAGCACGAGACAGACCGTGGTCAGAGAGTACTTCCGTGCGTGAAACCAACGGTTTAAACAGACCGAGTCCCAGCCAGGTCACGATCAGTACTTTATTGTCGGTGTAGTCAGGGATATCCTGACCCATATCGATTTTAAAGTCCGCAATGAACTTGCCATCCGCACGGGTAACTTTTACCTGCATCGCATCTTGCCCGCTGTCGCCAATGACAGTGTCACGAGTAATAACGATGTCGGCAATTTGTTTAACGTGTTCGGTCATAATGATTCCTTATTCAATATAGCCAGTGTAACCGGCGAGTTTGACATTAACAAAGTTTACCTTAGTGTCGTATATAACAGTAAGGTGTTTATTGGTGCCGTTTTCCATAGTGGCGATCGCGTTCCAGTGATTGGGGCTAACCTCTTCAATGAGATTGACCTTCACACAACCTGGAGCATCAACGCCGTCAGCTTTCTTGGTTAACCCAGTTACAGTCTGACAGGCTGTGTCCGCAATACCCGCTTTGTCTACCTTCAGTTGATTATAGCTCAGCAAAACGACACTGAAAACTAACGCTGCCATTGAGACATGGAAGACCTGGTGATGTCGCCCAGTCAGGTTGTCACGCTTCCACGCATAGACTGGTATAAACAAGAACCATATCCAGTGCGGTGGTGTGTGTCCTGCCTTACGGAGCACCATGCGATCCATCATGAACAAAACAATAGCCAACCCGGTTGAACCTAGGGTCAACAGAGTATCTATGGCTAACCCGAACGAGGGAAGTATTGTGTGAATTGTCCCTAAGGCAATCAACACGTAAATATATTCCTTTGTCACGTACGGTTTTCTGAGCGATTTGTGCAGATGATCGCCGTCAAAGTCAGCGCCTAACATATATTCTGGTTCCTTTATTTTAAAATACTAACCGGCATAAAACCCTCCTCGAAAGGAGGGCTGGTATTTAAAGTACGGCGCTAACGTCTTCACCACGCCCAAGGACTAGGTGTCGAACGCGCTTTGATTCGAACTCACGAATGTCGCGAAGATCCGAATTGAACGTCGCCATATTTGTGGCAACTTGTTCATCTGAAAGCCCTTCCGCTTTCTGACGTTCAGCGTATTCACCCATCGCCACCGTAGCAGGATACACAACTTTTACGTTGAGTTTAGCTGCCACGATTTCTTTGAGTACGCTCAGCTTGAGAGGTGCGCAGATATACTGCACGCCTTCGGGTGCTTCCGCTACACTGTCGATCTGGAATTCGTCTTTCCATTCCACAGTGCTTGGGTCTTCAGCCTGTTCTGTCCATGCCTTTAGCCCAACACCCGGATAACCTAATACGATTTCAGCCATCACGAAGTCCCGATCGTTGCTCGGCTCTGATACTGAACCAACCACTCGCCTATCTTACCAAGGTAACGTGACTCGTCACTGGGTAATGAAAGAATGGCTGTTTCATCATTGCCGAACTTGAGTGTTAAATCAGTGGCGTCCTTGGTCTTGTCGTATGTGGCATCTGCCGATACAAGGTCTCTTAACGCCAGGCGAGTATGTCGCCGTCCCGACTTATCCATTGACGCCCCCTAATTAGATTTTGCAGCCATCGCCACAGTCGTTATCGCCGGCTGCTACTTCGATCGCTTCACCGCCGCCAGAACGCATCTGATCGACTTTGGCTTCCGATGCTTCGAAATCCAGATTACCCAGCGCGGCATCCATATCGAAAGAACCGTCCGAAGCTTTAGCCAGGATATCGTCTACCTTACTCATCTTTATTTTCCTTACAGTTGGGATTGCTAATCAGCATACCATTGGCATCTTTGAACGTAACGTCGATCGAACCGTCCAACAAGCCTTGTAGTGTAGTTAATACCTCCTGCGCTCTGCTGTGCGCAAAGAAGTTATCGCTACTGATATAGTACATGATCTCACGCACTTGTTGATTCGTGGCCTTCTTACCTAATTCAGTGGCCAAAGCACGCATGGTGCGATTCTTCGGTTTCTTGCAATTAGGTTCGTCGAGTTCACGCATCTGAGTGGAGATAGCTAAGAGCGCAGTGGATAACTCATGTCCCATCTGGGGTAGCGGGAGTTGTTCCATTTTGTTCCTTATAAAAGTAATCGAGTGAAAGGCCAAAGGCGTTATTGATAAAACGACTACCGGCTTTTGGGTCGGGTGGGTTCTCGTTACTACAGAAGAACAAATCCACTTCCAACCCCTTAGACTCGTCTATAATCAACTTTACTCTGCGATCTAGCCGATGTACTACCTCAGCCAGAAAGTTCTTCAGAGTCCGACTGACGTCGTCTAAGGGGGTGTCGTATTGTGGATACGAACACACCCCAACGAGTTTGTCTTCTAGGTCAGAATCGAAGAACGATAAGACTATAAAAGACATTTATCGTTCCTTAGTTTTCCACCGCAGTTTTGCTCAGGCGAGCTTGCGCATGGTTGTAAGTATTATCGCGACCGAAGTCAATCACGCGGATGCTGGATTGCGCGATTATCGGGTACATAGTAACGACGATCGCTATAAAATAGTACCCGGCTTCAGCGTTATGACGTACTTCAACGGTGTGGGTATAACCGAAGTTTTCATCACGCAGTAAACCCGCATATGCTTCGACTAACTCTTTACTCTCATGACGTAACGCAACGGCCACACCGTGCCGATGGTGCTTAACCAAGACCGGCATAACGTCAGATGGCACTGCCCAAGACTGAGGTGTCTGCTCAGCGGTGAGATCAATGTCGCTTTCGTCTTCAATGGGCAGCTCTAAGAAACCCATGAAGTAGAGGCGAAGTTTGTACAGTACGTCGTACAACAACTTAGTCTTCTCAGGCTTACCCGCTGTAAATGTACAGTGACCCCCCTGGAACCCGATGCAGATGGTCGGTTCCGGCGGTAGACGCTCGCCATTTACCTCCCTTGGGTTTTCCAACGCTAGGCGATAGCAGCCAGTTAGGTTAAAACCAAATTCGCTCGGTGTACGCACATTCCAGTCGTATTCGCTTGGGGCGTTGACAACCATCAACACATACCCGGTCTTAGAGACACGCAGGTTGTTGATGTTGGGGAACTGCATAAACGGTACAAACTGCATCGCGTCGAAATCATTGCTAATGGCGACGGTTGGCGCTTCGGTGGGTATTGTGGTAAGTTCCTCAACGTGCACGTAGAACTCTACACCCAGGGAGTCTTCCACAGTGACAACACCCGGTTCGTTACCTGGACCGAGATAAAGTACTGATTTAGTGCAAATGCCACCATCCGGATCGTTCCACAGATACCAGCTATTTCTTACCAGTTCGATCTCTTTCATTTCGGTTTCCTTTGTTTCTTAAAGTTAGAGGCCATGGCCGCCAGCTCTGCAAATGTGAAGATGGCAAACTGATGTTCTTTAGCATCGGTCGCTTTACAGAACAACTTCACTGCATCTTCCAGAGTGTCAGTTAAATGTAACGCCGAGAAACCATGTTCCTCAACGGTGAGGTGTTGTGAACGACAACGTAACACGCCCGGTCCGTTTATGAGACGAGCTTCAGAAAGGAAGCCGGCTTCCTTGTCGATAAAGTAATCGCGCAGTATGCCGTGTTCGTCCACTACCCCTGTCAACCAACGGCTATCGTGATTGATGTTATCTGAAACACCGCCAGCGCGATAGTCCAGGAAGTTGGCAAAGACCGGACTAGTTGGGATCAACACACCAAACTGAGTCACTAAGTTTTGTACCGGGATGTGCGTGTACATCGCATTAGGACGAACCTCACCACACACGAAAGCAATGCGGTCGTCTCTGACCATATAAACGTTTGACATCTTAACCTGCCTTAATTGCTTTCAGTTTGTTTGCGTTAATAACGTCTACACCATATCCAGACAGCGCATCGTATCGGTTGGCAAACTCAACAGCTTGCTTAGGCGTTTTACCGGCGAGCATAGCAGATGATGCAAACGTAGCCCCAGTGCCAACGGTGTAGTAGTCAATAAACTCATCGGACACAGCGATCAGTCCTTCGATGATGCTGATGAAGAGTTTACGCGTCAGTATCAAGGTAGGCTTTTTCACGCGCTTGTTAATCGCCAACGCCATCTCTGTGAAACCTTCGTCCGTTAACTGACCGCCCCCGCTAAAGTGATGAGCTACCGCACGAAAGAGCTTTTCCAGATCTTCGGTGTGGTTCTTACTGAGGTCGATCCCCGTAGATCCATATGCGAATGTTCCGCACGGCGAGAGTTTGATCTTGGGACCATCTGCGAAATGCGTACCGCCATCGTCGCCCTTGATGAGTAATTGGCGATCTGCTGCAATGCATTTAGAGTTAACAACAATCGTTGTCATTGTTTCGATTCCTTATCCAACAAAATAGAATGAGAGTGGGTTTTCACCCACTCTCTTATGCCTTAGTAGCCGTTAGACTTCATGTTACGATCTGGGCTACCGCGACCGGTACGCTCAGGAGTACGCGCAGTTGCCTTGACCGCAGTGCGACCAATCAGCAGGCCGCCTTCAACCTGAAACGTGATGGAATCGCCAACAGACAGACGACTCTCACCATCCAGATACTCGACCTTCACCGGGATCTGGCAATGGTCCTGACCGGAGATAAAGACGCCTTTCTTATTGATGGAAACCACTTCAGCTTTCGCGGTGGTAACAGAACCAGCTTTGCCTTCTTCAACATCCAGGAGCTGTTTGAATTTGTTATCGATAATCAGTTGCATCTTTTCATTCCTATTGGTAAATGGAGTCTTACGACTCCAGCATGGTTACGAATTGCTCTTCAGACATAATGGCCACACCGAGACGGTCGGCGTCACTCAGTTTGGTACCAGCATTTGCTCCGGCCAACAGATAATCTGTCTTCGCCGAAACACTGCCGGTTACTTTACCACCCAACATCTCAATCATCTCTTTCAACTCAGGACGCTTGTAGTTGTCGAACGATCCAGTAATGCAGAAGACTTTATCAGTAAATGGACCCACCGCAGTTGGCTTAGTCAACTGCTTGGGAATAACACCTGCCGTTTTGAGGTCGTCCAGTAAGACAATATTGTTCTCGCTGTCGAACCAGTCAACAATTCCACGCGCCGTGATTTCCCCAATATCAGGTAAACGCTTTAACTCATCTACCGTCGCATCGGCTAACTCATCGATGTTCTTATAGTGACGTGCCAAAGTAGTGGCGGTCGAAGAACCAACGAATGGGATGCCTAACGCAAAGATAAACTTGTTCAACGGTGGGGACTTAGCGGCATTGACTGCCTTACGGAAGTTGATGGCAGATTTAGTGTTAGCGCCCATCACATTGTCTACGTGAGCAAGGGCCACTGTGAACAAGTCAGCCGGTGTTTTGACAGCACCACAACTGATCAGCGTCTCAACCAGATTCGGACCAACGCCATCAATATCCATCGCATCGCGAGAGACAAAGTGCGTTACCCCTTCAACTAACTGTGCCGGACATGTTGTTTTAGCCACACACTTAACGGCTGCCTGTGCGGGATCGCGATACAACTCACTACCACAGCTCGGACACACTTCCGGAAACTTCACTTTCTCCGGGTTAGGCATACGGTGTGTTTTAACTACACCCATGACTTGTGGGATGACATCGCCAGAACGACGAACGATGATGGTGTCACCCCAGTGCAGATCGAGATTGTCAATGAAGTCTTCGTTGTGGAGTGTCGCACTTGTGACCACAGCCCCGCTTAACGGAACAGCGTCGAACTTGGCAGTTGGCGTAATAACTCCCGTTCGGCCCACTTGAAAGTCAATATCATTTAAGATAGTCTCCATTTCTTCAGCAGGGAACTTAAACGCCATGGCCCACTTAGGATACTTACCGACATAACCCAGCTGCTCTTGAATGCTCAGTGAGCTGATCTTAATGACCATCCCATCGATATCCATTGGCAGAGAATCACGCTTTTCGATAAGTTCCCGATACCGCGCCATAATGGCATTCGGGTGGAAGTCCGCAACGCGTACACCTTCACTGGTCTGGAACCCGATGCGCTCCAGATAGTAATAGAGTTCATGTTGCAGTGTAACCTTAGCGTGCGCTGCGCCCTTCCCTATGCCATACGCATTAAACACCAGGCCGCGTTCCTTAACACGTTCTGGGTCCTTCAGACGCAAACCGCCCGCCGCCCCGTTACGTGGATTAGCGAGCACCTTACCTTTACCGCTCTCTTCTATCTCACGACGACGCGCTTCGAAGACCGCACGAGGCATAAAGACTTCACCACGCACTTCGAGTAGCTCGGGTGGGTCCTTAGTATCAAGGACTAACGGAATACCTTGGATGAACGGAACATTGCGCGTTACGTCTTCACCAACGAACCCGTCACCGCGTGTAGCCGCTGTAACCAATACTCCATTCTCATAGACCAGGTTAATGGCCAGACCATCGAGTTTGTATTCCAGCGTACAGGTGGCTTCTGCGTGGATAAAGGGCCGCCGACTTTCACACCACTCGATCAACCCTTCCTCAGTAAAGAGGTTATCCAGACTGTACATCCGGGTGAGGTGCTCAATGTCGGTAATGCTCGCTACGTGACCAGACACGCGCTGTGTGATGCTGTTTGGTGTAACCCATGCAGGAAATCGAGTCTCCAGTTCACGCACCGTAAGCATCAGACGGTCAAACGTGGCATCGGTAACGGGACTCGAACCATCCGCATAATACTGACGACTATATTCAGTCAACTTGACCTGAAGTTCGTCGTAGTACTTACGCAGTGCTTCAATTTGAGTATCCATATTACGCCTTGTAAAGCTCAGTCAGTTTCGAGACCAGTTTAGGGTCGTTTTCGAGTTTGGCGCGATACGCCAGAACACCCCACAAATCGTCGCGGGTTTTGGTAAACGCAGAGATAATGCCTTTACCTTCATTATACATCTCTGGATCAATCGGTCGAGAGAAGTTAACCACAGCGTGTCCCTCACCCATGATGATCTCACAGAGAATAGACTGACTTGGCAGCATCACGAAAGTCACAGTGCGAATCACCGGGTTTAGGGGATGCTTATCCAGACCGCTGAGTGAGTTGTTTAACATCTCTTGCAGCTCTTCACCGGTAAACGTTTGACATGGGACTGTAGATTTCATTGCGTTTCCTTATATGGGTTAATCAGAGTATTTCTCGTGCGTGTAATTTACTACGTCATATGCACTAGGATAATGTATACTTCAAAGTTTATTGAACAAAAAAGAAAAGGATAGAAAAGAGGAGACCCGAAGGTCTCCTCTGTATGTTACGCGTTATCCATAAAGTGGCGTGTGATTTTAGCCATAGCGTTAACAAAATTAGCATCGCTCAGATATGTCTCAGTGAAGTCCACCGGTCCGTTTTCCAGATGCACCGCAGACATCACATCAACCTCGAGTTCTTTACAGCGAACTACAACTGTAACTTGCGTCAGCTTGCCATCGATGCGGTCGAGCATAAGACCACCGATCACGCCATTGTTGGTTTCGAAGTATTCCCAGTGATCTTCGGACATCCATGGTTTGTTGCTGTACATGCGGGCCAGGTCGCGACGCAGTTCTTCACGCTGTGCGTCGGTCAGATCCAGTTCACTGTTGTGCGACTGTACATAGATGATGCGATCCAGATGTTCAACGTCCAGCTGCTCCAGAGGTTTGGAATCGGTGATTACAGTTTTTGATTTCTCTACGCCAGTGTCAGTGGCACTGACTACAACGTGACCAAGGTTTGCGGTTGGGAACTCAGGCACGATAGATACGGTGGTGGTGTTGCTCAGAATGAAAGTAGTTAATGCGATCATTGTTTTGCTTCCTTATAAAGAGTAAGTTGAGTGAACAGTGCTGTTACTATTCACTCGAGTACTATATATCTGAAAATTTGCTGAAACGGTGGTTAACGATCGCGCACGCGCATTAACGCATCGCCCAACATATTCAGCCCACGCCAACACGTCTGGTCCATATGGTCTGGATGATCGATATCCATACCGATGCCCCAAAGCGTATCTGTGGGAGATGCTTCCACCAAGACACGTTTACCGGTAGCTTTCAGTTGTGCCATCAACTCGGGATTCTGTTCGAACTTAGCAGACAATACGTCGCACATTGTAGCAAAGCGTTCACCAGCCCATACCTGGTCATTATAAGGCGAGACCTCACGACCAAGCATCTTGCAGACAAATGGCGCATTGCGTTTGATCGGTTCAACGGCAGCAATCTTGGCAGCGGTTTTGTAGTCTTTGAAGTGCATGGCTTTCAACCACATAAACGCCTGCTCAGAGCAGAAGAAATCGACGCCTGCCATACTAAAGTTACAGAGGTAGAAGTTGCTGTAGATATCGTCCCCATAATAGAAGAAGACGAAATCATCAGTTGTCTTTATCATACCGCACCACCGCTCTGCTTGTACACGTCACCATCGCCTGGGACTAGCAGTGACGGAACGGAGGCAATGGCAGTCCAGTCCACTTCGCGTTTATCTAATTCCATACTACGAATCAGGTCTTTGCATTTGAAAGCAATGCTCTGATATTTGCGACGCCCTTTTGGGATTACCCGCGTTGGGTTTTTACGGTGGAGTTTCTTCTTCTCCTGACGTGTCATTTTAACGCCCGGCTTTAATTCTGATTTTGCCATCTTAACATCCTCTTTAACTTTTCAGAAAAGGTGGGTTGCTCTTTCTCCACAGGTTTGAAGAACTCGAAGAATTCAGCAACCGTGTGGCATGCCTGAGCAGCGAGTATGCAATTGGTTAAAATAGCGTGCTCATCGCTCTTGAGTGGGTTAAGTCCAGGTAAGTCATACGGATGACGCTTGCCCGCTTCAATGTTCTCAGGCGTCCATACAGGCGACACCAGAACCCCTGGGTGTTTGTGCCCAGCTACGTCATTGACAAGCCAGGTACCGTCGTAGGTTACGATCAGTGCACGATGTGTCATACCACCGTAATACTTATCGCCCCGCTCAAGATAACCATCTAACAGTTGGTCGATGTGTTCCTTGAAACAATACACACCCACCATGATAATCTTACTACCTGCCCAATAAGCATCCGGTCCGTTTTTGCTATACGCAAAACACAATTGGGTTGCGCTATCCGGCACACCAGACGAAGAAAGCATTACTCTCATTGTAAACTCCCATTGAAAACGTATTCCAACTTGCCACGTCTGTATGCGCCCTTAACAACTTCGTTCAGGTCATATCCGTAGCGGTTGACGAAGATACGGCTGTAGTGACCCAGCAGTTCTTCTGAGACCGTCACTAACGGCTTGTCGCATTCGAGTGCATCCATCGCATGCTCTAATAACCTCAGACCCAAGCCCGTGTTCTGACACTGCGGGTTCACACGAACACAGCGCAGTTTGGTTTCCTCTGCTTTTTTGGCCAAAACAAAACCGACCAAGTCCCCGCCAACAAAAGCCCCTATTGCTAGGTTGCTCTCGTTGGCGGGGTCGGATAGGACTTTGTTGCGATACCAGTTGTCAATGTTCGGGTAATACTGATCGAGGGTTAGCAGTGAAGGGGTGAGGAGCCGAAGCTCCTCCAATGTTTTAAGTTTTCTTATTTCTACCATTGTCTAACCAGAATATAAACCTTAACCAAAGCCGACCCCACCAATACTTATTGAGTTTGGTAAACATCTGGACCGACTCACCCATTTCTTTAAACACTTCCGAGTTGGAGAACACATCCACTTGTCCATATGGAGTGTGTAATGCCACATACCACCCGTGAGGATCGCCGGGCTTATCCTTGATCTCTTTGAGTTCCCAGTCTGGATAGTTGCGTGCTACTTCATCGTGCATTGCACCTGGGTCATACAGGTAATCAATGCGAAGGGAATCCTTAACGTGGTCAGGTACGTTATCGTGCCACCAATCCGGGGCAGCGGGGTTTTCATCCAACCACGCCTTTGCTTTGATTAAACTATCCATTCTGGTTCCTTAGCATTTAAATGTGTTGTTGTACCACGTACCGACCCTAGCTGCATAGCTAAGCAGGCAACCGTAGAACACGCGAAGCATTGGACGGCGATATAACTTAGTCATCATCTTCGGTTCTCTGGCATTCGTGTCGTAGATCCTTAAGTACCCACCACACGTATCCGAAAGCGCTAGGGCAGCGCACACGGTACCGATTTCGTCAGTCTTGAAGAACCGGGTAATGACCTCCACTGGAGCACGCCCAGATCCAATGCATACCAATTCATCTCGCTTGTGATTTTTAACTATAAAAGGAGGACCTTCTGTTGAGCGACGGAAATTAACCTCGTAACAATGGTTAGCAGTCAATACCAGCATGACACAATCCAACCCGATAGCCGCCTTTGTATTGCGGAGTATTTTGTACGAGTCTAATGCTTCTTTCCCGCCCTTCATCAATATATCGGTTGCTATGGTAATAGCCTCAGAAGCCCCGGCACCAGCAACCGCCAAAATGACTTCCTTGTCCCAAACCGCAAGTTTGTTTTCTAACTTGTAACTGGGATATGATGTTATCTTCACGATGTTCTCGTGTTGAGAAACCCCACGAGATACTGTTCGGGAGTCGGCATAGAAAACACCACCACGTTGAACAATGACCGTCATCGCTACTCCTTAATTAACACCAGAACCTCGCCATCCATATCTGCCAGTCCTGCGGCATACAGCAACGCATCTTCCACCTCCAGACCGTTAGACTCGCCTTCCAGCAACAACTCAATGGTGCGTCGGGCTAACCAGCTAGGTAGAGTATATGTGGTGTTGCCTTTGAGCAGGGCTATGGCATTCACTTTGTCATATGGGTCTTCAAAGTGAACCATGAACGAGTGTGACGGTGTGGTGTACTTCCGGTCCACAACACGAGTGGCTTTATACAACAATGCCGTGTCCCAAACCGTAAACTGGCGCTTAGTTACTTGGATTGGATTTGCGTTGTTCATAAGACCCCCGGATGTGGATTTGTGATAACCCATTGTTTACAGCGTTCCATGACAGCTTCCACGTCATCGCGATCCACGCCAGCATCCAACAGACCGGTTTCGATGTCCGGTAAGGTTTGGAAATCCCAACGACCGTCCAGTCGAGCTGCCGTAATAAAGTCTATCCAGTCTATTCGCAATTTTCTTTTTACGATGATCTCGTTTAAAGAAACATCAAGCGGTAGACCGTGGGTCGCCTTGAGTTGAAACAGTTTGTCGCCCGGAAATAAATTAGACATATCGGTTCCCTAATAACAATGTGGCGTAATAAAACCAGGTACGGAAACCCGTACCTGGCTGTATGCTGTTACTTACTACTGGACGACCGTGAGAAGCTCACAGGTTCATTCAGTCCGGTTTCAAAAGCCTTACGTGAGCGTGAATCACTTACGACCTTACAGACGTCTTTCAGATCGATCTTCGGATATCCGGCAAAGCGCAGGAAAGCACCGCCGATGACGTAGTTCAGGCGTTTCTGATAATCACGGCAAGATTCGATCTTGCGAGACTGTGAGATCTGGAACTCTTTACGACCGCCGTTAATAATGTCTTGCACCTTGGCATACACAGAAGAATCGAGCGTCGGGTTTTGCTCTTTAATCCACTGCATAGTCGCCTTAGAGCCTTCAGCACCGTAGCGGCCTGACATTGCTGCCGCCAGAGAGTCCTGGAAGTCCTTAGCATAAACGTTAACGATCCCAGCCTGTTCCTGGATGTTCGTGGTCACTGAGGAAAGCACGTTCTCACTGTCGCTGTTCAACGCTTCGATATTTGCTTCCATCGTTGCGCCGGTGTTAGATGCAGAGATATAACTAACCACCACACCCACTACACCAACTGCCAGGAGCAGAACCAAAGCAATAGCAATCAATGCGCCCAGACCCAAACCTTTCTTTTTATCAGTCATCTTACTTTCCTTTAAGCGAAATCATTTCGTTTCATATACAGACTCACCCAGATACTTGCGGCGAGGTTAATTACTACAAAGATCAGCACGCCCCACCAACTAGGCTGGTAGCTGTCTTCCAGGTATGCAAAGGTCTGTGCAGGCAACCGCTCGTACTTTCCTTTTATTAACGCATACTGCTTGGTAACGAGTTCAAGGTTCAGTGTGTGTCCAGCCGCTAAGGTAGCCAACTCCGACAACAGTATCTGATTACCCTGTCCGTCACCATACGTCATTGCACGGAACCATTTGATTTTACCATCCGGTTCTACGCCATACACCAGAACCGTGTCGTTCTTACGAACACCTTTCCAATGTTCGTTGATTACCTCGAAGTAGTCATCGTCTTTCGGCGTTACCAACATCGTGATATTCAACTGTTTCGCCTTACCATCTACCTTAAGGGCATCATCGAGATAATCCTTAATAATCGACACATCCAATGCAGTTTCGTTGACAATGCGATTGAAGCGATAGTAGTCGTATACGCGAGGATAGTCAGGTAATGTAACGCCCTTATATTTCTCCCGCACCGTGGATGACGTTTTGAATCGATCTTCGTCAACCATCAGATAACTACGCACGCTTTCTTCCGCAGAGGCCGCTTCACCAATCTTCACTGCTAACCAGCGAGGAGGTGGTGTTAGTCCACGTCTGTCAATGCGATCGATGGTGCTATTGCCTACCGTGGTATTAACATTCCAATCCACATCGTAGGCGTGATCTTTACAATAGATAGGATGGCATGTGCGGTGCTTTCCTGATCCACTACATGTTTCACCGCACTTGTGTTCGTGTTCGCAGGTGACGTGTTCCGAGTACTTCTTTGTCACCACTCCGTTCAGAACATCGAAGTCCGTCATCGCGTGGTACTTACCAATGGACAAGAACCCGACACAGAGAACTGTAGTGAAAAGACAAGCGAGTAACTGATAGCCCCACTCTTTTAGAGTTATCTCGTGTGGCCATAAGACCTTAGTAAAGATCGCAACGAGTACGCTCGGCGCTGCGATAAGAAACCAATAAATGCCCATAGCGCTTTTCCGAAGAAGGGGCGACTAGCGCCCCTGTAGTATTATCCCGCCAGATAGACAACCACGTTATCGCTGGCTACGCCAGAAATTGCACGAAACGTTTTGTCGTAGGAGAACAACCCAAAGTAACGAGAGGCTTCATCAATGATGATTGTATCGAACTGATTGCAATCACCGATAATAGGTGATTTACCGCGACGTTCCTGCTCGCTGTAAAACGCACCACTCCAGATAAAGGGTTTGGGTACACCACTGAGTTCCTGCTCCCAGCGTTGTTCGAAAGACTCCCGCAAGGTCCGATCGGGGAAAACAATGAGCGTCTTCCCGTTGTCTTTCAGAGCCAGATTACGCACGGTGTGAGTCATACCAGTCTGTCTTGTACCCCGAAAGCCGATCGTTCTGAACTCAGCAATCGCCCTGTAGCGTGGACTGTTGATACACATGGCTCGTTCAGAGTCTAATGCGACCACACCCTTTAACAGTTCTTCCACCACTGCGTTATAGTTTACGCGGGTCATAGAAACTTCCTCTCTTTAGTTAGTTGTTTAATCGATGCGCACCGGAGTGCCACTTTTGTACAGCTTAGTGCGAGTGAGGGTATAACTACTCTCATCGATGGTGATTTGAACGTCGTTGATAAAACGACTCATTGACGGCACATAATCGCCGTTATCCAACACCAGTCGCTCGGTGTTTAAAACGCGACCGATTGCGTGAGACGCAATACTAATTGCACTTACGACTTTCAGCGGAATTTGTTCGATCAGACGATCATCATTGATCTGTGTGTCTTCCAGTTCCAGCTTATCCACTTCAACAACATCACGAAGCTCTTTAATGGCCTGCAATATTGTTTCGTGATTTTCCAGCGCAGCTGGGAGCAGATCTTCGCCGCGCACCTTCACTACTAATAACAGTTTGGTTACACGACGGTCTACAACAATACCGCTTAGTCCCAGTGAGCTATACGGGTATGCTGCTTCGACGTTGATATGTTGCTGGTCTTGCAGCTGTGCAGCCGTGAATGGGTGTTTACGTTCAGACATTATGCGTCCTTCATTAAAGTGGGGCCAGAGGACAATAAAAGCTGAAGCATCGAACGCTCCTCAGTGCGATGGAACTCACCGAAGTACGTGTCTGTTGCAAACACCAGCTTATCAACGTGTGGTGCGCGCTTCAGGTTCTTGTTGCCGTTGAACGCATCTACATCAACCAAACGACGTGGTATGCCATACTGGTCGTTGACATACAGGTTAACGTACGAAGCGTTCGAAATAAAGACGCCATCCGGTCCGGTCGGAATGTATTTTTCTTCCGAAAGATGATAGTTGTCAGCAATGAGCGCAAGCTTAGCGATACCCGTGACATCGATCAGTGCCTTGCTCAGCAGGCGCATCAGTTCGACGCGCTCAACTACAAAGAGTTGGTCAACGTGTGGTCCCAGGATGAAGTTAACTGTCTGGTATGGGACGTTTTCGCCTTCGGTGTCCACAGCGTTTCCGCTGGCGACAAAGCGTTGGGTGGTTTGCGGTGGCCATGCATTGTCGGTATCTTTAAACACAAATGGCTTAGCGAGCGAGCCGTTATAGTTAGTAAGTCCGTCTTTAGACCAAGCCACCCCAGTGGCAAACATCATCAGACCGTATGCTTCACGCAGATCAAGGTGGATGTTAGTGGTGTCATCGAGTTGAACACTTAAACTTTCGGTAACAGAGGATACTTTCATTTTATTTCCTTTAAATTAATGATTCGGCTTCTTTATCAAAGCAATGGGTGGCGGTGTAATTAATCATTTACTGATGCGTAAACAGGTACCACACGAACTACACCATAAAGTCCAGCGACTTTAGCTTCCTCAGTCAGACGCGCAATGTCTGGATCGCGGTCGTCGCGGCAACCGAAACGATTGTACGCGTCGAACGCTTCGTTAGTGAACTCGACTTCTTTACCGTCACAGACAAATTTGCCAGTTACGATAAAACGATCGTCAGTTTCTTCGGCGTCTTCAACGATCAGTTTGATGGTGTCAGTGCGGTAGTCGACGACCAATTTGACGTCACGCGTTACACCCTGGCGAACTGCCGCTGCTTTAGCAGTCTCTTCAGTGATATAACCATGTTCGTCCAACAGGGAAGCCAACGCCTTGTCACGAAGACCCATGTGTGTCTGTTCACCAACGAACTCCGCACGGAACGGTACGCGCGCCCACTCCAGGTTATCGGGCAGCGTTACTTTCATACCCTCGATGCGGGCGTTGTTACGAATCATCTTATCGGCGAAGTTGGTAACGATCCCGCCGTTTTTGACGTTGTCGTAAGAACCAGAGTGATGCGTCCAGATTTCCATACCGAAGTGTCCGTAGTCATCGGAAAGAGCACCGTCTGTATCGCGCAACCCAGCACAGCCCAGGATACGAATGCCCGGAGCAGAGAGCATTGCGTTCCAACGGTCGGCTGACAGCTTGGTGTCTACCCAAACAGATTTCGGCAGGGTAACAGATGGACCCATGGCGATGGCCTCGCCCACACCGCACAGGTCAGTGACGTCTGCGCCTTCACGGGTGCGTACATCAACCGAGTGGTGCACTACATTAGCACCCTGCGTTGCCCGGAAAGCGGTGGTGTTCTGATATGCCGGACAAGCTGCACCAGATAACACAAGCGGACTACCGTTGCGACGGATGACCGCCATCTTCTCACTGGCAATCTCATACTGCACGTTCTCGAGAATACATTGGTCGTCCAACTCGGTTAATGTTACCGCGTTTTCATCTTCGTCGCCGTGCGCGACAACGACCGGTGTTGTGCCTGGAACACCAGCGGCCTTTAAGCCGTTCAGCAGCGTCAGTAATTGATCGATGTTCATTTTCTTTCCTTATTGGAGTAATGTAGCGTTGAAGATTTTATACAGCTGACCGAGTTCGACAACCAAGGCATTAAGAACTTTATCCTTATCGCCGTTTCGGTGTGTTGCTGTTTCAATTGCCCGAAGAACGGCTAACAGAGACTGCGCGTTTCCTATGCAGGTTTCCTGAAATTCCACCGGTACGGGTTCCATCCCTTCAGCCTTTTCTTGACTAATGGCGTCAGTATCAAAAAGCCAAACTGCAAACGCATCGAACTGACAAGACACTTTAGCATAGCGAGATCGAGTAGCGAGGTCTTGTAGCACGCCAGACATCAGCCGCTTCTTATCCAACTCAATGGCATAGAAGCAGGCACGATCCAATAAAAGAGGATAGGTCACGTACAGATTAAAGATTTCAGGGTAAGCTTCTTTTAACGTCATCGGAATAACCTCGACATCATACAAAGGTCCGGGCAAACAACCCGGACCTGAGTAGTTAATTGGAGTCGTTAGAGTCGTTGAGTGCTTTGCTCATTAACTGATCCACCGCTTCTTTGTCCACCTGACCAGATTCAGCATAGGTCTGATTCATCAGAGAACGGATAAGGTGATGCATCGCGCGCACGTTACGTTTTAAGGCACCAGGCTCTTCGCCGGCGTAGCTCTTATCATACCCCAGGTTAGCTGTGGCCTTTTCCAGTCGTTCACAGAACTCAGCGATGGCGACTAAACTACGCTCTGGCACTGGAACAGTTGGACCGTCTGGGTGGTGGGAAATAGAACGAACTTCGTAAATCGTGTTGTTCACTTCCGGCTCGCTCAATCTGGCCATGTAGGTATCCAGAGAGCACGGCTTCCAAAAGGTCCATTGGCCGTTGTGGGTGCGACTGCGAATCTGGTAGATTTGTCCGGACTGGAATGTGCTACTACCAGATACGGGAAGGTTTAGATCGATCAGATGCAGTCGGGTGCCATCAGCGTTAAGCTTCTCAACGATCTTACGCATCCAGGCTTCATCCATCTCACCCGTACAATTACCGCCCAAGGTGAGATCGCGGTCAGTGCAGTCGACTGAAACCAGCGTGTTGTTTGGATCATACCCGAGCTTCTTCAGTCCATACCAAAGCACGCGACCCATAAACGTCTTTCCGCTATGCGGTCGAGTACTGCGGATATCTACAGTAATCAGTTTCTTGTTTTCACGATTCATTTCGCTACCTTATTTTAAGTTGAAGTGAGGCGACTAAGCCCCTAATGCATTACGTTGAATGGCGGCAACGTCAGCAACGACGTCGTCTGAAACTGCCAGCTTATCGCATACGTCACGAACAAACGGTTCCTTGCAACGCTTTTTAACCATAGCTGCGCACTTGCGCAGCTTAGAGTTAGACTTACGATGGTTAGCCTGGCAGATGCGAAGTGTGAGAACCAAGTCAATCAGTTCGTTAATTTCCCGAATAGACTGTTTGATGTCTGACATTCTATTACCTACCTTTGTTAAATAAAACTACTCTGCTTCGGCTATAGGGCTACGCACGAAGAAGATGTTTGGGTTGTTGCGCAGTTCAGTATAGATTACTGACGCTGGTCCCATAACGCGATTGGGTTTAGTGCGAATATGGGAATCGCCCAACAGGACCGCACAGCGACCCTTTTCCGCATACTCGCGAATTACGCTCAGCATTTGCTTTTCTCGAACAGCGAAACTGTAGGAGCAATCGACATATAACCCGTCTTTGTCTTTACGATCAAGCTGATGGATTTTGTCGTCCCATACATCAATACCAATGCACGGGATACCAAACTTCAATGCGAGTTCGTAGCTACCCGGACCGATAGCGTAGTTGCGCTCTTTAATAGCGCGACGCAGTTTATCGGGTGTGTCGAGGATATTGTTGCCGGCTTCTTCCGACAGAATAAAGTCGAAAGGTGCAGCACGATTATCCATGCGAATCAGCTGCTCAACACGCTCGCGTTCTGCTTTGGTGTGCAGTTCACCGTAGATGATGACCTGTTTCATTCGATACTCCATTTCGCCGGAGAACATTTAAATTCATGCTCAAGGCCATACTGGTCTTCAAGGCTGGCTTTACCGGTCTGATATCCTACACGAACCTCTTCACACAGCTCCAGCCAGTAGTCTTCATCTGGACAGTTTTCCCAACGATGATACAATGGACTTTCAGTGTCGACCAGATCAGACATGAGCAGTGGAAACTCACGCGGTTTACGCAAACCGGCCTCATAGTGCTCGACGATGCGTTTAAATTCGTCAGCCAGTTCATCGGGCAGGCTCAGTGTGTGGCCTGAGGATTCTGGTAACGTGCCCCCATCTGTCCTGTAGTGTTGAAGAATCAACGTAGTTGCCACCGGGAACATACACCCGAAGCCAAAGATCAACTGACCTTTATACAACACCAGTGAGATGTCCGGCATGTAGAACAACCCAGTGAACTTCAGAAGCTGTTCGTCGTAAGCCTTTGGATCTTTCGGACCATCGCTGTAGCAGCTATTGCAACCGCCCGCACTTTCGATTTTACCATTGACATCGAAGTTGATATATCCCAAACCCAACTCATCGCGAATCTGTGTCCAGCCTTTCTTAAAGGTAGCTTTATCTACACGCATACCTTCCGGCCAACTTACATTTGCAACATCAGTCATTTTACGCTCCGTTAAAGATACCGCGAGTGTGGTCACGTTCGTCGTCAACCGAGATCACACCGTTTGCACAAAGGACACCCTGAATGTAGCCTAACCAACGATGCTTTTTGGTAAGTGGCATTGTTTCGTCAGTGTCCAATTTGATAAGCATTTCGATCAGGTGCGCTGGACGCTGGTAGTTGTCCTTGGGTTTGATTAGCTCACCCTCAGTTACGATAGCACTGTAATAACGCTCGATTAACTCAGGGTAGAACAACCGACCTTCGAACGTACGCCACACCCAGTCGAGACCATGCGCAGTTCGACGTTCATGTGGACCCCATACGTCTACCATGGTAAACATATCGAAGCCTTCAGCATGGTCCGGAATGAACGGCTCGTTCTCGGCTAATGTGCGCTCGTGTTTCCATTTTTTAAAGGTGGTCCCCATTAGTCAATCTCCATACGGTAAAAGAGTTCGCAGCTATAACGATCTTTGAACTCTTTGAAGAACTGCGCTGGCCAATCGAACTTCTGGGCCTTGCTACGCCGATTCAATAGGAACAGGTCGCTCTTACTGAGAATCTGGGATAACTCACGACCCTCCATGCCAGCGTACTTCTCGACCATTGCATCGATAGTCGCTAACCAGAGACGGTAGTCGGTAGCAACCTTAGTCGCGGCAAGCTCAGCCTGCTCTAGTACTGGGCTACCGGCAAAGCGTTGCGCTAAATACGCCAACGCATCGTCGATGTTCTCACCCAGTACCAGCTTGGCAATCGAACGCTCGCTTAAGTTACCCACTAAGTGATGGCGCTTGATGTACCAGTCAGTTTTGAGTTTGAACATCTGACCATCGACTTGCAGCACCCAGCCTTCAAAGTTCTCACGAGTGCGTTGTGCTTCCATCAACTCGTCAAAGTCTTTGAATACATCGAAGTCCTTCAGCCGGATGTAACCGGTTTCTACTTGCAGGTTGAAGTCGGAGTTCTCTTCCCACTCGTAGATGTCTTTGTACTCACCAGTGACGTTATCACGAATGGCCAGCAGAACCAGATGGTCTTCATCGTATTCCAGCAGATGCTGATGGTCAGGCCCCAGCTTCTTATAGACGCGTTCAAAGATAACGGTGACGTTACCGTAATGCTCACGGATGTGCCGAACTACAGGAATGGCGCGATTGTAAAATGGATCTTTAACTAAAGCGCGCTTAGTGGCAACCAGCAGCCCATCGTTGTAAATGGTGGCCGCGACCATCGACCCGTCGCTTTTGTGCTCAATGCAATAACCCTGATGTCGCTTGGGGAACATAGCTCGAACTAAAGGCAACTGAGACTCTGCTTTCTCACCCACGTTAAAGAACTTGTGGAATGGACGCAAAATAATCTCGTTCGTTTCGGTGTCGATTAAAACACCACGAATCTCACGACGCAGGTGGCTGTCAAAGGTATCGCGCTCAGCGATGTTATAGCAGAGACTTGCCAGCTTAGTGCCGGGGTGGCGACAAACCGCAAACTCTGGCCGACCGACCATAGCGCCTAAAAGCGGCTCTGCGCTATAAAGGTAGGAATACTCGTACATGGGCTTTCCTTATACAGAAGTGGGCTTAGGCGTGGAGTTGTGCAAACGATAGTGGTACGTCATCTTCGCCAGGTCATCGTCACTGAGCGGTGAAGTGTTACCATCGATTGCCCATACACCGTCGACCTTTTCCAACGTGTGGCGGTGTACGCCATGGTCTGGGTCGTGTGAGGAATAGGCGGTGTTAAATGCATCTGCCAACACAACGGCTACGTGTTCTGGCACGAGGTTAATATACGTAGCGAGGTTGAGGAATGCGTTATTGAACTCGAGTGACTTAGCCCACTCGGCTACTTTGTTATCCGCATCGATCCAGCGCCCACAATGTTCAAATTCTTCACGCCCACCACTTAAGATCTCTGTCTCGTTGCAGAGCGCCGCTTCAAACCCCAGACCAGGGATGTAGATGGGGTGTTCACCTTCGTCTGACATTAACATGGTCATGGTGGGCAGGGTGTCAATAGGTACAGCCAGCCAAAATACAAGATTAGTTTTGTTCATTTTGTTTCCTTAATCGATTGGTGGGTAAATTTCACTTAGGTAATGTATATCTAAAACCCAGATGAGTCCAAAAAAGAAAGACGGAATAAGCGGGGAGCAAAAAGCTCCCCGTTTTATGTTATTACATCACCGCTACTGCGATGGTGGCTACAATCAATACCCAACCGGACACCGCAAACTCACCCAGTAACCCCGGATAGTGTCCAGCAATACCAAAACAGACAACGGCTGCTCCGCCCAACACAACGGTGGCTATGTTACGAAGGTGTTTTACCATCACTTGCTCACCGGGATATTAACACGCGGGTATGGGTCGTAACCTTCCAGCGTGAAGTCTTCAAAGCGGAAGTCTTTCGGGTCAGTCACCACACGACCATGGGTGTTAATGATCAGCTTCGGCAATGGACGAGGTTCGCGATCAATAAACTCTGGGATCTTATCCAGCTGGTTATTATAGATGTGGACGTCACCACCGATCCAAATCAGATCTTCGACTTCATAGTTCAGGATGTGTGCGAACATGTGACACAGCAACGCATAGCCCGCAATGTTAAATGGCGTACCCAGTAAGATATCCTGAGAACGACAGTACACAGAAAGAGACAGCGCACGAGTAGGTACGTTCATGCGGTTAAGCAGAGGAGTGTAGTCCTTGTCTTCATTCCACATCGCCGGTAGCTCTACACCACTCCGTGCCGCATAAGACGCCTTACGCTCTTCATAACTAAGCTCACGAGTATAAGCCTGTAGTAAGGTGTGACACCATGCTAACGCTGCATTGCCAACCAGCACGTTTTCCTGAGGAGACAAGTTCATCTCATCTGGTAATTCACTGGCATTCCAGTTGTTCACGATGTGACGACGGGAATCGGGACGAGCCTTCAGCAGATACAGCAGTTCTGCAATTTGGTCACGGGCCGCATCGCTGTAGTCCATCAACTGGCTTAAGCGAGCGAGATCGATCTTACCGTCAAACTCAGCACGACGGATTTTATCTTCCAGCACACGGCGATTGATGAAACCTTTGTTCCACTGACGCATTTGCTTGCCATAGACCGGCCCCAGATCGCCAATACGCAGACCGTCTTTCAGAACCATGTTGACGTCACCGCCTACCTGCTCACCCTGCAACCACAACAGCGCTTTAGTAGGCATACGGTGATGTGACATATCCAGGAGATGTGGTGGAACGAAGCTCTTTAGTTTCTCAACATCAACCTGTGCCCAAGTGATGTCTTCGATAGCCACTGCCCATTCATTCCATATCTTGACATTCTTAGCACGCAGAGTTTCGTTGTTGGTATCCCCATTTAAGAACCAGAGGTTTTCTTCAACGATTGGACGGAACGGTGTGCTCTTAACACCAACCATTGGGAAACCTTCACGCAGATTAAAGCGCATGGTGCGATGAAATACAGACACGGTGCCTGTGCCGGTACGATCGCCTTTGTTGATACCGTTGTCGCGCACGTCCTTAACTAAATCGATATACTGTTGCATTAGAACCCCATAGTCTCTGCTGCTAAAAAGGAACACTCTGGATCTGCGTTACGAATGATCTTACATACCGCAGCCAGTTTATATTCGAAATCCTCGTACTCACTGGCCAAATGCTCGCGTGTCCAAGGTTCGCCGGCATCCCGGCTAAGCGAATACCCGCCATCGATGTCTTCACGATAGCGTGTACCCATAGTAAAATGTGCATCGTAATGAATGCCTTCTACCGGGTCGCATAACCACACATGAAAGGGGTCACCCAGTAAAATAAGATCTACACCCATCAGTTCCAACTGCCCACGCACCAGAGCTGCGAAGGTGTGACACAATCCACAGTTAACTAAGTCTGTAATGTCAGCGACTGTTGCTTTAACAGCCATAAACGGTAACAGCTTCGACCGTAGGGGTGACAACACAGAACGCAGTTCATTGATCGTTCGTGTGATCAATTGGTTGCGTGGGGTTAGAGTCGGTGTCAGGTACGACTCACCTTCCTCGAGAAATGGATACGGTAGTTTCGCATGCGCATTAAACAAGTCAGTTGTTGTGATGGGTGTAGTAAACATTATCAAGAACCTTCTTGAATCTTCAAAAGCGTTAAGGGCTGGTCTTTCTTATATGCCCCCGTCGCAATGTACATGTGGTTATGGTAGAACTCGACTTCATCGGTGTGGTTGTGCCCGTGTACAAATAGGTCTGCACCGGTTGTGGCCTTACCACCACCTTTCTTTCGAGCCAGGTAATAATCACGATCCCACGTACAGGCAAAGGTATCGACCTTCTTGCCATATTCGTAATGATCGTGTGGGTAGGTGGCGTGTACGACCACCACCTTTTGGTCCTTGCAGTTGACCTCAATGATAAACGGGAAATCTGCCGTCTTCATTAATTTGCCAACTACGTGGTCACGTACTTCACCGACGTCAAGATCTAAGATCCACGTACCGCCGTTATACAGCCAGAGACCTACAGCGTTCTCTTCTAGCTGTTCAATAGCGGACGTAGCCAGATCTTCGTGATTACCGCGCGTCATGACAAACCAAGGCTCGTCGATCAGCGCGATCATTCTCACGGAGTCAGGGCCACGATCAATAATGTCACCTACAGAAATAAGAAGGTCTTGTTCGCGATCGAACTCGACGTCATCCAATTGCTGCATCAGCTTTTCGTATTGACCGTGGACATCACCCACGACGATGATGTTTCGGTACTTTGACCCGTCGATCCTTTTATAGACCTCTTCGGGTTGTTTGACTACCAGTCGAGTCATTAATGCACCTGTAAGTGTGCGCTCCCTGGAAGGTCGTCGGTAGGTTTACCTTCGAACCAGAATCGACCAGCCAAACTCAAGCCACTTACCTTAACGTCAGCCGTAGCTACGTCGATAAGTAACTTAGTGAGTGAAGGCAATACGAGTTCATTACCAGGCAACATGGCTGGGGTGAAGCCGAGGAACGTCTTGTACTGGTTATAGGTGTCCACAACAATCTGGATACCTGGTTCAAGATTCGTCATTCCACGGTGATAGAGACACGGCCAATCGCTATCATCGAACACAGCCACGTTCATGATACCGTATGATTCAACCATGCCAGTGATTACGTCTTGTGCGCTGGTATGCAGAGCAAAACGTTTCCAGAATTCCAACAACTCGCCGTGCGCGCCAACCATTGCCTGTTCGTCAGTGGTCAGCTCACGGTCTTCATTGGCAGTGACGATCGCAATGAAGTCGTCTTTGCTCTCCGGGAAATAGTCCGGGTTGGCCAAGATATTTTCTACCTGCTGTAGAATAGGCGAGAGCAACGTGTACGTCAGCGTACGACGACGTGCAAAAGATGTTGCGGCCTGGATATTCTCTGTTGAGGTGCTGATACCCAGACGGTCAGCGATATTCAGTGCCTCCTGAATCTGCACCGCGTCACCCAATTCAGCTTCACCCAGAATAATCTGGCAGAGATTGGCAACGACCAGGTCTTCGTAATTAAAACCAATGGTTAACTTATCCATTATGCTTCCTTATTGATTACAGTGATAAAATCGCCATCCGGTAAAGTGAAGGGCTTCAGGGTTTCGCTGTCGAAGTACTTTGGCTCGACGCCAGACATGGATGGTTCACCGTGCCCTCCACCGCCAGAGATACCAGACGGTGTCACCAACAGCACTCGATCGCAATGCTTCGCTCTGAAGGGCATCTCCACAGCCACTGCGTTACCCTCAGGGTCAACCCAATTACCTAACGGCCAATAGAAGAACTGCCATTTAACGTCCATCATTCAGGCTCGCTATTCAAATGGTTTGCAATAGCGATGAACTTTTTGGCCTCCGCCTCGCTGGTACCAATAAACCGAGTACTGCAATCCTCAGTAAACCAGATCTGCTCCACCGTTTCTTCTTCCGGTAGAGCCATTACGTACCATCCGACTTGTTTAGCGCTAGTCAGAGTATGGCGGGTTCTGGTATCGATATTAGCTTTAAACGCCGGAATGATGCGCAGTGTGCAGGGAGTGTCGTGCCCAAAGCCGTCCATAACGATTTTATCTAACGTGCCATGGTAACGAATACGTAGACTTAGCAACGCCGCAGTCAATTCATACGCTTGCACCGCAACGATCGCCGACATCGGGGTGTTACAGTACATCTCAGTCCAGTTTACCAGCAGGGGACCTTGACTTACATTAAAACCAACAAAGGCGGAGCGAGACTTTGCCATCGCGAGATAAAACTCACGATAGTGCTCTAAGCTCCCAACCGGAATTTCCTTGACGGATTCGATGATGGCGGCGGCAAGCGCACCATCCTGAATAAATTCGCCATTGATACTAAATGCGGGACAGATATTTTCCCGAGTCATTGGTCTAATCAAAGTGCCTCCCGTTCTTTCAGGTATTCGGTGATACGTTTAGCAATGCTCAGTTGAAGTACCCGTAATGCTTCACGCTTTTTGTCTGCACTGACTTTCGAATTAGACATTACCTGTTGCATCACTAAGAAAGGTGCGCCGGGTATGCCACTGGTTGCTACGCTAACGTAATGCGGGTTCGAGAAACGTTCCGGATGTACAAGCTTTTCAATTTCATCTGCTGTACCGGATGCAGATAATTCATTGTTTTTGTAAAAATCTACCGCACGCGATAACACCCGACGCGGTTCGTACGATGCCAGATCAACACCACCGCCGTATTGCGTAAAACCGCACGTCTCGATGACATGGAGTTCTTTATTAAGATTCTGTGCGTATTCAACCACACGGTCGATGCTTTTGCGGCGTTCGCGTTTGATGTACCACGCAGTTTGTTTGATAAGGCGACGAAGCTCACCCAGGCACATAACAAAAACAAAGAGTGCGTTAAACGCAATCAGTAAAACGGTGAGTTTAAGCAGTGTAAATAAGTCCATTGGAAGTCCTTAACAAAAAAGATAAATAGAAAAGAGGAGACCGAAATGGTCTCCTCTCTATGACGTCAATCGAAATAGCCGACCCAGATGTTTCTGCTAGCAAACCCGCTCTTGAAGTCTGCCGTCTTATGCTCAGAATCGACCATGTATCGCAATAGCTTTTCATCTAATGCGAATGCTCTATTCTTGAACTCTTCAGACACATTCATATCGCGAGTCGCAACCCAGATACCGTAGTGAACCGGCCAGTATCCGTGATTAGCGATAATATCATCCGGGCTAAGCTCTAACCACTCGGTGTGAGTATTACCACAGAACTTACGAAACTCTTCAAGAGTCTCATAGGACTTGCCACCCCGCATGCAGCCCGGGAATTCACCAGCAGCAAAGTATCCGTTTTTATACAGTACATACCCACCGCACTGCACAAAGCCAGAGTTCGTGCTGATAATCTCAAATGCACGCTCTATGGAAACTGGCGTACCAGCGCTAATTTGCATCGGTCATATCCAGGAATTCAATGCCCTGGAATACGCAACCAGAGCTAGACTGGACATCTGCGTTAGAATACATTACACGAACCCGAGTTTCAAAGCCGCGAACCATACGAACTTTGAATTCAATTGGGTGGATGTACTGTTCTTTACGCACCGGGTTTCTGAACGCGGGTGGGAAGGATGGCGTACTGGTACTGCTCATGGATGGTCCGAAGTCGTAGCCAGCTGCTTCCGCATAGGTAGCACCAATGGTATTCACTTTACCACGGGCGTCACCAGCACACACCTTCGCGTATTTGCTGTCCGGAGAATTGTAGCCGTTGGCAGACTGTGCGTGCTGGACTGGTTCTTCGGTCGCTTTCCGCTGAGCTTCGAGTTTCTTCTGTCGCTCTTGAGCTACCTTCAGTTGACGACTGGACTCTTCGGAAGCCAGGCGTGCGTTATTGGCGACAATCGCCGCATTGGACGCAGTTACTGCCGCCATCGATGCCGTTACCGCAGCTGACGTGACTACTGTCACAGCCTGCACCGGCATTGCGTAGCCGCACAGCGCTACGATTGCAGCAATCAAAACAGTGAATCTTTTCATTTATATCCTCACGCAACAAGTTGAATGCGAAGTGTACCTTCTTTGTAGAGAGCATCCACAAAGCCCTGTACGCTATCGCTATTGGTTTTAAAGGTTTTCTGCACCGTTGCACCGGGCAGCGGATTGAAGATGTCTGGTGCGTTGTATGCTTCGCCTGGGAACATCAGCTCGATATACCGACGCAGTTCGGCGTCTTCCAGATAACCGATGTAGACACGAGCATCAACACGCTCATCGCGAATCAATGCCTCATCTAATTTCTCAGGATGGTTGGTAGTCATGATGACAATAACATCATCAAGGCCGAGAACACCGTCCAGACCATTTAACATGTCAGAAAGATTACCGGTCAGATATTCGTCCACAGCGTCACGAGATTCCCCATTCGCTGGAGCTTCTGGCAGCTGCTCACCGTCCCGTTCTTTCTTGATCTTCTTGACTACCCCAAACTCTGGGTCAGTCTCAGCGTTGTCACGACGCCGTGATACTGAGTAGGTGTCGATATCTTCCATCAACACAACACCACCCTTGGCGCTCTGGAACAGTGAGTTGTATGACAAACTGCCGTCTGGGCGTAGGATATGCACAGATCGATTTAGCATCGACGCAATAGCTGCCGCCAGTGAGCTTTTACCCGTACCCGGTGGTCCGTACAGTAGTACCGTGAACTTATAGTTAAAGCCACGCTTGACATACCACTCACGATTGGTCTGGAATTTACGTAGGGGTTCGATAAGCTCTTTCTGAACCTTATCGCTCACAATGACTGTTTCGGGAGAACGTTTGTTCATCCGACTAATCCAGTTCCAATCAGACTTAGCACTTTCAAACACCGTAACCTGATTATCGCTGTCGTCCTTTTCCATGAACGCATCCATGAGACGATAAAGTGGTTCCTTGCTTCGACCTAGCGTCGATATGCTAACACGGTACTTAGACTGGTTAGACTGATTGGCTTGGTCTTCTGCGATGGTGAAGAAATAGAACCGACGCTGGTAGATGAAGAAGTGTGTTCCCACGCCTGGACCAACCGACCCTTTGCCTCCATTACCATCCAGTGTAATGACGCGACTCCAGTTGAACCAGGAGTTCTTAGCAAACCACGCTAAGAAGGCAATGTACTGACGACTGTTGTATTCGGACCAGTTTGTAGACGCAGTAGAGAAACTCAACTTAGTCATGCACTGTGTACGAACAAAATGCATCACCCGGTTGGGTAGTTTCCACAGGATGAAACCGATGCCTCCTGTGAATACCAGGGAGCTGGTCGTTACAATCGCTGCCTGTGCCGCTGGCCATGGTTTGGCATAGTCCAGCAGCAGCTGATAAACCGCAAGCAAATGTTCAATCATACTAAGTCCCTCTGGAACAGTACAAGTGCCAGCGCCGCTGTAAAGGTATCGCAGATAGTTTTACCTTTAACCGTCAACCCACCCACGCGAATGTTAAAGTCACGCAGTTCAAATCCGATATCGATAGAAATCCCGCGATAGTCTGCTGCGCAATTCAACGCATCACAGTCGCAGAGGAAATCTGGCGTATCGAACGTATTGTAGTTGTAATCTGGCGATGGTACAATTATCTTAACATCACCAAGGTCTACTGGGTCACCAGCTACGGTAATTACCGTCATTTTGTTTTCTTCGTAGTTCTCCCGCACCACCGGCTGGCGAAGTTGGCGAGAGAAACCCGAGATGGTAGTCAGTGCCGTATGGACCAACGCCTCATCACCAGTTACCACCACACCATTCACTTCACGTCCTGCGGGAAAGAACGGTTGGTTAGGAACTGACTCTGCCTTTACTAATAGGTCGCGGGTGTGTTGGATTAATTCGGCCATAGCCTCACCCAGCGGTTTGTTCAATGCGGCTGCGATAGGCATGTCGTGCTTATCAACCACAACTGCATTGTACAGGTTGGTGCTACTGATACGACGCAATACCAGAGACCCCTGTAGCTTTTCAACCATAGCCCAAAGGGTGCGATGGTCTTTCACATACTGAGGACATACGTCAGTATAGGAGTAATGCGAGAGTGCTGCACCCGGACCTTTCTCTACGATGGTCTGTAAGTTGCGCTGGTTAGACACCAACGTTGATTTTAATGCGCGCTCTACTAACGCTGCTGCGGCATTGTAGACGTAGGGATTCAGGTCCATCTCCCCACCAGGTTGTTCTTTGAGTGAGAATCCATTGTCTAAACAGATCTCACGAATATCTGCTTTGGTTAAAATGCTTTTCATGGTTTCGAGTCCTTGTTAATAATATCAATAGATTACTGGTGTCTGTTTTTTGTTATTTGTCTACAGTATCTGCGTTTGAGGTGAACCACCAGTTTGGACGTGGGTCGTGGTTGGTCGGGGGCATGTTGTCACGAACCTGAGTAAACGGTCTCCCCATAGCAGCAGACTTACTGACATACTCGCTATCTGTTTTAGTGCGGTCTTTAACGTCCTCAGCCCGTCTCTGTCGATTGATCAACAGTTTGGTGTGGATAGTGTGGCCATACGTTTCCTTGTAAGCAGCGAGCGTCTGCTTAGCCATTTTACATGGTCTGCACTTCCCACACTGACTGTATTTATTCTCACCCTCACTGTTAGGCATTTCACACACCCAGATCATGTTCACCAACTCTGGATCGATTGCATCGAGTATCTGATACTTCTCAAGATCAATCAGTGGCCAGTTAACTGGGATCGGGTCATGCCATCGTGTAAAGCGTTGGAGTTCACGCCAGGCATTTTCTATATTGGGCAGCCAACGACAGAAACCACCGTCACTATAAACGTATCCCACTTGCAACTCGCTGTGTCGGTCATTGTCAATAACTGACAGTGCAGCAAACAACCACGCGGCCGGTTGTGAGTAGCGATTCCCCGGCGTTTGTGCAAAGCTGATGTGTGGGGCACGAAAATCTTTCTGCACTTTGTGTGGGCAGGTTTTATTTAAATAGGAGATGATTTTCTCACGAGCAACTAGCTCAGATGCGATCTTAGCGGGATGCTGTCCACCGTCGGCGTACATTACATCGCACGGTCCGATTTGGAGTTGCTTGTATACCAACGCAGTGGAGTCCAGTCCGCCAGAAAACAGAATCAGTGGAATTTTAGTGGTCATTTCTTTTCCTTGTTAAAGAGCATAAAACCAGGACCGAAGTCCTGGCTTAGTTTATACGTAAATCCAATACTCAGGGACGTCAGCTTCATCGAGAGCAGCGTTGTACTGTTGTTCAGTAACGACGCCAGCTTTCCAATTGGTGATGTCAACGGTTGGGCTGTTAAGTCCCATTAGGCAGGCGGCGTGATAACGACTTTCGGTATCGATGACCTGACCCACATTTAACCCACCATTTGCGAACAGTTTCGACATGGCTTTAAAGTGTGTCCGGAAGGTTTCCCGTGGTCCGTTAGGTCCGTCAAGTGGAAACTCAATAGTCTCCCGAACAGAACTCGGCCGGCGGCCTAAAACCGGAATCACCACCTCACGGTTAAATGCGTTCATTGCACGCACACTACTTTCCGTTAAGAACAAAACTGAAAGTACGCCAGACGACATTTCACTACGTACAGTTAACTGGATATCAATCACGTCATCCATTTTGTTTCCTCATATGCCGAACGAGTTCATCGACTTGCAGACGAATGGCACCAGGCAGAACCGACTTAAACATCTTCTCGCCTGGCACCGTCTGGAACGTCCCCGATAAACTCATGCCGTAATCGATATTGCGTTTCAACCACTCGCCGTAATCCGACACCCCGAACCGTGGACCTAACTCTTCGAACAGTCGATTTGACAGTTCCCGGTTAAGGAAGTACGTTGCGTAGATTTGGTCGGCGTCACGCAATAGCCCGGCAGGTAGATCGATCGTGTGCCCTTCTGGCAATGGCCAGATGGTATCGCCAATCAACCGAAGGGTCTCGGCGTGCCACTTGGGATATATGACATCCAGAGCACCACACTCATTGATCGAACTGATGGTGTTGGCGATGTTGAACGCATCGTCGTAACTAGCCGCGTGGTTGTAATCGTGCAGCAGAGCCGCATAGATCAGTGGTGGCCAAACTTCACCACCGCCAGCCTTAGCCAACATAAATGCAATCCACGCCACCCCGATTAAGTGGTGCGTAGAGTGATAGCTACCGCCCGGTCTGTTAGTGGCGATGACGAAATTGATGAGACCATCATATTCATCAAAGAACTCGGTAGACCAATACGAGGGCACACCTGTTGCAAGGTCACGCTCGGATGGATCTACGTCTTCGAGTTTAAATGGCACAGTGAAGGTCAAATCCATCGGCCGTGCTGTTATCACATCGGTACGCGGACCAATTAGTCGTATGTTAGCAGTATTATCCGACATAGTTAAACGGGGAGCCTAAACTCCCCCTCCAGTTAGTTTGACGGCGGGTTATCGCAGTTAGCTTCCGGCACGGTATCGTATTTGATATCGCGCTTAGGATGTGGGATGTTCAGTGTGTCACGCATACGCCACAGCCAATCAGTCTGATCGCCTGCAACCACCAGGACATGACCGGCATCCTGCGTAACGTGATACACATTACTTTCGCTGGTGAGTACGTCATCCCAACGTAAACAAACCAATTCGGTTTTCTCCCAGTCCGACATATCGTCTTTGACATGGTAAACCGGCAGTGCTTTAAAGCAACCACCACGCAAGTCACCGGCGTCACTGTAGAACTGACCTGCACGCACAACAACGCCAGCGGGGATCATGGCTATCGCACGCTTGACATGCTGGATTAAGTCATACGAGAGACTCACACCAACGATCTCAACTTCGTCCGGCTCGGGTGCGTCGCTGTCATACATACTTGCCCAGCGAAGGTCGCTCAACACACTCATGTGTCGTTCATACGGATGCGTTATTTCTGGGATCTCCAGCTCCGCATGCGCCCAAATATCCAGAGTGGCTTGTTCTACCAACTGCGCTAAGTGAGGGGTGATCTCCTCAGTCTCACGATACACTACCGGTTCAATGCGCTGACCCGATGCGGTAGCCAGCGCCATGTAGGTAATCATCTGACGAGCCGGGTCGGTATCTACCGGCATGCGCAGACGCATTGTCTCATCCGTATAGTGAATACGCTGTGACTTTGCTTCGTGGTTGAACGGGAACGAGATCTTACCACGGCGGGTGTGTCCAGACCATGCCTGAAAATCGTGCCACGGCGAAGGGAACTCAACGGCAAAGCGGTCCAGCCAGTAGGCTTCCTTACTTACTGGGTCACGGAAGATAGTGCCGAACCGCTTGTTCTGGTCTGAGTTGCCAGGACCATGCGACATCCATTCGTCATCCGTACCCTGGAGTGGTGTAAACGGACGGAACGTTACGGCAGCAATGAGGAACTGAATCAATTGCGCCATGGCCGGCAGGTTAAACTGAATCAGCTCGCGGTAGACCGGTTTTTCCACATCTATTGCATCAACCAACTCGGGATAATCGCTACCGATTTTGGAGTAGAGCTTTTCGATCTCCGGTGACTGGCCAAACTCAGCTCGCGCTTCCATAATACCCATTGTGAGTTCAGCGACAGTATTAACGACATCGCGCAGGGCGTAAAGATTTCCTGCTGCGCCGCCCTCACGGGATGAGTATGCCAAACAGCGATGCGCTGCCGCAACTTGCTCTTCGGTCAACGTGGACTTCGGAAGGTAAGATAGTTCTTTATCAAAATGACTTTGGTATGACATATCGCTTTCCTTATTTTAGCGGTAATGTACTTTTATTTAGCTGGCGTTGTTGTATACCACCAACCATCTTTGTTCAACTCAACGTTGTACCGCTGAGTCGCAGCCACACGCTTATCGTAGCGAGACATGATTGCCCGCACGGCGGTGGGTAGTTTCACGATCTGGTTAATAACCTCGTCAGTGATAATGTTCTCGCCCGGTTTGAAGCGAAGAGTTGACGTCTCTTGATCAAACTCAACTTCCACCCAGCGAGGTGAACCCATTGCTTTATATACCGCCATGTTAATGCGAAGGCCACTCCACTTATTAACACTAACGGTAAACGGTTCCGGCGCTTTGGTGTCCTCCGGTATTTCTCTGGTTTTAACCCACCCCATCTTTATCTCTCCAACGTCGAGGGCTTTTAGTGATGTACCACCACCCATCATCGGCCAGACCCACCACATGTCTGCGAGTCCTGTGCACATCCAGATCGCGATAGTAGGTATAATGCCTGGCTATCTCTTTACCTATCGACACCTGGTTGTATCTCAGACGATGGCCAGACTCGCTCGGTCTAAAACGGAGCTTGCATGCCTCGGGATCATATTGAATCTCAAGGCACGGATAGCCGGTCTGCTCAATGGCCTGTCTAACATTGATGTTGAGTCGCATCCCACCCTGTGGAGTCATGCTAACAAAGTGAGTAGCGGGTTCCGCCTTACGCTCATTAACCTTCACAGGTAGGTACGTCATGATTACTCCGGCGCGTAGTGAAGTTTAGCCACGGCATAACCTTCGGCGGTCAGCACACACAGATGCGTGTCTTTACCCTTAGGTGCGGACGCCACATCAACACGTTTACACAAACCTAATGCTGCCAACTCGGCTTCACCTGACTTAGCAGGGATCTCGCCTGCTTCACGAGGACCAAACCAAAACAAAGCGAACAGAGTATCGATCGCGCCACCACTTAACTTGTTAACGTTAATCATCTAATTCCCTAAGAGTGTATTTAGCCAACCATGCCCAGTTGTGTTCGGACGGTGTTACCTCAAGCGCCATCGATAACACTATTAGTGCCTCGTAGACAAACGGGAACTCCGCCACTAACGTCTTCCGATCGTCATAGTCGAATAACTGGTCATGTGGCCAACGGGTTTCTGGTGTACCTGCGGAATCAAACCACTCACCTTCCCACTCAATCCAAACGTGGGTCGGGGACCCAGTTAGATGACAGTCGATACCCATCTCTTTCAAACGTGCCCGTGCGAGTAATGCGTAAGCATGACACAGACCATTATTAATGTAGGTATCGATAGGGATAGGTGTGCCGTCGTCTGCCTTAGGCTCCTCACTGCACTCATACCCAAACGCGTAGCATGACAACATGCGCACGCTGGGCGAGAGGCAACTGTTAAGATCAGTCAATACTCTACGGATTACCGCGTGCGACATGCTGGCTTCCTTATGCGTCGGATTCTTTGATGAACACGCCGTCGCTGTTCATGTAGCCTTTACGGTCTTTGATTTCGTGCCAGGCATCTGACATACACTCGTCCACGGTGATATCGTAGACGTCGGCCAGATCGTACAGACAAAGCAGCGCGATTTCGATATCGTCTTTTGACAGACGTTCAGCCATGCGACCACCATGCACAGCAAAGTTGCCCAGGACATTAACCATGGCCTTCATGTGCATCTGCAACAGCTCATGTGGGTCATCGCTCAGAGTAGTACCCTGAGTTTTAGCTACTTCGTCTTCAACGCGACGCAGGTGCACGCGGAGATCGCGCTTGGCAATACCCAACACGTTGGTCAGAACAACAATACTGTCGCCGATGCTATCAACGATCAGCGGAAGTTTGTTGCGGCAGATGCCGGAAGCCAGCTCACCGACTTCTTCGTAGTACTTAGAAATCTGACCGTTGATTTTACCACAAGTCAGGATCTTACGCTCGGTAGACCAACCCAATACCTTACCCACTACATCCAGAGTAGGGTAAAGGGTTTTAGTCTTTACCAGGTCGATTGAGACCAGATTGATCAGCTCTTTCTTTCCGTTGCCGTAAGAGTTGGCAGTACCGCGAATGGCGAATTCACAACCATATGGCCGCGCCAGTAAAGCCGCAGGGAGTTGACCAACGTCTACACACTTAACAGTAGCACCATCCTTTGTCAGCTCTACAGTTACGTCACCAAGCAACAGTTTAGACTTGACTGGCTCCAGTAGGAAACTGGCTTCATCGGGACTATAACCAGACAGACGATCTTCGCCCCAACGTTGTTCGATAGGACGAGCGTTAAATTCAGCAACTGCCTTTTCCAGCGACTCTTTGGTATACTGGTTGGTTAGGACCACTGGAAAATGGAAGTAACCTTTTTCATCTTGGGACATATTCAAATCCTTTAAACTTGGTTGGCGTGTCTGTTTTATCACGCGTTGGTTGGGTTGATCTACGACAGCGATTAGTGGACCAGTTTCAGTGAAGGTTTAGCTTTAACCGGCACGTCCTCTTTAGACTGGCCGTTACCGAAGTTTTCAAACCAGGACTTAGCCGAAGCGTAGTCGCAGATAGGCTGACCGATACCGGTTTCACGACCATACATCGCAGCGATTTGTTGATAGGCCAGAACGATGCTGTGCTCTTTCCCACCGAAGCGACAATTGAAGGTAATGAACTCAGGTCCAAAATTAAGGTTACCTGTGGCAGTCGAGGACACGTTAAGAACAATCGTCGGTAGCCCGCCTTCTGCTGGTGCGGGGATGGTAAAACCTAACAACATCGGGTCGGTTACGACGTCAGCGTACAGCTGAACAAAGGGCGTGTCGAATTCGCTGATCCAGCGGTGCGAAGCTTCTGCAAAGTACGGCAGGAAGTTCGGAACAACGATTTCTTTCTGATTCTGGCTCATGTTTTGTATCCTTATATAAGTGTCAGATAATGGTTCGGGGTTGTAATTTAAAACGGCATAAAAGGGAAGGTTTTATCCCTCCCTTAAGTATTGTATACTCTAAATCTCACTGAACGTAGCGCTTGCCATAACAAACACTTCGTTTGGTGGATACTTCAGTTCGTCGAGGTTTACACAGCGAAGCTCAACTGTGGCTAACTCCGGGCGCTCCTGTTTATAGATTTTATCCTTCACCTTACTGTAGATAAACTCTAACTGGAGCTTCTCGCCATATAACCCATCTGCGGTGACCTTAACCCGCACACAGCTCGTGACTGTGCCCACGTCGGTTTGTTCAACCGTCTCTTTTGGTCTGTCCACTTTCTCGACAGTATACTTAACAGCCGTACCGTCAACGTTCACACCGGTGACACTGCCAGACACGTATTTGCTGTGCAGTCCAATACCCATGAAAGCGTCAACCAACTTGATTGGCTGATTGATGTCTAATCTTACTTCACGCAGTGCCATAGCCCTGTCCTCATTGTCTTCGTTCATAATATGAACTAACCCCATTTTAACCTACCCTGGTCGGAGTACACAAATGCATGATTACCTGAGTAGATTGCTCGGGATGATAGACGTTAAAGAGGAAGGCAATAACGTCATTATTTCGGGTCTGCCAGGCGATGATATCGTTGCAGATATTTATCGCTACTGGCGCACAAGCAAAATTGCCTCCAATATGTTCAGCTTCCAGGGTAAGTCTAAAATCATACTTCCCAAGTTCTTCGCGCTTGAGTTTCTTTATATGCTCGATGAACTTCGTCGTTCTAATACTGGACGAACTTCTGCACGAACGCTAAATAACATTCGAAAAGAACTCATTGAGAAAACCTGGCTATCTGGCATCACTGCCGATAACGTGCCACGTTTCTTGAATCGCAGTCGTCTGGGTCTGTTCATCAAACAGCCATTAAAACATCAGAGGGAGTTCCTGGACTCCTATGAAGACATCACCCCACGTTACAATCTGAACGGGTATGTGGTGGCGATGGGCGTGGGTACAGGTAAAACACTTGCCTCTCTTTATCTTGCTGAATGTTTGGATGTCGATTGTATTATCATGATACCGCCGGCTCGTGCGGTGAAGACGGTCTGGATACCGACACTCAAAGATGAGTACAAAAAGCCCAACGATGTTTGGGTAGCGTCAGATGGTAAGCCGTTCCCTAACAAACCACCGCGTTATAGCATCTTCCATTATGAGTCATTGGCATACTTGAAAGAGTGTATCAAGACCTTCCGTGGAAAACGTGTTGCTGTAATACTTGATGAGTCACATAACCTCAACGAGTTAACAGCTGAACGTACGCAGATGATGCTGAATGCTGTAGAGGGACTCAACCCAATCGCCACGCTATGGTGTTCGGCTACACCGATTAAGGCACTGGGTTCAGAAATGATTCCAATGCTGCGCAGCTTTGACCCGCTGTTCACGCCAGATGTTGAAATGCGATTCAAGCAGATCTTCGGTAAGAACAGTTCCAAAGGGACCGACATCATTAACAACCGCATGGGTGTGGTTAGTTATAAAGTCGAAGTGGTTAAGTCTAAGCCTAGCTATAATGACGTACCTATCCAGATACCGAACCCGACGCCGTTCACGTTGGACCAGCTGAAAGACGATATGATTCGTTTCATTAAAGAGCGCATGAACTACTACAAGGCGAACTTTAAGCAATTCGAAGATATCTACAATCGGTCGCTGGTTATCCACCAACAGTCACTGCGTAGCAAAGAAGAGATGGAAAACTTCCGTACCTATAACGAATACGTCAACATCATTCGCAAGGGTTATGACCCAGCCACGATGGTCGATATGGCGGCATTCTGTAACAAGTACGAGCTGAACAAGATCATGCCTTCTCTCCCACAGCAGATGCGAGCTATATTCAAAGATAGTCGTTCTGTAATCAAGTATGTTGACTTGAAGGTACGTGGCGAGTGTTTGGGCAGGATTGTAGGGCGTCGTCGTACAGAGGCAGTTTTAGCCACTATACCACATGCCCGCATTCCTGAGATTGTTCGTGGTGCGCAGAAGAAGACGGTTATCTTCACCTCTTATATCGAGGGTGTGCAGATGGCTGAGTCAATCTGTCGGCAGGCTGGTCTTAAGCCATTGGTTGTTTACGGCGATACCAACAAGAATCTGAAGGCTATCACAGATCAGTTCTTGAACGACCCGAATGCCAACCCACTGATTGCTACGTATCAGTCGCTGTCTACGGCGGTGCCGTTAACTTCGGCATCAACGATGATCGCACTGAACCTCCCATTCCGCGAGCACGACTACCAACAGGCAGTTGGACGCATTGACCGTATCAACCAGGATACCCCAACAGAGATTATCAACATCATGCTGGATACTGGCAAGATGGAGAATATCACTGGCCGTACAGTTGATATCTTGCGTTGGTCTAAAGACCAGGTCGATCAGATCATGGGTGAGAAAGCAGGTTACACGGTTGAGCTGGCAATGGAATCTTTCGGCTACAACAACGTTACCGAAAATATCTACGGCATCCAACGTCCGTACTTCGCTGTCGCTGCATAAAAAAAAATAAACTCAAGTGCTCCTCTACCCGTTGGGGTAGAGGAGTCTTTTATGCCATCTTTGCCAGAGCGTCAAAGGTTTCGTGTTTACTCACCAGACGAGTTTTCTTGCTATAGGTAATGCTCTTAGCACTAGGGCGTGAAAGCACTTCGAAGATTACCCGTCCTTGTATCTTGAGGTATGCCTTATTTTTGCCGAACAAGGAAACATCTAACTCGCGAGCAATAAGGACATTACCCATGCGGAGAGTGAATAGCTCCACTTCGCCGTCGCTGATGCGAAGGTCGTCCTCTGGTTTGGTAATCAGTTTGAGGCGGTAGATGTTCTTACGAGTTGCGCGACCTTTCCCACACCCGAGGTGTACCATGCGGGAAATAGCATCACAGACCAACTTGCGAGAAAGCGGATAAAGATCACCGTGATAATAGATACCTAACAGCTGTGTCAGCTCTCCCTGCGGATTAAAAACCATGAGTCCGTCAAAGTCAGCAATCTGGTGCATGTCGCCTGTTATGCTGATGATTGGTCTTTCTCGACTATAGATGGTAGCGGTAACTACTTCACCATGTTTACCGATACAGCCGTAGATAGACATAGCGCCATCTTTAGCGAAGAACGTTTTGTCTGTATTTTGCATTTCTTTTCCTTATATGGGGCATAAAGCGAGGAGCAGTGGCCACTGCTCCTCTTGGTATTAATTGTAACGGACGTTTTGAGTTGAGTAGTTGTAGGCGTAATCGTAAGTCATCAATGCACGGGCGCGTGCCTCAGACCCAAATGTAGTTTTGGGCGCATTCATCATTGATGTCATCTTGGCTTTAAACTGAGCGACAGTTAATGCCTTACCATTACGATAAAAGTGATTGCGATTATGCTTAGCCTGCATCGGCGTGACGTCACGCGCGAGTCTATTGTTTTTGGCCTTAAGCATGTTCAGTGCGCCGCCTATCCCAAGGAAGTGCGCAATGTATACCTCTGATGGTGAAACGTTTCGGTGTAATCGAGCGGTAAGAATTCCACGATTCTTCTTCCACAATTCAGCACTCATTAACGCGTTAGCCATCGGGTTGGACATTTTGGTATTCCGGCTCAGGCCGTACTTAGGTCCAAACTCTTTGAGCATAGCGCGCCAGGTGGCTGGTTCAAACTGAAATAATCCTCGCTTGGTGTCGCCTTTGAATTTTGATTCAATAAAAGCAACAGCAGCCATGTTGGATGGATCTACTTTAGCTTTGACGCTTGCCTTTACGATAACGGCCTGATGCTTAGACCAGTTAGCGTAATGTGGGTTGGCAGTTGACACAGATGCCTGTGCGTGAGATTGTAAAAGCATGAGTGCTGCAAAGACAAGCACGATGTAGGCAAAGAAGCCTACGCCCATTCTTTTACAGAAGTTAGTGGTTTTCATTTTCAGATGTTCCTTAGCGTTTTCGGCCCAGCGAAGGCCATGCGTTCAGGTTAGCAGGATTGCTGTGTATGTGTCGCTTACGTTTTATCCTTATTTACGACATTTAAGTTATCTATACGATGGGGTCGAAGTGTACTTTATTACCAGGGGATGCTAAGACTCGTTTGTAGAGTCGAGTAAGAATCTCCTGGACACCGTCGCCTTCCCAATCAATGTTTGTCTTCTTAGAACGAGACATTGTCAACTCACCCTGACAACTACGTACAAGCGGGTGCTTTGCATACAATGTATACCAACTTTCGTGCTTTCTTACCTCCAGCGTAGATGAGAAATACGCTACAATCGGTCGTTCGCCCACCGTACCATACGAGTCGTGGTACCAGGTTGAAACCGCAAATGCGATGTTCTCTAACTTAAGGTCGCATGGGTTAACCTGAAACAACCACACGCTAGCATAGCGAGTAGGCGTTATCTTCATTAGTAGCCAACCAACAGGTTTCTGGAAACTAACCAGCGTTTCACTTGCAAAGAATGCGAGTCCACCGTCCACGTAGATACTAAAGTCCTTAACGTGGATAGTGCGTGGTCTGCGGTTTCTGCTGATAGATACTCGACTGGAGTACTTAGCCCGCTTAGACAGACTGGAAGAACTGAAGTCCCATTTAGATTTCAACTCAACTAAATCACGGTGCATGTTTTTGTTCCTTTTAAGATAGTCTTACGTAAAGATAATGTATATCTAAAAATTAGATGGCATAAAACCCACCCCCGAAGGAGTGGGTTAGTCTTATTTGGTATACAGCTGCAACCAGCGACCCACGTCACGCAGATAATGGCAGAACATAAACAGCGGTGAATACGCAAAGTCATTCGCGGTGTCCGGACGAGACTGGAAATAGAACTCATCGTACAGCTCTTCGCCGTATTTTGAGTCGTAGCCAAATTCGTCATTTTCCCATACACCAGAATCGCAGCCAGAACCCATCATTGGGATGAGGTCATGCAGTTTGCTGTATTCGTTGGCGAAGTCCAGTAATGCCTTACCGGCCGCCACAACGTCGTCTTCTGAAAGCTCAGGTACGTCAGGTGCTTCTTTGTACGTAACCTTGATTTCTTCTACGGCATTGAACTTAGCCTTAGGGTTATAGCGTAACACGTAGCCACCCATCAGTTCGTCACTGGTGAAGTTGGCTTTGAACGGATACGGAAGACGCTGTGCTTTTGCTAAAGTGTCTTTAGCCACAGCCTCGGCATCTTCACCCTTCTCGATACGTTTCTGTGCGTCTTCTTCCAGATCGCTCAGACCCTGGCCGTATGCTTTACACGCAGGCAGGATAGTTTCGAGTAGCTTACGAATTCGAGACAGCGCTTCAGTGACGCCCTGTGCTGGAGGAAGAACCTTACCGTCCACAGAAAGACGACATGCCAGCTCTTTATCGATAGCCTTGCTCAGCGGATGGTAGTTGTGTTTAACCCAACCCGGATTGGCAAAGGTCTTTTCGATCTCTTTGCGTTGCTCTTGTGCCCAGCGAGAATCAGTAAGTTTCTTACCGTCTTTCTCGTCACCTGGTGAGGGTTTGTTATAACCCTTGAACATCGCTACGATACCGTCGAAGATACCTTCCTGGGACACTGAGAATGACTCAGTCGAAGGTTGGGTGTTAACAGTACCGGTATTTCCTGTGGCTGGGGAAGTCCCTGGTTCAGCTTGTGCTGGTTGTGAGAACTCTGCTGCGCGTTCTTCCTGCACTGCGCTAACCAAACCCGCCGCTGTGACCGGTGCCTGTTTCTGTCCATCGGCTGGCTTCTCTTCCTGCTCGACTGCCTTACGCACGAGTTCCTGGGTGTCCAGTAACTTACCGTCAGGCGTTTTATCGTTAAAGCGATTGAACCAGTCAATCGTTTCTTCCATGCTCAGCAGAACAGTTGCATTGTTACGCTCAAGAAGACGCTTAGCGGAAACAATGGAACTCCACTGTTGTTCACTAAAGGCTTTGTCTTCGAAGCTTGGTAGGAATGCCACCACAACCGTTTTCTCAGAGCGGATCGCGTCTTCAGTCATCTCGAGGAAACTGTAGCAACCTTCCTGATACGGCGTAATAGCATAAAGGATAACGTCCGCTTCTTCGCGAACAGCCAGCTCGGTTTCCTTGGCTTCCTCAGTCCACTCACTTACGATCGGATTGAACCAACGGAAACTTTGTCCTACTTGCTGGCAGAGACGCTCACGCCACTTCGGACCAGTGCTCGTGCCGCCCATAAAGACGACTGGAGCATTGCCTTCAGCAGCAAGTGCTTCACGAATACCCATTACAAACTCCTTAACGGCGGGCTTTCACCCGCCTCAGTTTTTACATAAAGAAACCGTCGTCAGTGGCCTGGTCTTTCTCGTCGATAATGCTGCGGTTGTCTTTACGAGCAGCGCGGCGCTTTTCGACTTCTTCGAGCTTGCCTTTGACCATGTCAGCAATAGCCGGGATCGCCTGAACGCTCACTACAAAGTGATAGCTCTGATAATCGCGACCATCTTTCGGATGATAACCGACGGTGCTATAGTCTGGCATTACGCCACCCAGAGTTTCAGCCGCATTGCTGATAACAGATGCGATTGAAATTGGATCAGCCACAGAAGAAAGCTGCGATGCGTCGGTAACGACTTCAAGCAGTGCCAGCTGTGGTTTAACGTTGATGCCTGGGATACGATCAGGGCGCAGGAAGTTCAGGATGTCTGCGGTGTCCAGCTCGGTAATGCGCGGGCCACACATAACACTGACAGCAGCAATGATTGCTTTTACTTTAGCATCCACCGCAGCACGTTCTGAGTTATCACCATTGTCTTCGTAGGCAACCGGAATGAACATCCCGTTAGAACGAGCTTTGCCGTCCAGCGTCTTTAACGCATCCAGGGTGTTCTTAACGGTCAGCGCATTTTCGCTACTGCCGACAACGATACCAATCGCACGCTCGCCGCGTTTGATCAGCTCCATCAGTACGTTAGTACCTTCGGTGTTACCGGAACCACCAGACAGAGAGAAGGCAACGATGTTCATTGCTTCCGGCGGCATGTTCAACAAAATCTGATTTGTTGAGTTATCTGCGGTAAATGCTTTGTGGGACTCAATGCGCAGTTTACCTGCACCGTCCATACCTGGAACGACATACACGTCTTCGTCACGTTCGTCACCGCGCAGGTTAGCGGTTTTACTGGTGTCGACGTAACCCACCTTAATTTCCGGCAGATTAGTGGCTTCGATCAGTTCTTTGTTTTCTGGCAGCGACAGATCCCATGGGCGAGTGGTGTTAATACCAAAACCGCCAACCCCATAGATACGTACAGATCCTAAACTCATTGTAAGCCTCATTTTTGTAAAATAGTCCATACCATTGGAGGTTGTATGAACGCCATTGATAAGGCACTGCAAGAAATCAGAGCGACCATTCCGCTTCCGATTCTACAGCGCGCCTTTATTAACACAATCGAACACTACCAGATGTTAAACGTTTCCCTGGACAGTGTTATTCGTGATCAGGTCATTTCTCAGCGTGTCTGGGCTGACTGTAGCCTGCAAGGTGCGCAGCAAGTACTGATCCCATTCCGTGAATTGAAACCCATGCAACCGGATGCGTATTCCTTTATCTATCGCATTCCTAAGAGCATGACTAACGGTCGTAGCATAATGTCTGTGTTGGATGTAGTTTATTACGTAGCACAGGGATTAGTTGCCTACGGTGGTTCCTACAGTATGGTTAACTCGCTTAACTCTAACTGTGAGAACTCACCTATCCTTCAGGCAGGTAAGGCACTGCGCGACGTCGATGGTAACATTGCACAGATCTCTACAGCTAATGCCCAGGTTATTGGTGAGAACGTTATCTTTATCAACGATAACTCCGGGCTAGTAGTTGCAGGTGGTGCGCACGTTAAACTGGCCCACGACGATCAATTCTCTAACATCAAACCAGAGCTGTATGGTGCATTTGCTAAGCTCTGTGTGTTGGCCACCAAAGCCTGGATCTTTAACAACATGGAGATCATCATCGATCGAAATGAAGTCTGGTCCGGTATGGCGGTTGGCAAGTTCAAAGAGATCATCGATCGCTATTCCAGTGCGGAAGAGATGTACCAGGAGTACAAAGACACTACGTGGCGTAAGGCTCAAGTGTCTGCTGACTACGTGACATCCAACCGCATTATACGCGGGCTGTTCGGTTTCGCTCGGTAAAGTACGCTACCGCCAGGCGTCCGGCAAACTCACTGGTATATTCAGTGCCAGGCACAATCAGTTGATGTGCAATGTGCATGTAATACAAGTGGTCCGGTTGCCTGATACGGTACAACGCCGTGCACGTAGCTGGACCAGGAATAGGGTACGTAGTGACCACCGCTACCAGATTATCATCCAGGTAGAGATAATGCGTAAACGGATCGGAATCGTCTAGCATCAGTTCACCAGCGTCAAGTAACGCATGGGGTTCCTCAACTCGACTATCAACCCACTTACGCAACAGCTCGTAGTAGCTTCCCGTTGAACGGTCCTGACTACGATCCATTTTAACGAAGGTATAGTTCTTAGCTTCGTCTACTAACAGTGCCACTAAATTACCAACCTCGTAGTCGAGACTAAAGGTAACTTTACCGTCTTCGGTTTCCATGACACTGAGGTTTTCATCCACTTCAGGTTCAACAGCTTTAGTTTCCATAATCTCACCAAAAAAAAAAATAGTCTTAGGCTAGCCTCCCTTGTGGGAGGCTAGTTTATGCCCGCAGATGCGGATTAATGAAAGCAGCGTTTAATCATGGTCTGAATATCGAATAACTCGATAGACTCACCAATGACTTTACCGACTACAGTTTTACCCAGCTTAACTTCGCCGTCCTTCATACGCATTTCACCAACGGCCCATACTTTAAATGGGATACGGTTAGCTTTTGCGTAATCAACAGCTGCTTCGATTACCGACTCTGGGAGCAGGCGATCAGATGGATCTACCATTGGGTATGCCCGCATCAGTACTAACTCACCGTTCTGCTGAACGAGTGCGGTCACTGTATTGATGCTCAGTTCACTGCTCAAAACGATCTCTGCATTGAAATCGTTGTCTGCGTTCAGGATGATAGTATTTGATGCGTTCATAGTGGTGTTCCTTTTATACGTATAAGACGATCTTTTCAGCAAGCTCTCGATTGCCTGCATAGATCACAACATGGCGATCGGTGGTATAGTCGTTATCGATATACCCGATCTGTTCGTTTTCGTTAGTATCAACTACAATAAGCCGATACTTAACAAAAGGACAACCGATGACGGTAATGCCATCGATCTTCTTCAGCAGCTCTACCAACATCGTGACTTGGTTATGTGCCCCGTTACCTGTGATGTATGTTCTACGGATCATCGCGCAGATAGAACTGTTTCCGTTCCTCAGATGCTTGACAGCGACGTTCTTGTCATAGTGGCCGACTTCGCTAAAATGCACTCCGTCCTCTGCATCAGTGTCGTGCGTCTCGATGACATAATAGCCATCTGGTCCGGGGGTGAGCTTCTTCAACTCCTCCGGGTCACACTTACCACAGACGATGTGACCAACCACTTCGCTCACATTAAGGAGACTAGCGTTGCGCGGGTTAGCGTACACGACGATGTTTAAGTCCGTACATGACTTAATCCAGTCACGCAGTGTATTAGCACCGGGGACTTTAGAACGCATCTGAAATTCAGGGTACATGTGGTGATCCTTTTCATAATAAGAGTTTAGGCTGTATTTAAATACAGCCTAGTTTAAGTAAAACGTTTAGAGCTTACGGAACAGGCTATCGATTGCGACACCTGCCGCTGCACCAACTGCGGTGCAAGCAACCATAACGCCCAGGGTTTCAAACTGGCTAGCTGGTTCATCGCCTTCCTTCTTAGGGGACACGATGACCGTTGTAGCAGCAGCAGCACCCAGTCCCATTGACACACCCACCAGGATGGTCGAGACGTTTTTCAGATCGAAGTCAATCATAGTTAACTCCTCCTTTATTCGGTCACTGAGCGAATGACTTTCTCAACAACCACACTTACGACAACGCCGGAAGTAATCACAGCTGCCCGGCGAAGCAGCTCATGTTCCTCGCCGACATATTTGCGGGATTCGCGATCTACGACATAACTCGTGAGACCACCCGCTACAGCACATGCGATGCGAGCCATCATAAAAACAACCTCTCTTTCAGTTTAGGATGGGGACACTATGGTCCCCGACTTGCAGTACTTACTGCTGCGCTTCACGCACAACATCAGCTGCTGCATCACCGGCTGCATCAACAGCAGCCGCCACGCTCTCGGTCAGGCTCTCTGCGTCACCATTAGCACGTTTCCATGCCCAATAGCCAACGCCAGCAATAGCAGCGACACCAACAACAACACAAGTAGCGATAGTTACGTTTTTAGCGGTAGAAGACATAATTTGACACCTTATAAAAATGAATGGAGTAAGGGCATAAAACCCAGGGAAGTGGAGAACTAACTCTCCACATTCACAAGGGTCTTATATATCTGAAAATTTATTGAAACGTCGGTTTAGTTAATAAACCGTGCAGCACGCAGGTAGTTGAAGATGGCATCGCCCCAGGCGCGGGTAAATGTCATACTCATCTGACCATGCTCCATAGAACCAGTACGCGCTTCCCACACCGGCAGCCATACACCACCGTCGCGAGTAGGTAACGCGAAATAGTTCATTGTGAAGTTACAAGCACCCGGCAGGTACCAATCGTAGGCACCGTTCATGGCAGTGTTCAGACGTGCGATCGTATCCAGATGGATGGCGACCATATGCTGATTGCAGTCTTCGGTGGTATAAACACGAAGCAGGTGATCAGGGGCAGGTTGATACTCAACAGCAAAGCCAGGTACTGCGTGAAGGGCATTGATGAAATCAACGATAACCGGTGGCAGCGAACGACCGTTCTGATAAAGGAAATCCATGGTGCGCTGACGAACGGCGTTGATCTGAGCATATTCCGGGTAACGAGTTTGCATAGCTATTCCTTATTAGTAGCGTGAAAGCCAACTAAAGAAGTTGGGTGACACGACGCGACCTTCTGCATCGAGGTAGTAGATCTCATCTGTTGTGTCGACAGAGAGATCGTATTCCACCAGAACACTTTCAGCCAGACGGAAGTTTAAGTTCAGTCCGAACTGTGTGAAGGTTGCAACGGTCTTGGTATTGAAAGAGGCATGATGAGGATAAAAGGTCTCATCAAGATTAGGAGCAAACAGACTGTAAACACCTGCGTCCAATACACGGACAGTAGGATGCTTTAAGTCAGCGAATGCACGCAACAGTTGCTTAGTGAGTTTGTCACCCAGCACACTATCGGCAAAGATACTGATGTAATTCTGATCAACACCAAGCCAGCCAGCTAACACGCCGACGGTAGGTTCGTTAATCTGAATGCTAACGCCAGCGTTTTGAATGCGTCGTTTACCGACTAACTCAAGACGATTGGCAACCAGGCTTTGGTTAGACTGAGCCAGCACGCCATAGTGACCACTGATAGTGCCCGGCTTGAGAATGTAAGACTCTTCCCATGCCAGGAGTTCAGAGGGTCGACCAGGATGCGGGATCTGACTAACTGGTACGTGTGCATCGGCACGCGTCGAACTGGAGGTTTTATAGCCAAGGGTAAAACCCAAGGTAAAACCACCGCCCGGTGTCGAAACTACACTTGCTGATTTTATTTCAGGTTCGAAGATTGAGAAAAGCACGTTAGTGTCCTCTTAACATGCCTCGCTATGGAGAAGTTCCAAACGAGCCACGCGATTGAGTGAGCGCTCACTGTCCGACACTTTCACACCCCGACACGAGAGGTTAGTTAACCCCGTGGTGCTAAACGTGAATCGTCCGTCAGTGATCGAGCCTAAAGTCACGTTAGCGATAGTTATGGAGCTGGCAACTTTATTCATCCAAAGTTGACCCATAACCCGAACTGTTCCCTTTGCTGCATTGGCAACAAGAAGGCGAGCACGATCTGCTACTTTACCGTAATCTTCCGGTATAACAGCATCACCGTTTTCCAGTGCGTATACGTGGACCACATCATTCGCGGTAAAAAGGACGACAATGTCTTTCAACTTGATTTCTTTGTTCAGTCGCATGATCACTGCATTGTTTTCACGCATCTCTAAGAAATCCGATTTAGAGGTCTTAACCCAGCGATAAGTCTGCATTAGAACCTCAGCGTTGTTTTACCAATGTCGATGCACACGGTTTTGGATTTCGGTGTTTCGCGATACATCACAAAACCTTCGATAGCCAGTGGGCTTTCCAAATCCCAGTTAATCTTGAGTGGTGTAGTCCACAGTACGTTACGTGCAACTTTCTTCAGGCGAGGGTAGAGTTTGTACAGCTCCGCCGTAGTGGTCTCTTTCGTTACCAGAGGATCATTTGCAATATCACGGATAATGCGAACAAACTGCGCATTGTCCAGATTGATGTCGTACGTGCTACGTCCACCTACGCCAAGGTTCTTATCTTGGATCGGGAAAACTGACAGAGCGTATTCAGTAGCAAAGGTAGGGATTTTAGCGTGTGCAGTAATCATGTTCGTATTCCTTATGAGAGTTAGGTCTGGATGGTGAACTTGTCACCTGATAAAGTAACGGTAATGCGTTTAGGTGAAACCTCTACGCTATAGTTTTCATGCTTACATGCAACCAGGTCCTTACGGCACTGATATAGCATAGTGTGCATAAATGATTTTAAACGTGGTTTAGCACTGGCGATCTTAGAACCGACAATGTAGTTATTGAAAGCTTTGACAATGTGATTAGGCAGCATGCTCGCGGTCCGGGATAATTGCTTCCACGGTGTCGGCATCGATGCGGTTAATACGATAACGCGTTACGGTAGCCAGGCCACGGGTAGCAGGGGTAGCAAAGAACAAGGTGCGTGTACTAAGGAAGTAACCCTCGCAAACTCGCAGCGGGTTTTGACCTTTGACCAGTGGTTCGATCAGACGCACACTTACAACCGTATCAAGGTCAACGACCGCGCGATTAGGAACGCCAACGAAGTCCCAGAACATACGGTGGAGATAGGAGCCATTGCGCAGAGTTTCCAGCGAACGAGCGATCTCCATCGTATAATGGTTCAAGCTAAGTTTTGCTAAACCGTTTGTGCTAACCTGGAATGAGATCTTTCGATTCATTATCAGCGGGCGAATTACCAGTGCTTCTTTTACGTCCCCAACGCTAACGTAATAGTTACCACCAGCCATATTGCAGACAATGGTTGCTTCACCTGAAGCGAGAATTACAATGCCCGGTCGGGGTACCAGCGTTTGTTTAACAAAGCGCATTACGCCTTTGTTCTGATCATAATACAGGGTAGCCATTAATTCTCTCCTCTTATTGGGCTATCTACACGGAAATAATATGTATTTGAAAAATGAATGATGTCTAAGGAACCGCTATGGCTGATACGTTAAAGGCGGTCTTTGATCGACAATGTCCTGATATTGTTGCTGATGCTAAGTTTGCACAGAAGATCATTGACTATGCAAAAGCCTTCGTTAATAAGAATCCTGACCATGTCCGGTTCTTTGGCGGAGCGCTCATTGGTGTTTACCCATTGCGTTGGGTGAACTCCGATCTCGATAAGTGGTACGATGTAATTCTGAATGGTGCCGATGAGATTGCCATTCGGAAAGAACTGCACGCTGTACCAGGCATTGATGCAAGTTGGGTACGTGGTGCTGACGAGACTAACCACTCGATGATCTATTGCTTGCACCTGCTTGAGCACGCAAACATTCCAGCCAAATTGAAACTGGAAGCACAGATTGCAGCGATGGAGATTCTCCAGTACAAGTTCTTATCGAGCCTGATGTTCCACTACTTCCCACACCCCGCAGCATTATCTGTTGCTCAGGCGACGTATAACGCTCTCTCGAAGAAGTTCGACCTGAAGGTGACTGGTAGTTGGGGTGCACTGATTAAAGAGCGTGCAATCGATATCATTGCGCCTAAGAGCATCCACCGGAAAGCCTTCACCGACTTCACCGACTCCAAAGCAGTGGTTTACATTATCACTGACGTGCAGGGGCGTCTGCGCAGTATCGTTAAGAACATCACTGCCGTGTTCTATACGGTTAAAGATGCAGGTAAAGGTGTGCTGTCAGAATCAACGATGGTGGAAGGTGAGGATGGTATGTACCTCAAAGACAAAACCTCTGCTATCCGTGACGGCATGAACTATCTGACCAGCATCGTTAACGACAAACGTGGATTCGTTCGTAAAGAGATTCTGCGTTTGGTTAACCGTAAGATGTCTACGTCGCGCGACTGGTTGGTGGAAGCATCGCTGAATCTGTTGTCCGATCGTTACGGTGATCCTAAGTATCCCGGTGTGCAGGAACTCTGCAAAGAGACACTGTTACATGCCTTCGAAGTAATGACAAGTAAGAACATTCGCACTAACGATTATCCGCTTATTATGGATACGCTGAAGAAAAGCTACATGGCTTCTCGTGAGACACACCCTGGTGTGTTGAAGATGCGTAAGTTAGGCGATGAACTCGTACTTGCCGCGCTACCACCAGGGCGTAGCAACGTCGTTGCACCAGATCGTGGTGCCGTGTTGCTTTACATTGTGCTGCGTACTTTAACTAAGCACAATTTCTAACAAAAAAGAAAAGGCTGAGGCAAGGGACCCAACGGTCCCTTGCCTTATGCCGTCACATTCCGTTCAGTACACTGTACGGGAATGCTGCTATCCAATGGTGCCTGTCGTTTTCGTATATTGCGCGTACATAAAACTCACTTCGGATGCTGCGACGCCTGGCGTCAATGAAACCACTAAAGAACCTAGCATTTTCATTGAGTTTGGCAGTAGTCATAAACATGTCGGGTTTGGCTATACCAACCAAACCACCTTGGAACATGTAAAAGGTGTCACCTACTTCGGCTTTTAAATGTCGTAATCCAGCGGGCGTGAATTTCATCTCTTTATTCCCGCAGCCAAAGATCATACGTTTGCTTACTCGCGTTATGACGAAACGATCAACTACTCCTAGGATCTCGTTATTGGTTAAAGATCCCGTTGGCGTTTTCATATGCACTCCAGACTTTTTCTCGTAAGAAGTCCACGGAGCGACCTGTTAATAATTCCGACTCGACTTCCGGATGTTTGTCATCATTGACCCACACCTCGGCAAAACGTTCGTCTTCTAACAGGAACTCGACTGACCCCTCTCCAGTGTCAATGATCTCCATATCCCCACATGCAAGCAGATCGTATTCGATAAATGGCGGTGTGGTAATGCTCAGTAGTGTCAATAGCTGATTATCCAACTCACCCACGTCGCCGTTTCCACGAAACGCTAGTAAGTCGTACAACACCGGTCCGCTGTAGTCTTCATGGTAATAACCAATCAGTACCCAGAAAGCCTTAGGTGCTTCTTCGTCGGTTGGGGTGTATAACTCTCCTACAACTTCATTTTTGTAGTCAAGCCATTTACCGCCAATTCGTTTTAGTGCACGGTCGGCCTTAGTGATCGCCTCCCAATTATCAAATAGTGTTTGCATGGATGATTCCTTAAATAGATGTCCTTCGCACCGGGGTAGTATATATCTGAAAATGCGATGGGGCATAGGAGACTCCCCCGAAGGAGAGTCTCCACAGTGGACTACAGATAACGTTCAATCAGACCAGCGAGCTGCGCAGTGAATCCATCAATACCTTCAGACGGTCCAAAGCCTAACAGTTGCAGATTGGTTACTTTAGCTACGCCGTTAACGTGTGGGGCATCAAAGGTAGCCATTGGTGAATTACCGAGGGTCGCCATCCAGCGATCACCGGCACGGGTAATGCTAAAGCCTAACCCGTAACCACACAATTTCCACAGCCCCCCATTTTCACGAGTAGCCCGATCGGCAATATACCCTACCAGACACTCAGGAATACCCAGTGACAGATTGGATACCGATACGCCATAGAAAACCATTCTCCCTGTTGGGTTCTGAATAACACAGATGCCTTGTTCCATAGGCACCGCAAAAGGTGACAAAGTCAAAATACGCTGGCGTTCCTCGCCATGGGCCAATGCAATCGCTGGACCCATAACTAGATCGCACTGATCCAGGAATCTCCGATCGATGTTCATGTAAGTCTCTCCTACATTACGTGTAACCTCCTCTGGTCGTTGTTTCCAGATACGCCACGTAATGGTCAAATACATTTGTTAATTGATGCGCTGAGGGATACACCACTATGGTGCGTGCCCTTGCAGTTGGCGCTTTTGGATCTTGATAGAACATCACCCAGTCCTTATAGATTCCGGACGGTACATAGACCCGACCATTGTAATGCCAATACTGTTGCTGAAAACAACAGATCAGAATTGTTACTGGAAGGCTCTCACCAAGAAACCGAACGCTGTGTAAACGATATACTAGCTCCCCATGGAGGAGTACGGGTTTACGTCGTTTACGTAGGCTCGTTCGTATGATATCGAACACTATTTTTATTTTACGCAAATAAAGCTTGAGTAGCTTCAGCATGCTTCGTCCCTCCTAAAGAGGACAGCATACTATTTCTCTAAAGCGAGGATGCGTTCTACTGCTCGAGCTTTGTTAATTGCGAGGATAAAGTCACGCATGTTAGCCATGATGTCCGTACCCAAATAAACCTTGCTGTGAAGCGTTGTGCCGTCTTTTGGTTTCAAGGCATCCATATGGCCAGACATTCGGTGTTCCTGTCCCTCAACGCACCACACGCGCACTGCGGGTACCCGTTTGCGCTGGCTACGACATTTAACCAATACGGTGCCCGGTAATGCCATAACAATCACTGACATGCGCAGTTCTGAAAGCGTAGCTGTATCAAGGCGATGCGGTACAGCACCGTGCTCGACCTCGAAAGTGTTTGCTGTGAATTGCGTCTTGAAATAGTCAAGTAGCTTAAACATGGAAATCTCCAGGGCTGGTATTTTTGTACCAGCCCGCATTGATTTATGAATCAAACAAATAGTCCGGGGTTTTATGCCTGTGGAGGGCACGTCCTGTTAGAATCTACGCACACGCATGGCTTTGGTACGAGCATCCTTAATGTCCTCTAAGAGTTCGTTCAGTGAGAAGCTTTCACCACCCATTGCTTTGATCTTAGTATTCAGAACGTTTAGTTTGTGTTCGAGTTTACTTACAACATACATGTTGGTTGTACTTTTTAACTCGTCAACGACTTCGTCCAGTTCCTCACGATAAGCCTTCTGGAGTTCAGCTTCAGCTGCTGCACGGCGTTCTTCAGGAGTAGCCGCATCCGCCATAGTCTTCGACATAATCGCACCACGAGGAATACCGTAGTGAGATAGGTTAGAAGCTTTCATGACAAACCAGAAGTTCAACAACCAACTGATTACCATGTCATCATGCCCAGATGCTTTATGGTCGATACGCCCGTTCTTAACAACGAGAGAAGTAATCTCATTGATGAGTGTTTTATCGCGAGTAACTCGACCAGCGCGTTTGGCCGCTTCTGGCAAAACTTCACCGTAAAGCGTCATGCGACTTTCAGCTGTCGTATTGAATCCAAACTTGTTACGTACGTCATCGTAGAAATAACTACCACGAGAACGAACCGGTGAGTTTACCATAGCCGCTGCATTTTTATCCACTTTCATCTCTTCAACAACCCAGTTGAAGATACGTTTAAATGGATCTATGCCTTGCAGTGGTAAACGGAGTAACAAGGCATCAATCATTGTCTGTGCTGTAGACTTACGTTCAATGATCAGGGTAATGTTCGGATACTTAATTAGCAGTTCACCGATGTAGTCAGCAAACTTAATCAGGTTCGTCTCATTACAACGCCCCGCCCCGATAGTGCCCATATCGCGGATATCTGCAAATACCATCCCGATGGCATCTCGACCTACCGCTTCCGAGGTATCCATTCCGAGCAGGACATGCGAACTCTCCATGAACTTCTCGTGTTGGGCTTTAGGGATATGCCACCCGATGCTATAACCATCCTTACTGTACTCGGTCCACAAAGGGTCGCGCTCAGAATCACGGATAATGTTGTTAAGCTCAGTTGACAGCGGCGAACGGAGTGAACCCGACGTCCAGCGGTTGAAGAAGTCACGGTCGGCCTCTTCACCTTTTGCACCGGAGTTCTGTAACGCGTCACGCAGCCATTCTTCAGTCAAGCCTAACTGGCGATAGCTCCACGTACCGTTGATCATGATACGCGCGCCTTTCTTGCCGATACGTTTGATCAGCACACGTCGCAGTTCATCTTGATCTTTCAGGTCGTAGTATGACTCATCGAACACAGCAGCGTCAGAGAGCATCTCGTAGACATATGCGCCCTCACGGGTATCCTTCTTACCTGCCGTTGTTGTAAAGATGTTTGAGTATGGCTGGTCGTTCTCACGCGCAATCTGACGTGCCATTGTACCAGCAGCCAGAGCAGCAGGAATGGTGATGTCAATGTTTGAACAGAAGGGCACCTCATCGATATGCGTTACCTGACACGTAGATCCACGCCCCAAGTTTAACGCACCCGACTCTGTTTTCTGAGCCACCCCTGTCACGTAAGCATTACCTAACAGGTTGTAGGTCAGTTCTGACTGGTTATCAGCATCCGCCCGGTCTTTCACCCAGAGGTAGGAAGGGAGCAGGTCACGGATTGCTTTTAAGCGGTCGATGTTAGAACGACGCAGCGCGTCATCCTTTGTAATCAGATAGATCTTCCCTTTATACATCGTGAAATACATCAGGTTGATACTGATGGTATCTGACGAACCAGACTTACCTGTCTGACGTGGCTGGATTAACATGTAGTCGATGTGGTTGTAGAAGCTCCAGATCAGACTAATGTTTGCACGGTTTGCTACGAAGCGACGCGGAACACTACCGGCTTCAAATCGTACAATCTCACGATAGTAATACCAGGGGTTAAACCGACACTCAATGGCGATCTTATTCTTAATCTCGGCTGGAAGGTCTGCCGCAAAAGGATCGACGTGTCTGAGTTCGGGCTGAAGTAATGACAGCATGAAAGTACAGTTACGTACACCCATTGCTTTGTACAGCTCTGCCATGTCCTTAAAGGACTGGTTACTGGTCTCCCAATGGACGACAGCAGTAGGGTAGAGCTTCCAATCTTGTTCGAATAAAATCATTGTTAAGACTCCATAGAGGCAAGGCACTGGGCGTAGGGGGAAACCCCTACGCCCTTTGCTTAGCTGGTCTTAGTCGTGTTCAGATGATGCACAACGAGTGGTGAACTACCCAATTGCAGATCAACGTTAGCGAGGCGTTGGATAAACTGAATCACAACAGACTCACCGACGTTCATTCCAGTACGCGACGCAATTGTAGCGTTCCAGGAACCGACAGGATACTCAGTAACGATATCGTTCATCACCAGACGGAAGTGGGTCGGTGTAGGTGCTTTCAGTTCCTCACCCTCGATGAACAGAGGCTGGGTACGATAGAACACCTGATCTAACCACAGGTCGAGCGATGTGATACCACAGGAGATATCTACAGACCAGTTGCCGACTTTGTTGAAAGTGAAATCAGCAGACAGATTCATACCATATTCCTTATCTGCGTTCTGACTGTAGCGGAGAAGCCACGGCGTGTCGCTAGATAATGGATTACCCATGAGCGTAATGCCCAGGTTTTGGGTATGTAAATGCGGGTTCAGTGAAGGGTCAACTTTAGACACCTCGACAGAAACACCCAGGTCTTGCAGGATACCGTATTTGAGCGGACGGAAGGCCGGCGTGTTCGGGTTCCACTCGACGTATGGCGTTGCGTAGTACGCGCGCTTACGATCTGCGTTATACAGATACCATTCGATTTCATAGCCAACGAACTCGTTAACCCAGACAGGGATTGGGAACAGCTTGAGGCTATACGCACCTTCGGCTGCCACACTGCGAGCATTATACGCCTTAGCAATAAAGCGCTTAACGTTCTCACTGCCCACGATGCTGGATTCTTCATCGCTCAGGATATACGTCAGCACCAACGGAATACGCTCGCCCTCGATTGTGGAGACGTATTGCTCCATACCTTCGAGTTTGACCTTACTGCCGTCGATTGGGTAATCCTGATAGCCGTCGTTAAAGTAAACACGGCACATCATCATCAGACTTTCGATGGTGGTGTTCAACGGAACGTTCAACACAGTCTTATCAGACTTATTGAGGTTCGGAGAAACCAGCTCGATGCCAGTAATAACGCGTTGTCCGATTTCGACTGGACGGGTAAATGTGGTTACTGAAGTGAACAGCACAGAGCGGCTCAGAACGCTACCGTCTTCACCGTAGAACACAACAGTACACGGTTCACCCTCTTTCAGCGTGGTCGTCGTGTAAGCCTGTACAGCCACGTAGATTGCATCGTTAGTGATGTTGTTAGTGCCAACGAGTTCCAGTGGAATGTTCTCGTTAGGACTTACACCGTTACCGTCGTACCAGATACCGATTGGGGTATAACCTTCACCGGTATTATAACCACGGAAGATCTTAGCCCATTTAGCTTCACGACCGTAGATATACAGCTGGCGGTCAATGTTCAGTGTGTGTGGCGTTACCGCACCATTGAAGTAGATACGCGAGCTTTCAGACTGGAACAGTCCTGGGCCAGAACCGAGAATGATGTCATAGTCGGTATCAGCATTTGGGTCTCGTGGCATGTACCAACGCTCCAGTCGAGACTCACCCGTGGTGTAGTCAACTTCCAGCACGCGCTTGATACCATTCTCCCAATCAATGACACCGTCGTCAGGATTGGGTACATACTTGCCCTTACCGTTCGGTCCGGTATAGATCTCACGGATATGCCACCAACGGAAGCCACGCTCTGAGTCGCGCTCCGGGATAGTATCCGTATTGGGATCTAACGTACCAATCGGTGGGTACTGAGTAGAATCGGTCATTGTCATTAACCTTTGATTGTGACGAACTGGGTCAAGTCAACAGCACCGCTAAGGTAAAGCTGACAAATCCTTTCAAGGAACAGATACTGACTGCGAGTCACTGTTCTCGTCTTAGCCCACGGATGCGGGTGAACGGTAACATACTCGAGGTCAACACCGTTTCTTGTTGGCTCATACTCAAGGATATACTCATAGTCCTTCAGCGATTCCATAACTGTTTGATCTGGTGCGGGCATCTGTGGCGGATCGAACCACCCTTTCTGAATGTCAGAAATGAGTTTGGTAATGATCGGACTGAACAGACGATAACGCCATTTAGTGGTGGCCAAATCAGTGAAGGTTGGTGGATTCAGTTTGGTCATCAGATAGTCACCTACCCGCTTATCCAAATCCTCAGCCTGTTCACGTAACACATCGCCATCGTAGTCAGTGATGCCTGGTAACGGAACATGCACGTCAGAGATCCAATACGGACGACCGTCCTCAACCGCAGCAGTTTCCTTTACGCGCACCCCGTAGCGCTGCTCAGCAAACACCAAATCATCCCGATGGAATGTTCTACCGTCAGCCACCACACGAATAACGTGATCGTCGCGAATCTGGTAGATGCGGTCGTTTGAAAGAACGCCATGTTGAACGAAGCCGTAATCTGGAAATGGTCTCATCGTACCATCGGGTTGCGCCCAATCCGTACAACGGATATCGATGTTATTTTCACCATCGACATTCAACCACTCTTTGTTGACCACCACAATTTCTGGATAGTTGACAAAGAAGTCCAGGTTAGGAATCAAGCTGTGCCTATTAAGCCAAAGTTCGATCTTACCCACCGGAACTTCCAAGACCACACCCTGTACGTCAGTGTAGTTTAAATGGAAGCGGAAGAAACCGTCGTCCTGCTCCATGGTCAGACGATACGCCAGGAACTTGCTGTCGGTAACAGTGACGCAGACCTTACGCGATTCGTCGTAGAGCCACTCTACCACCCCGTCAACGATCTTGTAGTAGCCATCGTCTTCAGTGATTTGTTTCCAGTTGTTCTTCGTTGCCGAGTTACGCACATCAGAAACATAGAAGCGATAGCTCTTAAGTGGATCTAACGTCAGATCAACCTTGCCATAATACGCCTCAACGTTTTGAGTGCCCTCACCAGAAATCCCTTCAACCAGTTCAGCATTACTGTTACGTGGATAATAGCGCAACCCTGAGGTATGGCGATACCAACCCAACAGCAGACCATCAGCATCGTACTCGTAGACTGTCGAGTTGAGCTGAAGACCCCATGGTAACTCCACGTAGTTAAACCCACCCGGAAGATGAATAACTTTCTGTGGTGTTTGACCCACGATTTCCGTCATGCTGTTGTGACCCAATGCAGTGATCGAATCGTCAGCATTCAGTTCGTGATACCAGCACGACATCAGGTACGTGTACATCGAACTTTCCAGCCAATCGGCGGTCCATTCTTTCAGCACGCTGTCAAGGCCCTGTAAACCACGCAGGATGTCTTTATCCGAAAGCTTATACAACTCATGGATTCGGTTAGCTTCGTGCACCAGTGGTCTTGCATAGCCCGATTCTCGTACCTGAACACGGATGATCAGATTCTTCGCGTCGTTCTGCCAGACGGTGTCGTCCTTCACGAACCCTTTTACATAAGTAGAAGGAATCGAATAGTCGCGATGCGTTACCATACGAAGCGAGTTCTCACGGTTGCGATGATAGTAAACACCATCGTAGTTTCCGTTTGACTCTTTCTTTATAAGGTAGATGTCGATGTCGTCTCGGAAGTAAATTTCCTCATCGCCGCGCTTAGGCGGATGCAGGATAAACTTGGCTAGCTTGTCCAGGCTTGACGTGAACGACGGGAGTGAGGACATAGGGAAGTCAATAACCGCTGCGATAGACGGATCGTAGAAATACTCAACGTAATCGCCCGGTTTAACTTTAGCAGTCGATACATTATTAACATAGCGACCGTTATGCCAAATGTTGACGTAACCCACCTTTGGTTTGATCTCTTGGATTTCAGCCTGTAAAGCATTGATATCCGCCACGGTCTTCATCAGACCACCGCGACAAACCAGCAGATCTCGTTTGTCTTCACCACGAGATGACCCAAAGTAAGCATCTGTATAGATGCGTAGATTCAGGTCTTCATTATTAAGGTCAGAAATGCGTAACATCTCCTTCACACACAGAACAAAGCTCTTATCGTGGGTACGACAAATGTACGCTTGTGTGCGTGGGAGTTGAACGCCGTTATTAAGGTAAAGGTCAGCGACCATACCCTGAGTGGTACACAAGTCAGCCAACGTAATCCATGTACCGCGTTGAGGGAACAGGCCCAGCTCAATGGGGCAGTTCTGTCCGATCTCGTATACGTGGTAAAGTGAATCGTCAGTTGGCAACGTGAGGTTTGTCCAGCCGTAGCTGAACCGGTGGCGAGAACCACCGAACTCAGTCAACCTTGCCAACTTGAAGATAGCCTGACGGTCCTGTTTGGGACTGCACCAGATGTTCTTCGTGACAAAGTCAAGCATCTTTTCCTTGAGGTCCATCTTTAGCCCTCGTTTTGTTTAAGCAACAGCCCCAGTCCGTTCACGAAACGTTTATCTTCGCCATCGCGACCGAGACGTTGAACCAACTGACCGATCGGTGTATTGCGATACGTTCTTTCCTGACAAGCAGCCCAAAGCATAGCAAGGAAGGTCGGTGGGTATTCAACCGCAACACCAACAACTTCACGCACAGCAGTGCTACCAAACCAGCTAGTCGCAATGGTGGTGAAAAGCAAACCAACTGTCAGACCACCCGCCCGAACACTGTTAAGCGTCTTAACGGCTTCAATGAATTCTTTCGCGTTGTTGATAGTTTTACCATAACCGGAAAGAATATCGTAAACACGCATCTGCGGGATACGGGTCAAACGGTCAACTGCCTTCGAGTACATGGTACGCTCACGCTCATCAAGTTCACGTTGCGGACCGTCTTCAAACTGACATAAGAACCAGAATGCAGCTAACGCCTGAATAGCAATAGTCGTCTGAACATCCAGTGACAGTTTGTTAGCCAGTGTGTTTGCAATCCAGTTGGAGTACACGGTAGCCGGTAAGCTGCTGACATTCAGGAAGTCAGGAGTTGGTGTCTGATTCCATAGCTGTTGCAAACGAGCACGCATCAGGTTGAAAGGGACCGGGCCGCTGTTAGGCAGTTCTACGTTGGCCTCACCGATACGACGAATCTGAGAACGGTAAGGACGCAGGTCTACCGCTGTGTAAGTTTTGCGATCAACTACCGAGGTGAAAGTGATAGGGTGCGCAATGACCGGAACATCTGCATCGTTCAAAATGGAGAGGATAGCGGGCGCGTCAGGGATTAGCCCCGATACCAAGCTACCTTCCGTGCGTGCGACCTCAACGTCCTTAAATAGCCCACGAACGTCGTAGGGAGGAATCGCAGTCGCTTCATATGGACTTTTAAACATGGACTAATACCTCGTGTAGATGATAAATACTGTGTTATTTTTTACTAATGACTATGATGTGGTAAATCGCCTGAACCATAACATTTACACCTTACGGTGTCTCACTCTGGAGTGGTTGGCGGTTAGGTACACAAAGTTAGTAATAGTAGTAGTAGCTAAGTAATACACCGGTGTATTGATTTAGTGATAATCCATCCAGGAGATTTGTTGATGTCTCAAATTCAGAATGCGATGCCAAACGCAGTGCTACTGGGTGTCGATGACCAGTCTAAAAGGACGGTCCCTTATGAATCGAGCACCATGCCGATTCACCTGCCGCATGTGTTTTTCTATGCGTCATGGGGTCCGACTGAACCTTTGCTGGCATTAGGCTCCACAGCGAACAACACGTATGGTCAGGCGACTTTCGAGCCGCGCAGCCCGTATACCACTCACCAATGGCCTCTGATCGAACGCATGTTCGCTCGTAGCAACGCGATGGTCTGTCAGCGCATTCAGCCTGATGACGCACCACCTCCTGCTACCATCGGCCTGTACCTGGATGTCCTGCAAACGGATATTCCACAGTACGAACGTAACAGCGACGGCAGTTTCAAGTTTGATGCTACTGGCGCTAAAATCTCGACTGGCAAGACTTCCCCTGGTGTGCGCATGCAGTGGATCATTGCTCCAGTTGCAGAAGGCAAGCTCGGTAAAGCGAAGAAAGTCCCTGGCTCACTGACTACGAAAGATGGTGGTACTTCTACTATCTATCCAATCCGTGAATTCCAGACCAGCTTCTTCGGCGCTGCTGGTAACAACCGTGGTCTGGCGCTTTGGGCACCTACCATGGAATCCGACAACCCGGTTAACTCCCGCGTTGTTGCTGATCAGCAGGCACAACTGTATCGCATGCGTTTCGTAACGCGTGACAACGATCGCAGCTCTGGCAAATCTGTTCGTACCCAACAGGGTGCAGAATATGTTGAGTTCAGCTTCCGTGAAGACGTGGTTGACTCTAAGACCGGCGTTGAATATGGTTTCGACATTACTGTCCTCGACAGCTATCGTAACCTGAATGCGCGTAACGGTCAGCCTAAGCGCTGGGGTCCATTCAACGCTACTTATGCCTACGAGCAGAACCTGGAAGACCTCCTGGAAATGCTGTACACCGTAGAGCAGCCGGTTAACGCCGAACTGCCAGCTGACGTAGAAGCATCTGCGCACCACCTGATCAACTTCGTAAGCGGTGTTCACTACACCGGCGTTCCTTATTACGCTATCGAAGTGCTGGGTCCGAACGACGGCGCATCTGCACTGTCTGAAAGCGCGACCTACTACGCAGGCGGCGGCGGTGACGGTACTATGTCTAAAGCAGCGTTCGATACCGCTGTTGGCGATATCTGCCAGGATTACGGTGAAGGCAAATGGGGTCTGGGCAACCGCCTGAAGTTCCCACAGAGCATGATCTATGATACCGGCTTCGACATCGACAACAAGTTCAAACTGCTGAACGTGCTGTCTGCTCGTAAAGACATTGCGGTTGTCCTGTCTACTCAGGATATCGCGCTGGAACAGAATGGTATCATCCAGGAAAGTTCCATGGCCGTGTCCCTGCAAACCCAGGCGAGTCTGCACCCAGAGTCTGAGTACTACGGTACTCCGGTAATGCGTGCTGTGATCGTTGGCCACTCCGGCTACCTGATCAACTCCAAATACCGTAAACTGGTACCGCTGACTGTAGACCTGGCTGACAAGCTGGCTGCATACGCTGGTAACGGTCGTGGTATCCTGCTGCCAGGCGCTGCACCTGATGTCAACCCGAACAACATCGTCACTCTGTTGAAAGATGTGAACTGCACCTTCAAGAACGTTTCTGTCCGTAACGCGGATTGGGTAAACGGTCTGGTGTGGGTCGAGTCTTACGATCAGGACGACGCTCTGTTCTATCCGGCCCTGCAAACCGCATACAACGACGATACGTCTATTCTGAATAGCGTGCCGACGATGATGATCTGCGGCGAGCTGGAGAAAGTCTGCGTACGCGTGTGGGCACGTCTCACTGGTCGTAGCGACCTGACCTCAGAGCAGTTTGCACAGCGTTCTGATGAGCTGATTCAGGAACTGACCGAGCGTCGTTTCGATAATCGCGTTATCATCGTTCCTGAGACGTACTACACGACTCTGGATGAAGCGCGCGGTTACAGCTGGTCTTGCCGCATTAAGCTGTATGGCAACAACATGAAGACTGTGGGTAGCTTCACCATCGAAGCCCACCGTCAAGAGGAGCTTAGCGAATAATGGCTAGACACACTGATACAATCATTGGCAAACACGCCTATGGTGAATATTCGCTCACTCCAATGGTAGATGTCGCGCAGGGTGCTCAGAACGGGCACATGAACGATTTCCGCTTTTGGGTAAACAACAGCGCCTACGTTCACCGTAACACTGTTGCGATTCTGGTGGAAGCCCCTCGTGGCTTCCGTGACCTGGAGTCTCCTCAGTACTGGGTTGAAGCACTCAAGGCGATCATTGAACGTCACTCTCAGCGTATCGAGGGTCTGCGTTCTACGATCACTGTAGAGAACGTTGAAAACGCAGTAGGTGGTGATGGCAACATGCAGGAAGACCTGTCTAACGTTACTCGTGAACGTAGCCAGCCGGTCCACACCCTTATCGAGAAATACGGCATGCCGTTTAACAAATTCCTCGAAGGCTGGATCACCAACCTGCTGATGGACCCGATTACGAAAGTGGCTAACGTCATTACTCGTAACCAGTCCAACCGCCCAACAGACATGCTGCCAGACTACACGTCTGCAACTGTTCTGTACTTTGAGCCAGATCCGACGTTCACCACGATTCAGAAAGCATGGTTGTGCACCAACATGCGTCCGAAGACTGGTGGCCAGGTTGAAGGTATTCGTGACCTTACCCAAGGTGGCGAATCTCTGACCTACTCTGTGGAGTTCACCGCACTGACTCAGGTCGGCGTGGGCGTAATGAACTTCGCACAGCGTGTCCTGGATAGCATGAACCTGACTGGTACTAACCCGAACCTGCGTGACGCATTCGTAACAGCTATCGACGCTGACGTGAATGCAGCAGAGGGTGGTTACGCGCAACAGGTGAATGAAGCTTCTCGTGAGTTCGTGAATCCGGCCAACTAAGGCAAAAAAAAAATAAGCATAAGAGTCCTCCTACCCTTTTGGGTAGGAGGCTCTGTTTATGCCGTTAACCAGCCAATCTCATCTTCACGCCAAAGAGTCTCTTTGCCGTCCTCTTCGGTTATAAAGAACTTCACACCAACTGGCACCCATACGACTTCTAATCTCGGTGTGCTAAACTCACGTAGGTTCGGGAATAACATACGCGTTACTTCATCGACAGTCTCGCCAGATTCACCCAGAATGGCAAGGGCTAGTCGTGGGCAAAACACTGCCTCTTCGTTAGACTCCCCAGTGGCGTAGGTGCTCCAGTTCTCACCATACCCGGAACCGGTTATTACAGCCACCTTATCATCACGAATTAATTTTTCCATTTGTATGCCTTATTCACGGATTAAGTTTAAGGTAGTCACTGCGCCAGACAAACAGATCTGGATGACAGAACCATCTTCGATTTCGTGGTCGATCGTCAACACGTCAGAAGGTTCCTGTTTGTAGAAACCACTCACATCGTGAGAGCCTAAACTACGGATGAGTTTGATGGCCCGCGCCTTGTCAACCTGATTGGATGTGCTACCCGCTTTGAGATGCATCAACAAGCTAGTTGGCAGAGCTACTACAAGTTTCTGTTCGAACATGATTAAACCGCTTCCTTTAAAGTGACGACGTTTTGACGACCAGTCAATACTACCTTGACCGGTATATCCAATATACGTTCAACAGACACAGCGTACGCATCTGTTGGTATATCCAGTTTGTTGGAGGTTATATCCTCCAGTGATGTATAGTTGCTCAGGTCAGCAACTTCGATTTCGTGCTGCTGCTTAGTGATGAACATCGAGCCACTGCGATGAGTCAGAACCACCTCACGAACAGGACCCAGGTTAGAGATGCCTTCATCAGCACAACGGCGAATGATTGCTTCGTAGTGCTCTGGGTTGGACAGATGCATCTTCCGCAACCAGTCTACGTAAGTACGGTTAACATCGTTGGTGCAATCGCGTGCATTCAGATGTGCATAGATAAGCTGAACCATTAATTGTTGGAGTTGTTCTTTCTGCTCAGCCTTATCCGTGAAACTAGCCAGCACGTCTTGATACATGACTTTGCTAGAGGACAACATCATTTCATCGAGGTTGGTTTCTGTGTTCGACATGGTTGTTTCCTTTTTCTCTGGCTGAGTAGTTTCTGCTTTATCTTTAGTACACCAGTAAACGACACCGGCCATTGCTATACCAACGACTGCGCTGCCGATTACTAAAGTTTTAGTGTTCATTTGGTGTGCCTTATAAAAGTGGGTTGACCATCCGGTCAGGTCTTATGCTTCAACAACAGTTAATACAATTTTAGAACCAGCAAAGCTAGCGGCTACAACTTTATCACCGTCTACTTCACATTCCATACAAACAGTGGGTGAGTCGTCCTGGGACAAGAGGTCGTTGACGTTCGTACCCAGCGACCAGATGAAAAGCGCATTGCGCAGTTTGCTCTTGTCAATGATTGGATTACCAGGCTGACGAAATTGCAGTTCTTTTACCAGACCAGTTAAGTTCTTTACTTTGATTGTACGAGTTGTCATGATTATGTTCTCAGTTGGGTATAATGAAAGAGAGAGGGCGAACCCTCTCTCAGATTTAGAACTCATTCGCTGCACGTTCGATGTCTTCCGGTGACATGTAGTTAGTACACATATCTGGCAGAGCACGATGTAGTTCAGCGGCCACCGCTTGACGCATGTCGCCATCACGTACGCCAGTGAGTAGTTGCTCCACGCGATTGACGATTATCCCTGCTGCGGTCTCCGCATCTTCTTTACCTAAAGATGCATCGATAGCACGATAGTCATCCATGACCTCGACGCTGTCAGTGTAGCCAGAGAACTGTTGTCCATAATAGCTGGCTGAACCGCCAACCTCGCTACCGCCCCAGCAGCGTTCTTCCATTGCGAGGTGTACTACAGAGTCAGGACTTGCTTCTACGATCTTAGCGATATCCATGACACTTAGGTTATCACTTATGCCACCTTCCGCAATAACCTCACCGCCCGCAGAGATGGTAACGTCTTGCCCATCCGTAACAACCGTTACCCATGGACGATTTTCCAGCTGCTCAGCCACCGTCTCGTAGTCAGGCAATGATTGTTCATCCAGACTGAGTCGTGTATGGTCAGGCATTAGCGTGACTTCCATACCGTCGATCAGTCCAGCGACGTCGGCGGACACGCCATTAACTTCGATGTGTCCTTTTACGTCATAGTAGTCGTGAGACATGTTTACTCCTTATCCTTTAAAGTCGAGAAGCCATTTGTAGATAGTGCTGGCAGGCAGATTACGAATATCGTCCTGGGACAGCTTTTCCATTACTGTTCTTTCGGCTACATAGAACAGCATTTGGTGCAGAGTGCCGTATTCACACGACACACGACCAATCACACAGTTAACATCCGGCACCATTTGCTGGGTGTTGTTGAACCAGTAAACGACACCGAGTAACACATTCTCTTGATCTTCGATATCAAGATGTCTGAAACGACGGTATCCACGACCCCAGTGACAATCGCTCATGTTGGAGATATAGCGATGACGTTGTGGTAGGTGATGTGCATTTGCAGTGATGGTGGCTAACTGATCGCTGGTCAACAAACCAGGACGGTTGATATAATACGCAGTAATGAAGATCGCGGCTGCTAATACGATTGATACTACCCAGATGTTGTCAAACATAATCGTGTTCCTTAAAGAAGTAGGTTAGCGTCTACAGACGCAAGAGTTTATTGAAGTTAAAGTTTGGGTATTTCTTTACAGCTACACTCAGGTTATCGCTGAGTGGTACACGGTTATACAATAACCACGCAGCCAGCACCAGTTCTACGGTTCGATCTCCTTCCGGGAATGGAATGGGAGTAATGCGAGTTGCGTTGATGCGTTTCAGTTGTTCCTCTTTTGGTACCTGCGAACATTCAGGGCATGGCACATACCCAGTTCCGTTCCAAACTGACTTACGTTCAATTTCGAACGACATCATGTTACGGTTGTGGTACCAGCTAACACAACACTCAGGGTAACCGAACATTGCCCCAGGTCTGTGTTGCGGTATGTCACCGAGATCGTATACATCTACGAAATGCTCATCGGTGTGGAAACGAAGTTTATTGCCGACGACAGTTACTTTACAGTCCACAATGAATCGTGGGTCGTGACGCAGCAGCTCTACCATAATGGAAGGGTCGTAGCAGTCACTGATAACCTGTGTGATAAAGACATGTTTATGCCACAGGGTATCGAAGGCACCGCCCGAAAGATAGGACGATGTGTCGATATGATCTTTTACGGTATAGCAAGCCACGGCGAGTTGCATAGGACCTCCTTACTCTAGTATTTTGCTTTTGATGTAATGTCCCACAGCGAAAGTAGTAAGCGCCACACCAAGTCCTGAAAAGAAGCAGGTCTTATCGCACTCGCCACGTACTTCAGCTACGGCATGCATGGTAACGGCTGCCGCAGTACCAGCAATGGCATTGATTGCGTTATCGATCAGGAACTCAGCGATAGGGTTAGTTTTCATTTCGGTGGACCTTATTTAAATAAACAGATTGTGCCTGCAACCAGTACAGACATTCCGCATGCAGCACCGACACCCATTGCGTCAGCGGCTTCTTGTGTGACATCTGGATCGTTCATCGCACCTTCACGAATGAGGAATCCAGTTATTGCACCAGCGGCTAAACCGATGGCAATTGCGTTCTCTTTTAAGAAGTCTCCCATTGGATCATCCTCTCTATTGATTCACCGGAGTATTATATATCTGAAAATCTGCTGAAACGTCGCAGATCTTATGTTGCACTATCTATAACTCCCTGCCATTAAATAGGAAGGGTCACGCATGAGTATGTACAAAAAAGGCTCCACCGATACGGTATTGGAAGCCATCAACACAGAAAACGCCATTGCCGTTAACCCGCTTTCACTTAAGAATGTGGGGTTCGGTATTCCTATGGCTGTTAGCACACCGGGTGCTTCACAGAACGCTCGTGTGCGCATATATGGACTTATGCGACAGGGGTATCAGGGCACAGTCGATATTGAATATCGTCGGCTGGCACTAGAGTCTCTTTTTGAGAACCAAACTCTCTTAGTTCAGTTTAGCGGAGCTAAATCACTGAACGACCTTTTACCTGCAATCAATGCCACGTACGCAACTAACTTTGAGAAAGGGGATGTTGTAAACGTGGACGTGTCTACACTAGGTGATGATTACATCGTTACGCTAGAGACCGCCGCTAGTTGTTTGATGTGGTCAGGGGCAGTAGACATTCGTGTTGTAAAAGCACGACCAGCATTAGGATCATTGATTCTACAGCAGAAGATGGCCATCGTCACTGAGCCATTCCCTGTCTCTGGCGCTAAGCGACTGGAGTATGTCGGCTGGGGATATAACTTCGCCGAAGCGGCTACCGAACTACTCAAGTACAACGGTAAAAGCGCAGACGCATCACTTGTTAGTGTTATTAATGGTGTTGTGGATTTAGGGTTGGTCTTTACAACCGCTGGTTCCGTGCAGAAAGGACAAGTTAACCTTACTGGTGCGACATGTGCTGTTGTAACGGCAGACGGCTTCACGACGCTTGAAATCAAGAACATTCAAAGTAACGAATGGGTCGGAACACTAATCATCCCTTGGGTGGTGGAGTAGCCTATGTTTCTTTATCCGAACGGGAAGCAGTTTATCATCAACTACCTTAACAAGACGAATAAAACCAGCCTGGCTCCTCAGGAGTATATCTGGTTGGGTCCTCGCGCGTTAACGGACGATGAGAAGACTGCTTTCCCTACCTGCGATACTGCGGTGCAAATTAAGTCTAGTGCGGACGCTAAGACTTACGGAAATCTGGATTTGTATTACACTCGATATGACATTTCCAAGTTCCTCGGCATTGGTACAGAGAACGACATTGAGTTACCTATTTCTCCGATCACCGTGAGCAGTAACTACGAATGTTTAGGTTCTCTCTATCAGTTCCTGGGCATCGAGTTGACAAAGGACGAAGTCAAGCTCGAATCGGTGAATTGGGATAACCGCACTGCTCGCTTCGAGTTGCTACCGAACTCACTGCTGTGGTTCGGCGTTCTTACTGTGCGCATCCGCCCCGGTGATAGCGTGTTATCTGACCTCGTCGGTAACAATGAAACCTCAACGATGTTCAGTTATCCAAACTTCAACACCAATAATGGCCAAGGGCCGATTTATGCCTATGGTGTTAACTTCACCGAGGCTATGCGTCCATACGCTGGCAAAGGGTTAGACATTAAGCCTGCTGACTTAATGGGTATCCTGGCTACGACAGGCGATCCTTGGACTCTGTTCCGTTCTCCGAGCAACTGGAACTTGTTCGAATCGGAAGTGATTTACAACGGACCAAATAGCTCCGATTTTCCAACCGACCCGTTCTATGAGAATGTGTGTGTTGTAAAGCTGGCGCTCTATTGCACCAACCTTGCTGGAACATTGTATATCCAGTATAACTCAACAAGCCTGTAAGGATTTGACAAATGGGTAAGTATAACAAACCATCCGATGTTCTGGTTCTCGACCTGATCAATGAAACCAACACTGATCCAAGCACCAGCGTGAGCATCAACATTAATAGCAGCCAGGTAGTATTCGGTAAGCCATCTGTTGTTGCAGCCGGTGAGGGTATCGACTGGAATACTCTCCTGCGTTGCACGGCTACTCGTAGCTCTCCGTACGTAGGTAGCGTAGATCTGCAATACAACCGTTTGAACATTACCAAACTGTTCAAAAATATCGCCGTTAACCTTGACGTTAAAGGTGCTACCAAAACCAGCGATCTGCTGGCGCGTCTGAATGCGCGCTATGGTCTGAGCATCGATGCGAAAGAAGTCGTTGAAAATACTGTAGCGACTCGCGATACCGACCATCCTGTCGTTACCCACACTATCGTTATCGCAGATACATCTCTGGCGTATACCGGTACTCTGGATGTCACCATCGGTGAAGATGCTGATGTCGGTGAGCGTCTGAACTTGGTCATCACCAAACCGAAGTTGGATGGTCTGCACTATCCAGTTGATGACACTGAGAAAGGCCAGGCTTACGTCTATTCCTACGGTGTGGACTGCAACGCCATCCGCGTGTTCCTCCAGACACTGGTTGCTGGGGTAGCTGTGGATGACACCGCGTTAGCCAAAGAGCTGAACAAAGTTGTCCCTGAGCTGTGGGTTGCTGATTCCACCAAAGCACTGGACTACAACGTGAACGGCGCAACAGTTATCTTCTCTGGCGCTACCAGCGATCCAGATGCTGTTGACGCAAACACTGCGTTCAGTAAAGTTGTGATCGTTCGTCTGGATGACACTAAGTGCTCTAACTTCGCTGGCGATCTGTACCTGCATTTCAACGCGTAACTGCAATGGGGACTTCGGTCCCCATAGAGGGGTAACGAATGCCTATTTACAATAAGTCACCCTTGGGGCTTTTGTGCGATGAAATAAACGCGCGTCAAACTCCAAAGCTGCCCCTGTCGCCAACCAACGTACGTGTTCGTAAGGTGGAGGCCATTACCGCAAGGGATATCACCAAACCCAATGCTAAGGTCACACTGGTAGGTAGACAATCTCACGGCATTACAGGCGAGTTAACGGTATTGGTTAGGCGCATTGCGCTGGCCACTCTCTTTAAGAACCTGAAGCCGATTGTTATTGCTTCGCGTAACATCACGTTCGCTGAGGCGGCGCGACTACTTAATGTTCAGTACGGATTGAATCTCGACCCAGCGGACTTCAGAGACGATATCTATACCGGACGCCCTAACTTTAACTTAACTCCAGGTGCAAACTCGTTACAGTACTACGGGTCGGTTACTATCAAGATTGTCGACATGATAAAGGATCTGGGCTATCTCAGGTCACTTCAGATCGATGAGCGCAAACACCCAGTTGCTGTGGATGGGCGCAAGTGCATCGACATGTTATCTTGGGGTTGGGATAATACGGATATCCGATCGTACATTACGGCTATTCCGGCAGGTAAGCTCTCGAACACCACGGCAGTCAGCTCATTACTTAGTGAGTTAAAGGATGCACGCGGAATAACTATCAACGTAACGGGTGCAACCATACGCCACTACAATCCCATCGGCGGGTTAGCGACAGCGAATATGATTTACGATCGAGTTAGTATCATCAGCGGTATTGACGATCCAAACTACGCTGGCACCATGTATCTTCACTTCAACGTGTAGGAGCGGCAGCATGCCACTTTATAACGATATTAAAACGGCGTTAATCACCAACCTTAACCAGTTGAATGGTGCGTCCGTCAGGGTTGGTGAATTAACGTTCTCCAAACCACAGCCTACCAATGGCAAATGGAATGGTAAAGACGTAACTCAGAATACCGCTGTTCGCATCACGGCTACGGCAGGAGCGTCATGGACGGGCACAACTGTACTGTTGTATAACCGTTTGAAACTCAGCGATCTTTCCACTCTGATCGGTAACGTTGTTAAGGTCAGTAATATCGATACGGTCTGGGAGCTTATCAGTGCACTTAACTCATTCTACGGTCTGGGCTTAGACACCACTGATTTCGTAAACGACGCCATCGCTATTAACTCTGACGGCAACGGAACTGTAGACTTAACTGCATTGCCTACAAGTCTGGGTTGGACTGGAACGTGGTCAATTGCAATTGCTAAAGGCGATGCTAACCTTCCGGATGCTGTATCCAATACCACGCTTAACGGTCTTTATTATCCTGTTTCCGAGGACATCACTAAGCGCTTGGCGCAGTCAATCTTCTACGGAAGTGACTTCACCGACGTTTATGATACTATCAAAGGTTACGCGCCAGGTAAGGTACTGGATGATGACATGTTGGCCATTATCAACGCTCACCAGTCATACGCCACCGCGACCGGTAAGTGGGTAAATGCCGCTACGCCAGCAGCGCAAAATAACCTGTACGGAACGACTGTCGTTTCTAACGGTAAAGCGAGCGAAGTACAGTACGCTAACTCAGACCGTTATGAGTTCGTTGTTGTATTGAGGCCGAGCGCGTCAACTCTCAGCGTCCGTGGTGATTTCTTGTTCCACTATAATAAACCACTCGATCCGACTGGCATCTGATAAGGGGTTACGATGTTCTACTCAAAGAACTCCAAGGAATTAGTCTACGACCTTATTTCGCAGGCTAACCCAAATATCCAGCCCGCTTTAACTAGCGCAAATAGTATCGTTGAGGCTGTTACTGCGGTTACACCGAGCGCGGCCAACGGGATGCGAAATACCCAAGCCCGCGTTCGTGCCATTCAGGGTGCAGGTTATAGCGGCTCTTTCATCGTTTACTACAACCGCATTAGCTTACAACAGGTGATGTTGGTTAACGACTGGTGGAGCGGCTACACGAATGTCAGAATAGACAGCTATTCCGGTAACTCGGTGCATGCCCTTCTGCCATTGATCGCTGCGCGTTACGGCATTAACCTCAATACCTGGGACGTAAACAACCAGAACTTGAGTACCCAAGGTATCGCAGATCGAGTTGAGCGCGTTGGGTTAGCAACAGGTGCTTCCTGTCCAGCATACACTGGTTCTGTGATCTTAGCAGTATATCGCGGTAAACCGACGTTAGAAGAACAGGCGTCAATCACAGCCCTCTCGCAAGCCCAACACTTCGACGCCACAGCAGCTACTATCGCCGCTGGTATGAAATCGGCGGCATTGTGTACGTGGGGCCTGGACTTGACCGACAATAAGAACCTGATCAATAGCGCCAGTGCCGTATTGAGTAACTGGTCGGCACTGATGGGTGTTCTTGCTAACTACGGCGTACCACCGATGGATACACCAACATCCAACCAGATAGGTATCGTCGTACCCACAACCAACCAATATGCCAACCCTAATTTCGATCGCGTTACAATTGTTACCGGCTTAACTGGCGCTAACATCCAGGGCACCGCATACTTCCACTTTAACCTTTAAGGGGTAGACAATGTCTGGCTTCTATCAAAAGGCATCAATTGACTTGTTGTATGATCTCATCAACAAGGACAACCCCAATCTGCCATACGTGGTGTCAGCAAACACCTTCGTAGTGCACTCTGGGCCAAAGGTCATGGACCCCGCTACAAATAACGGCCGTAACACTCAGGTGGTAATGCGTGCTGTTCCAAATGGCGGGTACCGTGGATTAGTTACCCTCAACTATAACCGCATCGATTTGGCTAGTCTGTTCAAAGACATCGAAGTGGTTATTACGCATTACACCGCAAACACGTTTGCTACACTGTTACCGATGTTTAACTCGGTATACGGTATGGCACTGACAACCGATGAAATGCAAAACCCAAGCTGGACTAATAGCGCGGCATCTACAACTGTCGCTATCACAACAGCCGGTGTCAAAAATACAACCGCGTCGTTAGCGTTCATCGGGACTATTCCTAAGTTCACGTGGAAACGCGGCAACCCAAGTTTAGAGACTTTGATCACTCGTCCTGAACCAAAGATGTTGATGCCCGCAATTCTTACCGACGGGGCAGATTTTTCGCAACGCTATCGCGGCATGGATTTTACATCAATACGTGCTGAACTTCTGGCTGTTAACAGCGCTAACAGTGCACCAGCGTGGACGGCACTCGCAGCCAAGTTGAAAGAAGTTACTGGCGATTCCTGGACGTATGTTGGCACCAGCAACATCCCTTTTAACCTCTACTTTGCATCCCTGTACCTGACTTCAGTTCCGGGTGGACCGAGTGCAGTAGACACCGCAGACTACTGGTACACCGACTGCACACATTTCGCACGTATCACGCTTAATGTTCAGTTCAACGGCACAGCCCGCAACGGTGGTAACGGGTTAGCCTCGTACCTTCTGTTGCCGTACAACGGATAAGGACCCATCATGCTTGCTCGTAACTATTGGAGTTCCAAGTTTATTGACCGACTCCTGACGACCACGTCGTCAAACAACGGCATGACAACAATGACAACTGATAATGTCATTGTATCCAAACCAGCGGTTTTAAATGGCACGTGGCATCAGGCCACCACCGATAAGAACACTGCTGTCCGCGTTACTGGCGTAGAAGGCGGCATCTACACCGGTACTAACTACATTCTGTATGATCGCGTGGGCTTCGAGGCGTATGTGAATATCAAGGGCGACGGTTATAAAACCAAACCCATGCAGATTCCAGCCATCACTAAGAAATCTCAGTTGGTTCCTTTCCTGAATATCTATTTCGGATTGGGTCTGTCTGCCGATGAGATCATCGAAGGTGATGTGACAATCCCAAGTGCTGGCGGAGTCTTCACTATTCGCATTGACCCAACTGCTAACAACTATCAGTTTAACGCGGGGTATGACTTCCCATGTACAACCGATGGTTATGTTGCGTCCGCAACAGTAAAGAAAGCTGATCTGTCTGGTTTAGTCTACCCTTCGACAGATCTTACAGCTTCCCAAGCTTATATGGCGAGCTATCCACTTAGCTTCACCAAAGAGTTTGCAACGTTATCGAAGCTGACGGTCCAATCCCAGGTAGACGCCGCACTGATGAAGTCCATCAACAACGTGATGGGCACTAAGTTCACAATGGAAGCAGGCGATTATAGCCTGTCGGGAGCGAAGATTATTTACGCTGCATTGAACAGTACTGCTGTTCAGGCTAACCCGAATTACAAGTATGTAGTCACCATTAAACTGTCCAACGATTCTGTTAAGATGCGCGGAACTCTGATTCTGCAATACAACGAACCGTTCGATGTCACTTTACCGCCAGCCGATGGCGAGGCTATTCCGGGGTAACTATGTATCCAGCTTATGTCTACGGATATCAGTTTAACTTCAGTAACGAACGCAACCGTTTGAAGCTGATTAAAGCAGGTGACGAACCGGACGTTGAACTGATCACGTCGTTGCGGACAATTACTGGTAACGACTGGCGTCTGTCAGGTGAGAGTGAATATAGTCTGGACGGGGCAAGGATTACCTTTAACGGTAAGAACGAGCCGTACATGCTGTCTAACTCAAACTACACGACACTGATGACCATTGAGTTATCTGAGAAGTGTTTGGCATTGGAAGGTACGTTAATCGTGCAATATAACATGCCTGCTGAATAGACAAAAAAAAAATAAGTCCGAGTGCTCCTCTTCCCCGAAGGGAAGAGGAGTCTCTTTATGCCGTTAGTCGAACAGGCTTTCGAAGTATTTGCGATCCAGATCCAGGTTCGGATCTTCCTGCTTGGCAACGAACGCCAGGCCCAGGATACGCTTAGCTTCTTTGGCGATCACTGCGCGCATGGCAGTGTCATCAACCAGATCGATGAAGTCCAGGTGTTTGCGGGTATCGCGCACATCCAGATCTTCAGTCATCGCGTAATACGCCAGCGAGATGGCCAGTGTTTCACGCAGGGTTTTGTTGAAACGACCATCGGCTTCGTAAAGACTTTCCATGGTCAGATTGTTCGCCGACGCAGCAAACGCTTTATAGACCACAGCACCACCGGCTTCTTTAATGTCGTCAGCGGCTTCACCGCTAACGATCCAGTTGTACATCTTAACTGCGCCAACAGACACACCAACAGCAGCGATACCAGTTACTACACCAATAGAGAAATCTTTCATGTTCATAATTCTATTCCTTATAACGAGTGATAGGTTTGATTAATCAGGGTTGTTACCGAACAGCCAGTCCATAGTAGACTTGGAGACTGCACCGGCAACTGCAAATACAACAGTACTAGCGATCAGGCGCGCCAGTATTTCAGTGCGTTTTTCGGTATTCTCTTCACGGCAGCTTTCTGCAACAACATCTTGAGCGATATAGGCAGCAGTGGCAGCGGTGATAATACCTAGACCTTCAGCAAGCGATTTGATCATTGACATGGCTTTCTCTCCAATTAGCTCTACTAATTCACTTGTGTGTTATATATCTGAAAATTTATTGAAACGGCATAAAACGAGGAACCGAAGTTCCTCGCTGTATTACACTGATTTCTTCAGAAAATGCGTCACCACTTTGCGATACACAGCGTGAGCCAGACCGGTCATTTTAGCCAGACGATTTTCCACGTACAGAGAAATCACACCAACTACCTGCTCGTCGTTCTGATACAGAATGAACGTACGGCCCTGGAGTTCTACCGTTGCACGGATAACGCCATCAGTAGAATGGCGCAGCGTTTCGATAGGAGAACCCAGTGCTTTGAAGTTACGAGCAACAGCTGGAATCAATACACCGTCATTAGTGACGATGCTTTCCGGGAAACGAGTACGATACACATCGAAGACTTCAGCGACGAGGCTATCGTCTACACCACGTTGTGCGCGCTCCTGTACAAACTCCCACGCCTCTTCAGGACGTGAGACCATCTTCGTCTTTAAGACAGAAGCCAGGTCGTTATACTTCATCTTTCTTTTCCTCTTCTATAGGTACAGCTTCGACCACCAACGGGTCCCAGAGTGTGGTCAGCTGGCTATCGATAGCTGCTAACCTGTAGTAAAACTTACGCCAGTTCACGCGCAGATCTGTAACGCTACGCGGGTGGTTAAAGGAGCGATCAAACGAGTTGATGAAATCGACCAGGTCGCGTTGCAGGCGATGCATCTTTTCTTCGTTCTCATCAGTATACGGCTTGTCGTTGTCAATCTCACGCAGTGTCTTCAGTAAGGCACGTGCAGCCGATGTGGCTGCTGACATACCTTCGACTAAGAGATTATCACCCACGACATCTTTCGGATCGATTACTGGACCAAGTGCGGCAGCGTTGAGTCCGTCGATAAACTGTTCTTCGGTGATCATCGCACGACCAGTCGGTGAATTGGCTACGATCTCTTCACCGTAGAGACGTAAGATAGTCTCGCCGCCCGAGCGAGCTAACTGGTGGAACTTTTCGCGATACGCAGTCAGTTCAATTGTGAAACTTTCCGGTAACACGTCAGCGTTCGCGCGCAACCAGTTACGAATGAATTCGTCTGATACGTAGTTACCACTATACACCGGCGGCCAATCAATCGCTGGCGGCTTAGGAAACTGATCGGGGTACGTGTTGTGGAACAGGCTCTCATTACGGAACCGTTCCATCAGCCGTTCGTGTTGTGCCCCACCGAAATCATACTCGGTTTGTTGTGCCACGTTGTGGATGGCGGACAGATGCATTCGTAACGTTTCGTTGAATGCGTAGAACGGGTTGGTTGCTTGAGGCAAAGCATTAGCAAAAGCACCAGAAGCAGACGACGCTGCATTGGACATCGCATTGAGTGTCTCAAGCGCCATCCGGATTGCGGGATCTTTAACGTACATGATTGTATTCCTTATTGAATAGTCTACAGCATTAATGCTAGTGATTAATTATTACCTATTGGGAAGGTAAATATCCCCTGCGGTCTCATCCATGCACCCAACTACAATAGCGTTGAGTATGGGACGTTTGATCTGAATATCTAAAACGTCTTCTGGAAAAACGCTAGAGATCCAACGATCTGCATTGATGGCTTCGGTTGAGGCCCGCATAACTGACACAATACAAAACTCGTCGTTATATAAGGCAGCAACATTACCGTAGAGTTCACGATAACGAAGTCCACAGAAGTGATGTTTATTCCATAGATAACGAAGTACCGTGTTTGCTCTCAAGTGTGAGAATGCTAAACGCAGTTGTATTTCCAGATTACCGTAACTACTGAAAGACGTAATGACATAGCGCTCAATTTCACTACAGAATGAACTAAGTGCAATGACGTTCTTAGCGATAACGTCGGTCTTGGTGTTGGTTAAGTCAGAGATAGGTAGTCGTGCTCGGATAGGTTTATTCTCCACCCATCGTGCAAAAGCCTTTCTCTGCTTATCTGCTAACACTGGACGAATATCGTACTCCACTGCGACATGTGCAAATACAGCACTTACACTGCTATATAGATCAACCTTTGTTGTAGGGTTATCTATCGACAGCATATGGTGCACCACCTCACCAACTTTAAACTTAGCAAACGCTACCTTTACGCCAGTCTCCAAATACGAGCCGTATGGGAACCAGAGACGATTGTCCCATACAACTACCCAATCACCCGACCTTAGGTTAAAAGCTCGCTGCTGAGCCTTAGAGAGCGTTATAACGTCATAACCATCCTTTGTCCAAAACTCCCATCCCCAGGATAGCTTGGTGTGCAACTTACCAAGGAAATCCCCACGCCCATTTAACTTCTTTGTGCCATAGTTGTTTATCTCACCTGCTAGTCCCGGAACTACCATAGTTGTTTCCTCTTTTATGCAAGGTTAATTGCAGGAGGGTAATATATATTTCAAAAGGGCATAAAACCCTCTCCCGAAGAAGAGGGCTTTAGATTAGTCAATAAACACGCGTGGTTCGTAGTACTCGCCGCTGGTAGCAGGCCCAGGTAAAATGCCGTACGGACCAGGAACAAAGAAGTCTTTGAACTGTCCGGCTTTATATGGTGTATAGACCCATGCCCTTTTGATACGAGCGGTCTCACGATCCAGTACGTCCACTTGGGTCACGACGCGGTAAATTGTGCCTTTGTAACCGAAACAATAAAAGTACTCGTGTCCAGTGTCGATACGATTTGGGTCTTTACAGAACCCTATGGCCAGATTACGTTCAGTTTGGTTAGATCTTGCAAGTACGGTATTCTGGCGAAGGAATTCCCAATACTCTTCAACGCCCAACGACTTAACGATAGACTCTTGGTCACGGAAGTAATTATCGGCCCGAATAAAGGGTACCGTAGAGTCTTCCATGTCAGCATCAGCACGTATGCTAATATAGCTGGGGTAAGTCAAGTTGAAAGCTGGTTCGTCGTGCTGGTAGTTACCATTGAGCGTGATAACCTTTGTGGCGGGCATGGCTTCGTATAAGTCACGAATCTCAATGCCCTTAAAAGTCGGAGGTTTGTTAAACGCACAACCCGTCAAGAACGTTAGAGATACTAACACGAACAAAGCCATACAACGTTTAAACATAACCCCTCCTAAACAGGTGTAGCATTCAACACAATAACACCCTTCGGCGTCGGTACCGTAATGACGACACCTTCTTCCCGCTCAATTGTCCTTACGACAATATACTTAGCGAGTAGCCAGATCTCGGCGCTTGGTATCATCACTGTGCCAGGTTTAATTGTGAAGTGTGCCAGTAAATCATTAATGAACTTATTGACCGCCGGATGTTGTCCAGGCATGTCAGGGAAGGCAACTGCTTCAGTCAGGTCAGCGCCTTCAACCACAGGGGGCAGCGCAGCTAATGCGGCAGTGAAGGTACGCACCAAATCTTCGCATTCCGCGACATATGCAGCACGGTCAGCGAAAAAGGAAGCCACGTATCCATCCCAAACCGCTTCTTCTTCAGACACGATGATCTGCGAATCTACATTTGGCACAGGACCCGCAGTTACCCGTTTAACCGCATCTGAAACCAACAGGAGAGCAGCAGTCTCTTCCGGGTTAGCACTGGACCCCATCAACATACGAACGTCTACGTCGGTGTACGGTGCCCCTAACAACGCTGTCATTGCGTTGGCTACTTCTTCCGCTGGAGACACGCCCTTAGCGGTATGCAACTCAGTAACAATCGTGTTACATACTTGAGCCGCTAGAAAGGTGCGTTTCGTTACCCAGGCTTGTATGCCGAGTTCATCGCTCATTAGACCTCCGGCGGGTAGATTGCGAAGTGACCACGGATAGTACGAATCAGATAAGAATCGTCTTCCGTGTTTGTAAAGTCACGAATGACCATAAAGCCTGCGCGGTTTAATAGCGACATAATCCGCCAATCCGCGTAACCTTCTTTTGTGAACATTGCTTCGGTCAAGAGTTTATAGATCAACTCGATAGACTCAGCAGGGCCAGCATCAATGACGATCAGGCCGTCTTGTGCTACAGCCAACTCTTCAACGGTAGGGTAGCTGACCGCCCAGTTAAAGTGATAAGGCAAACGCTTCAACAAATCGATGGCCAGGAACGCGCGCCCTGTACGATGCATCTGATCTGCATCCGTAAAGCTCTTCACCACAACACGTGGTAAGTTCTGCTTGATCCTTTCAAACTCTGCGTCAGTAATAGCCATGGTAGAATCCAAAAAAAATGATAGAGGGTAAGGGGAGCCGAAGCTCCCCGTATTACGGAATCAATAACCCATCTGTGGTAATGGGGCGACACATAAACTTAGTATCATAGGTTTCCGGTAACTGTTCTTTTAAACGTATGATGTTGATGTTGTATTTGAATCCGCCGGACTCAACCACCAACGTCTTCGCATTTTTAAGCTTGTTCCAGAAACGATAGAAGTCAGCTCGATGCGCCGGTGGGGTTTCAGGATTAAGGTAGTTCGGTGTTGGCACGTCGTCAATGTAAATGGAAAAATCGCGAGTGAGATCTACCCGGTGTGATTGGAATGTCGCACCGAGCAGTACTCTGAGATTCACACTACAAGCGATATCTAACATTGCTGATTCGTCCTGGAAAATCCGGTAATGTATTTCACGCTTACCTCCGATCGTTTTCCATTCAGTAGCCAACGCTGGGACCACCATGAATGCCACTAGAGCAATCAATAGATGTCGCAGCCATTTTCGCATGTCAGTCCCTCTATACGGTCAGGCTAAAAGCCCAGTTTGCATGAGAAGTCTGGTGAGTCGTACGCAGGCAGAGAGGTGGCAAGTTCTTTGGTGGTGAACGACTTAGTGGTGTTACCCACTGTGAAGCTTAACGACTTAGCGTTACGCAGTTCAGCCCAGAACTTCTTATACCCTTCTGGAGTCCCGTAGGTCGCGGCAGAGAATGGATTGGCGATAGTCTTACCGTCAATCGTAATACTCACTGGTCCAGCCACAGGTTTATCGTTTGCGTTATTGAACATACCAAACCACAGTTCGGTCGGCTCGGTGTCGTCGCAGGAGATAAGCACATAGGTACTGTTGTCTTCTGACGCAGCAGCGTACTCATCGGTACCCTGTGCCCAACCAGACTTCCAGTTAGTGTTCACCGCGAAATCACTTGCAGCCTGCACGTTGAGGGAGACCATCATACCGATCGCTACCACAACAGTTAAGAGCTTTTTCATAGTAACCCCTATTTAGATTCCATTTTGTTCAGCATTTCTGAGAACAGGTCCTGCCGACCGATTCGTGTAAATGCTGCATTAAGTTGGACTAACAGCCAAGCCTTTTTGTCTTCGCTGATGTCAGAAAGTTTACCAAACCAATCAAGTTCTTCGACTTCAGTAGATTCGGTCTGATTGTCCGAAGTCTCGATAACGGCCCGCACCGACATTGGTGTCATGACTGTGCTTTCTGTTGCACCAGACTCCGGGTTCTTACTTGCATCGTTGGTGGCAGTAAAGTCAAACAATTCAAGTGGGGTAGGACAATACCGAGTGAACCAAAGAATCGCATCTTCGTTTAACTCGATACCGTAGATCATTACCAGATGACCTACCGAACCGCCACTGGCGGCCTCATATAACTGACCCCTGACTACGGCAATCGAATTGGTGGAGGCGTTGATCTCGTCGACTACTGCTTTAATACCGTCACTGTTATTAAAGGTACCAGCATTTCGAACCAGCAGGTCGTTTAAATACCCGTCTGCTACGATGTCGCCTTTGAACCCACTACAGGGTTCGATAATGTGTTTACCTGCGCTATTACCCGTTGCCAGAGTAATAAGGCGAACCAACGCCATAATGTCAGCGCGATTAAGCATGGTTATATCCCCGCTAATAAATAACTGTTACGTGTGCAGATGCAGAGCTTGTGATGGCGTGCCCGCACGTAAACCTTGACCGCATTCGAGTGACCAGGAACGTCGATACGTTTGAAGAGCAGTGGAATAGCATACTCCTCTTGTTTAGGCAGGAACCAGAACTGTGACTCCCATGCAGAGCGCAGTGTCCGACCATCTACCATCAAATTACGTACCGTGTTAATGATCAACTCACAGCGTGCATCGCGTTTGTCTTTCCAATAAGCTAAGACATTGCTTGCACCAGGACGAGGTTCGCTGTCAATCTTCTTAATGGATGCTGCGATAACAGTCAGCGCATTATTCCGATAGTCGACCTCTTTACGCAGCTCTTTAGCCAAATGCACCAATGTCGTATAATTCGGGCGATTAAGCTCAGCATATTCTTCTCTACTGTACGAGTGACCGTAGAATACAGAGAAGAATAAGCGTCCCTCAAGCCACGATGGCATTTTGTTCTCAATGATAGCCAAAGCAGTCCATACATCCATGTCCTTGATGACTTGATCCTTTCGACCGTGCTTGTAATACTCACTGTTCAGCAGAAACGTTAAGGTCTCCACTTTGTGATGCGGATACTGATCTTTCAGGTATGCCACTGCGGTGATGAAATTGAAAGTGTGAGTAACGCGCGCCAGTTCTCTTGAGAATTTCATGTTAGTACCTAAAAAAGATTAAAAAATAAAGTAGCACAAAAGGAGAGCCGAAGCCCTCCTGTGTTTTGTTCTTTTAAGCGTCAAGTTCATCCGGGCAGATAACCACGACGTTCTTGTACAGAATGGCACTGTACGGGCCAATACTCAGATACTCGAACATACGACTGTTCGGTACGTCGCCAGCAATATAATTGTTGAGCTTGTCAATGATCTCCGTGACACAACCAGACCAGCAGATATTCTGCCAGATAGCCAGAGCCGGATCGATAAGCAGTTCTGACTCAGTCAAGTCATCGCGTTCTACCGTAGTAAAGGTACGTGGCTCACCATTACCCAGTTCGATGAGAACGTTAGCAAACTGGTCAAAGATGTCGACGTGCTCAGCCGGAGCCTGCTCTGGCCATACATAGCTGAACGGAACGATTGAAGTCTGACGGGTGGTTGCGTTCAGCTGCTCTACCAGGGTAGTGCGTTTGTAGCGAACCAGACCGCGCTTAACTTCAAACTGGATACGCACACTTACGTTGGTATCGTTGTGCTGCGCATCGAGCGTGTGGTGACCATTGAACTGCACCCAACCAGATCCCAGCAGCGTCATTGCCAACGACAACTTACCTGCGCCTACACAATGAGAGAAGACCATGTTCATCAGATTCTGAATGGAAATCATTTCATCGTAAGCAACCAGTGCCTCCACCGGAATATTAGCCAGCCAAAGCGGGATGTTGGTCAGACGAGTACACGGGCAGCTTGACAGCACGAACTCAGTAACCTGAGACGGGAACATCGCTGTAGCTAACTGCTCCAGACGTACACGGTACTGAATGGTCGGGTGTTCGTAAGTGGTGCTGTTACGAAGGTCGTCATGTCCGACACCTACTGCATCGATCTGCAACAGGAACGAGTTGTCGATCAGATCCAGGTCACGAACCAGGATAGAGCCGTTCTTAGCTGGGAGGGTAGATTTGATATGGGTAACACGGATATTGCGGTTCATAGGTAGATCCTTGTGTAATGTCCTATTGGCGGACATGGATTAATGTAAACCGGCATATTAAGGAATTCAATACGCGGTGGAATGTACAGGGGTGTCTTATTTCCCTGCACATACACACTACGCACTGATGCTTACGGATGTAATTCAACCGAGCACTGTGATGATGGATTGATTAGAAGTTTTTCCGGAACGTCTCATCCAACACCAATGTATAGTGCCAACTCGTTATGGTGAGTTGGCTACCATAGGGAGCATGAGGAAGAGCGCGAAATGGTTTACCATGCAACCCCGCGAAGGCATTTAGCTATGCAGTCAACTTGTAAGAGGTGAACCGCATTGAACCATGGTAATTCCAAATCGGGATGCTCTCCCTCACGCAAACCGGGCAGTTACGCCGCGATATCGTTAGCCTGTTTCTCTTCTTCCACTTCCGCAGAATCAGTGAGGTGCAGCATCTGCTGCTCATCCAGGTGATCTACCAGCGCAGCGCTCAGAGCTTCACGCTCTTCTGCAACATTCAGGTCGACAGGTTTTTCTGGGCTGAAAGTACTCAGGAAACCGGTTACTGATTCTTTGATCTCGATTTTAGTTGACATCGATACTGCTCCGATAGGTTAGAACGATTGAGTACGCCACCATTGGCGTACCCTTAACACAACGAACTGCTTACAGACCGCGTTTGGGTAAAGCTTAGCTCAGCGCTTCGGCGGCTTTTGCTTTCAGGTGTGCTTTGACAGAAGTCAGGTGCGCAGTTGCACGATACTTCACAGAGATCTGGCTGGTAGACATGCGACCGCCTTTACCATCAGATACTTCGACAGAGCGTTTGAAGCCCAGGTCGAGGTTCGCAGAACCCATTGGGATACGCGCCGCAGTAGCTTCCAGCTCTTTGCTGCCAGCCATTTTGTCAACAGACAGTTCACCCATTGCCAGGGCCGCTGCACACATAAAGGTATTGTCGTTCTTCTCATATGCCTTACGGCCTTCGAGAGTCAGACCTTCAGCCAGGTTACGCTCGTAAGCGTCGGCTGCGAATACCGGGGAACCGTCTTCTGCGTAGGTCACGTCAGTTTTCAGGTTGTCTGCTACGTTACGTACTGCGTCTTTAATAGTGCTCATTATACTACTCCATTCGTTCAGTGTTGATAGTTCGGATTGGGATTACTTTTATAGCATACCCTCACTCTATACGTGGGGTATGTATTTTTTTACAGCGTTGACATACGAGTAGCCAGCTCCAGATGTGAGCATACACCGTACAAACGCAGATTGTGGATCTCTAACCCACCACAGGTTTCGACTTTGGCAACGATCGGCTTCCATGATTCATGGATATCTTTAACCTGTGCTGCAAAGCGAGTTGAGGACACTGGGTGAATACCCACGATACCACGGTGGTCGTTGTTGTCTGCATAACCGACTACACCGTAGATACGACCTTCACGGAGTTCTTCACGTTCGATACCGAGAATGCCATATTCTTCTTTGACTACGTCCCCATTGCTCAGGGTAACGTCTACACGAATAGTAGACAGACTGAGGTGGCTGTTCCACTGGATAGATACGAAGTCAAGCTTTTGTGCATTTAACATGGGGTCTTATTCCTTATAGGAGTGGGTGTTAACACTAAGGTAATATATACTTGAAATTACTTTGAGTCCGCAACGACCACCAGGCTGGATTCCATCGTGTTGATGCGAGCCTCTAGCTTCTCACGGAAAGTGATGGAGCCAATCGTCTCTTGCAGTGAGAGGCACTCTACAACGATCACAGGAACAACCAGAGAAACAAACCTGCGCGGGGTGACACCACGCATCGGGTTGAACATGCGCATCTTGTAGAGCTTCCTGAACAGCTCTTTCGCCATCGGGTTAAACGCCAGCAGGTGAGCGCGGAGCTTTAACCATTCCAGCATAATGTCTACAGTCAATGCCAACACCCGCATCTTAGAGCTATCGCCATTATCTGCATACATAGCGTAGTGGCTTTCTAACGGAATCCGTGAAAGGATAACCCCAGGCTGAAACACGGTATCGCAGTGTGGTGCTGTGGTGGCCACTAATTGCTGACGAGTAGGTCTGCGCATACCCTTGCGATAGAGAGAACGAAATGTGGTGTAAATGTTCGTTACTAAGATAGTGACTTCAGACTCAAGGCTTGCGATGACGAGGTGGTTTGACATTGGAGGTGTTCCTTATACTTGGCGAACGAATATGTTGGTTTCAGACTCACGACGGATTTTATCTAACAACTGGTCGTCAGTGTAACCACTGCTTAAATAGTTAACGTAAACTTTGGCATCTACTACAGCTACAATCTCATCGGGCATGACGCCATCAAGATAGCTACGGGTATAAACAAAACGGAGAGGGTCGTTCGATGACTCCATATAACTCAGAGTCTGACACGCACGGTCAATAGCTTCCGCACAACGGCCAATTAAGAAGTCCAGTCCATCTTCTTGATCGTCAGACAGATCCCAGATCTCGCGGATAGCTGTCAGTATGTACGCCAATGCAATCACTGCATCCAGCGATACACGACGGTTACGGAACTGTGCAAACTGACCACTTGGGTCACGACGTAATTCGTTCCACGCCGATTCATCATTACGGATAAAGGCATGATAGGTTGCATGCAGCTTAGCCGGTGTGAATTGTTTAGCGATCAGCTCGAATGTGGGTGTTGCTAACATAGGCTCAGAGATACCTGCGTTCAACATGAGGCTACGTAAGGCACGACCCGAGACAATCGGGAAGTCTTTACACGCAGTTTCAAAATCCCCCACCGCACGACGGATTGTATTGGTCCATTCCATTAAACCAACGTCGTGGTGGGGCTGCATCATGTGGGTTGGTTCAATAATGATCTGCATTTCTTATTCTCCTTGAAAGGGCATAAAAGCCTCCCGAGAAGGAGGCTTTGTTTTTATGCCGAAGTAATATCGGTTATCTTTTTCCAGCGCGATAAAAGATCAGCGCTTCCTGCGATTGCTTCATCGCCTGGGCTAGTCTGGTTGAATACCCAGTTAGCAGCCGCCAGCGGCTCTGTGCCGCCTTTAGTGATCCAGGTGGCCATAGCACCAGCATCGTAGAACACTGTCTCACGGTTCTCGTTAGCGAGGCTTGTGAGGGCAGATACAAATACGTTACCTGTTGGCTGCAATGGATCATTGTGTCGCAGGATAACAATAGCCACATACGTTACGTGACGAAGGAGAGCACGCAGGATACCAGAGTTCTCAATGCCCACTGGTGTACCCTTATTCTCTTCTTCCTGAATCAACGTCTTAATGCCCAACATCGCCATCGCCAGTGCCGGGTAGTTAATCGGGTCCTGGTTAAAGGTGTAGCCAATGCGAGGAGGTAAATACGTCGCACGGTTGCTGATGTAAGACATATTGTAGCCGTAGAGAATATTTAAAAACACGGCTTCGATATAAGAGTCAGGAATGTCACGTAAATTGGCAATCGGAATAGGGTTGAGTGGATCAGCCCCTGCGATGCGTTGACGCCATTCGTCGGCAGAGAAGTCAATCTCCCACGTTACTTCAGGCAGTGGCTCTAGTGGCTTCGTATACGTACCGATACCGGCAGTATCTACGCCACCATCCCAGAATTTGAAATAGTCCTGTGGAACCAGCGCCAACGCACCGAAAACATCAGTGCTTTTTCGGTAGATATACATCCAGCTTACCTATTAGTAATGTGTATTTGAAAAACTGATGATTACCAGCGAGTAGAGCCACCAACTGGGAACACGAGTTCGCCGCGATTAGGCTTGCGTGCACCGATGTCCAGGATGATGCTCTTGGCCACGTTGTTCGCAGACTCATTACCCATCTGTGCATTCTGACGACGTTCAACGAGTTCGTCCAACATGTCACGAGAGATAACGATTTCCGGACCACTGTGTGCTTCAAGACCTGGTGCGTTCCACTTCTTCGCCAGATAGATACCCGGCTCATTAACGTGGTCGTATGTGATAACAGCACGGACTTCTTTTTCAAGACGACCATTGCGGTAGTTATCATCAGTCAGGCTACGGATAGACTGACACGCATTGGCACGTGGAGTTTCCAGTGCATCAATCAGTGCGCCTTTCTTATCGCCAAAAGGTTTGACCTTGCCTAAGATGGCAATGATCGGTTGACCATCGCGACCACGGAACAGACCATCGTCTGCCCAAAGATCTGCGATGTGCTGGCAAACGTTTGGCTCGTAGATGTCCATGATGCGATTCATGAACTGACGATCATTCATGCCGGGTTGCATACGCGGATGACCCAGCTCACCACGCAGGGCACCGTCTAACACGCGGCGCTGGAATGCGCTCGTCTTAGCAAACAGTGCCTGTACGTTACGCGACCACGGGTACCATGCCTCACCGGAGTTGTGAACGTTAAAGCCGCCCATTACCATGGTATAAAAACCATCGGCATCAGGCTTCATCACGCCGGACTTGTTGGTACCTTGCAGTGCGGTACAACCATAACGAAAGAGTTCCATGCTACAACCTCAGAAGTTTCTCAAATCCTTCCAAACGGACAGCGGGGTTAACCAGCGCCGAGGCGAGTGCGTCACGGAAGTAACTACCCATCAGTTTGGTCGTGGTATTGGTCGCTTGCGCCTGGATATTACGGAAAGCTACAAACGCAGGGTTTGTGCGATCCAGTTCTTGTTTGCTACTCACCGATTGACGGAGGTAGCGATTTCGTTGGTTGGGGTCACGCGCCATAACTGCGGCCAACATCTCAAAGATAGCATGGTTGGTGTGCAGGTTCAGGTTTGCGTAATCCTTGGACGTATCGAAAATACGACCAATGTCAACGTAACTCATATACCAAGGCACTCGACCTTTAGCAATGAATTCGTTGTAGATCTGGTATGGGAGTTTGTTATCACACACCATCGCAGTATTTGGGATGACTACCGCGCCGGGTTCAAAAGTGAACTCCAGATATTTCGTGTCCCCATAAGTGCGCTCACCTACCGTTGTGGGTGACAGACGTAACATAGAGTCTACTAATGAAACTCCGTAGTACTTGTCGCCAACCACCACAGCAAAGATAGCGAGTGTAAAAGCACTACCCACGAAGTTAGCCAGTTGTTTTTCAACGTAGCGTTTCGGGATAATGATCTTACACCCTTCCTTAGTGATATACTGGTTGCCCTGCTTCACTAAGTTACCATGCACTTTGGAGGCGTCACGAACAAGACCTGTGTAATCCATAACGCCTTCCTTTTAGTTACTTGCGAATCAGCTGGTCAGCAACCCACTGGCAGATGTAAACCTTGGCACCGTGGTAAGCGGCCACACGTGGGCTACAACCTGGGTTCTCCTGCATGTACGCATCGGTAGCGATCAGCAGGTCCAGTGTCTGATAACGAGCGTACAGGACGCCAGCGACCAGATAACGAACATGCTCGTACATGTCGGCAGCAGTAAACTCGCGCGCTTCCGCGTAAGTCTTGATTGCTTCCCACAGAATTTCCGGTGAGGTACCCAGCTCAGACAGGTCCAGGCTGTTTACCAGTTTACCGAGTTCAGTGTAGGCAACAGAACGGGCAGTGTCAGAGAGACGACCCAGTGCATTGTTACGGAAACTTTCAACCTGCTTAGCCCATGCGGCATTCAGTGCTTCGGCATTAGCCAGAACAACATCAGCAGTACGTGGACCAGTAAAGCCAGGCAACGTGGTCGCGAACAGCAGCTCAGGATAACCTTCTTTATCCAGGAATGCGTTGTACACACGGTCCAGGATTGGGAACTCGTTTGGTGCCACAGCTACGCCTTGACGCAGGGTAGTAGGCAGATCCAGACGACCACTTGCGATGTGCTGTGCGATATCGCTGAGCAGCATGTGGTAGGTAGCACCCAGGCCAGCTTGCGCGTTAACCACGGCTTCGTTCCAGTAGTCAATAGACACAGGAGTATTGGCCGGTGGGTTATCATGCAGGTTGTTCAGGATGATACACGCGATAGCCAGCGGAGGCAACGCGAATACGTTACGACGGATGAATGGGGTAGCCCCACTGAAGTCAACCAGACGAGTGTAGCCATTGCTAACGTCATCGTTGTGTGTCAGTGAGCCACGCAACAGGTCGTTGACCAGTTCATCGATGTAACCGTCAGGATAGCCAGCCAGGAAGTCCAGCACCTGTGCGTTGGTGTCAGCACTACCGGTTTCCAGCAGTACCTTCAGTTGATCACCAGTTAAAGTAGGCAGGTCGGTAATAAAGGACAGGTTGGTCGGAGTATCTTTGTATTGAGCAAAGAGTTCGCTTACTGTGACGGAGGCAGCCAACGGATGGATTTTAAACTCACGTACGTCGTTGGTTGGGGTCAATGCACGGTCAACCGATTTAACGATAGCGTCAACAGTTGAGGCAATGGCCGGTACGACTACGTTACGTGCTTTCTCGATGGTCTTTTCCATCTGAGCAGCACCCTGGGAAACCAGACCTTCAACAATCATCTCGTGACTGGTAGAGATCTGACTGGTTTCTTCAACCGCTTCAAGGATAGCAACCGTACCATCCTGCGCATCACCAACGATCTCGATGAGTTCTTCATTGACCACAGGTGCACTGTTTACGGCCAGATCGTCGAGTGGGCTGTCGTCCATTGCTTCCAGACCCACGCCACGGCGAATCATGTTAGCAACAACAGGACGTACAGCAGTAGTTACATTCTTACGCAACATTTCCTGCCTCCTGTACTGCAATGTTAGCCATAGCGTTCGCACCGCGATTCAAGCAGGCGTTCAGCTGGATAGCAACATCAGACTCGATGTCACGTGGGCCATCCTGAGAACTTGATACGTCGTTCCCATCGATACGGCGAAGAATACCACTGGCAACTTCTACCGCATTTGACAACACAGTTGCCGTCTCAACTTGCTTTTTAAGATCCATGTCTGGACTCCAATTAAAGGGGACCGAAGTCCCCTACAATTAATTACGATACGCCTCGATAGTCAACTCGCGGACTTTCAAAGCTAGTGTGAAGGTGGTGCCCATAGATTCAGCACTACCCACGATACGGTCGGAGATACTCTGATATCCAAAGATACTATCCAGAGTTTCACCTGCTTCAGTTTCGTTCACACCGGACATGACTCGACCGAATGTGGTTTTCAGCTGATGACTGAAGACACCTTTATCGCCTACCGCTGCATCGTAGGAAGCTGTAACTGAAATCAGTATCGCCGCCTGACGCGGTTGCAGACGTTTACCGTCAATCGTGGATTTGTCGTCAACTCGACCATTCTCTGGTCCAGTGCCACCTAAGCGGCGCTTACGACGTGCCATGGCTTTATCGGACACACGAATCAAACCAGCAATCGATTCGTTGAAATCATCCGGGTCACCATTGTAGAAGACCTCGATCTTATCTACTACACCTGCCACACCTGCTTTCGGGTTTCCTGCCGCCAGTGCCTGCAATGAGTCATAGCTGTCGTCATCAAAAAGACCGGCGTTGGCCGTAATAGGGTTCTCTACGCTACATAAAATAGATTCAAGGTCGACTTTGCTACCAACCTCAACCAGATTATGCACAACCTCGCCATCATCGACTAACACTGACAATGGATAAGTTACCTGCGTTGTTAACAGCTCTGACACACGTTGACTGATAGCAGAACTATCCTCCAGTGTATCGGTACCATCCACTAACGCTACCCGCACAATCATGGCACCCTTATAAATAAGTTGGCCAGGCTGTAATGGGTCAGGGGTGAAGAACGCCTTGTTATAGGCGATTGCGCTACCGTTTGAAATACGCTCACCAACTTTGAGGTTAGTGATCAGTTCATGCGGTACGGTCATACCAGCGATGATGCCATGCTCAAGACCAACCGCAACATACTGACGTCCAAGCGCTGGATCGTCGTAGTCAATCACGACTGCGTCTTCGTTAACCTCAGCAACCACACCGTCCCCAATAGCCATCACTGAGAACTTAGCGCCAGCACGGTGAGCAATGATACTTTCCATACCGGTACCAACTGGCATGGACTCGTACCCATTCGCTGCAATACCCGATGAGTTCTGGATAGAGATGAAGTTTACACGCTTCGGATCGTCACGGTCAGCACCAGGTGCCAACAGAGCAGAAGTAGAAAGAAGCGATGCACCGCCATCCGATTCCTTATAGCGTGCAGTTGTGCCGCGTAGGGAAGTGAACTTAGGGTTAGCCGTGGTACTGGTGTTGATTGCTACTGAGCCGGAGTCAACCGTTGCCTCAGAGATGGTACCCAGATCGTTCTTGTGATAAGCACGAGCAGAGCGAACCATACTGACTGAACTACGACCGCCGTCACCACCTGTTGTAACAGCTTCCTGCTCTTTCAGGTTATGTACTGGGGTAGAGTCCTCTACGATCTGACCAGAGCCATCGCTTTGGATACGACGGATGATCGCATCAGGGCGTAGTTCAATTGGACCACGACGACCAGATTGACGGTTACGTTGACTACGGATAGCCTTTGTGATTTCGCGGTAGATAGCACCCGCAACACGTTCGTAACCGGCCAGTCGCATGTAGTTCATGTCCGTTTCATCCGGGCAGTCATCAGTCAACAGCAACTGACATGCACGAACTAATAGCGGACCGAACTCAGTCGGCTCTTTCATCTCCGTAAGTAGGCCACGAGAGATATGGTCGAGGAATAGCAGATACTGGTTATCGACTTCACGCATGTATCGTGCGGAGAGGCCAGCTGCATCCATTACGTTCAGCACAGCTTCTGGACTATTGAAGTCCTGGTACTCGTAGTTAGACACCTGGTCAGCAAAAGTATTGAAGCCAGCCATGATAATAGCCGCCAGACGATTGTTACGCTTCAGAACCAGAACTTGGTCACGGAAACGAATAGAGAATTCGTCTACATTAACCTTCACACGTTCTTTAGCGTCATGTACTACCACTTCAGCTTTAAGACGAGACAGCAGTTCGTCAATACCGTAGTGATAGCAGAGTACCAGACCCATTGGGATGCGTTTACCAAATAGCGCAAACTCAGCAACATCCATCGGCGCATTAATCGCCTTGAGTTCCAGAACTTCTTCAATCGTACCAATCGGTGCTTCAGTATCAGCGCGATACAACATGCCCTGACGGTCAACAGTGAACGCAGTACGCTTCCCGTCGATCTTAACGAAGCCCATTGGATAGGACGACTTAGGTTCAGCAAAGAGAGACTCGTCAAAGCCTTCACGTTTACTGTAGTCGAGACGAAACTCGTAGTCACCGAATTCAAACGACACGTACTGACTGGCCAGTGTGGTGAACACGCGTGGAGCGCGATCGGTATTCTTAACGCCCGTTCCGTATTGGATGTTAGAGTACTTGCTGTCAGTCTTACGCATACCCAGCTCAACTTCACGCAGCAACCACTGACCGTAATCGTCACGGACTTTATCTGAACGCCAGATGAAAGTCTTACCGTAATAACTGGTCAGAGCAACCTTGTTTGGTGCTACCTTACGAATAGGCATGTCAACACGCTGCTTCTTCAGGTAGTAACGAACACCGTTCAGCTTGAAGTAGCCGTCTGGTTCGATAACTGGGACTGGAATCTTCAGTAATGTACGTTCGCCATCAACGGGCGTGTACGCCACTGTAACGGTATCCAGTTTATCCATGTACGTTTCTTTGCGTTCTTTCGCAAAAGTCGTCAGAGCGAATCCTGCGCGCTGTGGTGACATGAACATGTTAGCAATGTCGGAGTCCAACACTTTGTTAATGTAGTTGCGGTCAAACACCGTCAATGTGGACTTCAACATCGACTTATCCAAGACCGTTTTGATCTCAGGCAGTTTGAACGACTCCACGTCCTTCAGTGTAGACGGTTCGATAACACAGACTTCTGCTACTGTGCGGTTATCATCAAACTTAAGTTCACGATAACGGCCAGATGCTTTCTCAAAGCGAGAAAACTCAGCATTAGTCAAACGACCCTCAGAGTGATACTTGGCAGCCAGCTGTAAGACGCCTAGATCATACTGGCCGAGTTCATCGCCGTGTGCTTCAGTGATATCGGAAACCACCGGTTGGATGATTTCATTAATATCCATTGGGGGACGGTCCAGATCCCAGAACGTACTGACAATGTTGTCGCCCGTTTCCAGGTTCTTCAGACGAATCACATTGTCTTCTGGAATACCCGTTACCGGAATATCAACCTCAACATCGTTTAGATCGAAGTCAAAATCAGGGATAACCGGAATGTCGGGAATGTTCAGACCGAGTCCTGCTACGGAGTCACTGTTAGCCTGCACAGCACGAGAGGCAGATTGCAATACGGCAGCAGTGTCAGCAACGTCTGGTAAGTCAACGTGTTGTTCTTTGAACGCTGCACCAGTACCCGCTGTTGACTGTGAAGTCAAGATACGGTTGATCAACATCAGGAACTGCTTCTGCATCGCCTGAGGATCTTTACCTTTCTCAATCTCACGTTCTGCACCAACGCCTTCGCCTTTAATCCACTGGTTCATTGTGCCTAAATTGAGTACGGTCCAGTAAGCACCAATAGTGAAGATGATGTTGGTCTTAGCCAGCGCAGATTCATCCAGCGCAGATAGTAGACTGTTTGATCGGTTAGGTCCTGCCCATACGAACAGGTCCAACAGATCCAGATACTCATCCGCACCGAAGTTAGCCATCGTTTCGCGAGTGTGCTTATCGGCAGCCTGACGGAACTTAGCCAGCGGTGGAATTACAGCTGGGATTGGCATCACAATAAACTGGTTCTGTTGCGGAGCGCTGTTAGCTAACTCTTTAACCTTAGACCAGAGTGTGGTGCGCGCATTGTACCAGCGGTAGTAAGGACGCATGAACGTATCACGATAATCCCACAGGTGCTGTAGGATAGCGTAGTTATAGATCACAAGCGATGTACGCTGTTGGGTGATCTGTTCCAGGCTACCCATCCTGCGGAATTCTTTTTCTTTCTTACGGAAGTCCTGAACAAACGTCGTTACCGTACGCTTAGCCCAAATGGGATTACCTTCATTGGTAAGTTGTTCCGTAACGTGATCGACGTATCGCATCCCACCAACCGACTGAAACCAAATCTCACCGAACTTAGGTCCAATCTCTACTGACGTTTGTGGTAGGTAGTGGAACAAAGGGTGGAATGGCAGCGAGAAGTCTGACAACGCTGTCATCGGTGGCGCGGCTAAGAACTCATACTTACGAATCCCGTGCCGATAGAAATACTGATCAAATTCAATCATGGTTGGAATCCTGTCATGTTGCTAAGGACCAGGTTTACAGTGTGTACGTCTGGACTGATAGCAAACTCACCGTTAGGATCAAGATAAGCATTTGCCGTGTGGAAGTAGGCTTCGTTCTCTTTAAGGCTCAAGTCACCGTAGAGAATGTTAGCACTGGCGGTATCACCATCGAAGTCAGCACCCAGACCACCCAAGGCCACACTGTGCGGGATAAGAGAATCCACAAACGGTGCAGCTGGATCAAGGTCAGGGAACTCCAACGCACCCAACACAGTTTTATCCACTTCCCACCCGAAGTCGCGTTCCCATTTCTGGCTAGCAACGATGGTAGTACGACAGTACACAAACGTGGTGTAGGTTGAACCCAACCCAGTAACTGGATAACGAGTAATCATCGTCACCAACTTGTTCCAAGTGTCGTATCCAGAAAGATACAGCAGCTGCGCATAAGTCAATGGGTAGACGTTCTTACGGTCCAGGTTAGACGGCAGTTCATCGATGTCACCAAAGATTTTAAAACTGTCGTCGTCAACATATATCAAGCCAATATAGTAACCTTCTACCATAATGGGTTGCTGACGAATGCCGGTCTTCGAGAACTTCGTGATGACTTTATCCAAACCTTCATCGGTTGTCCAACGGTCAGCAGACTCAATGGCAATCGGTACCAGCTTACGCTTCAGCGTCTGAGGGTCTACCAGATAAGCACCCGGTGTACCTTCTACAAATACCTGAGACAACCACCCCGTACGGATGTGATACTTCGCAACCGGCAATGCTCCTTTCAGCAACTGGTAAAGACCAATCTGCGTATATAAAGGAGAAGGGGTACGAGGTGAGTCCAGGTCAGGCGTTGACGTGTTCATTGCGGTGATAACGTTACGCGTTCCGTTGAACACAGCACGCCCACCCCAACTACGCTGGAAGATACCGCGCTTACCTTTACACATTCCTTCGTAGTGCAGGTAGATCTCATTGACGATGTTCTGCAATGAGTTACGAGACGTATCCAGGATGCGAGGAGACGATACCACCGCATTAGGTACGATGGTGTTAGAGATGGCAATAGCACGGTAGTAAAGGTCGTTGACCTCATCTTTAGTCACGCGCTTGTTCTTGTCAATCTCGACGTCACGAATACCCGCAGGAGAAACCGGCAACTTAGAAACAACATCACCACGACCACGGAATTTTTCGATGGCTTCGATGTATGTGTTACGGTTGTCAGACTTACCACGAGGGATTACCAACTCTGACCAGTGGGACATAAAGAAAGAATAACCGGTCTCGCCGTCAAGCTCGGTAGCGCGATCAAAGTTCTTCGTCTCATCGTTCCAGGTGGCGTAAGCCTTACCAGACAGAATCTCAACAAACAGAGTACGGATAGTGTTCAACGCAATCCACAGGTAAGGGTGGAGTATCTCAGTGTGGAGATCGACGTATGAGAACTTACGACTGCGCTCTTCCGAACCGGCACGTCCAAAGATACTTACGGAGAACAACCCATCATCATGGAAGTTATTAGTCGCCCCGTCAAATGTATCCAGTGCTGTCACTGGTTTCATGAACGCCAAGTTCTTAGAGTTCATGTCCAACAGCTTAACGTTGAAGGGAGAGTTCCCAACGACTAAGGGAAATTCGGGTAAGAATTCGGACTGCTGATTGCCCGCTGTACCCGTCGTTTGATTTGCAATATTCATTTATTCACCCTAACCTCGGTGGGTAGAAGCCCGATCATATGTTACCGTTAACAGTTCTGTACCACAGAAGGAAGTTGCTATGGCCGGTAAAAACAACGCCGGGGGTTTCGATCCGAACATCGATGACTTTGGTTTTGACGACTTTGATCCCAAGTCTCCCGACATTAACTCCCGCAATACCGCCCCCCTAAGTCGCGCCTTAAAAGGGGCAGCAGCGGGGGCAAAAGAGGCCACGCTAAATAAAGACACTCTCCTTCGTCTCGTTCGTGCTGCTGTGCCTTCCGGCATACGCGGTACAATCGATACTATTGATGAGATGGCTGGCGTGGGATCTGATCTATACAATTCGGTAAGTTCGCAAGTCTTACCTGAGTTGAATAGCTTGAAACGAAATGCACGTCGCCTTATGCCGCGTGTTCGTGAGCACATACCAAACCCACTGGCAAAAGCAATTGATGGTTTGTTGAAGGATAATACTCCTCGCTATGCGTACGATGATTACAATCCCGATGAGGAAAGTATCAAAGGTGCAATGCGCGATGTCTTCGAGGCGGAGCGTCTGTTACAAGACCATTACCGCAACGAAGATAAGGCAGAGGAGATCTTACGCAACAAGGCATCCGATGACAGAGAGCGTAGCAATACGCATCAGCTGAAGTCTATTCGTGAAGCTTTAGTTCGTATGGCCAACCACCAGGATACCATTTCTGTTCGTCGTGACCAGAAGCTCCTGGAATTGCAATACCGCCAGTATTTCACTCAGCGCGATTTATTGATTGAGACGAAGCGTGCAAACGTGGATACACTCGACCAATTGAAAGCGTTGGTGGAGAATAGTTCACTACCTGACCTCGCTAAAGTACGTGAGTACAATAAGCGTGAGAAAATGAATAGTTCTTCCTTAATGGGGAACGTACGTGGTCGGGTAGACGATTACGTCAGTAAATTCCGTGAGCAGTTGAACACCAGACTTACACGTGAGGCCAAGCGTTTCGGACTTGGACTTCGGACTGGTCTAAGTGGCATCAACCAACTAGCCGGTACTGCCTCGATGGCAGGTGGCATGGGTATGGACCGCTATGAAGAAGGTGGTCGTCTCGCCGGTGGTTTACTGGGTGATGAAAGTATTGTATCCGCAGCGGGCAATCGCCTCGCTCGTCATGTTCGTCGTATTCCGGGTATCAACCGTCTCAATGAGAAGTTGACCTATTTCAACGACAACGCACCAGAGTTAATTTCGGACTGGGCTAAGAAAAGATCTAATGGCGTACGCCTTGATTTTTGGAACAAGCCTGACCCGTTTGACTTTAGACCGGGCTTTGGTGCCGGTGCTATCAACCGCTTGAAGACACTGATTCCTAAGTTCTACGAGGGAACACCAGAGTTTTCCGCCAGCGGCTACGGCAAGGCCCGAGAGGCAGTCTCTTATGATGATCTTAGTCGTAAGAGTATTGTCGAAATCATTCCAGGTTTGCTTTCTCGTATCCTGGGTGAAGTGACATCTATACGCACTGGCAAACCCGTAGAGCGCATGCACTACGATGTTGGCACCGGTGCATTTATGTCGGGTGGACAACACCAAGAAGCACTTCGTAACCAACTCATGCCTAAAACGCAGACTGACCAAATGTCCCGTCGTGTTGATGAGTATGTTAAGAAGTTGACTCGCGGTGGTAAACTTTCAGCTGCTGCTCTCGATGCATTACGTCGACAGCTCATCCACAACATGGTGGTGGGTCGTCGTTTCAATGTAGAAAACTTCGTTAAAGGACGCGGGTTGGATCAGATCGATGATCCGAATGTCTTACGGGAATTAACTACCCACTTCCGTAAGCTTTTCCCACTCGACGAGTTTGGCAACCTGAAGGAAAGCGAGCGCAACCTACGCAGGCTTAACCGGTTTAGTAGTCAGTATCAGGATATTCGTAGGCTAGTGCCTAAGTTCGATGACCAGATGTCTGATATGCTGGACTCCGGTGCCCGTGAACAACTGCGCGCAATTGGTGCACTGAAGCGAGATGGTCGACGTGAGTTCTTAGACCCCTCCTTCGTTGTTAACGCAGTATTGGGTCAGGGTGGTAATAATGGCGAAGATTCACAACCCGGCGATTCTTCTAAAGGTGGGAACGGCTCTGGTCGCAGACGGCGCAACAAACGTCGCAATCGGGGTGGTGCTTCTGATGGTGGGCCTGTTCCACCTTCCGGCAGCGATGCTCCGCAAGCGGATGCGGAAGAAATCCGAACCCTCTTAGACCGTCTGGGTGGACTAGCCGATCGTGTATCGGGTGGTCGTATTGATGATCTTATTCGCAACACGTCAGACCTGAATGACCGACTCCGTGACCGCATGGGTCCACAACCTGAGTCCGAAGACGAAGCTGCTGCCATGAACGGAGCAGACGACATCTACGTACCGGGTGAAGACGAACCGCGCCTCACAGCTCAAGGATTCCGAGCTGGTCGGTATATCTGTAAAACCACACGTAAGATCGTTCGCAAGATCAGCGATATCAAGGGACCGATTGTTGATACTAGCGGAAAGGTCATACTGGCCACTGGTGAAATTGCAGCAGGTCTGGTGACTGGTGCAGGCATTCGACTTGCACAGCTATCGAAACGTGCGGAGCGTTGGGTTAACCGTGTTGACTTTGTATCTCGGTTGATTGGTGGTCGAGTTAACAACCTCGTCGATAAATTCTCACAGGGTCTTTTAGGCACTCGTGGGCGTGTTGACGATGTCTATATTCTCGGCATGCCAGACCCAGTGTTAACCGCAGAGAAAATGCGTCAAGGTTATTATATCAACCGCTACTCTAAGAAACCGATCAACTCGATCGATGACATTAAGGGCGCAGTTGAAGACCGCGAGGGTAACGTTGTCTTGACTGACGAAGACTACGAAAAAGGAATGTACCTGAAAGACGGTACTCTGATTCGTCGTTCTGGTTTGGTCTATAACCTGGGCAGATTTACAAACTGGTACTTCGGCGGTTACTACAGAAACTTGTGGAAGCTGTTGAAGAAAACCGGACGTGGTATTAAGTCGGTGGCAGGGAAAGTAGGAAGCTTCCTGTTAGGTGTACCCGACGTTTACGTTCCAGGTGAAGACACCCCTCGACTGTTAGCGCGTATGCTTCGTCGTGGTATGTATCTCTCCAGTAAGACCGGAAGACGCATCTCACGTTTAAGCCAGATCGATTCAGACGTATTGGGTCCAGATGGTGAAGTAGTGTTAACGCTTGATGAGGCTCGTAATGGTTTAGTCGACAAGTTCGGTAAACCACTGCGTGCATTCTTACCTCGTGCGCTTGAGAAAGGCTTGGCTATTGCCGGTGCCCCTACTCGCTTGATGGGACGCTACTGGCGTAACAGCATGGCGCTGATGGGACGTGGTGCTCGCTTTACTGGAACTAAGGCAGCTGACGCCGCAGGATGGGCAATTGATAAGCTGACTGGCTTACGTAAAGGTAGCTGGGAAGAACGTCGATTCAGACGCGAGGAAGAAGCTCGTAATCGTCGGGACGCTGGTCCCACCCGTGAACGCGAAGAGAAGAAGAAGAATCCTCTCTGGGGTCCTATCTTGATGTTGGCAGGTGTATTGAAGACTGGCGTTGATAGCGTGTTAAAACGTTTGAGTCCACTTCGTTACCTGAAAGATATCTTGATGGCTACCCGTGCTGGCGGAATGATCGGTGATATGCTGGGCGGTGGAAAAGGTAAGCTGTTGCGTAGAGCTGGTAGTGCTATCGGTACCGGAGCTAAGTTCCTGGGACGGGGTGCATTGCAGGTTGGTGCTCGTGTTGCTGCTACGGGAGTGGGCACTGCGGTACTCAGTGGTGGTGCAAGCGCATTAACTGCCATTGGTACGGGTGCAGCAGCATTGGGTAGTGCGGCACTAGCCGTATTGACCTCGCCTGTCACACTGACGGCAGCAGCCGTTGTGGCCGTTGGTTTCGGCGCATGGTATCTCTGGAAGAAATTCGGGAGTTCACCAGATCCAATCCAACGCGTTCGTTTGGCAGAATACGGTATTGCCTCTGGCGACCGTGACACCAACGCTAAGGTATTGAAGCTCGAAGAGTCTCTGGCAGATTACGTTGTAGTAACAGGCCAATCTGCACGGTTCTCAAAAGAGCTTCCACTGAAAGACATCTTCGCGATGTTTAACGTAGATACCTCAAACGACGATAACATCATCGCATTCACTAACTGGTTGAAGTATCGTTTCCGTCCAGTGTTCCTGAAGTTTGCAGCTAAGGGTAACGAGATTATCCCTGGTTCTAAGGTACACGAGCAAGACGATAAGATGCCTGACGGTGAGAAGCCGCGTTTGGTCCGTGAGACTAAATTCAGCAGCGAAGACGTCGACTATCCATATAACCGTCCTGATGGTCCTAACCCACCTGCTCCGGCAGTAACTGGGGTGGAGGCAATCAATGCGGCCATTCTGGCAGTTGAGCAGAAGTACGCTAAGGCAGAGCGTGAGAAACGTGCCGCCGATACAACGAAGCAGAGACGCGCTGAGAACGACGCCGCAGTAACAGGTGGTAAGAACCCACTTGAAGCAGCTAAGCGTCTTAACAGTGCGGAGAATCGCTATACGACACAGTCTAAGCTGGATGAAGTCCGTAAGGATACCATTAGCAAGAACGGTGACGTAAGCATGGCTCTGTGGGAGGCAGGTAGCTCCCGTCGAATCGATGAACTCGCAGGGGTTCGTCTGCGTACCTATGGTCTGGTTGAGTTAGACAAAGCAAGGGTAGATGCATTGCTGTTACTGGAAGGTGATCTGGAATCTCAGATTACTTATAAAGGCGACGGTACTGCAACGTTGGACTATAATCCGGTCAAGATGTTCGAACTGTACGGACCTCGGTTCCAGTTGAATGTCACGGATTGGTCACAGCGTAGTAAGTGGATGTCTTGGTTTAGCGACCGTTTCATTCCTGCTTACCTGGCCTTTGCTACAGCGGTTCGCCGTTGTGATAAAGCCGTTGCTCCGAAAGAAGCGTGGAATAAACTCAAAGCAGAAGATCAGCTGAAAGTCGCACAGGCTGTTGTTGCAGCTACCACAACCTCTTGGTTCAGAACGATCAGCGTTTGGACAATCACTGATTCTCCATGGCCTGACTATGTATTGAACCAGGATTCTTCGTCAACGAACGAGGCTATTGATTCGCTTAAAGTGCGTATCAAGCAACGCAAGTTGGAGGAGGAACGTAAATCCCGTGAGTCTCCGAAAGTAGGTGACGGTTTACCGCAGTATGTTAAACCTAAAACCAAATCGGATACTGCGTTGGCGAATAACATCAACAACGCTCTCATGAACAGCGGTGCAGCAGCAATTAACAACGTTGCTCCAATGCCGCCTACTAGTGGTGGATCGGGTGGTGATTCTGGTGGTGCAGGTGGCTACGACAGTGGTGGCTCTACAGGGTCGTTCGCTGATGGTGCAGGCGGTCAATGGCAGTCACTGCCAGACTCAAAAGGAAATGGCTGGGAGAACAACAAAGACCTCATCGTGGCTGCGGCTAAGATGACAGGGGTTGATGCTGGTATCATGGCTACCTTCGCAGGCATTGAGTCTGACTTCCGTCCGAAGGTTGGTGCAGGTACATCCAGTGCCACCGGTTTGTTCCAGTTCATTAAGTCGACCTGGAATGACATGCTTCGGAAGTATGGTGCCAAGTACGGTATCCCAATGGACACTCCTCCAACGGATGCTCGTGCTAACGCCTTGATGGGTGCAGAGTTCCTTCGTGAGAACCGTGACGGACTGTCTAAGTTCTTGGGTCGTGAGCCTACCGACGTCGATCTGTACGCAGCCCACTTTATGGGTCTGGGTGGTGCACGTAAGTTCATGTCAATGAATGGTAACGCCATTGCTGCACAGGCCATGCCTGACGCTGCACGTGCTAACGAACCAATCTTCTACGCTAACGGTAAAGCCAGAACTCGTGATGAGGTAATGGAAGAACTTAACCGTCGTGTAGCAAGCAAAGGTCGTAAGTACGCTGGTGCTGCTAATGCAATGTCAATGGGTGGTGCACCAGGTGCGGTCGACATCGATGCTGTAGCGCAAGATCCAGGTAGCACCTCTGGTGATGGCGTTGTGGCAGTGGCAGGTGGTGATGTTAATGCCAAGGCTAACCAGAACTCTGGCAATGTCCCTCCTCCTCCGAGCGATCCAGGTAAAGGCGGATACATGGGTAGCGCAGTACCAGCAATGGAACTCGCACCTACTGGACAAGACGACCTGTCTCCTACCGCACAGCAAGCGTTGGGTACATCCGCTGCAAAAGATCGCAGTGCTGCCCAAACTGCCGCACGTGCCCCAGCCGCAGAGTTGGTGACAAACAAGGACCTGGCTGACATCATGACCAAACAGTTGACCACACAGATCGAAACACGTGATCTGGTGAAATCGCTGCTTGAGATTGCACAGTCACGTTCGTCTGGTTCACAAACCAACACTCCTCCTGCAACGGGTAACGATAAATCCGCAGCGGTAAGTCGAGCCACTACACCGAGCCGTTCTGGCCCAGTGAACATGAATCGGAATTACTAAGCGGCTAGTTAAGGGGACTTCGGTCCCCTTTCTTCATTGAGGTATAACATGGTAGCCGAAACTCGTTTTCTAAAGGAAGACCATCGTTGGATACGTCAGATGTTTCTGACTGAGAGCAATAGCTTCGATGACTTCCTCCGCTCCAAACGTACCGCAACCTCAAACTTCTATAAGTACGAGGACACTACGTTAGGCGGACACCGCACAATGAATCCCCCGCCACAGTTCACTCGTTTCTGTGATCCAAAGGGAGATCGATTGCTGCCGGGTATCAGCCGTGGTATGGGTGACTACTATAGCGAAGCGATCGACGACAACGCCAGAACAATCTCAATGCGCTTCGGTGTACCTGAGTATACCGGTCTGGTAAGCTTCTTCAGTAACTTCTATAGTTCTGATGCAGCACAAGTTGTTAAGACTGGCCAGTCGAGTAGTTTCTTCTACGATGCTGGTAAACTTTCTGGCTACGTGGCGATACTGCCATTCATGCCATTCATTCTAATCGGTCGGACACTGAAGGCGCTAGCGGGCACACCGTCTACTCGTTTTTATTATCTGCGTCCGGCGATGCCTATCTACTGGAATGCGGTACAGTCATTTGCAAACAGACTGGCTGCTAACATCGGTCTGGCAATGCCACAACAGAACAGTGAGCTGGCTGTTGCCAAACTTGATGCACAAGGGATGCCTGTCAAGAATCCAGAAACGGGTTCTGTCATTTACGAGAACATTAACTTCGACGTCCCCGGATCGCAGTTCAACGAGTACCTGAAACTGTTACCGGATCTTTGGACACCGAATGGTTCTATTGATGTTTATTCATTATCAACGCGAGCACAGCGACTGTCCGATGTTTGGAACAACTACCTTGCTAAGATCGCAACTGAGACATCAATCGTATCCGATGAAAGTTGGCGTACGCGACTGACAAGCTACCCGGGTCATACGCACAAAGAAATGCTTGACGCGTTGAACGGTACGCCGCTTCAGATGGCGCTGCAACGTTGGTACAACACGCCTGCTGGTGAGCGTGTTGCCGATGAAGCTGCTGCTGAGGCTAAACACGGGGATCTTACCAAAGATGCCAGTGCTGTAGACCGCTTCATGAGTTATGCATTAGCAGAAGCGCGCGACGGTGCTCAGTTTGTTTCTTTCTATATCCAGGAAGGTGGTACCGCAAGTGAGAGCTTCAGTACGTCAACGCGTACACCGGACATTGGTGAGAAATTCAACAGTGTGAGTAGTGGCGTTCGTCAAGCGAGGATTAACTTTGCTGACGGTAACACTGGTATTGCACCAATCGATGCAGCTATCGGTGCGGCTACTGACTTTATCAAAGGGGCTGTAGGTGGTATCCAGATGGGTGGCTTGTTAGCACTGGCTGGTAACGCCTTAACGGACATTCCTAAGGTTTGGGATAGCTCCACTGCGTCGCTACCGAGAATGGATTACACTATCCAGCTTCGTACTCCGTATGGTAACAAACTCTCCCGCTTCCAGAACCTGTTAATGCCACTGGCAATGATTCTGGTTGGTGCGCTTCCGCGTTCAACGGGTGCTCAGTCATACGGCTCACCATTCCTAGTTGAGTTGTACGATAAAGGTCGTGCTCAGACTCGTCTGGGTATGATCGAGAGTGTGAGTGTTACCCGTGGCGTTGGTAATATCGGTTGGACACAAGACGATGAATTCCTCGGCATTGACGTCCAGTTCAGCGTGGTTGATTTGTCTAGCATCATGCATATGCCGTTGGGTACAAGCTCTGGTCCACTGGATGTTATTCGTCCTGGCGGCTTGAACCGTGCATTCTTCGGTGACGATACTGCGTTTACGGATTACCTTGCCGTATTGTCTAGCATGGGTCTGGCTGATCAGATTTACCGTACTCGTGCTATGGCCCGTAACTGGCGTCGTATGAAACTCGAGTTCAGTAGTTTCTTCAGTGTGTCACACGCAGCAAGTTGGTTTGGTGGTACGCTACCTGGCCGTGTCATCTCTGCTCTATCTAACGTCCGTGCTAACGGATAACAGCATAAAAGCCTCCTCTTCCCGTTTGGGAGGAGGAGTGCTTATTTATGCGTATGGGATATTTGGATAGAAGGCACGCAGCAGGCTGGTTGGACTCTGTCGAGGATAGCTACCTGCGATCAGTGCGCTTATTGCCTCAGGCTTAGCTACCGACGTTGCGGAAGAGATCTTACTGGTATCCAATGAGTCCTGAGTGAAGATGGCCAGAACAACATTGTTTGCCTTAAGGAACGGGTCGAGTCGAGAACTGCCAGAATGCTCTGGTCTAAGCTGCAACCATTCGGGATCTAACCGCGTCATCGTGTTTACGATTTCGGTACGAATGCCAGGATAAGCACCGGGGTCAGTGTCGTATGGCAAACTGTAGTTACCGAGGAAGTCGGTAATCGCAGTGGGATACTGTTGGATGATACTATCACCACCCAGCTTGTCGATAAGTTTGTTCAGCATCACCAAGTCGCCATTATAAAGAACGGTTGGAATACTGTTCGATGCACTATAGCGAGCAAAGTTACCGTTGTAGCCTTCGTCGTTCTTCTTTACCTTATCCCACAGCGTGTCAAACATGTCGACCATGCCAAGCTCACTGGCTTGCTGCATGATACTACCAAACACAGATGATTCGGTGCGGGTATCAAATAGTGTACCGACGGTGTTCGTTCCCAGTAACCGGTTTGCGGTATTGAAGAGTGAGTTAACATCTCCAAGATCCACGCCCGCCGCAATACGCTGGACATCCTGAGTATCACGATAGACCTTCTGCATGTCCATACCAGTCACGTTCGACATGGTAGTGATACTTGCCTGCATCAAGCTGGCTTTAGCTGCACCAACAGATGACAGGTTTAAACCCGTGTAGTTCTCCAACGCCTTCTTAGAGTCAGTAACAGCAGTCAAGGCAGCATTGGTTGTTTTAGCGATATCACTCAGAACACCTTTGGTTAAAGCAATGACTTTGTTATTGGCGAAGAAGCTATCGAAGGCTCCCTTAATGCCCGCAGCCTGTTGGTTGACGTAAGCGATCTCACGTTTACCAAATCGGTCTACTGCGATGGCAATATCTTTAGGTCCGGTCTCAAAGATACTTGGAGCAACCTTAGGGGTGGCTTGTGCGACTTTCGCCGTCACGTTTTTTGTGTCTTGTAGTGCTCCGGAGACGGACGACTTAACACTCTCATCGAAACTAGGCATCTCGAACTCCAAAAAAAAAATAAGAAGAGTGTAGGTGTCCCCGAAGGGACACCGTGGTTATTTCTTGCCTGTACGCGCTACGCGTTCAATATAGGCATCTACATCAGCATCTGGTGAAACGTTATCAGAGGCATCGGTAGAAACGGTCATATTATTTTCAATGACGTCACCTAAAACCACTCTTACTTTCTTCAGCGTCCTTTTATTGCCACGGTGAATCACCACATAGACATCAGCCTTGTCTACTTCTAACACGCGTAACCCACGCATGAAACTATCCCAGGTTATCTTGTCTTTCTCCAAAGCTTTCGGTAAGTTACCACGCACGATAGTTCGCTTATCACGTGGCACCCCGTTCAGAGGATTTAAGACATAGCGGGTTAGCAGCTTGGTCCAAGTGCTAGGGCGAATACCAAGATCAATTAAGAAACCGCGAAAGAGTTTAGCAAGAGCATCCTTAGCTGCGGACTGACCATAGTCTTCCGAGTCGAAGATGTCGTGCTTCTTACGCATGTAGTTCATCCTTTGACATTATCAGTTCGGCCATCAGCTCAGTCAGTGACATTGCATCACAAACCACGGTGTATGTTCGACGTTGATAGTACCCGGCTTTCTCAGGGGGTGCGCTGTTATATGCATCCACGAGTTCGCCGAAAGCTTGACGGAAGTCTGACAACACCAACCCGAAGTTACAAGCCACTGGTGTAGCCTGCACCCACGCACTGAGGTCTTTACTGATCAGCTCTGTGCTAACTGGATCGAGGTAGTTAGACGTACGTATTGCAACGGCTGCTTCACGAACTGCATCTAACAGCTCGTCAATGCTCTCATGGTACACAGCACCCTGGAAATTGCGAAGGTGTTTCACATGCACCTGTCCAAACTTACGGACAACTGAAAGTGGGAGCTTATCAAGCAAGACACGAACATCCTGCATGGTGATTTCCCATTCGCCAGCTTCGTTACGGCCATTCTTTTTGAATGCCTTAAAGTAACGTTTGAAGCGATATACTTCGAACATAGTCTATAGACCTCCTACTAATTAATATGGTATATACACATTAATAATGTATATTTAAAATTACTAAGAAACGAGGTGTGTTATGACGGTTGAAGTCATTCCTGCCAGCGACAATGACGAGGTATTGGCCTTTACTCAGAACATGCGTCGCCGGATTGTTAACAAGCTGGTCGGCGTTCATCCTGAAGACATGCCAACGGATTCTAAAGATATCGGTGCTCTGAACCAGACGCTGGACTCCATGGACCGACAAGCCCTTGTATTGCGCCGACTGGCTCAGGACAAGAAACGTAACGACGATGATCGTTCTGCTGCTGTAATGATTGCGCAGATTAACCAGATGACAGGTAAAGGCGAAAACCCATTCCGCATCGGTGAGAATCCTGTTACACCAAGCACTGACCCAGACGATGCGTACAACCAGATTGCTGAACGTGAGATCATGCCTGGTGAAAACTTCGTGGGTATCGAAGACGACTCCTACGACAAGTTTATCGAACGTCTGGACTAAGAGCATATTTGGCTGGGGTAAATCCCCAGCCTTTTATGCCGTCAGTGTGCCATTGAAAAGAAAGACACGCTTTCGAAAGACAACCCGATGTAGTCAGCCAGTGCGAACTCCATGTATGCCGTTGGGTGTGCTACTTTAAAGGCCGCTCGAATTTCATCAGTAGGGTTCTCTGGTAGCTTTTCTCCACGAAGGATATCCGGTGCAACCATAGTAACAGCGGGCGCGCTTTCACTACGGAACGACTGTTCGTTAGCACACGCCCAATCCACCCAATCGTAGATGACGACAGTGTGGTAGTTGTTAGCCAGATACGCTAGCGTCATGCTGCTGTACGGAATACAAACTGGATTAACCTTTACGATACCGCCCATTTTAAACTCGACAAGGTCAGCCATTACACGCGCTGATTCAGAATCGATGTTATACGGGTAGAGGTTCAGGTCAAGTTCCAGAGGACCGTTACGCGTAGGGTTGATCATCGTGGTGTACTGGTGGATAGCGTTTTGTACTATCGGCAGTATACCGGTCATCATCGAGCTATGCAGCGTATAGATATCCCTGTTCTTATATGCTACGTTGAAGAGATCTGTGTCGATACCAATGAATGGAAATTCGTCACGAGTTCTCAGGAGATAGTCAGGTGGATTCATCCCCACCACCGCTTCTGCGTCGAGGATGTTCAGAGTACCGAGGCGAGTATCGATAACGGCATCTAACATCAACATGACTTTAGTAACCGCTAATCCACTCATTCAGATGATGACTCCTTTGTACTGTTCGCAATGGTCATGCCGAGTTCATCTGGTTCGAACTGCTCCAGTAACAATACCGGCAATACCCAACTGTTCCCAGAGAGTAAGTCCTGAACATCCTTCAGGCTACCAATCTCATCTAAGTACGTAGAATCGATGACGGAAAGCTCATCGTCAAATTGCGCTACACTCTGCGCCACGGTTTCGATATACGCACGGTAGTCGGTGTCATCCTCGAAACAACGCTGACGCATTTCAAAGCAGAGTCCGAACAAGAACTCCCTCACTTCAGCTTTGTCTTTAATGGTAGACCAAACCGCAGTGAGGTTAGCTTTGTTCAGAGTTAAAAGCGGCAGGGTATTGAACTGACTATCGATCACCCATTCGTTGATCTCGTCAAAAGACTGAGGACGTACCCGGGCCGCACTGATAAGGCGACGCTTGAAGATCTCACGAAATAAGACCCGCACTCGTTCAACACAACTCAGGTTAGGATTAAGCGGATATGGAACACTAGGGGTCTGGCTCACAGGATTCCCTTACAGGTTGTTATCGAGCATCATGCTTTTCAGGATGATGTTCAATGTAATTGTGGACTCAGGTCTAGAGTTCATGCTCAAGATCTCAGTCATGTTAGCACTACCGGTACGAGCAATCTGGCGGTTCATCTCGGCATATGCATCCAAGTCACCACCACGCAGCTTAGCCAGTTCCAGACCGCTATAGTTCAATCCTTTAGCATAGAAGATCTGCCACTCAGGATAACTGAAACTAGCGCCTTTGGAAACACCGGTAGCCTGTCCGGTTAACTGGTTGATGTGCAGGTTGTCATCTGGTACGCTGGTCTTCTTTACACGAAGCTGTTGCTGACGACGAAGAGGTAAATGGATAACCATGTACTTCTTAGGGGTCAGGGTACAGTCACCGGTCACTGGGTCGGTTAACCACAGTCGCTGGTAGAACTCAACGCCCATACGCTTACCGACTTCGATGTTACGCGTGGTATCCATAGCCACGTCACGTAAAGGCGGCACGAAGATGCGGACATGTGCTTCCCCGGATTCTAACTGTTGAATCCAGGCATCGAACTGTTCGTCTGACATTCCAGCAAACAGATCTTTATACAACTTGGCGTTACCGCCACCGGGTAAGATTTCCTCTACCCATTTCAACACCACTGCCTCAGCAGCAGCACGATTACCAAGTGCCATGATAAATTCCTACTTGTGTTAGCTTCATACGATGCGTCACAAAAAGAAAGGAAGAGACGCCGAGGCGCTCTTCACATTCATTATAAGTCACGTGGTACGTAGGCATCGCGAAAGTCATCGCAACGGAAAGCAATAGGATACCCTTCAGCACGCCAAGTGATATCACGTATTTTGTCGCGTCCACCGCAGTAGTCACGCATCCAACGTATTTCCCGCAAGGACGGACCAGCAGTCGGAGTAAATGTACCATTAGCGATATTGATAATATCCATCGCCCGTTCCCGAACTGGTTCATCAGTATAGTTGGCAGTAATGAAACGGATGTTCGCCACTAATGACAGAACCAGCGCAGCGATTAGTAAGCACACCCAACCAACATGTCCTTCTTTTGAACTCATCCTTTTATCCTGATCTTAGAGCGACTAGGGTCACCCAGCCTACGGTATTTAACCAGACTTTGGATATTGCGATCTTCAGCATCAGGGGAAGCATCCAACATAATCACGTTACTTGGAATCTTCTTCGACTCTGCCACGGTGATAGCATGTTTAGTACCACTAGACACACCATCCCACGCCGCTACGAGATGATCGGCGTGTAACATCATTGTGGCATTGCGAATCATTCCAGCACGCCTCCCTTGCGTATCCCATGCAGCAGGCCACCCCACGTTCTTCCATCCATTGCGTTTGGCAAAGATACGAGCTAAGCGGTCAATGCCGAACTTCGATTCTCCTTGCAGTAGGATGGTGTCGTTTGGTGAGCGGTCTTTTAGCAGCTCACGCATGTGGCGGGAGAATAACCAATAGCTCCTGATCGTTCTGGAGCCAGAGATTACAAACACCTCACCGCCAGTCAGTTGCCACGGTTTTGCTATAGACATGTCGTCACACCTTTCAGCACTCGACGGATAGCCACATCCAAAGACTGGATCTGATCAATCGTCATATACCTGAAGTCAGATTTAACCAGGGTATACCAAATGGTGGTAGACAGCTCACCCAACGCTCTGGTTTCTGGATTAGACAGAAGCTCTATAACGCGAGTTCTGTTATTACCAGTGAGCCATTCCAGCGGGTCTGCCATCTCCGGTTCATCTGGCGATACTTTTGGATACTTGCGAATAACGCCGTCGGCCGCATACGAATTCAGAACCGTATCCAGCGAGTCGCCATAAAAACAACGAGGGGCGTATTCATACTTCCATACCCGCAACAATACGTCTGGTGGCAACTTACGAAATATCTCCACCGTACTCAGAAATGAAAGCGCAGGTGGGTTATCGTAGGTGCCACGGATAACCTTTTTAATGCGACTGCGTAAAAGCATTCGCTGAATATAGTTCATTTTCCTTTCCTTAAATAATCGATGAAGTCGTGTAGCACCTCGGAGCGCTTCGGGTAATTCAAACCATTCACGTACACGATCAGATTCCCTAACGCCAATGCTCTCGCTCTGACGGTAGACGCCTTCTTCCATTCCGAATAAAGTACCCACAAGTTCTTAGAGACCGTACGGCGTTGACTGTACTTTTTATACAGCAGCCGGAAGTGCATCTCAACCCACTCGTTGATGTAGATGTTAAACATCAGGGCATGGCCATTAGATAAATGGTCGACAAACTCTACGGCGGTGTCAATCGTGTCATTCACCACCCCACCCCGTAAAGTCTTTTTAAGCTGTCGGTACCGCCATCTATTAACTAAATGGCTAAACCACACATTGCCCCCTATTTAATGGCTTTGTGGTTAACTACAATGTCACAAAGAGTCAGGATATCGATAATAAGCTCCTGTCTGGCATTGTGCCACTTCTCACGACGTTCCTTGTTGGAAATGTACCGGCCAGAGCTAGACTGCGTTAGAACGCGTCTCAGAGCGTCTACGTCATCCTTACCGAAATTACCTAAGCACCAGTCAAATACACGACGGGACGCCAGATCTGGATAAGCATTAGAAGCTGCATGCTCGGGCTGTGAATACAATACACGCGCACGCTCTACTAGCTGACGAGTAGACTTGGTGTACGTTTTGATGAACGTGTGCTTAGCTGGCAGATGTTCACCAGTTTTAACTTCGTACATCGTTTGCAGTCGGTCGAGAATGCCCACTGCCATTTCAGGCGCATTGACGGAATGAAGCAGACCCAGAAGGGTCTGCATATAGCCGTCTACAACAACAGCTTTTAATTTGTTCACTATTTCATCCAGTAAGGTTTGTAATAGTCCGGGTCATCTTTCGGCAGACGCATGCGCAGGAGGTCAACAGTGGAGAGTTCAGGACGACGATCATCTTCGTCTTCCAGATAGCACCAATGCTTACTTGTCTCCAGCAGTACGTCCCAATCGTAACCGGCAGTCTTCAGATCATTGTAGAGCTGGTCCATAGTACAGTAGTACTTAGACTCCAGACGATGGTGTGAGTTGTGAAGCAGCTGATGAACCTCGCAAGTGATTTCCATTGCACGGTTCAGTTTGAAGTCATTGTCACACAGGCGACGTGCTGTGGTACGCTGCATCTTCACATCAGGATAGAGTTCACAGTAGTAACCCTTATCGTGACCACCCATGCCCCAGCCAGGAGAGCTGCTGCTCTCTTTGTTCTGACGCAGATAACGCAGATAGGTCAGACCTTCCTTCACGCCTTCAGACTGAGACACAACGATGTCAAACGTACCACCGGTTTTACCTTGCTTGTTACGCAGGTACTGAACGGTGATTGCTTGCAGGTCGGTATCGCCTTTGATGTTGTCGTTAGCATCGCGTGGGAACTCTGGCGCTTTGGTTGTCTGGTTAATCAGGATTTCCAGACTACGGCAATACAGCAGAACGTCAGTCAGGAAGGTGAACTTCTCAGGGGTAGCCTTAAACTTAATGTTACCCTTCATGAAGCTCAGCTTCTTCTTATCGCCAGCGTATTTGTCCATGATGATTTCATCACCAACGTGCGCTGTGATAATCATGTACAGACCACCGGACCCAGTCAGGTATGGCATCTGCAACAACATCTGGTTCTTAGCCATACTACTACGCATAGCTTCGGCGTTCAGCTCGGAGTCACCGACTTCTGCTTTATCGTACAGCTTGGAGACTTCTTCAATGGTCATCTGTGAGATACCATCGAGTTCGCCGATTGTTGGCAGCATCGCTTTGATTGTATTACCGGAAGCATCCAGGAATGGAGTTTCACGAGTATACGTTTTGCTGTCTTTGATTTTCATGGACACCAGGGCACGCAACTGATCGAACCACTTGGAGCCAAACATTACTGTCAGGTCACTGAAGCTCAGACGCCCTTCGCGTACTAAGTCCAGTCCAGCGATTTCTTCAAAGCCTTGTGCTAAGGTGCAATAACGCATCGGACTACCGGAACCTTCGGTGTCGTGTGCGACGAGGATACTACGGATATACTTCGCTAAAGCTGACAGGCCGTAGTGGTGCGAGATCGTAGATTTGTACATGTTACCACGACCGCCCACGCCTGTGATCTTCGGCAGACCGCCATTGACGATACTGTTGCCTCGCTTGCCACGATAGATAACCCCGGTTGGGATATCCAACAGACAGCTAACGTTCAGCCAAGGACGGACGTCAGGTGCCTTTTCGAACAGGGCAAGTAAGGGATTTTCAGCGTTTGACATTCAAACAACTCCTTCGTTGTTAATCATTTCTATGAAGCGCAACATTCTGCTCATAAAAAGGTAATCGCATGTTAAAAAGTATAGAACTCCAGAAAAACGTCATTACGGTAGAATCGTTGGCGTTGTTTCGTCCTAACCAGAAAACGCTAGACCGTCTGGGTGGCTTTTTCACGGATGCTTCTGATGCTATCCGCAAACTATTAGGGAACATCACTGGGGCTAATGTCGCAGTAGCCATCGATGGCCGTGTTTTCCTTCCTCTTATTCAGAAAGCTGACTACACGTCGATGTCAAATCTGCGTGTCCCTTTCCCAAAAGAGTTCAACGCGGACTACACCACAGTTGTCCAGATCATGCAGGAAGTTAACAGCGCCCCTGAGTCACTCTATCGTGATTTCCTGCAACCGTTCAGCCAGTGGATCGCTGTCACGCTGAATGACCCGACTAAGATGGAAAGCATCAACCAGTATGTCAACATCGACGTGGATCGTTCTAAGATCGCTCGTGCTCATCTGGCGAAGGTTACTAAAGGTGGTGGTAGCGCTGAGGTTCGTTATACTCGTGCCGTTCGTAACAACAAAGCCTGGGAACCTGTACTGGAAGCAATCAATCAGATTGCTGCACAGAATGCCAACGTCTCCATCGATGATGTACGCGGCAAGGTAAAAGAGATTGACGACATGCTTCAGATTCTGATTGGTAAGATGAATGAGCCTTCATTCGAATACCGTCCATCTGGTGCGTTCGTGGATCGTCTGGTAAACCTTACCTACGCGATGGCAGCAGAGATTGAACTCTATGCTGAATACCAGTACCTGTTTGGCTCTCTGGTTGAAGCAGTGCGTGCTGACGTTACGCTCCTGACCAAACACCTTAGCTAACAGCATAAAGCCCCCCAGACGCCACGCCGGTGTCTGGGGAGTTTATGTCTCAGTGTCTTTATAACGCCATGCGCAACACACGTAAGATGTCTTCGCGCATTTCGGTGACGGACCCGTAACGAATTGATGCTGGCGTTTTGGATACGATGTCCATAGCCAGTTGGTAAAGCGGACCCCTTTCGTGTGGGATACTGATCTTGTGTTCAATAGTAAGCCCCCGCAGATGCATCGCAAAACGTGTAGGCAGTCTTAACGCCTCACTATCACGGCAAAACGAGAACTCGCTATTCAAACGTTCTAATGCAACGGTCTCATCAAATGAGTCCGAAGCAATATAGCCAAACAAGCATGAAAGTGCAATCATCCGTTTGATGCGGACGGGTAGCAACTTACAAACCACACAACCCGCCGTAAAGGTAGGTATTTCGTGGTGCCATAAAGTCGTGGCCATACGACTACTCCTTTGGAATAACACGGTAGTTAGCCGGGTAGCCCATCCAAATCGAAGCGTCTTCTCCTGCTACCACCACTGTGGCGAAGTACAGGCTATTTGAATCATTAGACCAGCTCAACACTGAGACCTTCGGTTCTTTCGAAGCGAGGTGTGACAGACTGTTACGGCGTGGCAGGTCTTGACCCAATACGATGCGTGTCGATAACGTACCAATCGACCCATCGGCTTTCTTGTAATCAAGCTTAGCAGGGATTGTCTTAATAGACGAATCGATTTCCTTCTTCAGCTTGCAAGAGAGTTTGCCTTTCTTCTCCTCGACATCATACAGACTGTCAGTGATTTCACGTACATGTACACCTTCGAGTTTACCGGCTAAGAAATCGGCCAGTAGCTTTTCAGCTTTCATTAACGTGTCGATAGCATTCAACGCTAATCTCGGTTTGGTGAGTTCCCGAGTGAGTAACTGGTCGCCGCCATACATCAGGTCGTTTGTACCTGGGCATGGGTCCAACCACCGAGTACCATTTACAAAGATAGAACCGTAGACACGCGAGTTGAGGATGTTATCCAGGTGTCCAATAACCATCTCGCTGTAGTTATCGGAGTTGAGTTTGTATTGCGCTTGGCGAATACTTTCCATCACTGGGTCTGCTTCCTTTAAGAAGCTTACGCAGTATGTCGAGTCCGCCATGGGCTTTGCAAACAGTTCGTCATCCTTGCCATGAGACCCACCGTAATACACGAAACGACCGTCAAGATTCTGATGTGTGCTATCCGAGTCATTGGTAAAGTACCAACGAGGAGTGGACAACATTTTATTCACACCTGGAACCTTAACAGTCTCGCCACGTTCTACTGGTGGTGCTTCACTAAACTTAACAGTTCGCGATGCCTTAGCCAGCATTGCCAACTGTTTTCCCTGTGTAGCGATCTGGTCAGCACGTTGGTTTCCAGGATCGTCGCCGTGTCCTTTAATCCAACGCCAATCGACCTTCACGTTATCACGGGAGAATTCAGATTTGAACTGATGAAGGGTTTCCCACTGCTGTTGGTTTGCAATGGGTTCCTGGTTGGCAGTTTGCCATCCGTTCTGCCGCCACTTTTCTAAGTTCTCGAGATAGTTCTTACGCACGTACTCGGAGTCCGGACGCATCATCACGTCAGTCCAACCGTGTTCACGAATAAGCTCAAAGGCTAGTACAGCTGCCCCCAATTCTGCGATGTTGTTTGTCACAGGCATGGGGTAGCTGACCAGACCTTCGAAGTACTGAAGCGGCTGCACCCATTTGGCATCCGCTGGTACATTCTTCAACGAGTAATATCCCTTATCGGTCGGGTGGAAGCTATCGTCGTTCGGAGCACCTACAACTTCGCTAAAGGTGTATCCAAACAAACCGCTACCACCTGGACCGCGTGGCGGTTCAGCACCACCATCCGTGTAAATGACTACTTTGATTCCTGACATTACAGTGCTCCGTTATCTGATCTATGATGTTTCTACAGACCATTCGTATGCCCTGTAAGATTTTATTTATGCTCAACCTGTCTTGCGGTCTTCTGTCTCTGGTCCTCGGGTTGCAAAAAATCCAATTTGGCATTTGCAGCAGAGAGATCTCGACCAAGTGCCACGTTAGCCTTTTTGATTTCGGCATTCTCTGCTTCAAGAGCCTTAATACGTTCCGAGTCCATTCTTGCCCCCTGTTTTAGCGAAGCATGTTCCAACATGTAACCTTGATTTGCGGTGTAGAGAGTTTTGATGACATCATAGCTCACAGCTCCAGCTATCGCGATAATGATCAAAAAGATTGCAATATATTTAAAGACAGGGGATTTTTGTTTTCCGCCTCTTGGCCTGCCATTACCTCCGAAGAGTTCTTTTAGAAAAGGCCAGAGGGTCGGTACTAGCTTTATTAATAAGCTGACCATCGATCGACCCCTAAATATTATGTTGTACTTTTATCCCTAACGAGCGAGGAATACCACGATGTATCAGTTACGTGGTTTTGTGCCAATTACTGCTTTTTCTGACAACACAGAAGGCAAAGTAGCCGCTATCGGTGAATTGTCTCAGTTGTCTCGTAGCTTCAGCCGCGATGTAAACTTCATTCGCGTAACTGATTCCCCTGACGTCGCGTTGGGTGTTTTTAGCAATACCCGCGATGACAAAGTCGTCCCGCCCGAAGTCGTTTACTATACGCTATTGTTGAATGTTTCACAATGGCTGTTTACTAAATCGATTTCAGGTGACTTACCAAAAGACGTGAACACGTTACTTCAGCAACTGAACGCAGCTTTTACTAAGCGCGCTAAGTTCACTGAGGTAGGTGAGATCGTGAGCAATGGGCGTTACTGGTTCCCAACCTCTATTACCTGCTCTGCTCTTGAGTCAGATAACGAAGACAGCCTGCTGCGAGTGTGGTATACCGACGATGCATTCCGTCGTGAGTATGACCTCTACGAACACAATGTCGCTAATCCACCGTCGTTCGATAACTTAGACGACTTCTTCTTACCAGCTGCAACGGTCATCGCGCGTATTCAAGCGATTAATTCTGAATTGACGAACAAACAGAATAACAAATATCGCGGCGACTATCCTGAGACCAAGTTGATTACCACCAACTATGACTTTGTCAGTCCGCTGGATGATCAAGATACCTATCCGGTTCCGTGGAGCGTATTCGTCTACGGTTTGGCAGGTATTTCATCAGACAGTATTCGTGACAGCATCGTTGATCATATCCTGGCAAACTCAACGCATTCCCGTGATGAATGGGAGCAGATCTTCCCGGATCTGTTTACACCGACTGAGTTCTATATCATTCCGTTCTGGGACCGTTATTCTTTGCCGGATAACAAACTGGTGGCTGGTTTCTACTCACCAATTATTCCTCTGAAGTCGCAGTTGGCTACAGCGAAGAAATGGTGTGATGGTGCCGATTATACTGATGCGCATTTAAATGCGAACCTTCAGCTTGTTGGTAATCTGTATCGCTCCATGCAGTTCCTGTCGGTCGGTAATCCGAAGAACCGTAATGCACCGTTTGACTTCCTGTCTCTCTGGCCGAAGTATGCGATGATCTCCACTACCAGTCTCGACTTCGGTCGTATTGATCCAGAGACCCGTGAGTTCATGATGCGTCTGACAGAGCTGCTTCAGGCTGCTGAATCGGCAACGCGCTACACTGCTATTCCAGATGGCATGACTCGCGTTATTCGTAACGACAAGATGTATCTGACCTTGGTACACGCCAAAGTGCAGTACGTCTGCGTTGTTAAACTCAACTTCGTCAGCGGGTGACATAAATGGCCGTCGTACCTGTTTTAAACTCTTCTGGCCAGTTCACGGTTAACTCCCCGTTTAAACTGGTCGATGGCGTATCCTATACCTGTATCGCCAACCGTAAGTTTAAAGACTTACTGAATCAACAGGTAGCAGTTTGGGAACGGTACTACTCACCATACGGACTGACCCAAGATCAATACGCTCAGGATCTAAAAGATGAAGCGGTATTAGTTACGTTGTTCAGCGACGATGCCCCGACGCTTTACATCCCGAGTACGTATATCACGGGTTATCCAAATGCTGCGGCTACCACGTTCCGACATCGGGTGTTGAGCTGCTCACTCGGAGCCATTCCCGATACTCTGGCACTGGATGACTTTATCCAGAAGGTTCGTTCGTTGGCAAGTGACGTTGTGGGTATTGAACCTACCGTGTCACTGCATAGCGTGTCATTGTCTACAGTAATCACCAAAGAAGCTGCTGAAGCCTTTGAGTCTGCACGACAAGCACGCATTAACAACCGCACCACCGAGCACGCACAGCTACTGGCCTCACAGGCTGAGAACGCTGAACTCCGTACTCGTAACCAAATGCTGGAAGAGCTGTTAGTTCAAAACTCTAAGTAACGACATAAAAGCCTCTCTACCCCGCAAAGGGTAGAGAGTGCTTATTTATGCGTATTCAATTTCCAGACAACGGTTAGCACCATCAACTACACCCACGTTAGCTGAGTCCATCACAATAACATCAGCGTTAACTAATGTGTCATGTGCCTCAGGGTTATGCGAGATATAGAAGACCTGAGAGATTCGCTTAGAGTCAATCAGTTGCTTGAAGAATTCCACTACACGTTGACGGTGCTCTGGGTCGAATGTTGCACCCAGCTCGTCAGGATAAATAGGATATCCGTGCATGTCTGTAAAGGACAGATAAACCAATACAAACGTGAAGTTAATGAAAGCACGCATTGCACCGGACCCCTTAGCAATATCAGGGACCAGTTTAGGACGCCCTTTAATCTCAATCGGGAAACGGTAATCGAGATCCGTTGCATCCAGACCACATGGCTTGATAACCATGTCGTATGTCCACACGCATGCAATGAAGTCATTCATCTGGTTAACGAGAGAATCAATACATGTACTTAACTGATCGGCAATCAACCCAGAGGTTGGTGACATCTGATCAATCAGTATTTTCATGTCTGCTTCTTTCTGCATCAGGTCATCACGCTGACGCTCCAGACTCGCCACAATCTCTTTCGCCGACTTACGCTCATTCAGCTGATAAGACAACTGTGCCAGCTCAGCCTGTTGCCGTTCGATGTTCTGACGGAACTGATCGTTAAGTTGAGACGAGAGGTAATTGCGCATCGCACTGTTCACAGCTTCAATAGAAGTCGTCAGTTTGTCTTTCAACGATTCCCATTCGCGAGCCTGGAGCAATGCTTCATTTAATTCATCGCGCTGACGACGCCATTTCTGCTCATCGTGTGTTAATGCAGCTACAACCTCTTCCAACTGTTTAGCACGTTGAGTTAAGAACTGTGAACTACCGCCACCGGCAATCTCCTTCGCACGATTCAGTACGACATTGATTTCATCGATACGATTCTCAACACGGGTACGGTCAGCTAAAACCCGCAGTTGTTCTTTCCAGCGATAGAACAGATGCACACACGCGTTTGGATCTTCGAACACCAGATCGTTTACTGCAAACTCTTTCCATAACACACCCAGTGCAGTATTTGAACTGACCACGTTACGGAAGTCGTTGAACAGTCGACGCCATTCATTCAGTTCATCCAGCCAAACCTGATTACGGTTATATGCATCATTGACTTGATTGACCTGTACGTTTAACAGTTCGATCTTTTCGCCTAGGATACGTAGCTCGTTTTCAGACACACCCGGTACCCAAGTATACCCACACTTCGGACACTGTGTATTCTCAGCACCCTCGATCATCTCTTTACGAGCAGACAGCTTAGTGAGTTCTGTTGCCTTAACATTACGGGCGATAACCAGTTCATCATGCTTACGTTGTGCTTCGGCTAATGCATCACGGTTAAAGCGCTTGCCTGGGTTCGGTGGTAATGCTAACAGCTTGTCGGTAATCGGACTGTCCAATTCCTCAGCCAGTCGGAACAAGTAAATGAAGTCACACTCACCGTAATCAAACTCGATGCGTTGAACTGAATAGAAGTCTTTCAGCTTAGCATGGAGCTGCTCAAGTTCTTCGGTCAGTGTGTTCCCACCTGTTCCCACCATCACTGACATCTGATGAATGGTGTCTTCGATTTCAGTGAACTCACGACGACGTTCAATCAGTCCAGACTCTGCGTTAGCCCGAGCTTGTTCAGCATAGTTAATCTGACGAAGGATGTTTTCCAGGTTCTGTTGTCCACGCAGCAGTTCTGTATCCATCGCTAAGATCCGATCACCGGCTAATGACTTCAGCTCACCCATGGCTTGCTCTAAACGACGGTTGGCTTCTGTCCGTGGAGCAGCATGTTGATCGACTGCGAACATAAGGTCGGTGATATTCGCTGTCAGGCGATCTATGTGGTCCTGTAGATCGTTTAACTCCTCATCACTGAACAAACCCTTGTATTCAACCGCCAACCTCGTCTCGGCGTGTTTACGCGCTCCTGTGGCATCACGTGCTGTCGACTTCATTTTGTTAAAGAGAGCCAGCGCAAACGTTACATCGTAACTACACGCTTTCGATATCCACTCACGACGTTGCTGTGGCGACATTGACGTTAAAGTAATCTCACCGGTCAACAGTTGATGCAATGCGTCAGTATACTTGAAGTACTGGAAGACCAGTTCCTTCTGAGTTGCGCCTGTACCCTCATCGTTCAAAACTTCTTTGTTACGAATGAAAGTGTGTTTGTTACCGACACGGAAATCAGAGATTAAAGTATAGTGGTTCCCTTCATCATCTTCGATCTCTACGTGCTTTAATCCGCCTGCTAAAAAGTCTTGGCGTGAAGCAGGTAATGGTGACAGCTCTGCGAACAGAGAACTCTTACCAGACCCGTTGGTTCCGATTACCAGTTGGTAAGCAGACTCCGGTGTATAGACAAGGCGTTTAATCCCTGCGTACAGTAAACGTACGTTGCCTTCTAAAATCAGTTTCTTGATACGCATGGTGACTCCGAGCTTATATTCATCTATACGATAACGCTGACGTGTTATTTTTAATTCTAAGGTGTGGTAATTTATTACAATTACCACCAATCAAGTGGAAGGATTTTTAATACTAACTCTTATAATAAATATATTCCTTCCCTCCTTTCTGCTTAGACAGAAAGGGTATGGTTTGATTGCAACTTTGCAAATTATAGGACAAGCAAATTAATAATTACTTAATCCGGAGCTAAGCCATGCAGGACATGTCTAGTCAGTTCAAACCCGTCTCAGTGGCCCGCGTTCTTGAGGATTTAGAACCAGGTACTGAGATTCTGTTAGTCGGTGGTTTAGAGTCTAACCCTGGTGCCACAGGTATGCAGGTATCCAATACCCAATCGGTGGAAGCAAAGGGTACAGATTCCAGCGGGAAAGAATACAGTTCGACCACAACAACCGATAGCGTTATTAAAGCTAAATGGTTGCGGTGGGGTAGTCAACGACTGACCCCGCCAAACGTTCGTCGTAAGATGCGTGTGATGCTCTATCGCTTTGCTGACCAGGACGAGTACTACTGGGAGTATATGGGCTTAGACGGCCACCTGATGCGCCTAGAGACGATTGTGTGGGGCATTAACAACAATGCCAATGCAGATGGTACCTCTGAGGTTAAACCTGAGAACATGCACACCATCGAGTGGTCTAGTCACACCAAGCAACTTACACTGCGTACCTGTAAATCACAGGGTGAACCATTTGCCTATATCTTCCAGTTCAATCTGGGTGAAGGTGCTGTAATTCTTGCCGACGACACAGGTAATATGGTTAACCTCGATTCGCAAGAAGCAATTTGGATAATGCAGAACAGCTTTGGGTCGCACCTTAAGATCGATAAGAATAACATCTTTGCTTTTGCTGCTGAATTGATCAAGATGGAAACTAAGGTGGTTCAGGTCATTGCCGAAACTGTTGAGGTTAAAGCCAATCTGTTCTCTGGTGATATCTCTGAACTGTTCCATGTGGATACCCCACAGGCAAACTTCACTAACAACGTGACAGTTGGCCAAATCAGCACTGGTTACAATAGCAACGGTCATGGCATGGTCTCGAAGGGCAACATGCGCATCGAAGGTGAACTGGTGACTACCGGTGACGCAGTGATTGGTGGTAAGATCACTTGTGCTGGTATAGATAGCTCGCAGAACGTTAACGCACCCAACATATAAAGAAGCACTCCCTACCCACTGCGGGTAGGGAGGCTTTTATGCCGTCAGTGCGTAGTACGATAAATCTGAAGCCAGAAAGCATCCTGATAAACCGTGGGCTTATGGACATAGCGATGTTGTGTTACCATCGTCTGCTTACGGAATTCAGTAGTACGCCGCATGTAGTTAGTGAAGAAGTATTCACTAGTACGAACAACGTAGTCATGCTTAGCTGCGTACCAAGTATAGTTGATCAGTCTGCCGGTGTCAGAGATCAGTGGGTACATTGGTTTACTGTACGCCACATAACGACCTGCCAGTTCAGCCTGGTGTGCCATGATGCGTTCAACGCCAATATCAACAGCATCGATCGTCACTACGAAACTTTGCGAGAGGGTTAACAACGCCGCAATGTTTTCAGTTGAAGTCAGTTCAGTGAAGTCCAGCTTGTCTTTACGGTTATTGAAGTGAGTCAACTTAATAGCCGAGACATCGGTATTCTGTTTCAGAATCCAGTACCGTTCAACAATCGGATAGTCACGCATGTTCAATTTCAGTAACTGCGAACCCACCTGATCGTACGCATTGTCCAACAGATGCAAGTACCCACCGATAACAATACCAATCGTTTTATTGGTCGTATCGATGCCAGTGAGTTTCAGATAAACACTGTCGGTATACGGAAGATCATCGGTCGGGGGTATCAGCATCTCTGGCGTAATGGCAAAACGCTCAACCTTACCGAGCTTCTCAAAGTTGAGAATGCCTACCCTGTTTTCTTTAGATGCTTGCAGACTTTTACCAGCGTCCTGGATAACCATACCGTCAGGAATTGCAACGGAGTTATGCACCAGTCCATTAACCAGGAATAAAGCGTATTGGTCAATCAGACTATAGTCAACGTCTGGTTTAGTCACGATAGCATCGATGGTTTGATCTAAGGTGAGTTTCTGCTCGACAGCAATGTTGCGGTTATAACCCTGCACTTGAAACCCATGACACCACGCATCACGATAGGTCGCATAAACACGATCGTTTGCAGGCAGGTCATCGCTAAGTGGAATGGTCTGATTACCAATAGAAATCAGCCAGTCACCAAACTTAATAGGCAAGAAGCGAAGGTTGGTATTCAGGTCCCACATATTCAAACTGTAACGACGCTGTAGTTCAACAACCTCGATTTCCACCAGAGCACCGGTGTAGTTCGTGAATATCTGTTCGAGTGTTAACTCCGACAGATTTACGGGATTCCACGTACCCGGAGCACCGACCTCGACGGCGGTTGCTTGTATGTATCTATACATGTCATTACCTCGATAATCCGTGCTCGGAGGCCGACTTATAATATGTCATAGCCTACACCACGTAATACCCAAAGAAATTATTTTTTACACTAGGCTCGCAGAGGCGAACAGTTATGTTTGATAAAAAGTACCTATACGAATTCGATCCGTCTGGGGGTTTGGCGGCGAACCGTGTCCCACCCGAATCACATAGTATTAACCCTGCCAGTGGGTCCGACTACGATGTGATTATCCCCAGTTTCGCGCCATTCTTCAAAAAGGGCCTGGTCGTAAAACACATCGCTAGCGGTCAAACGTTGACTGAGGGTGTGCATTTCGATTTGGGTTATCATTTTGAAGCGGCATCCTTGGAATGTGCTACCCCAATCTACGGCGGAATCGTCGTTATTGACCGCACCCTTTCCGGTCGCTTAACCGTTGAGTATCAAACCCTCGGCGGTGAATGGGTCTTAGATGCACAAGAGATCCTGAACATCCTGGCGAACATCAAGAACGATCCCCGCGAAGTGAAGTGGGATGACGTTATCGATAAGCCTGTTGTCTTCCCACCGGTTGATCACCTTCACCACTCTGACGATCTCGTTGGCATGGATGATGTCGTTCAAGCGCTGGAGCAGATTCGTGTTACGCTGGGCGATTCTGCTAGCAAAGCATTAAAGGCTCTGCTTGAGCACATCCGCGACCACGCTAACCCACATCACGTTACCTTGGCACAGTTGGGTCTTGACTCACTTGGTCAACTCTCAGAGGCAACTGAACAGGATGTTGACGCGGGTACCGATAGCATTCGTTTTATTAGTGCTCGTCGACTGGCGTATTTCTTAACTAAGAAAGTACAGCCTATCATTGACACGCATGCCAATAAAACTGACAACCCACATAAGGTAACCGCCACGCAGGTTGGTCTGAGTGACGTACCTAACTATCGCATGGCTACTTTAGCCGAAGCAATGGAAGGTGTGTTAGGCAACCGCTTTATGTCACCGTCTCTGGTGCAAGCGCTTGTCGCTGACCGTATCGCAACTGCCATGGCAAACACTGGCGACAAACCTACCAAAGAGTCTATTGGTCTGGGTAATGTACAAAACTTCGGTATTGCTGATTTCGAGCAAGCTGTGGCTGGTACATCTAACGAACTCTACATGACGCCACTACGTGTCGCTAACCATGTAGCCAACGCTATTGCAAGCGCTATGCAGGCGCACCTGGATGCCGACAACCCGCACAAGATCACCGCGCTGACGGTTGGCTTGAATCTGGTGCAGAACTACGGTATTGCCACCGCAGGCGAGCTGAACTCCGGTGTAGCTACGAACAAGTACGTTACTGTTGCTGGCGTTACTGCGATGGTTGGCCGTATTGTCACAGACGGCGTTGCGAAGGACTTGCAGGACCACGAAGACGACAAGAATAACCCTCATGGTGTCAGTAAGGATCAGGTTGGGTTGGAGAACGTCGATAACTTCAAAACAGCACAAACCTCGCTAGACGTAACTTTAGGGAACACCAATATGTTCCTGACGCCAGCAGCGATGCTGTCGGCACTGTGGTCTCGTCTGAGTGAGCGTGTGGTTAAAGATGCTAAGATTGGCGATGTGGCATTTGCCGCAGACAATGAAGAGACTGGCGGCGCGCGGTATGCCCGCCTTATCAGTCGTGACATTGGCTTTGCAACCAGCGCTGCTGAAGTGACCACACTGAAAGGTGCGGATGAGAACTTCAAACGCGTGTTCAAAACGTGGCAGCGTTACAGTGTCGATGAAACCACCATGGTATCTCCGGCCATTGCAGCTGAACTTGATGCCTGGAAATTTGATGAGGCTAACAATCGCATCGTCTGTCAGGTGAACTCGGCTTCCCACATCGGTTTTGTATCGCCTAAGGCTTATAGCGATTACGTCTTCGAGGCTAAGTTAACGTCGTCCGACGCAGACGATGACCTCATTGGCGTGTTGATCGGTTATTATGTCGAAGGTGGACGTACCCACACCCTCACTGCCTTCCGTACACCGGGCAGTAACATTGCCATTGCGACGAAACTGTGGATGGTCATCAAAGATGCCTTTACTACGGACCAGAAAGTGATTGCCATGACGAATGGTGGTCTGAAGTGGTTTGATGGTGTTGTTGATGACAACCGTTCTGCCGGTAGTACTGGCGGTGCCAACGCATCCACTACCGGTAAGGGGTGGGGAAACTGGTTGAATGGTGTACAGATCCGCGTAACTCGTGTGGGTGATGTATTCACACTGGAAACCACAGATCTGGATAGCGCCACCTACGTTGCCAGCGCCAAGCTGACTATCGACCTAACGACAGACGCCGACCTGGCTAACTTCATGGGTAGCTCACCAGTTGGCTACGCGTGCTACAGCCAGAGCATGTCGACCTGGAAGACGATAACTCGCCCTGACCTGCGCACGCCGATCTTCATTACCAGCAGCGGACAGGTTCAAGAGTACGATGGTGCTAAGTGGAACGTTGTGGATAAACCGGAAGACTATCTGTTCCCCGGCCAGCTTTACCACACGCCGTTGACCGGTAAGACCCACTTTGTGGACGACCTCGACGACATCGTCCTGATTGCCGATCTGAAAAGTAGTTAATGCGGGATACCACGGGGATTTAGAAAGTTAAGTCCCCGTATTCTCAAGTTTATATTTTTACGAGAAGAGGATATCCCGCTTCTCAGTTGAGGATAATTAAATGGCTACAAAAGTTATTAAGTATCCGTTGGACACGACTGGAAAGTCGAAGGACAACTTGGTACTTGCGGAGCCTCATGTTGTACCAAGAGACAACTCTCGTGCGTTTGCGACCTTCTATGGTCCATTCTACACGGATAGTCTGGTGGTGCGGCAGAAAGGCAACGTGACCCCGCTTAAGCCGGGTACTGACTACAAGCCCATCATGCTGTACCAGGATGCAACAGTAATGTTGGGTCTCTCGGTTAGCGCTGCTATCATCATCACCAACAAGTCACTTGGTAACGATTTTGAAATCGACTATCAGGTTGTGGGTGGCCCGTTCAGTCTATCGTCTAGCGCCGTCTCTGATTTATTCGAAGCCTTGGAGCTGGATAACCGTAAAGTCAATTGGGTTGACGTTTTGGGTAAACCAGTTCGCTTCCCACCGGCCCCCCACCTTCACGATGCCGATGACCTGTACGGCATGGAGTTTGTGACTGAGGCAATTGAGAACTTACGGATAGCAATTCTGACTGGTGACGTTGCATCGCATGAGCAGATTTATGACTACATCGATCGTGTTAAAGGTTTAATCTACATCGACGTTGATAAACTCAATGCTCGCGTAGACGCAACCAACGCAGACGTTACGAAACTGCGTAAGGACTTGCAGGATCTGATCGATGGTGACATTGCTAACATGAAGCGCGACCTGTCCAACCACATTGCTGACAAGAATAACCCGCATGGGGTTACTAAAGCGCAGGTGGGTCTCAGTAACGTGCAGAACTATGCAATGGCTACGAATGCCAATGCCATCGATGAGAACAACGGTACTACGTATCTGTCACCATCGGCTATGTGGTACGCACTGAAGCAGAAGATCTTACCGGTGATTAATAATCACATTGCGGATAAGAACAACCCACACGGAACGACTAAAGGTCAAGTCGGTCTTGGTGATGTGCCAAACCTGCCAATGGCCACCCAACCGGAAGCAGAAGCGGGTGGTACCAATGATCGCTTCATGTCACCACTACGCGCAATGCAGTTGATTAACGCCAAGGTAATGCCCGCACTCAATAACCACATCAACAACCGCAGTAACCCACATGGCGTTACTAAAGGACAGGTTGGTTTGGGTAGCGTGGATAACTTCAGGACGGCGAATGCCGCTGAATCCACTAACGGAAGCATTTGGGATGCGTTTGTCACGCCGGGTGGACTGGCGCAGGCCATTGCGCAGTTGTCGCCTAAAAACACCTTGGACGGTGGCTATCCAGGAACGTGGGTAGATAAAAGCACTGGGTTTATGATCCAATGGGGTTCAATACAGATGCCTGCTACGGACAAAACTACTACCGGCGGTACTGCCAACTTTAAAAATAGATTCCCGACTCGATGCTTGGGGGTAATGGCTTTACCTACCACCTCAGCATCTGGGGAAGGTTGGGTTTGTGTGGTGAGGATCAATGGCTACACCCAGACATCGGTATCTATTGGTTTGGACACAAACGAAAGCCACAAAATCTGGATAACCCAGAACGTTCAATACATCGCCATCGGTTATTAATGAGGTACTGAAATGGTTGACTATAGTAAGTTCACTAAAGACGGCATTATCCGTCGTAAGACTGCCATTGAAGCAGGCTACGTGAACAATAAGGATGACTTGGGTGGTGAGACCATCTGGGGCATCACTATTGCCACAGCCCGTGAGTATGGCTACACTGGTGCAATGCGCGACATGCCGCAGTCACTCGCATTTGAGATCTACGACAAAATGTGGTGGCAGCGCCTGTTGCTGGATCAGATTGTTGCGTTCCAACCGTTCCTTGCTGACCGTCTGTTCGACTTCAGCATTAACGCTGGTCGTAAGAATGCGGTTCTTGCACTGCAACGTATCCTGAACAGTCTGAACAACCAAGAGAAGCTGTATCCGGATCTCGTGGTTGACGGTGCTATGGGCACTAAGACCATCACCGCAATCAAAGCGTTGCAAGGTGTTCGCGGTGCTGAAGGTATGTCCATCCTTGCGATGGCACTGACGCACTTCCAAACCTACTACTACTTGGATATTTCCGAGAAACGCAAACAGAACGAAACCTTTACCTATGGTTGGTTCCGTCGCGTGTATCAGGAAG
>Ga0308168_1000104_pt1 | contig 165511 bp, 148 predicted proteins | sample PhyCR2_FD_202133 | JGI IMG/M metagenome (GOLD analysis project Ga0308168, IMG submission 202133) | Phyllosphere microbial communities from UC Gill Tract Community Farm, Albany, California, United States - DLSLRC.R2 | ecosystem: Host-associated > Plants > Phyllosphere > Unclassified | place...
CCCCAAGCAGATCATCTGCGCAGCAATGCGCAAGCTGCTGCACTTCGTTTACGGAGTGCTCAAGTCTGGACTGCCATATGACCCGAAACTTGCGCTTGCCCGGTGAGGCTCAAGACGGTATCTACAGCTGGATCGCGTTCCGCTCAAGAACAGGTCGGCTGGCAGGCCGCCTTCGCGAGCAGGCTCGCTCTCACAGAAAAGCAAAAGCAAAAGCAGACCCCACCGCTTTTCATCACTCAATACAATGAGCGCAAGCTCGAGTAGCTTTTGATCCTGGAGCCCGTCGGCAGGCTGAGTGGAGGGATTGATCCGGGGGTGGGAGCGCAGCGACCGTCTGGCCCAGCCAGACACAGCGGAAGGAGGTGCAGCGGAGCAAACCGGAGCCGCTGCGCCCGGATCGATCCCGGAGCGAAGGAACCCCGAGCCCCAGCGAGCGGGCCGAACGTCAGGGCGAAGACCTTTTGGTTCCTTTTGGGGCGTTTGCCAAAAGGGACTCGCCGTAAGGGCGAAACCGCCAGCCGCAACACCACCAAAAAAGGATATACACCCAAAAACCCAAAGCATGGTCGGCCCAAAGGCCGCCAAATCCCCAAAAAAAAAGCCCCACAACCGAAAACCAGTGTGGGGCGAAAAAATTGGTTGGTTGCGGCCAACCAAAGGAGCTCTGTCAAAACCCGTCAAGCGCTCAGATCAAATACACTCCTGAGCCGCCCGCTCAAAACTCGAAGGCAACAAATTCGACGCCAGCAAATGCCGTTCATAAATGAACACCTTGCCGCCCTTCCCCGCCTTGTACGCCTCCAGCACGTTATCCGCCGACACCTTGCTCGGTACCACGATCCGATAACTGCGCTGACTCTGCGAAACCGTCGGATTCAACGCACTGCCCTGCAACTTCGGCACCACGCAATCGGCGTACTGCGCCGGCGTCTTGCTGGTCTGCAAGGTCAAGGTCGGATCGTTCGGCGCCGAAGCGCAACCGGCGAGCAACAGGGAAACAAAAGCCATGGCTGGCACGAATAAAGGACGCATGGGGTAAATCCTGAAAATAAGGTTCGGTTCAACCGGCAACGGTTCGACTTCACGGCGCCGCCGTTGCCATTTACGTTTTAAGAATCAGCTCGACGCCACCAGGGCCTTGAGCGACACATCGAATTGCTTCAGCGCGTTGAGTTGCAGGTCACGCTGCTGATTGATCTGCGCGGCGATCTGCGGCGCCGCCTGGTTGTGCACCCAGACCGAAGGCAACTCTTGCTCGATCGCCCCCTCGGCCTTGCCGATGTACTGCAGATCGGCGTCATAGAACCGCGCAGAGAAGCGCGCCTCGACCAGACTGTTGCGCTGGGTCAGCAAGCGGTTGAACGTGTCGAGCTTGACCACCACGTCCGGATGGGCCTGAACCAGCGCATCAAGGTTGTCGTAGACGGTCACCGAGACGAACTGCTGTTGCAGCGAACTCATCAGCCAGTCGAGGGCCAGTTCCGGGTCGGAGCTGCCGACAAAGGCGTCGCGGATTCGCGAGTCCAGTGCGTCTTTCGCACCGTTCAGCGCCATGTCGTGGTAGCGCTCCAGGTATTGCAGGTTCTGCAACGTGTTTTCGCTCAACAACACACCCACGGTCTGCGTGTGCTGCAACGCCGAGGCGCTGGCAGCGATGGGTTGCAGGTGACACGACCGGGCGTCGTCTGCGTAAGCCGGTGCGGTAACTACCCCGCCCATCAGCAGGGCGATCATTGCCAGTCGAGTCAGAATGTTCATCGCGCAATTTCCTTGAGCTGCGTCTTCGATGGAGGCGATTTTCCGCCGATCGCCGGCAAAGCAGAACTTGCGTTTCTTGATGGTCACTATTACTTCCAGCAATAGTTGCGTGTCGCGCAGACTGATGCACACTGGATACATCCAAGAAAAATGATGAGGGTCTCGCCTTGAGAACGTTTGATCTGATCCGTGACGCCGTGCTGGCCGAATATCGCGACCGCGTAGCCGAATACCTGATGCAGTACGAAAGTGTCCTGCTGGACGAAAACAGCCGCGATGCGCAATTGATCCGCGACACTGCCCAGCAACTGCGCGGTTACCTGCGCGGGCTCAACACCACGCGGGTGCTGGGCATGGCCTATTGGGAAGAGCTCGATCGCCGCGTGGTAAACACCTGGCTAAGCCCGCAAGAGTGACCGCTGGAGCGCCAGTGGTCTGCCCGGCAACACGCCCCCTGCGAAAAACCTGACCAAACGCTTACAATCGCAGGCCTATTGCCATACAGACAGGCCTGCCCGGAAATGCCGCTCGACCCGCCAACGATGCTGACCATCACGATCGCCCTCGCAGCCGCTGCCGCGCTGTACCTGGCGGTCGAGTGGCGCAGCATCCGTGAGCCTTCGCTGCTGTTCTGGAGCGCCGGTTTCGCCACCATCACCATCGGTTCCACCCTCGCGCTGCTGCGCAGCAGCGGTTTTCTGCTGCTGGGCATCTGGTTCGCCAACGGCCTGCTGATGACCGCGCACTTCTTTTTCCTGCTCGGTGTGGCGCGCTTCACCCAGACCCGACTGTCGCCGGCGTGGTACCTGATTTTCGCGACGTGGCTGATCATGTTGATGATGCCGGACGGCCCGCTGTGGTCCAAGGCCATGCTGGTGGCCAACTCGCTGCTGGTGGCGATCCCGACACTCAAGGCCAGTTCGCTGCTGCGCCCGCACGGCAAGTCGTTGAGCGTTGGCGCGGTGCAATTGCGTTATGTGCTGCTCGGCCACGGCATCTTTTATGTGGCCAAGGCCCTGACCGTGGTGATCCCCGGCACGCTGATCGATCTGGCGGCGTTTCGTGGCGAGATCATTCAGATCTCGCTGGTCGAAGGCGCGATGGCGATCATGTTGATCGCCCTGTCGATGACCGGCACCGAGCGTTATCGCCGGGAAAAGCAGATCGCCCGCCTCGCCGAGCGCGATCCACTCACGGCCCTCTACAACCGCCGCGCCCTGGAAAAACGCACGCCACGCCTGTTGGCCGGTGTCTCCGCGCAAAGACCGGGTGCGTTGCTGTTGATCGATATCGACAACTTCAAACTGGTCAACGACCAGTACGGGCATATCGCCGGTGATCGCTTGCTGATTGCCCTGAGCGAGCTGATCCGCGCCCAGCTGCCGCCCCATGCGCTGACGGCACGGCTGGGTGGCGACGAGTTTCTGATGCTGCTCAACAATGCCTCAGCCGAAGCTATCCTTGAACTGGGCAATGCCTTGCGCGAACAGTTTCTGGCCTTGGCGTCGCACACTTATCCCACGTCCGCTGCGGTGACTTTGAGCATCGGCGCCACCCTGTTCGACAAACCGCCGGCCAGTCTCGCGGCGCTGATCGAACTTGGCGACGCCGCGCTCTACGAGTCCAAACGCGGCGGACGCAATCGCTTGCGCCTGTCCGGCCTCGCCACTCCAGGATGACCCCAGCCATGTCCAGCCACGCCACCCCGCTGCAAGACCTCGCCGCCCCCGAAGGCGTTTGTTACGGCTGCGGCGGCCGCAATCCGCAAGGCCTGCACGTGAAAAGTCGGTGGGATGAGGACGGCAATCACGTCATCGCCGAGCATCTGCCCGAAGCTCAATATTGCGGCTGGCCGGATCTGGTTTACGGCGGGCTGATTGCCATGCTCGTCGACTGTCACTCCAACTGGACCGCCATGGCCTGGCACTACCGCGCAGAAAACCGCGAAGCCGGCAGCCTGCCGCGCATCGACTGCGTCACCGGTAACCTTGGGATCAAGTTCATCAAGCCAACGCCGATGGGCGTACCGCTGCTCTTGCGTGCACGGGTCGAAGGTGAAGTCGGGCGCAAGACCCGGGTGATTTGCGAGGTGTATGCAGGGGAAGTGCTGACAGCGGTGGGTGATTCGGTGTTTGTGCGTGTGGATACGGGGCAGTTGGCGGATGCAGCGCATGGCCGCTGAGCTTGGCTCGATCTGTAGGAGCTGCCGAAGGCTGCGATCTTTTGATCTTGCTTTGGTCAAAAAAAATCAAAGTCAAAAGATCGCAGCCTTCGGCAGCTCCTACATTTGGATCGCCTGCTCTCAATGCGACAAGGTTGTCCCATTCGCCCGCGCCGCATGCAGCTTTTTATAGCTTTCGATCAAGCGCAAATGCCGATCCAGCCCTTCCAGCTTCATGCTCGTTGGCGTCAAACCGTAAAAACGCACACTACCATTCACCGAACCAATCGCCGCATCCATACGCTCGTCACCAAACATCCGGCGGAAGTTAGCCTCGTAGTCTTCCAGCTCGAGATCCTCGTCCAGCTCCATCTCCAGCACCACATTCACAGCCTGATAGAACAAGCCGCGCTCAACGGTGTTGTCGTTGTATTGCAGGAACGCCTCAACCAGATCCTTGGCCTCGTCAAACTTCTGCAGCGCGAGGTAGATCAGCAGGCGCAGTTCCAGAATCGTCAACTTGCCCCACGGTGTGTTGTCGTCGAACTCGATGCCGATCAGCGTGGTGATATCGGTGTAGTCGTCCTGCTCGCTGCGTTCCAGGCCCTGGACCAGATTGCGCAAGCCAACCTTACTGAGGTTGTGCAGATTGAGGATGTCGGCGCGAAATTGCAGGGCTTTGTTGGTGTTGTCCCAGATCAGGTCTTCGACCGGGTAGATCTCCGAGTAATCCGGCACGAGGATGCGGCAGGCCTTGGCGCCGATGTGCTCGTAGACCGCCATGTAGACTTCCTTGCCCATGTCTTCGAGGATGCCGAACAGGGTCGCGGCTTCTTCGGCGTTGGAGTTTTCGCCTTGGCCTGAAAAGTCCCACTCGACGAATTCGAAATCTGGCTTGGCGCTGAAGAAGCGCCACGACACCACACCGCTGGAATCGATGAAGTGCTCGACGAAGTTGTTCGGTTCGGTCACTGCCTGCCCGGAGAAAGTCGGCTGCGGCAAGTCGTTGAGGCCTTCAAAGCTGCGGCCCTGGAGCAATTCGGTCAGGCTGCGTTCCAGCGCGACTTCCAGGCTCGGGTGCGCGCCGAACGAGGCGAAGACGCCGCCAGTGCGCGGGTTCATCAGGGTCACGCACATCACCGGGAATTCACCGCCCAGCGAGGCGTCCTTGACCAGCACCGGGAAGCCCTGCTCTTCCAGGCCCTTGATGCCGGCGAGGATGCTCGGGTATTTCTCCAGTACCTCCTGCGGTACGTCCGGCAGGGCCATTTCGCCTTCGAGAATTTCGCGTTTGACTGCGCGCTCGAAAATTTCCGACAGGCACTGCACCTGCGCTTCGGCCAAGGTGTTGCCGGCGCTCATGCCGTTGCTCAAGTAGAGGTTTTCGATCAGGTTCGACGGGAAGTACACCACTTCACCATCCGACTGGCGCACGAACGGCAGCGAGCAGATGCCGCGCTGGGTGTTGCCGGAGTTGGTGTCGTACAGGTGCGAACCGCGCAGCTCGCCGTCGCGGTTGTAAATGCCGAGGGTGTATTCGTCGAGGATTTCGCTCGGTAACTCGTCTTTCGGCCCCGGCTTGAACCACTGCTCATCCGGGTAATGGACGAATTCTGCATTGGCGATGTCTTCGCCCCAGAACTGATCGTTGTAGAAGAAGTTGCAGTTCAGGCGCTCAATGAACTCGCCCAGCGCCGAAGCCAGTGCGCCTTCCTTGGTCGCGCCCTTGCCGTTGGTGAAGCACATCGGCGAATGCGCATCGCGAATGTGCAGCGACCAGACGTTGGGCACGATGTTGCGCCACGATGCGATTTCGATCTTCATGCCGAGGTCGGCGAGGATCTTCGACATGTTGGCGATGGTCTGTTCCAGCGGCAGGTCCTTGCCGGCGATGTAGGTGCCCGCCGTCGAATCTGAATGCGGCATCAACAAGGCCTGGGCATCGGCGTCGAGGTTGTCGACTTCTTCGATGATGAACTCGGGGCCGGTCTGCACCACCTTCTTCACGGTGCAGCGGTCGATGGAACGCAGGATGCCCTGGCGATCCTTGTCCGAGATGTCGGCGGGCAATTCGACCTGAATCTTGAAGATCTGGTTGTAGCGGTTTTCCGGGTCGACGATGTTGTTCTGCGACAGGCGAATGTTCTCTGTCGGGATGTTGCGCGTGTCGCAGTACAGCTTGACGAAGTAAGCCGCGCACAAGGCCGACGACGCCAGGAAGTAGTCGAACGGCCCCGGTGCCGAGCCATCGCCCTTGTAGCGAATGGGCTGATCGGCGATCACCGTGAAGTCGTCGAACTTGGCTTCAAGTCGAAGGTTGTCGAGAAAGTTGACCTTGATTTCCATGCGGGATTACCAGAATACGGCTAAACGAATGGCGGCCATTATCCGGTTTTTGTGCGGGAAGTCTCGCCCTTTCGGGATTCGCCGCTGGCCGGCGCTGCTGGAAATTCCAACGGATTCGCTACACTTTGAAAAAATCCAGGCGATACCAATAACAACAATCTGAACATTGTGCGCTCGCCATTGTTCTAGATTCAGAAGACACCGGATCAAGGACGAGCACATGGCCGTTACTCTCCCTGCGCAGCCAATCCCCACCCCGCAACGCGCCGTGACCCGGCGCCTGGCCATCGCCGTTGGCGCACTGTTCGTTGCGGGTGTCATCGCCGCGATCAGCACCTTGCTCGGGATCGCCAATACCCTTGACGCGAAGGATCTGGAACAGAACCAGTTCTATTCCGTGCGCGCCGTGGAGAACCGCATCACCGCGTCGAAAAACTACATCACCAGTTACGCCTACTGGACCCGCGCCTATGAAGCCTTGAGCGGGCCGATCGACGTCAACTGGGCCTACACCGAACAGAACATGGGCAAGACCCTGTTCACCAGCGACGGCTACGACGGCGTGTTCGTCCTTGATCGCAATCGCACCAAGTACGCGGTGATTCGCGGGCAGATGGTTGAAACCGACGTATCCAGCGTACTGCAAGCGCCCGCCTTGGCGCTGGTCGAGCAGGTGCTGAGCCAGCCTGATCTGACCAAGCCGATCAGCAGTTATTCATTGTTCGAAGGCTGGCCGGCGCTGATCACCGCTGCCGCGATCATTCCCAATGACGAGCGCCCGCTGGATGAACTGAGAAACACCTCGGTGCTGGTGTTCGTCGACAAGCTGACCCCGACCAAACTGCGCAAGATCGGCAGCGGTTATGGCCTGACGAACCTGACCCTGGTCCCGGACGACACCATTGAAAAAGGCCATCCAAGCGTGCCGCTCGACAGCACCGGCTACAGCCTGGTCGCCGACCTGCAACGGCCCGGTCAGCAATTGTTGTGGACGCTGGTGCCACCGCTCGGAGCGACGTTTCTGGTACTGATGCTGCTGACGGCATACTTCTTCCGCCACGCCCTGCGCTCTTCGCAATACGTCGACAACAGTATCCATGCCATGCAGGCCTCGAATCAGGCCCTGGAAGCCGCCAATCATGCGCTCGAAGCCAGTGAAGAACGCTTTCGCGCCGTGGCCGAAGCGGCGTCGGACTGGATCTGGGAAGTTGATGATCAGTTGGCGCTGACCTATCTGTCGGCGCGCTTCAGCGAAGTCACCGGCTACCCGCAAGCCCTGTGGCTGGGCCAGGACATCGGCGAATTACTGACTTGCGACACCACGCCACTGGAGCTATGGCTGCGCAAACTCAGCGAAGAAAACAGCGCCGGCGATTTGCGCTGCACTTATCGCGATCACTCCGGGCAGCCGCGCCACTGCCGGCTCTCGGCGCGGCCGATTTTCGACAAGGACAGCGTCGTCGGCTATCGCGGCACTGCCAGCGATATCACCGACGAAGTCGCCGCCCATGCGCAGATCCAGCACCTGTCGATGCATGACGCCCTGACCGGTCTGCCCAACCGCAACAAACTGGCGCGTTATCTGGATGAAGTGCTGATATTGAAAGAACACTCGCCACCGCTGTCGCTGCTGATGATCGATCTGGACAACTTCAAACCGATCAACGATTCCCTCGGCCATCCTGCCGGTGACGCGGTACTCCAGGAAGTCGCCACGCGTCTGCGCGAATGCACCCGCGAGCACGACCTCGTCGCCCGCCTCGGTGGTGATGAATTCGTCGTGGTGCTCAATGGCATGGACAGCCATAACGAGATCGACAAATTCTGCACACGGCTGATCGGCAGCCTGCATCAGCCGATCCTCTACGAACAGCATCCGCTGCATATCGGCGCCAGTGTCGGCATCGCCCTGAGTCGTCGGCACGGTTTCGTCGCCAGCGATCTGATCCGCTACGCGGAAATCGCGCTGTATCAGGCCAAGTCCGACGGCAAGAACACCTGGTGCTACTTCGAAGCGCACATGAGCGATCAGATCCAGACGCGTCGGCAAATGGAAGATGACTTGCGCCATGCGCTCAAGCACAACGAATTTGTCCTGCACTATCAGCCGCGCTACAAGGTCGACGGCAAACACATCGTTTCGGTGGAAGCGCTGGTGCGCTGGCAGCATCCGACCCAGGGCTTGGTCGGGCCGGACCTGTTCATTCCGCTGGCCGAGCAGACCGACCTGATCGTCCCGCTGGGGCGCTGGGTGCTGCGCGAAGCCTGCGAAACCGCGCTGGAATGGCCCCATGACATTCTGCTGTCGGTCAACCTCTCGCCTGCGCAGTTCGCCCTCAGCGATGTCGTCGAAGATGTCCGCGAAGTGCTGGTGGATACGCGTTTCCCGGCCAGCCGTCTGGAGCTGGAGATCACCGAGAACGTGATGCTCAACGACACCGATGGCGCGCTGACCACCATGAATCAGCTCAAGGAGCTCGGCGTACGCCTGAACATGGACGACTTCGGCACCGGCTATTCGTCGCTCGGTTATCTGCGCGCCTATCCGTTCGACGGGATCAAGATCGACAAACGCTTCATCGCCTCGATCAGCAGCGGCACCAACGACCGTGCCGTGGTGCAGGCGATCATTGGCTTGGGCAAGGCCATGGGGCTGACGGTGACCGCCGAAGGCGTCGAGACCGAGGAGCAACTGGCGATTCTCGGCAAGGATCAATGCAACGAGGTGCAGGGTTATTTCATGAGTCGGCCGATCGACAAGGCGGCTTTTGCTGATCTGCTACGAGCTTCGCGACTGTCGCTGGTGAGCAAAAAAGGTCGGGTAACGTGAATCTCAACCATCGTTGGCAACGCGCACCTTGCCGCTGAACACGCGGAAACCGAAGGTGTTGTAGGCCAAGGTGATGGGGATCAGCACGGCGAATCCGACCAGCATGAAGGTCTGGCTGGTGGGGCTTGAGGCTGCTTCGCTCAAAGTCAGATCCGGCGGAATGATGAATGGATACAGCGCGACCAGCATCACCGCGAAAGCCAGCACGAAAACGCCCAGTGCGGCGAACAGTGGGATGAAGTCGAAGCGGCTGTGAAAGCCTTTGCTGAATATCCATCCTAGAGCACAGAGGATGACCCCTGCCGGCAACCACAGCCGAATATCGGCAAGCCGCCGGGCGTATTGCGGTTGCAACGTCGCCGTCCATGCAATCAGCACCAGTAATAACGCCACGGTGACAAGGGACAGCGCGCGGGCCTGGCGGGCCGAGTGCTGCTGCAATTCATCAAGGGTGCGCCAGTACAGCCAGCACGTCCCCAGCCAGACGTACCCGAGCACTAGCACCAGACCACAAAACACGGGGAACGGACTTAGCCAATCGCGGCCATCGCCAATGTACTGACCGCCCTGATGGGCAACGCCTTGCACGAGGGTGCCGAGCACCATGCCCTGGACAAACCCGGTCAGCAGCGAAGCCAGCGCCAAAACGCCGTCGACGATGCGCTTGCGTCGCTCGTTCGGTGCGTAATCGCGAAACTCCAGCGCCATGGCCCGCGCGATCAAGGCGAGGAACATCACGATAAAAGGCACGTACAAGGCCGGCAGCAAGATCGCGTACGCCAGCGGAAACAACGCCAGCAGCCCGCCGCCGCCGAGCACCAGCCAGGTTTCGTTGGCGTCCCACACCGGCAGAATCGACACCGCCATCACCCTGCGCTGCTTGCTGCAAGCCGTGCGCCCCATGAGCATGCCGACGCCCAGATCGGTGCCGTCGAGCAGCACGTAGTTCATCACCGAGAACGCCAATGCGGCAGCGCACAACAGCGTCAGCCAGTCGGTGTCCATGTCTGCGACTCCTCAGTGCCCGGTTTCGTCGGCAAGGGTGGGCTGCGGCCCGGGTTGATCCTCCTGCGGCGGCTCGCGCAACAGGCGCAGCAACACCCACAGACCGATGCCGAAGATCAGCAGATAAAACAGCAAAATCAACCAGGTCGAGCCGACCACTTGAGCCCTGGACACCGATGACAGACTGTCCGCCGTGCGCATTAATCCGTAAACGGTAAACGGCTGTCGCCCCACTTCGGTGACGACCCAGCCGCTGAGCATCGCCAGAAATCCGGCCGGCGCCAGCAGCACGCACGCGCCCAGCCAGCGACGCGCCGTGTACAGGCGATTACGTCGGCGCAGGATCAGGCTGACCACACCCTGCCCAAGCATCAGCAGTCCCAGCCCGACCATCAGCCGGAACGCGAAAAACACCGGCGCCACGGGCGGGATGTCCTCAGCCGGGAACTCATCAAGCGCGGCGATGGTGCTGGTCAGGTCATGCTGCAGGTAGAGGGAGCCGATGCGAGGAATGGCGACGTCCCAATGGTTGCGCCGCTCGTCCATATCCGGCCATGCGAACAGCCGCAGTGGCTCCCCCGCGCCCTCTGGCGGGCGCGTCCATGAGCCTTCGATGGCCGCCACTTTCTGCGGCTGGGCTTGCAAACTGTGCCGGCCATGCAGATCGCCGACAACAATCTGCACCGGCATCAGCAGCGCAATCACCCACAGCGCCATGGAGAATTGCAGGCGAGCGCGCGGGTTTTCCGGGGACTTGCGCAATTGCCAGGCGCTGATCCCGGCAATCAGCGTCGCGCTGCCGATGAACACGGCGAGCAGCATGTGCGCCAAGCGATAGGGAAAGGAAGGGTTGAAGATGATTGCCCACCAATCCTCGGCGAGGAAACGCCCGTCAGCGCCAATCGAATAGCCGGCGGGGGTTTGCATCCATGAGTTGGCGGAAAGAATCCAGAACGCGCTAATCAGCGAGCCCACCGCCACCGCGCACGTGGCGAAAAAATGCAGACGCGGACCAACCTTCTTCAGGCCGAACAGCATGATGCCGAGAAATCCCGCTTCGATGAAAAACGCCGCCATCACTTCATAGAACATCAGCGGACCGAGGACATCACCGGCCTGCACTGACAGCCGCGACCAGTTGAGACCGAACTGATACTCCAGAATCAATCCCGACGCCGTGCCCACTGCGACATTCAGCGCAAACACTTTGAGCCAGTAGCGATAGACATCCAGATAAACCTGACGCCCGACTCTCAACCACAACGCTTCCAGCACCATGAGGAAATTCGCCAGACCGATGCTGAACGCCGCCAGCACGATGTGGAAACTGATCGTGATCGCGAACTGAGCGCGGGCGGCCATCAGGGCCGAATCAACAGGCTCCATCCATCAGCCGCTGTAGAACACAGCCAGCTTGTTGCCTTCAGGATCGCGCAGATAGGCCACGTAAAAGTCCGGCGTATAGGCTTCGCGCGTGCCCGGCGGTCCTTCATTGCTGCCGCCACTGTCGAGCCCGGCCTTGTGCACCTGATCGACCTGGTGCCGCGAGTCGGCGCGAAATGCCGGCATCATGCCGTTGCCGGGTGTCGCCGGCTCACCATTGAACGGTTGCGAGATGTGCACACTGCCTGGGCCGTTGGACTTGTCGGCGCAATCGGGCAAGTAGAAACAGTAGTGTTCTTCACGGTCATGCCGGTAGCCAAGCGGCGTCAGGATCGCCTTGTAAAAAGCCGCCGAACGCTCGACATCGTTGGCGCCGATAAACAGATAACTGAGCATGGGATGTCCTCCGATGGCAGCTGTCAGCGCTGTGGCTGTTCCTCGTTCAGGGTAAAAACATTGCCGGCGTCGCGCACCAACTGGCGCCATTCGGCACTGGTGATCAGGCCTTGCTCCTCCATCTGATCCGCAGCCTTGAGCAACTCGTCATATTGCTGTTCCGGATCCAGATCGCCCTCGGCCTGCTCCGCCATCCTGCGCCATGCCGCCAGTGATGCCTTCTTTTGCTGATCGAACATACGGGTATCTCCTGAGGGACTTACCCGGTAGAAAAAACAGCGCGACAGAGGTTCAGGGCAGACGACGGATGGACGGTTTAAGCGGAATTCTTTTGTAGGAGTGAGCCTGCTCGCGATAGCGATATATCTGTCAAATTAAATTTGAATGTTCCTCCGTCATCGCGAGCAGGCTCGCTCCCACAGAAAAGCAAAATCAAAAGATTGCAGCCTTCGGCAGCTCCTACAGTTGGATCGCGTACCACCTCAAGCACAGGTCGGCTGTCAGGCCGCCTTCGCGAGCAGGCTCGCTCCCACAAAAGCAAAAGCAAAGCAGCGCAGCTGCCCGCGGCGCAGCCGCCCCACTCAACAATGAGCGCAAGCTCGAGTGCTTTTGATCTTGCTTTTGATCCACCGGCGACGTCGGAAGGCTGAGTGGAGGGATTGATCCGGGCGTGGGAGCGCAGCGACCGTCTGGCGCAGCCAGACACAGCGGAAGGAGGTGCAGCGAAGCAAACCGTAGCCGCTGCGCCCGGATCAGTCCCGTAGCGAAGGAACCCGAGCCTGCGAGGGCCGAACGTAGGAGCAAGCCTTTTGGGTTACCTTTTTGGCGTCTGAAAAAGGTGACTCGCCGTAAGGGCGAAACCGCCAGCCGCAACACCGCAAAAAACGGATATTCACCCAAACCAACCAAAGCCTGGTCGGCCCAAAGGCCGCCAAGCCCCAAAAAACCCGCAAATGTCAAAACCGCTCAGCCACCCGCTTATACGGATAATCCGGCTCGCGGTACTTGCCCGGCTTCTGCCGTTTCGGCAACTCGACCTTGTCGCGCTTGACCTCCTCATAGGGGATGCGACTGAGCAGATCAGTGATGATGTTCAGCCGCGCACGACGTTTGTCGTTGGAATCGGCCACCATCCACGGCGCCCAATCGGTGTCGGTATGCTTGAACATCTCGTCCCGCGCCCGTGAGTAGTCATACCAGCGACTGTAGGATTTCAGATCCATTGGTGTCAGTTTCCAGATCTTGCGCCCGTCATTGATTCGCGCTTCTAGCCGGCGGGTCTGTTCCTCAGGACTAACCTCAAGCCAGTACTTGAGCAGGATCACCCCCGAATCGACGATAGCGTTCTCCACCCAAGGGATCGATTTGAGAAACTTGTCAGCCTGTTCTTCCGTGCAAAAGCCCATGACCCGTTCGACGCCGGCGCGGTTGTACCAACTGCGGTCGAAAATCACCACCTCGCCGCCCGCCGGCAGATGCGGCAGATAGCGCTGTACATGCATCTGGCTCTTTTCTCGATCGGTTGGCGCCGGTAATGCCATCACGCGGAACACCCGTGGGCTGACGCGTTCGGTGATCGCCTTGATCACCCCGCCCTTGCCCGCACCGTCGCGCCCTTCGAAAACAATACACACCTTGACACCTTTGGCGATGACCCACTCCTGCAGCTTCACCAGTTCAATGTGCAGCTTGCGCAGCTGTTGCAGATAGTCCTTGTTTTTCAAGCGTGGACGTTCGATTGCCCTTGCAGGTTTCTTCTTGTCTTTCGCCATGAACCTGTCCTCGCGCTTCAACAGCCCGCTGAATTTGTTTATTGACCCGATGGCCCTGATCCGTGAGGTTAGTTCACGCCCGGTTGTTTGCCATCGCCGGGCAAAAAAGCCCTGTCGCCATGTGTTTCCTGGGTTTGTTCCGACGTCGCACTGTTCATTGCCCGATCCCTGTTTGCTGGAGTTTTTTCGATGCCGTCGTCCAAATCATTGCCCACTGCCCTGCTCGGTCTGGCCCTGGCCTGCCCGGTGATGGCCGAGACCCAAGGTCTGCAGCTGGGGCAAGTGCTGATTTCGGCAGATCAGCGCAGTGGCAGCGATGCAGCGGTCGAAGAAGCGCGGCAACGCCTTGAGCAGGTTCCCGGCGGCGCCAATGTGGTCGACATGCGCCAGCCGTTGCAGGGCCGTGTTGCCAGCAATCAGGATGTGCTGGCCTATCAGCCGGGGGTGTATGCACAGTCGGCGGGCAACGAAGGCGTGAAGATTTCCATCCGTGGTTCAGGCATCAACCGCGCACCCGGTGCCCACGCCTCGGGGCTCTACACGATGCTGGATGGCTTGCCCCTCACCGGCCCCGGCGGCACACCGTATGAATTGCTCGAGCCGTTGTGGGTCGACCATGTCGAAGTGCTGCGCGGCGCCAACGGCTTCGATCGCGGCGCGCTGGCACTGGGCGGCGCTATCGATTACGTCAGCCACACCGGTTACACCGCGCCAAAGCTGCAAGTGCGCTACGCCACTGGCAGCCATGGCTATCAGCAGCGCCAGGTCAGCTCCGGGCAAGTGCTGGGAGATTTCGATTATTACGTGTCCCTGACCGATGCCAACGCCGACGGCTATCAGGACCACACCGCCAGCGAGAGCAAAGGCCTGATCGCCAACTTCGGCTATCGCTTCAACCCGAATCTGGAAACCCGCTTCTACTTCCGCTATCGCGAAACCGACAACGACCTCGCCGGTCGCGTGACCAAGCATTCCATCGAACACAGCCCACGGGCAGCCAACCCGGCGTATGTGGCTCGCGATGACAGCCGCAAGCAGCCCGGCAGTACCTTCATCGGCAACAAGACCACGTTCTATCTCGATGACGATTCGAGCATCCAGACCGGCCTCGCCTACCACGACTACCCGATGGATCTGCGCGAAGGCCCGAACCGGCTGAAGGTGGCTTACACCGACGTCAGCGGCACCTTCGACTACAAGCGCCGCGACACTTTGTTCGGCATGGAAAGCCGCAGCAACGTCGGCCTGCGCGTGACCAAGCACCTGCCCAACGATGGCGCCAGCGAGTTCGTGCGCATTCCGAGTGGCAACACCGCCAGCTATGCCCCGGGCACGCGGATGCGCAACTTCACTTATCAGGGTTCGGACACCGTCCTGCATTTCGGCAATGACCTGGAAATTGCCGACGACCTCTGGCTGACCACCGGCCTCGCCGCCATTTACACCCGCCGCGAAAGCGCCGTGACCTATCCGCAGGGCGGCGGCAAGACCAGTCTCAGCGACTGGGACTATGCACCGCGCATCGGCCTGCGCTATCAGATCACCCCCGACGTGCAAGTGTTCGGCAACCTCAGCCGCTCCGTCGAAGCACCGCACCCGTGGTCGCTGATCTACAGCTCCAACGTGCGCTTCCCTGCCGGCAACGGCGCCGCCACCGGCACCCAGCGCGACCCGATCGAACTGCAAAACCAGACTGCAACCACTCTGGAAATCGGTGGCCGTGGCGACAGCGAACTGGGCGAATGGAGCCTGGCCTGGTACTACGCGCAAGTTCGTCACGAACTGCTCTCGGTGCTGCCGGACGCCAACGCCGTCACGCCCTACGAACTCAACGCCAGCCCGACCGTGCACCAAGGTATCGAGGCCAGCCTCAACAGCAAACTCTGGACCGCCGCCGACGGCCGCCAGTTGAGCTTGCGCCAGGCCTATACCTTCAGCGACTTCCACTACCGCGACGACGAACGCTTCGGCGACAACCGCCTGCCGGGCCTGCCGATGCATTATTACCAGGGCGAACTGCGTTACGACTGGCCGCAGGGTTTCTTCGCCGCCGTGAACACACAATTGGTGTCCAAAGTTGCCGTGGACTACGCCAACAGCTACTACGCCGACCCTTACGCCCTGTTCGGCGCCACCCTGGGCTACAACGCGCCGAAGGGCGACTGGCAAGGCTGGGTGGACATGCGCAACCTGACCGGCAAGCGTTATGCGGCAACGGTCACCCCGGGGTATGACGACAAAGGTCTGGATGCTGCGCGGTCGACTCCGGGTGAAGGGATGGGGGTTTATGTTGGGGTTTCGTGGAGTTTGCTATAAGACCCAACGCGAGATTCAAATGTGGGAGCGAGCCTGCTCGCGAAAACGGTGTACCAGTCGTGAATTATTCGACTGACACGACGCCTTCGCGAGCAGGCTCGCTCCCACAGTTGGCTTTGTGGTGCTGGTTAGAAGGGCGCAGGATTCAAATCTCTGGACGAGAATCATCGTGACAGCAGGTCTACTCGACTGATCAGACAACCATCACTCTCCATAGAAAATAACGGATTAGTCTCATGGATACTTCCCAAGAAAACCCATTGGAAACATCACTCCGGCTGGCCGCGGACGAACCTGCGCATCGCCCTGACTTCTATCGCACCCTGCTGGATTCCACTGTCTACATCCTCGGCACCGCCGGTGCGGCGCGAGGCCATGTCAATCTCGAAGCCGGCAGCAACATCAGCATCGCTCATTGGCAGAAGCCCGATGGCACGCCGGTCATTCCGTTCTTCTCCTCGCTGCCAACGCTGCAACAATCCATCGACAGCGAGCAGAGCTATGTGGAGATACCCGCCCGATCATTGTTCGAAATCACGCTGGGCGCGCTGCTCTTTCTCAACCCTAAGTCGCCGTACGGTAAAGAATTCCTCCCGGATGAAGTGCAACGCCTGCTTTCGGGCGAAATAGGCCGGCCTGCCATGCAGCGCACCGTCGAAAAGAAACCAACGTCTTGCTTGGACAGCCTTCGGACTACCCATCGACGATGGTCCATTCGCTCTCGCAATTGCTGGCCAAACACGCCAATGTGAAACGCGCGTTCCTGGCGCTGATGCACGACGCCTCGGTTGATGAAAAGCCGCACTTGATCGTCGGCATCGAAGCGGATGGCGATATCGAACAGGTCATGCGCGAAGCCGGCAATGTCGCTGGGGACACAGCCCCCGATGGCGGACCAGTTGATTTTTGCCGCGTGCTGACGGGACAAGCCGGGCTGAGTGATTACTTCCTCAGGGAGACCAAGCCATTCTACGAACGCAAGGCACCGAGCAAGCTGCGTTCGTTCTTTGGCTTTGGTTGACACGCCTGCATGCCGCCTGATCAGCAGGCCAGTGATCGATTCTGATAAGCGTGACCTTGGATTCTCTCAACCCGCCCTCATAACAATGGGTATCCCCCATCGTCTCGAGAGGAAGCACACACCATGACCACTCAAACCGAAACTGCCATTCTCGCCGGCGGCTGCTTCTGGGGCATGCAGGATTTATTGCGCCGCTACCCGGGTGTGCTGAAAACCCGCGTCGGCTATACCGGCGGTGATGTGCCGAATGCGACCTATCGCAACCACGGCAACCACGCCGAAGCCATCGAGATTGAATTCGATCCGGCGGTAATCAGCTACCGGCAGATCCTCGAGTTCTTCTTCCAGATCCACGACCCGAGCACGCCTAACCGTCAGGGCAACGATCTTGGCCCGAGCTACCGCTCGGCGATCTACTACCTGAACGACGAGCAGCGCGCTGTCGCTGAGGACACCGCCGCCGATGTCGACGCATCGAAATTGTGGCCGGGCCGAGTGGTTACGGAAATCGAACCGGCGGGGCCGTTCTGGGAAGCGGAACCCGAGCATCAGGATTATCTGGAGCGGATTCCGAATGGCTACACTTGCCATTTCATCCGGCCGAACTGGAAACTGCCGAAGCGCGGTTGAAGAGACGGAATCGGCGGGGCTTCAGTGCTTCGCCACCGTCCCGCCCTGATCAACTCACAAATGCACTGGCAAAGCCGCTGAGCCCGGCTCCGGCACATCGACATTGACCTTCAGTGCAATCAGCAGCGCGGCCAGCAACATCAAAATTCCAGCTGCTACAAACACGCCATTGATACCGCTGAAACTGAACACTGAACCGCCGCCGGCGGCGCCTGCGGCAATCGCCGACTGCACGGACGCCACAACCATGCCGCCTGCGCTTTCGGCCTGATCGGGTATCGAGCGCGCCACCCAGTTCGACCATGCGACCGGCACGCCACCAAAGGCCATCCCCCACAGCGCCAAGAGCAACGCCTGCCCGGTGACCGACGCCGGTAACCCGACCAACGCCAGAGCAGCAACGCCCACCAGCACTGGCATCAGCACCAACGTTGCCCTTGGATTGCGCTGCAACAGCCAGCCGGCGAACAGCGTGCCGGCAAAGTTCGCCACGCCGAAACCAAGGAGCATCAGCGCCAGCGTCTGCGGGCCGACGCCGGTGGTGCTTTCCAGAAATGGCCTGATATAGGTGAACAACGCAAAATGACCGGTGTGTACCAATACGCAGCCGAACATACCGATGGCAATGCCCGGTCGCAGCAACACCTCAAGCACCGTACGCAGGCGTGACGGACGATGCGGCGCCAGACTGGGTAGCGTGAACATCTGAAAGACCAGCGTCACCACGCCCACCGCTGCTGCTGCGAAAAACGCACTGCGCCAGCCAAACTGGCCGCCGAGATAGCTGCCCAACGGCACCGCCACCACGGTACCCACGGCGATCCCGCTGAAGATGATCGACAACGCGCGGGGCAGCAGCGCCGCCGGCACCAGGCGCATGGCCACGGCCGCCGCCATGCTCCAGAATCCGCCGAGGGCTATGCCCAAAAGGATGCGCATGATCAGCAACACTGCGAGGCTGGACGACAACGCCACCAGCAGATTCGAGGCGATCATCAGTGCCGAAAAGCCGAGTAATACCAGCCGCCGATCAAGGCTGCGCGTCAACCCAGGTACGAGCAATCCTGCAAACAGCGCGACCACCGCGGTCACCGTCACCGCTTGCCCGGCCAGCGCTTCGCTGACGCCAAGATCGAGCGCCATCGGCGTCAGCAGGCTGGCCGGCAGATATTCCGCCGTGAGCAGACCAAACACACCCATCGCCAGTGAGAAAACCGCCATCCACGCAGGCACCAGCGGTTCCCCGTCAGTTCGCCCATCACCTACACATTCATTCATTTCAAGACTCCCTTGGACATTTCGAGAGGGCAGTCTATTGGCGGCAAACCGGATGATCTATGATGCGCAGTCTTGAACTTTTGATCGAAACCCCGAATATGAGCAGCATTGATTCTTTCTCTGTGTCCTCAGACCTCATCACCGAGTTGCTGCGCAGCATGCGTCTGCGTGGCGTGCAATATCGTCGGATCCACGCCGGTCCGCCGTATGGTCTGGGTTTCAGCGACAAATCGGGCCATGCGTATTTCCACTTCGTTGCCGCCGGATCGACGGTATTGCGACTGGAGGACGGCAGCCTGTACGAGTTGTCAGCAGGCAATGCGGTATTCATTGCTCATGGTGCCGCGCACCAGTTGCTGTCACACGCCGGAGCTGAAGTGCAGGACATTGACAGCGCCGTCGCCGCGCCACTAGGCGATACGGTCTGCGCGATGCAGGTCGGGCACAGCGCCGATTCGCCCGATAACGCCCTGCTCTTCAGTGGCTGTATGGAGTTTGAGTTCGGCAGCCTGCAAGGCCTCGGTCGGCTGATGCCGGGTCTTATGCTAATCGACGCTGGCGGCCAGCGTTATCCGGGACTTATGCCAATCCTTGCGACCATGGAACGCGAAGTCAGCGCAGCGCGCATTGGCTTCGCCGGCATTCTCGCGCGCCTTGCCGACGTAGTGGCGGCAATGATTGTTCGCGGCTGGGTCGAATGCGCTTGCGGCAATGCCTCCGGTCTCGTCGCCGCCCTGCGCGACCCTCGCCTGGCGCAGGCCTTGCTGGCCCTGCACCAACAACCGGGGCGCGACTGGAGCGTCGCCGAACTGGCAACGCTGTGCAACGCCTCACGCTCGGTCTTCGCCGAACGCTTTCAAACCACCCTCGGCACCCCGCCGCTACGCTACGCCACCGAACTGCGCATGCGCCTGGCCAGTCAGTGGCTGACGCTGGAAAGACTGCCAATCGAAGAAGTGGCGCAGCGCTTGGGCTACACCTCCCAAGCGGCGTTCAGTCGTGCGTTCAAGCGGATAACAGGAAACTCACCGGGAGCGAGTCGGCGCCAGCGCTGAAGACGAGAATCGCCGTAACAGAGCCGCTCTCATTATGTGCCCCCCCCGGATTCTGCCCAACACCGCGCTCGCCCGCTCACGGATAACCGAGCCTACGAGACACAGCGCTTTTGCCTACAAATCTTACGGAAGTCGCTGTCTTGCCCGCTTACCCTCCGCAATTTATCGTTTCCCCGTCGCCACCTGAGAGTTGAAAGCGCTGGGCGCATTCAACTTTATGCAAACAGGTCAGACGAAAAAGGTGTTGTTGACGTATCCGTCACTCCTACCTAATCTGCTCCCATCCCGCCCAAGGCAGTACGCCGTTCTAATCATCCAGAACGTGCCAAACCCTTGGGCGTTTTTTTAGGTAAAAAACATGCCCACTGCGGTGTTAGTCGATGGCGCCTTTTTCATCAAACGTTTTCGACGAATCGAACCTCAAAACGCCTTCAACGCTGAACGCGCGGCCGATCTGGTCCATCGATGGGCAACCGCCCACCTCCTCAATAAAACCTTGACCCGTCCAACGGGCCCCATTCGAGAGCTACGACAACGAGCCAGGAAAGAGCTTTACCGTATCTTCTTTTATGATTGCCCCCCACTGGACACCAAACAGCACAACCCAATAAGCAAAAAAGCTGTGGATTTTTCCAGGTCCAGGGAGGCGGCATTTCGCAAAGAGCTGCACTCCAGACTGCGAAGTAAACGTAAGCTGGCGTTACGACTTGGACATCTGTCGAAGGATGTCAGATGGACCATCAAACCCGCAAAAATCGCTGAGCTGTTGAAAGGCAAAATCCAGATGACTGACCTTATGGAAAATGACGTCAGTATTGAGACCCGTCAAAAAGGTGTCGATATGCGGATCGGCATTGATGTCGCGTCGCTGTCCTTTAAACAGCAGGTCGATCAGATAGTGTTGATAGCAGGCGACGCAGACTTTGTTCCAGCGGCAAAAATGGCAAGGCGAGAAGGTGTGGACTTCATTCTCGATCCGATGTGGCAGAGCATTCCCGATAGCTTGATGGAGCATATAGACGGTTTGCGCTCAACATGCCCCAAGCCGCCGCTTCGTGAAAATAAGGCGGCGATCTTGGAGATGCAGCAACCAGGTTCAGTCATTGGTGAGAAATAATGGTACTGGTATCCCCGTCTACTTTAGCCCCCCAATTTCCCCAGCCCCGCGCCCACCCGCTCAGCAGCCTGCAAATCCCCACGCGCCTCCAACTCCTGCGCCACTTGCCGCAACTGCTCAACCGTCAATCCCACATTCAGACTGATCTTCAAATGCGACTCCAGTTGCGACTCCACCCCAGCCATTGCCGCCAGCGCGCCAACCGTCGCCAGTTCCCGATCCGTCCATGCCAAGTTGTCGCGGGCGAAGATGTCACCGAACAAGTGCACTTTCAGGAACTGATCGATCGCCGGGGCGAATTCGAAAAGGGGGCCGGACACTGGCGCACCGACCAGACGAGTCTGATTGTCGGTGCCGAGTTCGGTGAGCGCATATCCCGACGGAACCGGACCCGGCTCGCGTCCCGGCACGTCTTCGATGCCCCGCGCGGCGCGTTCCTGCAAAACCTTCATCAGCAATGACAAGGCGTTGAGGCTGCGCGGGAATCCGGCGTAGGCGTACAGCTGCACCAGAATTTCCTTGGTCTCGCTGATGCTCAGCCCGGCATCGAGACCACGATTGAGTGCGTCGTGCAAACGCGGCATGTCGCCGATTGCAGCGTTGGCGGCAATCGGGGCGATGGCCAGTTGCTTAGGGGTCAGAGGCTGTTCTTTCATGATCGGTTTCTCCGGTGATCGGGAAGGATTGGCGCAGAGAGGATTGACGCAGGCTGCACTGGCAAGGACCGCGCAGCCGAGGGCCAGGATGCGCAGAAGGCGCCCTTGATATAACGATCTCTGGTTCATCAATGACTCTCCTCACTCATGCAGAGTGAACGTCACCCGCACATCGCCGCGCCCCAAGACTTCGGCCAAGTCCTGCGGGCGTTCGATGCGGCCAAGACGCGAATAGCGGTAGGACGAATCGAAGGTCCTGTAGAAGACCACCAACGTATCGTCGCCATACAAAAGGAAATCGCCGTTGTGGATCGTGCCCGGCCGGAAGGGCCGGGTGGGCAATGGCGGCTGCACGGTGGCGTATTTTTCATTGCCGTGCAGGTCGGCCATGTCCAGGCTCAGCGGCAATCGCGTGAGCAATTGCCGAGTGCTCGGGTTGTCCTCAAGAGCAATGGCAAAACGCTGTTCCCCGACGGTCATCCACATCGTGCTGGCCTCCATAGCGGTCGGTGCAGACAGAGCAACGGGCAGCCATGCCATCAGTACGAATCCCTTCCAGCCGTTGGCAAAAAACCGCATCGCTTTGCTCCGTCGCGTTGAAGGTTACTTCAGGTTGCTCTTGAAGAACTGCGTCAGCTTGGCAAAAGGAATCAGCTCGACCCGGTCGTACAGATCGACATGGCCGGCATTCGGCACGATCACCAGTTCTTTCGGCTGCCCCGCCAACCGGAACGCCTCTTCGCTGAACTCACGGGAGTGCGCGTCGGCACCGGCAATAAACAACATCGGGCGCGGCGAGATGCTCTCGATATCGACGAATGGATAGAAGTTCATGAACTTGGTGTTGCTGCTCAGCGTCGGACGCGTGGTCTGTTGCGGCGTCGAGCTGGGCGGGGTGAATTCGCCGCGCGGGGTGCGGTAGAAATCGAAGAATTCACGCTGGATCGGATGGGTGTCGGCCTGCAGTTCAAGCACCGTGCCGCCGGTGTATTCGACCTTGCCGCCAGTGAACTCGGCGTAACGCTGCTCGGCCGCTTGCGCAATGATCTGCTTGCGCTGCGCAAGGCTTTGCGAATGCTTTAGGCCGTCACGGTTGGCGGCGCCCATGTCATACATGCTGACCGTGGCGATGGCTTTCATGCGCGGGTCGATTTTCGCCGCGCTGATCACGAAGCTGCCGCTACCGCAGATGCCCAACACGCCGATGCGCTCGCGGTCGATGAATGGCCGTGTGCCGAGGTAATCGACGGCCGCGCTGAAGTCTTCGGCATACATGTCCGGCAACACCGCGTTGCGCGGCGCGCCCTCGCTTTCGCCCCAGAACGACAGATCCAGCGATAGGGTGACAAAGCCCTGCTCTGCCAGTTTCTGCGCATAAAGATTGGCGCTCTGCTCCTTTACCGCGCCCATCGGATGGCCAACGATAATCGCCGCGCTGCGCGCTGCCGGGTCGAGTCCTTTGGGCACAAACAGGTTGCCGACCACGGTGAGTTGATATTGGTTTTTGAAGCTGACCTTCTGCACGGTCACCTTGTCGCTCTTGAAGAAATTGTCGGCACCGTGGGACATGTCAGCTCCGAATGCAGTAAATGAACTCAGGAGAAACCCGAGCAGTATGAACAGTCGTTTCATGGGGGGCGTCCTTGATCGAGAAACCAGGCGAGGCCGGGATGGAAGTATTGTTGCGCAGGCTCGAGGTTTTGATTAGCTAATGAGTGCTTACTGCGGTTATAAACACTGCTAATCAATAAACCTGAGCATTGCGCCATGGCCAAACCCAATTTCAACGACCTGCTTGCCTTCGTCACGGTTGCCCGCAGCGGCAGCTTCACCCGCGCGGCGGTGCAACTGGGCGTGACGCAATCGGCGGTGAGCCAGGTAGTCTCGGCACTGGAAGCGCGTCTGAAAATTCGCCTGCTGACCCGCACCACACGTAGCGTGTCACTGACGGCGGCCGGCGAACGCTTGCTGCACACCGTGGGTCATCGTTTCGATGAAATCGAAGCCGAGCTGGACGCGCTGACCGAGTTGCGCGACAAGCCTGCCGGTACGGTGCGCATCACCTGCGGCAACAACATCATCAAGACCACCCTGCTGCCCAAGCTGACGCCGTTGCTGCTGCAGTACCCGGACATCAAGCTCGAGTTCGATATCAACTACGGTTTCCGCGACATCGTTGCCGACCGCTTCGATGCCGGCGTGCGTTTCAGCGATACCGTCGCCCAGGACATGATCGCCGTACCGATCGGCCCGCCGCTGCGCATGGCCGTCGTCGCCTCGCCCGACTACTTTGCCCGGCACCCCGCCCCGCAACATCCGCGCGAGCTGGCGGCGCACCGCTGCATCGACATTCGCTTTCCGACCTACGACGGTGTCGATGCCTGGGAATTCGAGCGTCAGGGCAAAAAGCTGAAAGTGCGGGTCGACGGCCAACTGGTGTTCAACTCCACCGTGCACATCGCCGACGCCGCTGTGAACGGTCTAGGGATTGCCTACCTGCCTGAAGACGAGTTCGGTGCGCATCTGGCTGAAGGGCGTTTGGTCAGAGTGCTGGAGGACTGGTGCGAACCGTTCGGTGGCTTCCACCTCTACTACCCCAGCCGCCGCCAACCGTCGCCGGCGTTTTCACTGGTGGTGGATGCGTTGCGCGTGGAGAGAGATCCAGCCCCGTTGTAGGAGCGGGCAGCTCGCGATAGCGTCGGCACATCCAACAGAGTAAGTGCCAGATCCAGCGCTTTCGCGAGCAGGCTCGCTCCCACAAAGTTTTGCGTCAGATCCCGAAAATCAATCGATTCACAAATCCATTGTGGGAGCGAGCCTGCTCGCGAAGGCGCCAGACCAGGCACATCATCCCTGCATGCCAGCCTCGCGACACCCTCACAACTTCGGCACGTCCCCGGTCGCCTCGGCTATCGTCGCCAAAGTTTCCTCCATGCTGGCGATGTCTTCATGCAGCTTTTGAAACACAAGATCCAGCGACTCGGGAGCGTCCACGGTCTGATGGCCACGCAGCGACTCGACGCTGGCGCTCTCCACATGCTGGAGAATGTCCACACTTTCTCGCAGTGCCAACAGCTGATCGAAGATCGCGGCAATCTGCGCTTGGCTGCGGGTGCTCATCATTTCCACCCAAGCCTGGCAATGATTTCGCGCCGGTACGGCGTGTCGATTTGCGCCGGCACCTGTTCGATATAGTCGCGCGCTTGTTCGTGCGCCGCGCCGCTCAACCCGGCCAGATAAGAAACTGCGTCGTCGACATTCGGCACCAGGCCTTCAATGTTCTTGAATCTGCCGGGCAGCGCCGTCCAGATCACCGCATCGAGTTGCCGAGGAATTGCCCACTCAGCGAGCATGCCCATCTGTGAGGTACCGACGGTGAAACTGCCGATGCCATCCTCCCTGCCCTCCGGCACGCCTTCTCGAATACGCAGCAGTTCGCGGGCCTGATCGAGATCGGTCACGTCCAGGACCGACCACAGCACTTTGCACGGCGGCGCGTTCGCGCTTATGGCTGTAGTCAACTCGCCAGTGTCACTGACGCGAACGAAGTCGATCGGTACCTGCGGCCCGTCGGCAAACCACTCGCTGGCCAGCGGCAAGCCGTCCGGTTTCCAGATCAGTGAGCCCCATCCCAGACATGCAATGACCATAAATCAGACCCTTCTGAAGAAACGATGAACACAGAAAAGAACAGCCTGCTCAGCCTTTGGTTTTTCGCGGGTCGGCTGCGCGCGGAAAGGTGCGTTCTTCCTGGATCGTCCCGTCCTCTTTATGGATTTTCAGCGAGGCGGTTTTGTCTTGGAGGTAGTCGCTGGCAATTTGGGTGATCTCGGCTTTGGTCGACGCCGTTTTCGACGCACGCTGCGCGCCCTCTTTGACCAGTTCCCAGCGCTGCTGGTTTTTGTTGATGTGGTAGTTATCCATTCCTTCACCTCTGACGTGAATATGTGACCGGTAATGGATTGACCTTGGCCGGTTCAGAGAGTTTGAAAGAATTGAGCCCGACTCAATACGCGAACTCATGCCCCAACTCGCTCTCCATCCACGCCAGAAAACGCCTGACCCGTGGGAAGCTCGAATGCGCCTTGGGAAACACCAAATGGTGCGCCGCCACCGCAGCACTCAGAGATTCCGGCGCTACTTCAACCAGCGTGCCCGCCGCCAGATACTTCTGCGCCAGCAGTGTGCTTTCCAGTGCGAAACCCAGGCCGTGACTCGCGGCTTCCAGCGACATGTATGAACGATCGAAGCTCAATGCGTAAGGCCGTTCCGGACGCGCCAGGCCATGCTGGGCAAACCATTGCGGCCATTTGAGCAGGGTGGCTTCCGACAGAATCAGATCGCACTCCAGCAGATCCCCAGCGCCGCGCACCGGGCGTTGCGCGAGCAGTTTCGGTGAAGTCAGCACCGCGAACGTCTCGTTCCTGACCGTGCGCACCTCATAGCTTGGCCAGTTCGGCAGACCATGGCGGATATCGACGTCGATCTTGTCGCGACTGAAGTGCAGCGATTCATAGGAGCACGACAGGTTGATCTGAATGTCCGGATGACTGGCGCGAAACGCTTCCAGGCGCGGCATCAGCCAGAGCAGGCCGAAGCTTGGCGATGAGTGCAAGCGCAGGCAATCGAGGCTGACATCGCTGGCCGCACGCTCGGTGGCAACGGCGAGGCTGTGCAGAATCCCGGAGACTTCCTTGAGGTATTGCTCGCCGACCGGCGTCAGCGAGACGCCCCGGGCAGCACGAACAAATAATTGCCGGCCGATCATCCCTTCCAGTTTCGCCAGTTGATGGCTGACTGCCGAGGGTGTCAGGTCCAGCACTTCTGCTGCCCTGGCGACGTTGCCGAAGCGCGCGGTTTGTTCGAAGGCCTGAATTGCTTTCAGCGGTGGCAGGATGATCGATCCCTCAGTGTCTGAGCGCATGGTGACTCCGTGGTGATTTCTTGTGATGTACGGACCGGTTTCATTCAAGCATTTGCGAAACGGCCTGACGAGTGCTGAATTTTTTTCAGCATTGAGTGACTTCCGCGTTATTGCTCACGCTCGCCACGGAGGACAAGCTGAGTCATCGGTTACTTACACACCGACCCAATAAAAACAATTCGAGGGAATCCTCCATGCTTCTTCAAGGCAAAGTCGCAATCATTACCGGTGCCGCATCTGCCCGTGGCATTGGCCGCGCTACCGCCAGCACATTTGCGCAACACGGCGCTCGCGTGGTCATCCTCGATCTGGATGCATCCGCAGCACGTGACGCCGCCGCAGCACTGGGCGAAGGTCATCTGGGCCTGGCGGCCAACGTGGCCGACGAAGCGCAGGTTCAGCAAGCCGTCGCCACCATCATCGAGCACTTCGGGCGCATCGATATTCTCGTCAACAACGCCGGCATCACCCAGCCACTGAAGACTCTGGATATTCGCCCTTCGGACTACGACAAGGTGCTGGACGTCAGCCTGCGCGGCACTTTGCTCATGTCCCAGGCGGTGATTCCGCTGATGCGCCAACAGTCTTCCGGCAGCATCGTCTGCATGTCGTCGGTGTCGGCCCAGCGCGGCGGCGGCATCTTCGGCGGCCCGCATTACAGCGCGGCCAAGGCCGGTGTGCTGGGGCTGGGCAAGGCCATGGCGCGGGAATTGGGGCCGGACAACATCCGCGTCAACTCCATCGCCCCGGGCCTGATTCACACCGACATCACCGGCGGCCTGATGCAGGATGAACGCCGCCACGCCATCATCGAAGGCATTCCGCTCGGGCGCCTGGGTCAAGCGCAGGACGTCGCCAACGCCGCGCTGTTTCTGGCCAGCGACCTGTCCGCTTATCTGACCGGCATCACCCTCGATGTGAACGGCGGCATGCTGATTCACTGAGTAACTCTGGGCGGGCCTGCGTGGCCCGTGCGGTTCTGGATCGATGACGCAGCCGGGCCTGATGGCCTGGCGGTCAATAAAAACAAGAGATCAGACCATGACTACCCTGTCGCTCGAAGCGGTTTCGACCGTGCGCTCTTCTGCCTATCGCAAAACGGCATGGCGGCTGATGCCGTTCCTGATGCTGTGCTACCTGTGCGCCTATCTGGACCGGGTCAACGTCGGTTTCGCCAAGCTGCAAATGATGAACGATCTGGCCCTCAGCGAAACGGTCTACGGACTGGGCGCGGGGGTGTTTTTCATCGGCTATTTCCTCTGCGAAGTGCCCAGCAACATCATCCTGCACAAGGTTGGCGCACGGGTGTGGATTGCGCGGATCATGATCACCTGGGGCATCGTCTCGGCCCTGTTCGCCTTCGTCGAAACCGCCTGGCAGTTCTACGCGCTGCGCTTTCTGCTGGGGATCGCCGAAGCCGGTCTGGCGCCGGGCCTGCTGCTCTACCTCACCTACTGGTTTCCGTCCTATCGGCGGGCGCGCATGACCGTGTTGTGGTTTATCGCCATTCCGCTGTCAGGCATGGTCGGTGGCCCGCTGTCGGGCTGGATCATGAACCACTTTGCCGGTGTGCACGGCTGGGCCGGCTGGCAGTGGATGTTCGTTCTCGAGGCGGTGCCGACCGTCATCGTCGGCCTGCTGGTGCTGAGTTATCTGAAGGACGGCGTGCATCAGGCCACCTGGCTCAATGACGAAGAAAAAGCGCTGATCACTCGCGAGCTGGCCGAAGACGACCAGCAAAAGGTCACCCACGCCTCGGTCGGCGAGTTCATTCGCGACCGGCGCTTGTGGCTGCTGGCGGCGATCTACTTCTGTGTGGTCATGGGCCAATATGCGATCACCTTCTGGCTGCCGACACTGGTACGTAATGCAGGGGTTTCCGACCCGCTGCACATCGGTTTCCTGACCAGCCTGCCCTATCTGTGCGCCATCGCCGCCATGCTCTTGGTCGGCCGCAGTGGCGACAAACATCGCGAGCGCCGCTGGCACCTGATCGTGCCGATGATCGCCGGTGCGATCGGCTTGAGTCTGGCAGCGCTGATGGGCGGCAATCCGACCTTGTCGATCCTCAGCCTGTGCCTGGCCGCCTCCGGCATTCTCTCCGCCACCTCGTTGTTCTGGATGCTGCCCACCACGCTGCTCGGCGGAGTGTCTGCGGCGGCCGGCATCGCGGCGGTCAACAGCTTCGCCAACCTTGCCGGGTTCTGCTCGCCTTATCTGATCGGCTGGATCACCACCCTGACCGGTTCCAGTGCCATCGGCATGTACCTGATTACCGGCGTGCTGTTCCTCGGCGCGAGCCTGGTCCTGCGTATTCCCGCCGCTTTGGTCAATCGTTGAGTCAACGGAGTTTCATCATGACGACTAATCTTGCACACGCTGCATCGCTGAGCCTGACCCAGCGCGCGCACAACATTCGCCGCCATGCACTGCGCATGGGCCAGGTTCAGGGCCAGGGCTATGTGGGCCAGGCCCTCGGCGCGGCTGACCTGCTGGCGGTGTCTTACTTTCATGCGATGAACCATCGCCCGACAGATCCCGAATGGGAGCAGCGCGATCGCTTCTATCTCTCCATCGGCCACTACGCCATCGCGCTGTACGCAGCGCTGATCGAAGCCGAGATCATTCCGCTCGACGAGCTGGAAACCTACGGTTCGGATGACAGCCGCCTGCCGATGTCGGGCATGGCCGCCTATACCCCGGGGATGGAAATCACCGGCGGCTCGCTGGGTCAGGGCCTGGGTATCGCGGTCGGTGCCTGCCTGGGCCTCAAGCGCAAAGGCTCGGCCTCGTTCGTCTACAACCTGCTGTCCGATGGCGAACTCAATGAAGGCTCGACCTGGGAAGCGGTGATGTCGGCTTCGCACTGGCAGCTCGACAATCTGATCGCCATCGTCGACGTCAACAACCAGCAGGCCGACGGTTACTCCAGCGAGATTCTCTCGTTCGAACCCATCGTCGATCGCTGGCAAGCCTTTGGCTGGTTCACCCAGCGCGTCGACGGCAATGACCTCGACGCCCTGGTCGCTGCATTCGATGCCGCGCGCAATCACCCCGGCGGGCAACCGCGCGTGATCATCTGCGACACGAAAATGGGCAAAGGCGTGCCGTTTCTGGAGAACCGGGAAAAGACCCACTTCATTCGCGTCGAAGAGCACGAATGGGACCTGGCACTGAGCAACCTTGAAGAAGGAAAAGACCAATGAGCAACGCCGCCAACACTGCGCCTTCGACTGCTACTGGCGCGCCGGTGAAAAAGCGCCTGACCACCTCGGCGATGATTGCCTCGATTGCCTCCGAGGGCCAGGCGACCCGCTCGGCACCGTTCGGCCATGCGCTCGCAGCGCTGGCAGACCAGCGCGCGGACATCGTCGGTCTCTCTGCGGACCTGTCCAAGTACACCGACCTGCACATTTTTGCCAAGGCGCACCCGGAGCGTTTCTATCAGATGGGCATGGCCGAACAGTTGCTGATGAGCGCGGCCGCGGGCATGGCGCGTGAGGGTTTCGTGCCCTTCGCCACCACCTACGCGGTGTTCGCTTCGCGACGTGCTTACGACTTCATCTGCATGGCCATCGCCGAGGAAAACCTTAACGTCAAAATCGTCTGCGGTTTGCCCGGCCTCACCACGGGTTACGGGCCGAGCCATCAGGCCACCGATGATCTGGCTATTTTCCGCGCCATGCCCAATCTGATGATCGTCGACCCTTGCGATGCGCTGGAAATCGAACAGGCCGTGCCCGCCATCGCCGCTCACCAAGGCCCGGTCTATATGCGTTTGCTGCGCGGCAATGTGCCGTTGGTGCTGGACGAGTACGGTTATAAATTCGAGATCGGCAAGGCCAAGACCCTGCGCACGGGCAACGACGTACTGATCATCTCCACCGGGCTGATGACCATGCGCTCGCTGGAAGCGGCCAAGCAATTGCAGGCCGACGGCATTGATGTGGCCGTGCTGCACGTGCCGACCATCAAGCCGCTGGATGAACAAACCATTCTCGCCGAAGCGCGCAAATCCGGGCGTCTGGTGGTCACAGCCGAGAACAGCTCGATCATCGGCGGTTTGGGTGAGGCGGTTGCCGGGTTGTTGTTGCGCAATGGCGTGACGCCCACCTTCAGACAGATCGCGTTGCCCGACGCCTTCCTCGACGCCGGCGCCCTGCCGACGCTGCATGATCGCTACGGCATCTCGACGCCGGCTGTGTGCGCGCAGATCAAAGCCTGGCTGTAACTTCACCGAGGGCGGCGCCTCCATCCGAGGCGCTCGTTCATTCGCAACCAGGAGGCAGAACGTGAAAGCACATGAACTGCTGGATCCCGACTTCAAAAGCTTTTTAACCCCCGGCGCTGAAGACTGGACATTGGAAACGCTGCCCGCGATCAGGGAGCGTGTCCATGCGACATTCAAATCCCGAGAACAAGCGCGCGGTGAAAGCCTATGGATAAAGTCCCACGACGGTGAGGATTTGCGCCTGTGTCTTTACCGGCCCGCCGCCGCAGCACCGGACGGTAATTTTGCGGTGATCCTGTACATCCACGGTGGAGGCTTCGTCCTTGGTTGCCCCGAAATGGCCGATGACTATCTGGCTAACCTCGCCGAAGCACTTCAGGCGATCATCGTCGCTGTCGATTACCGTCTCGCGCCAGAGCACCCCTTCCCTATTCCCCTGGAAGATTGCTACACCGCCCTCGGCTGGGTTTTCGCCCACCGGCAAACGCTCAACATCGACGCCGACAACGTGATCGTCATGGGCCACAGTGCCGGCGCCGGGCTGGCAGCAGCGCTGGCAATTGTGGCGCGGGATCGCGGCGAGTATTCCATCGCCAGCCAGGTGCTGGTTTATCCGATGCTCGATTACCGTTCGGGCAGCGCAGCCTCGCCTCAGCAGAACAGCACGACCGGAGTGATTGGCTGGCCGGCGCAAGCCAACCAATTCTGTTGGGAGTGCCTGCGCGCTGACCAAGCGCTGGATGATCTGCCAATCGGCTGGTTTTCGCCGGCCCTGCAAGACGATCTGCGTGACTTGCCCCCGACGTTTCTGGCCGTCGGGGCGCTGGATCTGTTTCTGGAAGAGGACGTTGCATTTGCCCTCCGTCTGTCCCGCGCCGGGGTTGCCGTCGAACTGCATGTCTACCCTGGGGCGCCACATATGTTTGATCAATGCCCCGGTAGCGTTAGCGATCAGTCTGCGCTGGATATCGTCCGATCACTTCGGCGATCGATAGCTAGCGCATTAACTGCTGAGGGGTAGAAAGAACCGCTGAAACGGTACAACAGGATTTCTTATACAAAGCCTTTCTCCCCTTCTACGCTTTTTGATTAACACCTTCGCAGACAGGCAGCTGCGGAGGATGGCCTGCGCTTTGAGAAATTCAATATCGCTTAGCCATCACCCTCGGCGATTCCGCCCGGACCTTTTCCAGCGTTCTTTTGGATAATGTCGAAAACGACACATTTTGTTGCACCCAAAAACCGCTTGGATCCAACGTCCCGACAAACGGTAACGACCTGATTAGAACAGCTTTTCAAAGAGATAAACGTGGGCAAATGGCCCATTCATACACTCGTCAAAAATCAGGCAGCCCCATCTGACACTCCCTATCTATGGTTTTAAAACCATCCGTGGACGTCCGCCCCACCCATTTACAGGGAGTAGTAATGGACAACATCGTCATTGCCGACAAAGCCAATTCTCAGCTCACTGCCCAGAACTGGGGCAATGTTCAGCTCAGTCAGCCTTCAGTTGTACAAATGCCGGTTCGGCCCGATCAACTGGCGTCGACCAGTCGCAGCGGTCAGGATTTGATCGTCAATCTGAAGTCTGGCGAGCAAATCAAAATCTCCAATTTCTTTGTCACCAGCCCTGACGGCGTGCCCAATGACATTGTCTTTCAGGGTGACGACGCGACGCTGTGGCAGGCGCGCTACAGCGCCGAGCCGTTCAACGGCTTTACCTTTGATGAAATCAATTCGCTGGACGAGCTGATCGCTGGCGTCGGTGTGGTAGATGGGGCGACGCCGGCATGGGCGATTGCCGGGCTTGGCCTGTTGGGCGCGGGTGGTGCGGCAGCCGCTGCCGGCGGAAGTGGCGGCGGAGGTGGTGGTGGTAGCGGTGGAGACGCGACGCCTCCTGCGCCCGCGACCGGATTAACCTTGTCGGCCGATGGCCGAGTGCTGAGTGGTTTTGGCGAAGCTGGCAGTGTCGTTCAAGTGCGGGACGCGGCGGGTAATCTTCTGGGCTCCGGAACGGTCGGGGCTGATGGCAGTTTCCAGGTTGACCTGGGTACGCCGCAGAACAATGGCCAGCCGCTCGACGTGACGCTAACCGACCCTGCGGGCAACGTTTCGACACCGGGTACGGTCACTGCGCCGGATACCACCGCGCCCACCGCGCCAGGCAATCTCAGCGTGAGCGCAGATGGCACGCAACTCGGCGGCACCGGTGAAGTCGGCTCGACCATCCAGGTGCGCGCCGCCGACGGCAGCCTGCTCGGCAGCGCCGTGGTTGCGGCCGATGGCACCTTCAGCGTCGTCCTCAGCCCCGCGCAAACCGGCGGTCAGCCGCTGACAGTAAACGCCACCGATGCCGCAGGCAATATCTCGACCGGCGCAACGGTCAGCGCGCCGGAGATCGTCGAACCGACGACGCCAGGCAATCTTGGTTTGAGCAGCGACGGCAGCCAACTGACCGGCACCGCCCGGGCCGGCACCACGATCGAAGTCCGCGCCGCCAATGGCGAATTGCTCGGGCGCGCGGCGGTGGCCGCTGACGGCACTTTCCTGCTGACGCTGATTCGTGCGCAGGCCAACGGTGAAACCCTCAGTGTCGTGGCAGTCAACAGCGCCGGTGCGCAATCGCCGGCCGTCACCTTCAATGCGCCGGACATCACTGGCCCCGCCGCTGCAACAGATCTAGCCGTGAGCAGCGATGGCCTCTCGGTGACCGGCCGTGGCGAACCCGGCAGCACAGTCAGCGTTACCAATGCGCAAGGTACGCTGCTGGGGACAGCTCTGGTCGCAGCCGATGGCTCGTTCACCGTCCAACTCAACGCCGCGCAAATCGATGGTGAGGCGCTGAGCGTGCTGGTAACCGACGCCGCCGGCAACCCGTCGCCAGCAACGACCGTTATCGCCCTGGACCTCGATGGCCTGACTCAGCCAAGCGACGTTGTCCTGAGTGTGGACGGCATGCTGATGAAAGGACGCGGCCAGGTCGGTTCAACGATCACGGTTCGCGATGCGAACGGCAATGTACTCGGCTCGGCAGTCGTTGCTGCGGATGGCACGTTCACGGTGCAATTGAGCAGCCCGCAAAACAATGGCGAAGCGTTGCAGATCAGTGCCAGCGATGCGGCTGGCAATACCTCTGCCCCATTAAGCTATGTAACGCCTGACACGCAAGGCCCGGCGCCGCTGACGGGCGTTACGCTCGACGGCCAAGGGCAGACGCTGACCGGCACAGGCGAAATCGGCGCTTCGATTACCGTGCGCGATCCGGCCGGCAACATCATCGGCACCGGTACCGTGGGTGCCGATGGCAACTTCACGGTAAACCTCTCGACTCCACAGACCGATGCGCAACAGCTGCAAGTGATCCAGACCGACGCGGACGGCAATCCTTCGGCGCCGGTCAACGTGACCGCTCCCGATCTGACCACACCGGTAGCCGTGACCGATGTAAGCATTTCCGCCAATGGCGCCATAGTTTCCGGCGCGGGTCAGATTGGCGCCACCGTTACTGTCACTGACACCAACGGGACCGTGCTGGGAACAGCTTTGGTCGGCAGCAACGGCCGGTTCGAAGTCACCCTGTCCTCGCCACAAACCAACGGCCAGAACCTCAGCGTTGTGCAGACCGATGGCTCGCCTTCAGGCTCGCCGGCAGTTCCAGTTGAAGCGCCGGATATCCAGGCCCCCACTGCCCCTTCCAATCTGTCGCTGAATACAGGCGGCACTGAACTGAGCGGCACCGGCGAACCCGGTGCCATCGTGTCGGTCAAGGATTCGGCCGGCAATGTGCTGGGCACCGCAATCGTCGACGGCACCGGCGCCTTCACAGTGCCGCTGAACAGCCCGCAGATCGATGGCCAACAACTGCAAGTCAGCCAATCGGATGGCGTGAACGTTTCCCCCAGCACACCACTGACGGCGACGGACACCACCGCGCCGCTGGCGCCGGACAATGTCGTGCTCGCCAGTAACGGCGTGACCTTGACCGGCACCGGGCAAGCCGGCAGCACCGTAACCGTCAGCGCGCCCGACGGCACGGTGCTCGGCACTACGGTGGTCGCCAGCGACGGCAATTTCAGCGTCAACCTGAGTCCGGCTCAGCTCGACGGTCAGGTGCTGAATGTGATCCAGACCGACGCGAGCACCCTGCCCTCGCCAGCCACGCCGGTCACCGCACCGGACATCACCGCCCCGCCTGTACCGACCGGGCTGGTCGTCGATCCTGCAGGGGCCACGGTCACCGGCACCACTCAGCCCAATAACACGGTGCAGGTGCTGGATGCCGACGGCAACGTCATCGGCACCGCAACCGCTGACGGCACGGGCGCCTTCACGGTCGACCTCGATACTGCGCAGACCAATGGCGAAGCCTTGCAAGTCGTGGTGTCGGACGGCGCCAACAGTTCGCTTCCCGGCAGCGTCACTGCGCCGGACAGCACCCCGCCGGCAGCGGTCAGCGATCTCGCGCTCAACCCCGCCGGCACGCAAGTGTCGGGACTTGCCGAACCGGGCACGACGGTCACCGTCAGCATCGCTGGCGGCGGTCTCGTGCTGGGTACCGCAACGGCGGGTGAGGACGGCCGCTTCGTCGTGACCCTCAGTCCACCGGCCGAGCCTGGCGGCAATCTGGAAGTCATCAGCACGGATGGCGGCGGTAATGATTCGCCCGTCGTGCCGCTGGCAGGACTGGACGGTAGCCAGGTCGCGACCCCGACCGATCTGGCCTTGAGTGCCGATGGTTTCACCCTGACCGGCGCCGGAACGCCCGGTTGCACCGTGACGGTGACCAGCAGCAGCGGCACGGTGCTCGGCTCAGGTCTGATCAACAGCTTCGGCCGCTTCACCCTGTTGCTCAGCAGCAAACAGATCAATGCGCAAGTTCTCCAAGTGACGGCCACCAGTCCCGACGGTGACGTGTCGATTCCGGGCACGGTGACGGCGGTCGATGGCACGGCGCCGGACGCTGTGACCAATCTGGCGCTGAATACCAACGGCACGACACTCACTGGACGCGGAGAGGCCGGGGCGACGGTCACTGTCACCGACGCCACAGGTACCGTGCTCGGTACTGCACTGGTCGCCAGCAATGGCACGTTCAGCCTGACGCTGACGCCGGCACAACTTAATGGTCAGGCGCTTACCGCGATCCAGAGCGACGCCGCCGGCAACCTGTCGCAACCCGCCGGCATCATTGCCACCGATCTGCAACCGCCAGCTGCAGCGACTGGCGTCAGCATCAATGACGTCGGCACCGTGGTCAAAGGCCAGGGCGAAGCCGGCAGCACCGTGACCGTGCGCGATGCCGCCGGCAATGTTCTGGCCACCGGCGTGGTCGATCAGACCGGCAACTTCCAGGTCACCTTGCCCAACGCGCAGAACACCGGCGAAACCCTGCAGGTCACCCTGACCGACGCCAATGGCAACACCTCGACTTCCACTGGCGTGATCACCGTCGACGGCACCCCGCCGGCCGCCGTGCAGAATCCACTGATCAGCGCCGATGGCAGCACCCTCAGCGGCACGGGTGAGGCTGGCGCGACGGTCAATGTCACCACCGCCAACGGCACCTTCCTCGGCAGTGCCGTGGTTGGCGCGGACGGCGCGTTCAGCGTGACCCTGGCGCCAGCGCCGACCAACGGCGAGGCGCTGGCGATCAGCCAGACCGACCCTGCCGGCAATGTCTCGCCGTCGACCAGCGTCAACGCACCCGACATCAGCCCACCAGCTGCACTGACCCAAGTCGCGGTGAATGCTGACGGCGTCACCGTCACTGGTCATGGCGAACCGGGCGCCACCGTGTCTGTACGCAGCGCCGACGGCACCTTGCTCGGCACCGCACAGGTCGGCAGCGGCGGCGCGTTCACTGTCACGCTGAACGCAGCACAACTGAATGCCGAAGTGCTGACCGTCACTCAGGAAGATCCGCCGGGCAATGTCTCGACGGCGGTTGAAGTCATCGCCGCGGATTTGACCGCGCCGGCGATTCCGAGCGCATTGACCCTCAATGCTGCTGGCGTGCAACTGGCCGGTAACGCCGAGGCCGGCAGTACGGTGACCGTACGCGACAGCCAGGGCAATCTTCTCGGCACCACCACGGCGGCCGCAAACGGCACTTTCCAGATTACCCTCAACAGTCCGCAAACCAATGGCCAGTCGCTGAACGTGACGGCCACCGATGCGGCAGGCAATCCGTCAGCCCCGGCAATCGTCAATGCGGTCGATAGCACGGCGCCGTTGGTGGCGAGCGATCTGGCGGTCAGCGCCAATGGTGCCACTCTGACCGGCATCGGCGAGGTCGGCGCCAGCGTCGAAGTTCGCGATGCCGGTGGTGTTTTGCTGGGTACTGCGACCGTCGCCAGCAATGGCAATTTCAGCGTCACGTTGTCCCCGGCTGCGGTGGCTGGATCGAATCTTTCCGTGGTGCAGATCGATGCAGCCGGCAACACCGGACCGGCGGCGCCGGTGACTGCACCGGGCAATCTGGCGGAAAGTGCACCGACCAATCTGGCCCTCAGCGTCGACGGTCTGACCCTGACCGGCTCGGCCACCGCCGGCAGTACCGTGAGCATTCGCAATGCCTCGGGCGTGTTGCTCGGCAGCGCGCTGGTGGCGGCCAATGGCACTTTCAGCGTGACCCTCAACGCCGCGCAACTCAACGGCGAACAGCTGTCTGCCGTGGCGACGTCGAGCACCGGTATCAATTCATCCCCGACCGACTACACCGCTGCCGATATCGCCGCGCCAACGCCGCTCAGCGAACTGAGCCTGGCACCGAACGGCACGGCCCTGACCGGGCGCGGTGAAGCCGGCGCCACGGTGACCGTGCTCGGCACCGGCGGAGTGGTTCTCGGCAGCGCCGTGGTGGCGGCCAACGGCACGTTCAGCGTCACCCTCAGCCCGGCGCAGACTTCGGGCCAGACTTTGAGCCTGAGCCAGGCCGACGCCGCCGGCAACGAGTCCAACAGCGTCAACCTGATCGCCCCGGACCTGCTCGCGCCCAATGCACCGGCGGCGCTGGTGGCAAGCACTGACGGCACCCTGCTGTCGGGTACCGGTGAGGCCGGCACCACGGTCAACGTGTACAACGCCGCCGGAGCGCTGGTCGGCACCGGCACCGTGAGCATCGACGGCACGTTTGCGATCACCCTGACCACGCCGCAAGCCAATGGCCAGGCGCTGACCGTGTCGCTGACGGATGCGGCGGGCAACACCTCGGCAGCCACGCCGTTCACTTCGGTCGACAGCACACCGCCAGCGGCCGTTTCGCAACTGAGCATTGGCGGCGACGGCGCAAGCCTGACCGGGCGCGGCGAACCCGGCGCGCAAGTCCGGGTCATCGACAGCGACGGCAACGTGCTTGGCACCGCCGTGGTCAGCGCGACCGGTACCTTCACCCTGCCACTGAACCCGGCGTTGACCAACGCCGAAGTGATCACCGTGGTCCAGGCCGACGCGGCGGGCAACGACTCGCCTGCGGTGAGCCTGACGACACCGGACTTCACCCCGCCTGATCCACTGGACAACGTCGATATCAACTCGTCCGGCGCGCTGGTCATCGGTACAGGCGAACCCGGCGCGACCGTGACCGTGCGCGATGCCAACGGTACTTTGCTCGGCACCAGCGTGGTACTCGGCGACGGCACCTTCAGCGTCACCCTCAATCCGCCGCAGATCAATGAACAGATCCTCAGCGTGCAGCAGGCCGATCCACCCGGCAACGTCAGCGCCCCGGTGACGGTCACCGCACCGGATCTGACCCCGCCAGCGACGCCGGCCGATCTGCAACTGAATGCCGATGGCGACACCCTCACCGGGACCGGCGAAGTCGGCGCCATTGTCCGCGTGACATCCGCAGACGGTACCGAGCTGGGCACCGGCACCGTGGGCAGCGATGGCCGTTTCCAGATCACCGTGACTCCGGTGCAGACCAATGGCCAAGCGCTGTTCGTGGTGTTGGCGGATGCAGCCGGCAATGCCTCGCCTGCCGGCACGCTGAGCGCACCGGACAGCACGCCTCCTGCAGCACTGACCGATGTCGAGATCGACGCCAGCGGCAGCCTCATCACCGGCTCCGGTGCGGCGGGCTCGCAGGTAGTCGTCACCAACGCAGTGGGCACCATCGTTGGCACCGGCACCGTCGCGGCCGATGGCAGTTTCAGCGTCACCCTCGACCAGCCTCTGCTCAACGGTGAAGCCTTGTCGGTGATCCAGCGCGATGCCGCGGGTAATCCTTCGCCGATCGTGCCCGTCACTGCACCGGACATCACCCTGCCCGCTGCGCCCACCGGCCTCGTTCTCACGCCCGACGGCGTGACATTGACCGGCAGCGGTGAAGCCGGCGCTACGGTGCGCGTGCTCAGCGCGACTGGCACGGTACTGGGTTCGGCAACCGTGGCCGGCAATGGCTCGTTCAGCGTGACCCTCAACCCGCCGCAGGTGAATGGCGAGCTGTTGAGCGTCAATCAGACTGATCCGGCTTCAAACATTTCACCCACAGCACCTCTGCAAGCAGGCGACAGCAGTGATCCACTGGAAGTGGCCGACCTCAACGTCAGCCTGGACGGCTTGACCGTCACCGGTACCGGCGAGCCCGGAGCAACCGTCACCGTGCTTGACGGCGCGTTGGTGCTCGGCACGGCGACGGTGGCCACAGACGGCAGTTTCAGCGTCACGTTGTCGGCTGCGCAACTCGATGGTCGCGCGCTTTCGGTCGTACAGGCCGACGCACAAAACAACGAGTCCCAGCCCGTTCTGGTCGACGCGCCGGACAGCACTGCACCTATCGCACCAACGGTGACATCGCTGACCGGCGCCGGCACCTTGCTCGCCGGGACCGCCGAAGCCGGCAGCACCGTGACTGTGCTGTCCGCCACCGGCACCGTGCTCGGCACAGCGGTGGCATTGGGCGACGGCACCTATACAGTCACGCTGAATCCGGCTCAGGCCAATGGTCAGTTGTTGTCGGTGATCGCGACGGACGAAGCGCAAAACGCATCGCCAGTGCTGCTATACCCGGCGGCAGATACCACGGCTCCGGATGCCGTCACCGGTCTGACCATCAGCGGCGATCTGAGCCAGCTCGCCGGTCGTGGCGAAGCCGGCGCCAGTGTCGAAGTGACCGATGCGCTGGGCAATGTTGTCGGCAGCGGCACAGTGGCAGCCAACGGCACGTTCCTGATCGATCTGGATCCGGGCATCACTGCCGGCCAAGTGCTGACAGTGAATCAAACAGACATCGCGACTAACGTGTCCGCAGACGCCGACCTGACTGTTCCGGCAGTGCCAGCCCCGGCTGCGCCGGACAATCTTGTGCTGACAGCCGACGGCGTGACGCTGACCGGCACGGCGGCGATCGGCACCACCATCAATGTCTACGCGCCGGACAACAGCCTGATCGGCACCGGCGTCACCGGCGGGGATGGCACGTTCAGCGTGGTGCTGACGCCTGCGCAAACCAACGGCCAAAGTCTTGAGGTCACCGCCAACACTGCGTTGGGTGGCGCCTCGCTGCCGACTGAAATCACCGCAGGCGACACCTCGGCCCCGGCGCCACTCAGCGATCTGGCGGTCAATGCCAGCGGCACACTGGTCACCGGTCGCGGCGAAGTCGGCGCGTCGGTGACCATCACCGGCGCTGGCGGCGTGGTGCTGGGCAATGCGACGGTCGGCGCCAATGGCACCTTCAGCGCACAGCTCAATACGCCGCAGGTCAACGGTCAGGTGCTCAATGCGACACAGACCGATGCGTCCAATAACACCTCATCCGGGCTTAACGTAACCGCGCCCGACATCACCCCTCCGGCCGCTCCGACGGCGCTGGTACTCAGCGGTGCCGGTCTGGTGCTCGGCGGGCTCGGTGAAGCCGGCGCCACCGTTACCGTTCGCGGTGCTGGCGGCGCGGTGCTGGGCACGGCGACGGTGGCGGGCAATGGCTCGTTCTCGGTGACCTTGTCATCGGCGCAACTCAACGGCCAGCAACTGAGCGTCACGCAGAGTGATGCGGCGGGCAACGTTTCGCCGGTTACCAACCTCAGCGTCGCCGATACCACCGCGCCGGCGCCGCTGAGCAATGTCAGCCTGAACGGCACCGGCCTGGCGGTCAGCGGCACGGGTGAAGCCGGCGCGACCGTCAGCGTGACCAACGCAGCCGGTACCGTACTCGGCACCGCTGTGGTCAATGCTGGCGGCACCTTCACCGTGCAACTGTCCAGTGCGCAACTGAACGGCCAACAGCTGAACGTTCAACAGGCCGACCCGACGGGTAATCTCTCGCAGGTCTTCAATCTGACGGCCCCTGACGTGCAGGCGCCGATCGCGGCCAGCGGTCTGACGCTCGCTGCCAACGGTCTGACGTTGAGCGGTACGGGTGAAGCCGGTGCGACGGTCAACGTCTACGGCCCGGGCGGCGCGCTGATCGGCACCACCACCGTAGGCAGTGGCGGCACGTTCAGCTTCAACCTGAACACCGCGCAACTCGACGGACAGCTGTTGACCGTGCGTCTGGTCGACCCGGCCGGCAACCTGTCGCCCAATGCCAGCCTGACGGCGCCGGACATTACCGCGCCCGGCGCGCCGACCGGCGTCAGCGTCAATGGCAGCGGCACCGTGCTCACTGGCGTCGGCGTGCCCGGTTCGACCATCACCGTACTCGGCGCCGGCGGGGTGGTGCTCGGCACCGCAACCGTCGCCGCCAACGGCAGCTTCTCGGTGACACTGGCCTCGGCGCAGATCAACAGCCAGGTGCTCAGCGTTACCCAGGCCGATCCGAGCGGCAACGTATCGGCTGCGGCGAACGCGACGGCGCCAGACCTGACGCCTCCAGCGGCGGCCACCGCGCTGCTGGTCGGTGCCGATGGCCTGACTGTCACCGGTACTGGCGAAGCCGGCGCAACCGTGACCATCAAGTCGGCCAGCGGCACCGTTCTGGGCACCGGCACGGTCAACAACCTCGGCGTGTTTACCGTCACCCTGAACAGCGCGCAGATCAACGGTGAAAACCTCACCATCAACCTCAGCGACGCACGCGGCAACGTTTCGGTGGCCGCCAACGTCATTGCGCCGGACGTCGACGTCAACGCGCCAGTGATCGCCAGCGATAACCTCGCCGTCGGCACCGTCACGCTGGCCCCGGTCACCGCCTCGCAGACCTTCAACGACTCGTTCACCACGCTGCTGGCCGGATTCTCGAAAACCTTCACTTTCACCGTCGCCGGCGGCACGCGTCTTGATCCAACCCTGACGCTGACCACCAGCAGCCTGATTTCGCTGATCGATGGCGTGGTCTACACCCTGCAAGTGAAGGATGCCAGCGGCAACTGGGTGACTCTGGATGTCAACGGCAGCGGCGGCCTGCTCGACCTGATCGCGCTCGCCGGCCAAAGCGTGCGGGTCGACATCGGTAACCTGCTGTCAGGCGATTATCGACTGACGGTTTCGAGCACCGGCATCGGCGTGCTGACCACGGTCAATACCCAGCTGCAACTGGATGTCAGCAGCCTGACCCAGTTCAACGGCGTTGCCGGGCCAGCGGTGACCGGCAACGTGATCACCAACGTCGGCGTCGATGGCACGGCCGATCAGACCGGCCCGGACAACGGCGCGCAGTTGCAGATCTTCAAGAACGGCGCTTGGGTCAGCGCCGGCGCCGGCACCACGGTGCAAGGGTTGTACGGCACGCTGACCATCGATGCCAACGGCAACTACAGCTATAAACCGAACGGCAGTGTCGGCAGCGTCGGCAAAGTCGACGTGTTCAATTACCAACTGGTGCACCCGAACGGTTTGAGCGACACCGCCAATCTGTACGTGCGCATCGACAGCCCGCAAGCCAGCGAAGTGTGGAATGACGCCAACCTTGGCAGCCCGGCACTGGTGGTTGATGCCACAGCGGACATCGCCTCGACTGACGTCACCCTGATCAACCGCGAAGTCACCACCAACTCTGCCCTTGGCACGTTCAATGTGCTGCTGGGCGGCGGCAGCGGTAACTACAACACCGTGGTCGCGGCCGATACCGTCAGTGACCTGACCGTGGTGGTCAATTCGAGCAACCTGTTGGCGCTGCTCGGTTCGATGACGGTGGGCCTGTACAAGCTCAACACCGCCACCAACCAGTACGTGCTGGTCAAGAGTTACGGCGGCAACGCGCTGGTCAATCTCGGCGGCGGCAACTACGGGATCAAGTTCGACGACCAGACCGCCGGCAGTTATCAGGTGCGGGTGGCAGTGGGCGGCCTCGGCCTGCTGACCAGCGTCAACACCAGCCTGATCAACGTCGCGACCTACAACAATCAGTTCGTGGTCGGCAGCTACACGCCGGTATCGGGCAATCTGCTCACCGACACCGCTGGCGGCGGCGCCGATGTGTTGGGCTCGGTCTACACCTTGCTCAGCGTGCTGGTCGCTGGGAGTTACGTAGCGCCGGGGTACAACGGCGTCTCGCTGGTCGGCAACTACGGCACCCTGGTGGTCCAAGCCAACGGCAACTACACCTACACGCTCAAGGCCGGGCTGACCGATGCGGTGATCGGCCAGGAAGACACCTTCACCTACCAACTCACCCACCCCAACGGCACCGTGGATACCGCGACGCTGACCATCGACCTGAACAAGGCCGGCGTATTTGCCAGCACCGCTTTCTCGGCCCTGGCCAGTGATGACCTCGGTCTGGCCCATGCCACTGGCAGCGACTTGATCCAGGGCACCGAGGGCAACGACACCCTCGACGGCTCGCACGGTGGCGCCGTGACCCTGCAAGGTGGCGGTGGCGACGACACGCTGATCATCGCCGATCAGCAATTCACCTCGGTGGACGGCGGCAGCGGCACCGACACCCTGCTCTGGGCCGGTGGCGACGTGTCGATCAACCTCGGCGATCTGCAGAGCAAGATCCACAACGTCGAAATCCTCGACCTTAACCATTCAAGTGCGGTTGCGCTGACATTGAATCTCGGCGACCTGCTGGCGATTACCTCTTCGGACAACAACACTTTGCTGATCAAGGGTGACGACAGGGACAGCGTGCACATGACCGATGGCTGGGTCGCCGATGGCACGCAACAGGCCGACGGCATCGACTATGTTCAATACACGGCGCAGGAGGATCCGAGCCACCACTTGTGGGTACAGAACGGCATTCAAGTGGTTTGAAACAAGACATCGAACGTTGGTCTCTCAACAGTAAGGGAAGTCTGTGGAGTCAGTTTTTCGCCAGAAATGGCCGGTGGTCCTGTTGACCATCGGCCTCTACCCCGCTTTCACCGTCGGCGTTCGCGCCGACGACAATCTCGACAGCAGCTTGCGCAGCATCAGCCCGTCGCAACTGCAACAACCGGCAGGCAATGAAAGCCGTCAGCGCCCTGCCCCTGTTCTGAAAGCGTCCGCCGATGCGGACGCGTTGGGGCTGGAACAAGCGGTCAGGCTCGCCGTGGACTGGCACCCACGCATCGGCGAAGCCATCGGCACCCTGTTCCAGCAAGGCGAAGGGGTCAACGTCGCCGAGTCCGGTTATTACCCGCAGGTCACCGGCGGCATCAAGGGTGGCTACACCAGCGGTTACGGCAGCGATGCCGGCAGCCAGTCGGTGAACATTTCCCTGAAACAGATGCTGTACGACTTCGGCAAGGTTTCCAGTTCGGTCGACGCCGCCCGCGCCCGGGTGGCGCGCAGTCAGGCGGGGATTCTACTGGCGATTGACGACATCGCCCGCGACACCGCCAGGGCCTACATCGAAGTGCAGCGTTATCAGCGTCTGCTTGAGGTTGCGCGCGAACAGATTCAGGGAATCGGCGGCATCGTCGACCTGGCCAAACAGCGCAGCGACATGGGCGCCAGCACGCGCTCCGATATGGTCCAGGCGCAGTCCCGGGCCGAAGGCGCGACGGCCACATTGCAGGAATTCAAGGCGCAATACGTACGCTGGCAAGCGACCCTGACCAGTCTGCTCGGACGGCGCACGCCGCCGGCAGTCAGCGACGCCGCCGCGCCGACGCTGACCCAGGCCTGCGACGCCTCGCAGATCTCCGACACCCTGCCCGCCGTCCTCCAGGCCGCCGCGCAACGCACCCAGGCCCAGGCCGAGCTAGCCCAGGCCAAGGCCGAGGCCTACCCGACCCTGTCGCTGCAACCCTCGGTCAACCAATACCTGGACGACCACTACGACGATCAGAACTCGCGCGCCGATCGCACTCAGGTCGGGATATTCCTCAACCTCGAAGTGCCGATCTATCAGGGCGGCGCGATCAGTGCGCGCAGCCGCGCCGCCGGGCATGCGCTGACCGCAGCGGATTCGGCCGAAGACTTCGCCCGTCTGCAAGCGCGCCAGGGTCTGGCCGAAGCCCAGGCGCAAACTTCGGGCCTGAACCGGCGGCTGCGCTCGCTGGAATTTCGCCAGACCAGCATCACCGAAGCGCGCATGCTGTATGGCCGCCAGTACCTGGAACTGGGCACGCGGCCGCTGCTGGACTTGCTCAACGCCGAGCAGGAAATCCATCAGTCGCGCTTCGATCTGGTCAACACCCAGGCCGAGCTGCAACGCCTGCAGATCGACTGCTTCTACAACAGCGGTGCGATTCGCCGGGTCTTCGGCATCGACCACAGCGCCATCCAGAATGTCGAGATCCTGCCATGACCGATGCCAGCATCACTGTTCCCGAACCCGCCGCTGCCGAAGCTCGCGAAGATTATTCGCCATGGCTGGAAGCCGTTCTCAAGGTCGCCCGCCACTACCGACTCGACGTCTCGCCGGAAAGCGTGCGCCTGGCCTCGGTGCACAGCGAAGGTCGCGTCGAAGAAGTGGTTCGGCACATGGCGCGTCAGGCCGGTTTGAGCGTGAAATTCGCGGTGTTCGACGACAAGAGCCTGAGCCGCTGGCGGACGCCGCTGGTGGTGCAACTGCGTGATGGTCAGGTCGGCGTGCTCGAAAGCATCGGCGAAACCGGCGAGCTGGGCATCTGCTTCAGTGGCGATCAAGGTTTGCAGAGTCGCATGGAGGCTGGCGCGCTCGCCGAGCAGGCATTGCGCACGGTGATTCTGCGTCCGACGCAACCGGTGGCCGACGTGCGCACCAACGATTACATCAAGCCTTACGACGAGCACTGGTTCCGGCGCATCGTCCTCACCGATCTGCGCCCTTACAGCCAAGTGATGATCGCCTCGCTGGTGGCCAACCTGCTGGGCATGGCCGGGGTACTGTTTTCCATGCAGGTGTACGACCGGGTGATTCCGGCCGAGTCGCTGCCGACCCTGTACGTGTTGTTCGGCGGGGTGATGCTGGCGCTGCTGTTCGATTTCGTCATGCGCATTCTGCGTCTGCGCATCACCGATGTGCTGGGCAAACGCGCCGACTTGCGCGTATCCGATCTGGTCTTTGGCCACGCCTTGCGTCTGCGCAATTCCGCGCGGCCGAAATCCACCGGTTCGTTCATATCGCAGTTGCGCGAGCTGGAGCAGATCCGCGACCTGATCACCTCCAGCACTGCCACGGCACTGGCGGACATGCCGTTTTTCCTGCTGTTCCTGCTGGTGTTCTATTTGATCGGCGGGCCACTGGTGCTGATTCCACTGGTGGCGCTGGTGTTCATGTTGCTGCCCGGGATCATCGCGCAACCGCGTCTGGCGCGACTGGCCAATGCCTCGATGCGTGAAGCTGCGCTGCGCAACGCCATGCTGGTAGAAAGTATTCAGGGCCTCGACGACATCAAGGCATTGCAGGCCGAGCAGCGTTTCCAGCAACAATGGAACCAGTACAACGCCGCCTCGGCGGACAGCAGCCTGCGCCTGCGCACCCTGACCAACAGCCTGGTGGCGTGGACGCAGAACGTGCAAGGCGGAGTGTTCGCAGTGGTCATCGTGTTCGGCGCGCCGATGGTGATTGCCGGCGACCTGACCACCGGCAGTCTGGTCGCCGCGTCGATTCTGTCGTCGCGGATGATGGGGCCGATGGCGCAACTGACCCACGTGCTCACCCGATGGCAGCAGGCCAAGGTCGCGCTCGAAGGCTTGAACCGGATCATGCAGATGCCGGTGGATCATCCCGAAGGCAGTCAGCGCGTGCACCTGCCGGCAATTCGCGGCGACTACCGCCTGCGTCAGGCCAGTTTTCGCTACAGCGAGGAATCGACCCCGGCGCTCAACAACATCGATTTGAGCATCCGCCCCGGCGAGCGCATCGCCCTGCTCGGCCGCAACGGCGCTGGCAAGTCGACGTTGCTGCAAGCACTGGGCGGCGCGATGGATCTGAGCAGCGGTGAAACCACTCTGGACGGCATCGCCCTGGCGCATCTGGATCCGGCCGATCTGCGCCGCGATGTCGGCCTGCTGTCGCAACAGGCGCGACTGTTTCACGGCACCTTGCGCGACAACATCACCCTCGGCGCTGGTCAGGCCAGCGATCAGGAAATCATCGCCGCGCTGACCGTCACCGGTGCGCTGGACTTCGTTCGGCAGTTGCCCAAAGGCATGGATCATCTGGTACTTGAAGGTGGGTTGGGTTTGTCTGGAGGTCAGCGTCAAAGCCTGTTGCTGTCGCGCTTGTTGATCCGCCAGCCACAAGTGCTTCTCCTCGACGAACCGACAGCCGCGCTCGATGACGTCACTGAGCGGCTGCTGTTGGAAAAACTCGCGACCTGGACCCAGGGCCGAACGCTGGTGGTCGCCACGCACCGGGTCAGTGTGTTGCAACTGGTCGAGCGGATCATCGTGCTCGACAACGGACGGATCGTCATCGATGACCATCGCGACGCGGCATTGGCGCGGCTGCGCGCACCGGGCAAAGGAGTGGCGGTATGAAGCCGATGATGACCGACGTGCCGGACCCGATGTCCTACCTCGATGGCCGCGATGAGCGCGCACTTGCCGGTGGCGCAAAGGTGATCTGGGGTTGCGCGCTGATGCTCGCCTGCTTCATTGCCTGGGCCGCGTGGTTCGAGATCGTCGAAGTCTCGACCGGCACCGGCAAAGTGGTGCCCAGCTCGCGCGAGCAGGTGATTCAGTCGATGGAGGGCGGCATTCTCGAGCAGCTCAATGTCAGCGAAGGTGCTTTGGTCGAGCGCGGGCAGATCCTCGCGCAATTGGACCCGGTGAAGAACCAGTCCAACGTCGGCGAAAGCGCGGCCAAGTACCGCGCGGCGCTGGCCAGCGTCAACCGCTTGCAGGCCGAAGTCAGCGAAAAGCCCCTGACCTTCGACGCATCGCTGCAGGAGTTTCCCGATCTGATCCGCGCCGAAACCGAGCTCTACCAGACCCGGCGCAAAGGTCTGGCGGAAACCCTCGACGGTATTCAGAGCTCGCTGAAACTGGTGCGCAGCGAACTCGCGATCACTGAAAACCTGGCGAAGATCGGCGCCTCGAGCCGGGTCGAAGTGCTGCGCCTGACCCGTCAGCGCTCGGAGCTGGAATTGAAGGCCACCGAAGCCCGCTCCGATTACATGGTCCGCGCCCGCGAAGACCTGGCCAAGTCCAACGCCGAAGCGCAGATGCTCGAAGCGGTGATCCGTGGTCGCACCGATTCACTGTCGCGCCTGACCCTGCGCTCGCCGGTGCGCGGCATCGTCAAGGACATCGAGGTCAGCACGATTGGCGGCGTCATTGCGCCCAACGGCCAGGTCATGCAGATCGTGCCGCTCGATGAACAACTGCTGATCGAGACGCGCATCTCGCCGCGCGACATCGCCTTCATTCACCCGGGCCAGGCGGCGAAAGTGAAAATCACCGCCTATGACTATTCGATCTACGGCAGCCTCGACGGCGAAGTGGTGACGATCTCGCCGGACACCATCCAGGACGAAGCCAAGCCGGAAATCTTCTACTACCGCGTGTTCATCCGTACCGCTTCGGATGAACTGCGCAACAAGGCCGGCAAACGCTTCGCCATCGTGCCCGGGATGATCGCCACGGTGGACATCCGTACCGGCGAAAAAACCGTGCTCGACTACCTGATCAAACCACTCAACCGCGCCCGCGAAGCGTTGCGCGAACGCTGATCACCGGCTGGCCAGTTTGGTCGCTGGTGGCGTCGTTGGAGTGATGCTGGCCTGATAGCGCGACCACTCGCGATTGATCTCCGCGTACGGCAGGAAAATGCTCACGCGCGGTTGATCGAGCAGGTCCTTGCGCTTGAGGCGGCTGACGTCGTCACGGGTGAGAAACGCCACGTTGATGCCAACCACTTTGCCATCGGCGGAAAACACCGGCCCACCGGACATGCCCTTGGCCAGCGCGCCATTATGGGTGCCGTAGAGCACGTTGCCCTCTTTGACGTCGAGGCGAACCATCGCCGGCAGCGCCTGGCCGGTGCCCTTGACCGACATGTACAGCGAATTGAAGCCCACCGAAGTCAGCTCCTCGCCCGGCTTGTAGCCGCGCCACGCCGGCACGCTATTGGCCTTGTGACGGAAGAACTGCACATCTGCCTGCCCCTGGAAAACCGTGCCCGACAAGTAAGGAATGTGCTTCACCGTTACGGCGAAGTCTTCGTTCCATTGCACAGCCGAACCCATCAGCAGGTAAGGCAAAGGCGCGCCGGAGTGAACGACAAAGGCTTGGTCTAAAACAGGATCCTGAACAAAAGCGACTGGCATTCCATTGCACCCGCTGAGCAGCAACGACGCTGCGACAAGTGACTTGAGGGGGCGCATTTTCGGTACATCTTGAAGTGAGGAAAGGTGCTGCAATATGTCATTGCGCCATCACCTTAAGCAATAGGCTCAGCCTACCGCTTGTCGGCGTGCGATATAGTGAGTTAATGATTGGATCCAAGCAATATCCCGGCAATGCACGCAATCTACAGCGAATGAACGCAAATGATCGCGATTGTCTTCAACCAGGCCGGGTGATCCCATGCTGACGAAGCTTGCGGTACAGCGTATTGCGGCTGATCCCCAGACGACGGGCAACTCGCGCGACATGCCAGTGTTCAGCTTCGATCATGCTGAGCAGAGTTTGCCGTTCGGATACGCCCAGTGGATCGTCAACAGGTTGGTCGTCACTTGCGGGCAGTAACTCGTGCACGTCCTCCAGCGTGACCCGGCCTTCCACTGCCAACGCCACTAACGTACGCAAACAGGTGCGCAGTTGCCGGACGTTGCCCGGCCAGGGCTGCGCCAGCAAGCGTTCTCGAACTCCCGCTTGCAGCCGCACAGTGGCGCCCGCCGCTTCTTCGCGCAGCAGGAGGTCAAGCAGACGGCCCTTGTCGGAACGCTCGCGCAGCGGCGGCAGTTCCACGGCGAAACCGCCAATGCGATAGAACAGGTCCTCGCGCAGGCGTCCGTCGGCCACGCAGGCTGGCAGATTCTGGTGACTGGCGCTGATCAGGCGTACATCAAGCGGTCGCGGCGTTGCGCTGCCCAGCGGCACAACCTGGCGCTCTTCGAGCACGCGCAGCAGACGGGTCTGTAGCGCGAGGGGCATGTCGCCGATTTCGTCGAGAAACAGAATGCCGCCATGGGCCTGCTCAAGCTTGCCGACCATGCCGTCCTTGCGCGCGCCGGTGAAGCTGCCGCCGCGATAGCCGAACAGCTCGCTTTCAATCAGCGTCTCGGGGATCGCCGCGCAGTTGATCGCGACAAACGGCTGGCCGGCGCGCGAGCTGGCGCGATGCAGCGCTGCCGCAAAGGCCTCCTTGCCGGTGCCGGTTTCACCCTGCAGAAACACCGGCACGTCACGCTCCAGTACACGCAACGCGCGAGCGAATCCGCGTTGCAGGCGCGGGTCTTCCAGGCACACGCGCTCATCCTTGATTGGCGGGACAGGCGCAAGGGTCAACGGCGCGGAGCGGATCGGTTCGCGCAACTGGCCGTAGAACAAGCGCCCGTCGGCCAGGCGCATCGGCCAGCAGACGTGCGCCTGAGCACTGGCCTGTTCGAGCAACTGCTCCATCGGCGTTTCCAGCAGCATCGTCAACGACTGCCCGACCATCTGCTCGCGACTCAGGCCCAACAGATCGAGCGCCGCCGCATTCACCGAACAGATCCGCGCACTCTCGTCGAAGCTGAGCAGGCCTTCACCCAGCAGCCCGACAAACCCGGCGTCGGGATGAAACCGCAGCAAATAGCGCTGCGGATCGTTGCCAAGGAAAAAACAGCTCTCGATCAACCTGGCCGACAGATTGGTCAGGGCCATGGCCTTGAAGCGTTGCTCAAGGCTGCTTTCCTCGCGCACGGAGGACAGGTTGAGCACCGCGAGCAACTCACCGCTGGCGTCGAATATCGGGCTGGCCGAACAGGTCAGGCCGACGTGCTGGCCACGGAAATGCTCGTCGCGGCGAATGGTCACGTGCTGGCGCTCGACCAGGCAGGTGCCGACGCCGTTGGTGCCCTCGTGCTCCTCGCTCCAGACCGAGCCGAGCCACAGCCCGGAGCGCTGGAACTCGCCGCGTTCGGCTTCGTTGAACACGCTGTCGATCGCCACGCCGCGCGCATCGGTGAGCAGCACGACATGGCCGTCACGTCCCAGTTGCTGGTGCAGGCTGTTCATCTGCCAGTGCGCAACGGAAATGATGTGTTCCAGCGGCGCACGGTGTTCGCGCAAACGCGCCTGTTCGAGCACATCCGGCGCGCGGCGGCTGGCCGGATCGAGCTGGTATTGATCCAGGCAACGCCGCCACGAACGGGTGATCGCCAGGTCTGCCGCCGCGCTGTGGCTGGCAACAGAGCCCTGCACGGCTTGCAGTACCTGGCGCGCGTGGGCGTTGATCGAGGCCGGTTTCATTGTTGTTGTTCTCCGCTTCGGTGAAGACACGGGTGTGTCCGCAGCTTAGATGAAAAGCTCGTTGCGGGGGAATTTCGCGCCGAGTGACACAGTGTCATCCGCGATTCTCGAATTTGTGACATGTCGCCTGTGCCAAGCCTCGTCGGCCTTTGCATCAAACGCTCTGGCCCGTGTCTTTCAAGGAGATGGCCCAAGCCTTGCTCTGATGCCATGGCTTACCAAAACAACAAGATCGGGAGTGGCCCCATGAACATCGCTATTGAAACCCCTTTGCAATCGCCAACAGCGCAACTTGCGGCCTGGGTCGAACGCCTCGGCGAACGTCTGGCGCAACGAGATGTGGACGGCACGCTGGAGCTGTTTGCCGAAGAATGCCACTGGCGTGACTTGCTGCTGTTCAGCTGGAACCTCGTCACCCTGGAAGGCAAACCGGCGATTCGCGACATGCTCGAAACACGCCTTGAGCAGACCCGGCCCGAACGCTGGCAACTCGAAGGTGAAGCCACGCTTAGCGACGGCGTGCTCGAAGGCTGTATGAGTCTGGAAACCGACACCGCGCGTGGCAAAGGCTACGTGCGCCTGAAGGACGGTCTGTGCTGGACTTTGTTGACCACCATGCGCGAACTCAAAGGCTTCGAAGAACCCAGCGGCCGCCGCCGGCCGATGGGCGCGAGCCACGGCCATGCCCACGCTGACAAGCGCAACTGGCTGGAGCGCCGCCGCGATGAAGAAGCGGCGCTGGGCATCACCACGCAACCGTACTGCCTGATCGTCGGCGGCGGTCAGGGCGGGCTCGGCCTCGGCGCAAGGCTCAAACGCATGGGCGTACCGACGCTGATCATCGACAAAGCCGAACGCCCCGGCGATCAATGGCGCGGCCGCTACAAGTCGCTGTGCCTGCACGACCCGGTCTGGTACGACCACATGCCCTACCTGCCCTTCCCCGACCACTGGCCGGTGTTCACCCCGAAAGACCAGATCGGCGACTGGCTGGAGATGTACACCAAGGTCATGGAACTCAACTATTGGCCGCGCACTGAGTGCCTCGGCGCTACGTTTGACGAAGAGACTGGCCGCTGGACCGTGGAGGTCCTGCGCAACGGCGAGCCCGTCACCCTGCAACCGACGCAACTGATCCTCGCCACCGGCATGTCTGGCGTACCGAATGTGCCGGTGTATCCAGGCGCCGAAAACTTCCAGGGCCAGCAACATCACTCCAGCCGTCACCCCGGCGGCGATGCGTGGAAAGGCAAGCGCGCAGTGGTCATCGGCGCGAACAATTCAGCCCACGACATCTGCGCCGATCTGGTGGAAAACGGCACCGAGGTGACCATGGTGCAACGTTCGAGCACGCACATCGTGCGTTCGGACAGCCTGATGGAACTGGTTTTCGGCGGGCTTTATTCCGAAGAGGCGCTCGAGTCGGGTCTGACCACGGACAAGGCCGATCTGCTGTTCGCATCGATTCCGTACAAGGTCATGCCACAGTTTCATCGGCCGATCTTCGACGCGATCAAGGAGCGCGACAAGGACTTCTATGAACGCCTGAGCCGGGCGGGTTTCATGCTCGATTTCGGCGATGACGAATCGGGTTTGTTCATGAAATACGTACGCCGTGGCTCGGGTTACTACATCGACGTCGGCGCCTCGGAACTGATCGCCAACGGCACGATCAAGCTCAAGAGCGCGCCGGGCCTCGGTGTCGAACGCATCGAAGCGGATGCGGTGGTGCTCACCGATGGCAGCCGCTTGCCGGCCGATCTCATCGTTTATGCGACAGGTTATGGCTCGATGAACGGCTGGGCCGCGAAGCTGATTTCCCAGCAAGTCGCCGACAAGGTCGGGCGCTGCTGGGGCCTGGGTTCCGGCACCACCAACGACCCCGGCCCGTATGAAGGTGAACTGCGCAACATGTGGAAGCCGACCCAGCAGCAAAACCTCTGGTTCCACGGCGGCAACCTGCATCAGTCACGGCACTATTCGCTGTATCTGGCGTTGCAGTTGAAAGCCCGTTTCGAAGGCCTCGACACCGATGTTTATCGCCTTGCAGAGCGCCATCATCTGGGCTGATTCCTCAAGTGGTCGTTCGTCGGTGCGCAGACCAAGCGCACCGGCGAACTGGAAAGTGCGTGCTAGGGTGTCTAGCCCAAGCACGTTTCAATCCAGGAAAAATGAGGAGGATTCATGCCACTTCATCCCATTCTGTTCATGGGCGGCTCCGGCGCCATCGGCCATCAGACGGCCCGCGCATTGCGCGCGGCGCATCCCGACGTCCCCTTGCTGATCGGCGGACGCGACCTCGCCAAGGCTGAGCAAACCGCCGAGCAAATCGGCAATGCCCAGGGTGTGGTCATCGACGCTCGCGCAGAAGATTTGGGACTGGGTGATCGCCCGATCAGCGCCATCGTCCTGTTCTACATGGACCACGCCCTCGCCGGACTTAGGTTTGCGCAAAAGCGCAAGGTGCCGCACCTGAGCATCTCTTCCGGCGTGTTCGAAATCGCCCCGCAAATCGCCAGTTTCATGCACACCCCCGACGCGTCGCCCATTGTCCTCGGCTACGAATGGATGGTCGGTGCCACAACCGTCGCAACGCTGCACCTCGCCAAGGCATTTGCCCGCGTGCACGACATCCGCATCCATGCACTGGTCGACGAACAGGACGGCGGCGGCCCGACCGTAGCCGTCGATTTCGAGCACCTGAACAAAATGCTGCCCGCCGCGCTGACCCGCCGTGACGGCAAATTCATCTGGCGTGAAGGCGACGACGCCAAGGTCAGCTTCCGCGCCGTCGACGGCACCACCCTGCAGGGCGCCGGCTTTTCCTCGATCGACGTCACCGGCCTGGCCGCCGCCGCCGACGCCCCTAACGTCGAATTCAACCTCGCCAGCGGCGTCAGCTCGACCCGGCGTCAGGGTCAGCCGATGTCGACGGAAATACTCATCGAACTCGAAGGCACGGATCACGAGGGCCAGCCATTGCGCACACGCCACGCCGTGGTTCACCGATCAGGCGCAGCAGCGTTGACCGGGCTCAGTGTGGCCATGTTGCTGGAGCGACTGGTTGGGCTGGATGGGCAAGCGCCGGTAAGGCCGGGGCTGTATTTTCCCTATCAATTGCTGGAGGCGCAGGTGTTTTTGCAGCGGTTGAGAGAGGACGGTGGGGAGTTGATCGAACTACTTGAGTGAGACCGCGCACAGGTCACTCGACACTTGAACTGCTCGTTTGAGAGAGTACCGGTGCTGCCCGCCACTGCTCGCAAGGATTGATTGCCATGGATCGCATCCCCACGCTTTACACCCACCGCCTGATCCTCACCCCGCTGCAACTGAGTGATGCAGCGGCGGTGCAACAATTGTTTCCGCAATGGGAGGTCGTGCGCTATCTCGACAGCCGCGTTCCGTGGCCGTATCCGGACGACGGCGCGCTTGTTTACGTCCGCGATGTCGCGCTGCCCGCGATGGCTGCCGCAAAGGAATGGCACTGGATGATCCGCACCCGCGTTCAGCCCGAGAGCTGCATCGGCAGTATCAGCCTGTTTGATCAACCGGGTAACCATCGAGGCTTCTGGCTCGCCCCTCAGTTTCAGGGCAACGGCTACATGCGCGAGGCCTGCAAGGTGATCAATGCCTACTGGTTTGACACCTTGATGCGCCCATTGATGCAGGTGCCCAAGGCCGCCGCCAACCACGCCTCGCGCAAGATTTCCGAAGATGAAGGCATGCGGATGGTTGACAGACGGGACGGCCAGTTTGTGGCGGGGCCGATGCCTGTGGAGGTGTGGGAGATCACGCGCAGCGAATGGCTTGCCGAAGAAACAAACCGGTCAATTGATTGTTAGAGCCGATCAAGTGCTCAATCTTGCGTATATGCTGCTGTCTGCAAAATCAGGACAAGTACTCCCCAAACGTTCGAGACAGTAGAAATGATCTCCGATCCAGGAACACCAACGCTTGATCAACTGAAAGTATTTCTGACGGTTGTAGAAGTGGGCAGTTTTGCCGCTGCGGCCAGAAAACTGCATCGCGCGACATCGGTGGTGAGTTACTCCATTTCCAATCTGGAGATGCAGCTCGGGGTTTCACTGTTTGACCGCAAAACCACGCGCAAACCGCAACTGACGGAGGCAGGTCGAACGGTCCTGGCTGAAGCACGCACTATTACCAACGGCGTAAATGGGCTGCGCGCAAAAGTCTCCGGTTTGCTGCATGGGCTTGAAGCAGAAGTTCACCTCGCGCTCGATGTAATGCTCCCTGCCGAGCGAGTAGTCGATGCGTTGAGGACCTTCAGGGAAGAATTTCCCACAGTCACTCTGCACTTGCACATGGAAGCCTTGGGGGCAGTGACCCAACTGGTGATGGAGAAGAAAGCTGGAGTCGGCATCAGCGGTCCGCTGGACATTGGCCTGGACGGCATCGAGCGCATCGGCGTGGGCAGTGTTCAATTGATACCGGTCGCCGCGCCTGCACACCCGCTTGCAACCGAGTGTTCCAAATCCCCTGGCGCTGCCAGAGAGTTTGTTCAATTGGTGCTATCGGATCGTTCAACGCTTACGGGTGACAAGGACTTTGCCGTTGTGAGCACTCGCACTTGGCGACTGGCGGATCTGGGCGCCAAACACATGCTTCTCAAAGAGGGCATCGGATGGGGGAATATGCCGGTGCCCATGGTTCAGTCTGACCTGGACGAAGGACGCCTGGTCGAACTGGATATGCCCGACTGTAAAGGCGGCACCTACGCCTTCGATGCGATTTATCGAACCGACTCGCCGCCCGGTCCGGCTGGGCAATGGCTGATCAAGCGGTTCGGCGAACAGCTTTTGCCGACGTAATCAATCCAGGAAAAAGAGCAAAAATCCGACAGCCTGAGCAAGGCTGCCGGAGAGGTGCATGTCAAAAAGCAGGAAAGTTGAATTGTCGAAAGCGACTGACAACAACTGTTTATCCTCTTTTGATCCCCGGAGGCGCCATGACCGCATTTCGAAAATCCGACTTCCCTTTGAGCGAGGTTCGCCAGCATCTGGAAACCGGCCCCATCGTCCTGGTGACCTCCGCCTGGCAAGGTGAAACCAACATAATGACCATGGGTTGGCACATGATGATGCAGTTCTCCCCCGCCCTGTTCGGCTGCTACATCTGGAGTGCAAACCACAGCTACGAGCTGATCCACAACAGCCAGCAGTGCGTCATCAACGTGCCCACCGTCGAATTGGTGGACCAGGTTGTTGCCGTCGGCAACAGCAGCGGTGGGGCCATCGACAAGTTTGCCCAATTTGACCTCACAGCCGCCCCCGCAGAACGGGTAAAGGCCCCGTTGATCAAAGAGTGCTACGCCAATTTCGAGTGCAAGCTGTTCGACTCCAATCTTATCGGCGAGTACGGTCTGTTCGTGTGGGAAGTGGTCAAGGCGCATGTGGCTACGTCGGTGAAAAACCCCAAAACCCTGCATTACCGCGGGCAGGGGAAATTTATGGTGGCGGGCGAAACCCTGGATTTGCGCGATCAATTCCGCCCACAGAATCTGTAATACGACACCAATAAAAAAGCCGGAATGTTCATTCCGGCTTATGCGTCAGCGCTCGGGATATAACACCATGCCCGCGTGGTACAGCACGTTATCTCGAAACTCTCCGTCTGCGGTAAAGCCAGTATCGTCCACATACTCGATGTGGTCGCCTTCCAGCCAGTAGCGCCCTTGATAAGCGCTTTTTTGCCGACCGCGAGCCTCGTCATATCGCCCTCCTGGCAGCAACTCATGGCGAATATGACCGTCGGCTGTCACCCACATGCCAACGTACTTGCCCTGATCGCCGGCTGAATTTGCCGTGGCGTGTTCTTGCGCATCAGGGGTCAGGCGAATTTCGACATCGGACATTTTAGAACTCCTGTTTTCAGATCAGAGTTTCCTGCCGTTCAGCAGGACTTGAAGCAAGAGTAAAAAGCCGCGGCGCGGTGCCGTTATGCAATTCCTGCGCAGGTTTTGCCCAATGCTCCAGGCGCTCGCAGAAACGTCGAGGCGGGGGACTACGCGAACTTCTGCAAAGGAGAGAAGGCCCGCGCATCTTTCAGCGCCCGTGCCCACCAGGCCAGCTGGATCAACAACTGCGCCATCGAAACCCGTGCTTGCGCAAAGTGCTCCAGTCCGAAGCCTTGTTCGAGACGCTCGGCAATCTCAGCGAACTTCACATAACCACCAACAGGCATGGCCTGCAGCTTCAACAACTCGCATCCAAGCTCGTCTACCTCATCCTCCCCGCCCGTCGTGGTGCCATAACCAACAAATGAACAAGGTCGTCCCTGGAGGTGTTCAGGCCAGCGCGCCATCAAGACTAACGCAGCGTTGCCATACTGGCCGATCTTGACGAAGCGGAACGCGAAGCATCTGCCAGTTCTGCACCGCAGGGAGTGGTCAGAATCAGCTCTAATGTGGGTATCGGCCGCCAGCTTTTTCTTCCCATCATCAACTTGTTCATGAATCAACATCCTGGGGTCAGCGTCGAACTTTTCCTCACCGATGAGGTGGTCGATCTCATCGAAGCACGTGCGGATATCGCCATACGCACCGGAGCGCTCAAGAACTCCAACCTTGTGGCGAAACGACTCGGGCAATCCAGAGGGCTGATCGTAGGAGCTCCTGACTACCTGGCGGCCAAGGGCACTCCGCTGGTGCCTCAAGACCTTGCCGATCACAACTGTCTGGGTTTCACCTTTTCGCCTCCCGCCATGGAGTGGGCCTTGCTCGACGAGAGCGGCGAGCAACGTATGTACCCGGTAAAAGGCAATCTGCGCGTCAGCGATGGCGACGCCTTGCGTGAATTGACGGTGCTGGGCGCAGGGCTAGCCAGGCTGGGGTTCTGCCAGGTTGCAGATGACCTGGCTGCCGGAAGGTTGGTTTGCGTCCTGCAACCATTCGTGCCTGCAAGCGTCACGGAGATTCATGCGATTTACGTCGGCCAAGGCGGACATCTGCCCGCACGCGTAAGAGCCCTGATGGATTTCCTCGCCGCCCATTTGCATGTTCATTGAACCGCAACGCGGGCAAAGGGCCGTTCCTTCAATGCATAGGCCAGCACAAGAGCCGCGGGCAAAGCAGCGCCCAGTAGGCACAGCCCTTCCCAGCCGACATACCGAATACCGAAACTTGCAACTGCGGAGCCAATAGCGCCGCCAACAAAGTTGATACTGATAAACACCGCGGTAATCCGTGAGTTGGCTGCGGGGGCCAGTTTGTAGATGACCGATTGATGGGTGATCTGCAAGCCCATTACGCCAACGTTCAAGGCCATTGCGGCAGCGATAATTATCCAGAGCCCTGTCGCCGCAAAGCTCAGCACTGCCCAGGCCAGTATCATCAACGAGGCCAACCCGAATGCCAGCGCGTGCCGGTAGCCATGATCACAGAGCCGGCCAACCACACCGGGAATCAACGCGCCAGTCACTCCCGTGAGCCCGATCAGTCCGATGCTCGAAGTCGAAAAATTGAACGGCGGTTGCGACAACAGTATTGGTAATCCAGTCCACAACATGCTGAAGCTGGCCATTCCCAGCGCACCGTAAAGCGCCCGGCGAGCAAGCGCTGGGTACTCGAGGATGAGTTGCCACAACGAGCGCATCAACTGCTCATAACGCACGGGCTGGCCTCGGCGCTCGGGCTCGGTTGGCAAGGTGATTCTGAGCAGCATGAGCAGGATCAGCGCCGCGCACCCGGCGCTGGCGTACACCAAGCGCCAACCTGCCGCGTTGCCGATACCGCCGGAGACCAGCCACGACAGCGGTATCGCGAGCAAGGCCCCGGTCATCACCACGCCGATCACTTGACCGCGCCGATGCTCGGCTGCGATGGACGCTACATACGGCACAATCAACATGGCAGCGGATGCCGTGACTCCACTGATCAACACTGCGGCGCAGAACAACAAGAAATTCGGGCTGGCCGCAGCCACAAACAGCGCTAATGCGTTGATGGTAAACATCCGGCTCAGAAGCGCTCTTCTTTCGAGGACGTCACCGAGCGGGACGACCAGCACAATGCCCAGCGTGTAGCCAAGTTGAGCGCAACTCACCAGCAGGCCGGACGTGGCAAGCGGAATACCAAATGCCCCCGTTACCAACGACAGGATCGGCTGCAGATAATAGAGATTAGCGATCATGGCCCCCGCTGCGAATGCGCAGAGCCACATGAAAGGTCGGGACGGGGACGACGCATTCATACAAATACTCCTCGGTAAATGCCGTTCTAAATTGGGCGAGTCAACTCACTCGCCCAGTTTTTCCCGCACCGCGTCGTCCCCGTTAACTCACTCCTCTCAGGTGTTTGCCTGATTCTGTAGCGTCCATGCCATCAGTGCGGGCTTCGCCTGTCAGGCCGTCGGGAAGTCCGCGCCACGGGCGGTAGACTCCCATGCGCTGAACTCGCGGCCCATGGCGGCAAGCTTCGCCTGCGCTGCCTCATAGGCTTCATTGCCCAACAGCAGGCGCGCCGGCGGCGCTGCGCAGGTAACCGCGGCGTAGATCGCCGCTGCCGCCCTGGCTGGGTCGCCAGCTTGATTGCCAACAGATTGCTGGTACGCGCGCATCGCAGCGCCGGCGGTTGCCTGATAATCCTCGGCCACCGTTTGCGCGGCGCCCGAAGACCCCGCCCATTGGGTTCTGAAGGCGCTGGGCTGAACGGTCATCACGCCGATACCCAGTGGCGCAACTTCGGCGCGCAGACTTTCCGACAGGCCCTCAACGGCGAACTTCGTCGCGCAGTAGTGGCCGACCGCTTCGAACCCGACCAGACCGCCTACCGATGTGAGGTTGACGATCATGCCGGTGCGCCGCTTGCGCATGCCAGGCAGTACCGCGCGAATCATATGGGCCGTGCCGAAGTAGTTGACCTCGAACATCCGCCGAACAGCTCCATCGTCGCTGTCTTCTACCGATGAGAAATAGCCAACGCCGGCGTTATTGATCAGCACGTCCACTCGCCCGAAGCGATGCTCGGCCGCCTGTACGACCTGCATCGCCTGCGCCGGATCGGTCACGTCCAGAGGCAGAATCAAAGCGTCGCCGAGGGCGGCCAGATCCTCGATCTGCTGTGTGTTGCGCGCCGTGACCACCACACGCTCACCCTCATTCAGCAGCGCCGTGGCGATGTGGCGACCGAACCCGGTGGAACAGCCTGTAACCAACCAAACCTTAGTCTCGTTCATTGCAGTACTCCTCTTGATAGCGGCGGTTCAGGATTCGGCTGAACCGCGTTCGAGATCAACGTACCGAATCCGCCCCGCCGCTGTTATCCGATTAGTCCGCGACATTTGCCTGATTCTGCTCACCAACACACGTCGCTAACCACAGAGGAAGGTCCCCTTCGATATCTGCTGCATTTCTATTTTTTCGAACCTGATCATCGAAACTTGTCGGCTATTGCGCAAAGCTGCGCGGTGACATCATCTGCTCTACAACGGCGCTTCATGGTGAAGCGCTGAAATCAGCGGAATCCACGTCATGTCCCACGCAGCCACAATTTCCAGCGTCACTGCTTCAACGTCTTCCAACCTCAACAGCAGCGTTTCCTTGATCGGGCGGATTCTTCTGAGCGCGATCTTCATTCTTTCGGGCCTGTCGAAAATCGCGGCACCGGCCATGATGATTGGCTACATCGGCTCTGTCGGGTTGCCTTTTCCCGCACTGGCGTTGGGCGTGGCGATTGCTGTCGAGGTTCTCGGCGGCGTAGCGTTGATCGCCGGTTATCGCACACGTACCACCGCAGCGCTGTTGGCGATTTTCAGCGTACTGACCGCACTGATTTTCCATAACGCCCTGGCGGACCAGAATCAGTTCATTCACTTCTTCAAGAATATCGCCATGGCCGGTGGGCTCTTGCAGATCGTTTCTTTCGGCGCAGGGCGTTTCAGCCTCGACGCACGTCGCCACTAATCGAATCGCCGGCGCGTCCATTTCTTCCGACGAGCCTTGACCATCACAACGGAGAGAATCATGAAAGCGATCCAAGTCGCGCAGTACGGCCAGGCAGAAGCGCTGGAGCTCAAAGAACTTGCGGATCTGAAACCCAATGACGATCAGGTGTTAATCAATGTTGCCGGTAGTGGGATCAATCCAATCGATTGGAAAATCCTCTCCGGTGCCATGCAGCAATTCATTCCTCTGCCACTGCCCTACACGCCTGGCGTGGAAGTCTCAGGCACAGTCGCCGCGGTGGGCAGGAATGTCAGAGACTTTGTCGTTGGCGACAAGGTGTTCGGGTTTATCGGGATTACCGGCGGATATGCGACCCAGGCCCTCTCAACGCCAGATCGTCTGGCCCTCACGCCGACAACACTATCGTTGCAAGAAGCCGGCGGCGTGCCGGCGGCAGCACTGACTGCTTGGCAAGCCTTGCATGAACACGCCGGGATTCAGGCAGGTCAAAAAGTCCTCATTCACGGCGGCTCAGGTGGCGTGGGCAGCTTCGCAATCCAGCTCGCCCGCCTTGCCGGTGCATATGTGATAGCGACCAGCTCTGCGAAGAACCACGACTATCTGCGTTCACTTGGCGCCGATGAGGTGATTGACTACACCACGGCTAAATTCGAAGACAGCGTTGCTGACCTCGATGCGGTCATTGATCTGGTCGGCGGCGAAACTCAGAACCGCTCATGGAGTGTGATCAAGCGCGGGGGCGTTCTGGTTTCCCCCGTAAGCGCACCCTCTGCACAGAAGGCAAGCGAGCACGGTGTGAGTGGCAAAAATTTCGCCACCCGCTCCGATGGCAGCCAATTGGTCGAGATTGCCGCGCTGTTCACATCCGGCAAGCTCAGCCTTGAGGCTCAAGTGGTACCGCTGACAGAAGTTGTCGACGCGGTTAAACAAAGCTGGGCCGGACACACCCGGGGAAAAATCGTGCTCGATGTCAGCGCTCAGGCCGAATCCTGAACCAGATCGCATACATCGCCGGCAGAAACACCAGCGTGATGATGGTGCCAACAAACGTGCCACCGATCAGCGTGTACGCCAGCGTGCCCCAGAACACCGAGTGGGTCAGCGGAATGAACGCGAGAATCGCCGCCAGCGCGGTCAACAACACCGGCCGCGCCCGTTGCACTGTCGCTTCGACAACGGCATGGAACGGCGCCAGCCCTTCCTGCTCGTTGTGATGGATCTGCCCGATCAGAATCAGCGTGTTGCGCATCAGAATCCCCGACAGCGCAATCAACCCGACCAGCGCATTGATACCGAACGGCTGGTTGAAGATCAGCAGCGTCGGCACCACACCGATCAAGCCTAACGGCGAGGTAAGGAAGACCATGATCATCGCTGAGATCGAGCGTACCTGGACGATGATGATGAGCAGCGTCATGGCGATCATGATCGGCAGCAACGGCAGAATCGCTTTGCCGGCCTTGCCGGATTCTTCGATGGCGCCCGCCTGTTCAATCCGGTAGCCGGAAGGCAGGTTTTCGATGATCGGCTGCAACTGCTGGATGATCGCGCCGGAAACGTCCGGTGGCTGCAAACCTTCGGCGATGTCGCCACGCACGGTGATGGTCGGCGTGCGATCGCGGCGGCGCAGGATCGGGTCTTCCATGCGCACTTCCACCTCGCCGATCTGCGACAGCGGGATGCGTTGCCCCGCTGCGCCGACCAGGGTGAAGCCTTCGATCTGCGCCGGGTCCAGGCGGATATTGCCCGCCGCACGGCCAACGACCTGCACGGAACGGATGTCTTCGCGCACCGCCGTGATCGGCACGCCGCTGAGCAGAAACTGCAACTGCTGGGCGACTGCGCTGGACGTCAGCCCCACCGCCTGCAAGCGATCCTGATCCAGGTTGAAATGCAGCGTCGGCGTCAGCGGCCCCCAGTCAGTGTTGACGGTTCTCATCATCGGGCTGTTCTGCATCACCGCCCTGACCTGCTCGGCGATGTCGCGCAATTTCGCCGGATCAGGCCCCATCACCCGGTAGGCCACCGGAAATGGCGAATACGGGCCGAATACGATCTGCGTCGCCCGAACCCGCGCCTCTGGAGCAAGCCCTTCGGCGACCGCTTCGCGCAAACGCAACTTCAGAGTTTCACGGGCGTCCTGGCTGTCGGTCAGCACGACGATTTTGGCGAACGATGGATCCGGCAACTCCGGCGCCATTGCCAGGAAAAACCGTGGCGCACCCTGGCCGATATAGGCGGTGACGATTTTTGCTTCATCCTGCTTGTGCAGCCAGGCTTCGACTTTGGCCGCCGCAGCGCTGGTCTGCTCGATGGACGTGCCGTAGGGCATCTGCACTTCGATCATCACTTCCGGGCGGTCAGAGGTCGGAAAGAACTGCTTCTTCACCAGACCCATGCCCGGAATCGCAACGGCAAACAGCGCGACCACCGCACCGGCCACCAGCCATTTGCGCGTGATCACCCATGCCAGAACACGCCGGAAACGGTTGTAGCGCGGCGTGTCGTAGATTGCCGCGTGCCCGCCTTCGACTTTCTTGATGTCGGGCAGCAGCTTCACGCCCAGGTACGGCGTAAAAGCCACGGCGACGACCCACGAAGCAATGAGCGCGATGCCGACAATCCAGAACATGTTGCTGGTGTATTCGCCTGCCGTTGATTGCGCGAATCCGTTGGGCAGAAAGCCAATCGCCGTGACCAGTGTGCCGGCCAGCATCGGCGCTGCCGTATGACTCCAGGCATAGGCCGAGGCCTTGATGCGGTCGTAGCCCTCCTCCATCTTCACCACCATCATTTCGATGGCGATGATCGCGTCATCGACCAGCAGCCCGAGCGCCAGAATCAGCGAGCCGAGGGTGATCCGGTCAAAGTTCTTGCCGGTCGCCGCCATCACCACAAACACGATCGCCAGAGTCAAGGGCACCGCCGCTGCGACGACCACGCCGACGCGCCAGCCCATGCTGAGAAAGCACACCAGCATGACCACCAGCAGCGCGACAAAGAACTTGACCATGAACTCGCCAACGGCCGAGTCGATATTCACTGCCTGATCGGTGACTTTCGAGAGGGTCATGCCCAAAGGCATTTCTTCGTTGATCCTGACTGTCTCGGCATCCAGCGCCTTGCCCAGATCGAGACCGTTCCAGCCCTCGCGCATGATCACGCCGAGCAATAACGCTTCTTCGCCGTTGTTGCGCACCAGAAAGGTTGCCGGGTCTTCGTAACCGCGCTCGACCGTGGCCACGTCAGACAGCTTGAGTGTTCGGCCTTGGGCGACAACAGGCGTGTCACGGATTTTCTGCAACGTGTCGAACGCGCCATCGACGCGCAGAAAAACCTCCGGCCCTTTGGTTTCGACCGATCCGGCGGGTGTCAGCACGTTTTGATTGTTCAGCGCGGCGAAGATGTCCTGCGGCGACAAGCCCAGCGTCGCCAGCCGATCATGGGAAAACGAAACGAATATCCGCTCGGCCTGCTCGCCGATGATGTTGACCTTTTTCACCCCCGGCACGTGCAACAGGCGCTGGCGTAACGTCTCCGCGTCGCGTACCAGCAAGCGCTGCGGCTCGCCCTTGGCTTTCAAGGCGAACAGCGCGAAGGTTACGTCGGAGAACTCGTCGTTGACCATCGGCCCGATGACACCCGCCGGCAGTTTGACCGCTTCATCGTCGAGCTTCTTGCGTGCCTGGTAGAACTCTTCCTGCACTTGCGATGGCGGTGTGCTATCGAGCAACGAGACCATGGTGAATGCCAGTCCCGGGCGCGTGTAGGTTTCCGAGCGGTCGTACCACTTCAGTTCCTGCAAGCGTTTTTCGAGGGGTTCGGCAACCTGATCCTGCATCTCCTGCGCGGTCGCCCCTGGCCACGCCGTAATCACCGTCAGCTGCTTGACCGTGAACGGCGGATCTTCCGCCCGGCCCAATTTGAAGAACGACAGGACGCCGGCAACGGCGATCAGAAAAATCAGAAACACCGTGATCGCACGTTGGCGCACGGCGATAGCAGAAAGGTTGAACCGGCCCTCGCTCATGGACGACTCCCGGCAATCTGGCCGTCGTCGCGGGCAAGCAGGCGCACTTCTTCGCCATCACGCAGCAGATGCGCACCCAGCGCGACAATCGGCTCACCGACGTTGAGCTGGCCAGCGACACGGGCCGAGTCATCGCTCAAGCCCAGCACCTCGACCGGGCGCCAGCTCACTGTCGCCGGTGTGCCGGCGATGACCCACACGCCGGGGCCTTTGCCCGGGTCGTAGATCGCGGCGACGGGCACTTTCAGCGCCTGATCTGGCGAAGAACCCTGGGCAATTTCGACGGTGACCGTCGAGCCGATTGGCGCATTGGCCAACCTGCCTTCGAGCACATAGCGCGCCTCGAAAGTACGAGTTGTGCTATCGGCCGAATCGGAAAGCAGACGCAATTTTGCGCTCACTGCAGCCGACGTATCGCCATACAGTTTTGCCTGAGCGGTTGAGCCCGGCGCGGGGCGCAAGGTCTCGGGCAGATGGACGATGGCCTCCCGCTGACCGGCCCGCGCCAGCCGCACCACCGGTTGTCCCGGGCTGACGACTTGCCCGGGCTCGGCGAGGGTTTCCACCACCACGCCATCAGCGTCCGCCAGCAAAACCGCGTAACCCGAGGCGTTGCGCGCTACGTCCGCTTGCGCCACAGCGGCATTGAGCTGCGCCCTGGCGGTGTCGGCTGCGGCTTTGAACTGATCGTAGACCGATGCCGAAATAGCGCCGGCGGCGACGAGTTTGCGATTGCGCGCTTCGTCACCGGCAGTCTGTATGGCTCGGGCGCGAGCGGCGCTCACCGCTTCTTGCTGGGCTCGCGCCTGCAGGCCGAGGTCGATGGGGTCGAGGCGCATCAGTGGCTGGCCGCGCTTGACCGTCTGACCGGTATCAACCAGACGCTCGAGCACCTTGCCCGAAACGCGAAAGCCCAGATCGCCCTGGGTGCGCGCAGCGACGACGCCGGTGAATGATCGAGATCCATTTTCTGCCGGTTGCACCGTTGCCGATCTGACAATCGGCGCCAAGGTACGTGGATCTTTTGCGCTGGAGGAATCCCCGCACGCCGTCAGGGCCAATGGCAACAAACATACCGCGAGGGGGAAAGGTCGGAGCCGGCGCATGGAATTCCTTCACTGAAAATAGGATGATCATCATATTCTCAGTCTTGTGACCGATATCGTCAACAGTCACAAAGTCACCGGCCCGATGTTCAACGCTGAATCAGAACCGATAGCTGACAGAAGTACCGAGCCCGCTGGCGCTGTTCTTGTATTTCGCGCTGTACGAACCCTTGCCCGCCGAGGTGTCGTTGATCTCGACGCTCTCTTCCCAGAGATACGAATAAGCGACGTCAATGGTGACATTCTCCACTGGGGTCCAACCGGCACCGAGGCTGAACACCTTGCGATCGCCCGTGGGAATACGCGGCCCGCGATTGGTGTTGTTCGCCGGAGATTGATCAACCGAGAACCCGGTACGCAGCACCCACTGGTTATTCAACTGATACGCCGCGCCGATCGCGTGGGCCCAGGTGTCGTGCCAGTTCTGCTCCTCGCTGATCGTCCCCAACTGGCCGGCTAGCAATGGCGGCAATCCACTGTTTTCGATGGTCAGCTCTTTGAAGCGACTCCAGCGCGTCCAGGTGCTGCCGGCATACAGCGTCCAGTCGTTGTTCAGTTGATGGGTGACCGAGAAGTCCACCGACTCCGGGGTGTCGACGTCCAGCGAGGCGTCATAGCTGCGACCGCTGACCCCAAGCACGTTGAAGATGCCATCGCTGAGTTTGGATTTCGCGTCGAGGTGGTAACTGACTTTTGAGTGATAGGTCAGGCCCAGGCGGGTCTGCTCGGTCGCCTGGACCATGACCCCGGCGTTGAAGCCCAGCGCGGTATCGTCGCCGGTGCTTTTGACTTTGCCGTCATTGCGCCCCGGGCTCAGCGGATTGGCTACCATCCCCGACAGCTCGCCGCTGATGCGGTTGATGGTCGGGCCGAAGCCGATCGACACCTTGTCGTTGAAGGCATAGCTGATGGTCGGCTGGAACGTCAGCGTGGTCACTTCGCTTTTATTCGCGTAGTAGCGCCCGGCGAAACCGCTGCCGTAGTCGGTGATCAGGCCAAAAGGCACGTAAAACCCGACACCGAACGCCCAATGCTCGTCGATCGGCTTGACGTAATAGCCCATCGGTACCGTGGTGGTCGGCACCATGTCGCCGTCTTCCTTGCCGCCAAACGTGCTGCGGGTCTGGCTGATATCGGACTTCGCAAACAACGTCGCCTGCCCGACGCTGGCCTGCTCGCGCTTGAGCCGCGCCATGCCCGCCGGATTGCCGAAAACGGTACTGGCGTCTTCCGCCGAAGAAGAGCGACCGGCAAAACCCGATCCCATGCCGCTGACGCTTTGCTCATTGAGCGCGAAACCGCCGGCCAGAACGTTGGAGGACGCAAGAACGACAGCCAGCCCCACCGGGTGCTTGAGCATTGTTTTTTTCATTGTGTGGACTCTATGGGTGTCTCGGAAATGGAATAACCGAACTGCGGCGCCATGTTATCCGAGTGACCATATCAGTCAATAGTCACGACTTGGGCAATTCATCGTCTGCCCTGTACAGGCGAGGCGATATAAGAGTGAGACTGATCCGAGTATTCGGATCAGCAGAGGGTCAAGGCATCAAGCTGCGCAGGATGAGGTTCGAAGTCAGCGTGGGCGCCACTTCGATGAAATCGAGGTTGTGTTGCAGCATCAGTGGATTGACGAAGGGCCGCAGCGCCAAGTGGATCGACTCGACCGTCTCGTCCAGCGGCGTCCTGCGCTCGAACTCACCGGCCTCGCGCCCTTCACGGACAATGTCGGTGATGAAACGCTTGATCTGCGCATCGTAACGCTGCGCACTTGGCCAGTTCTCACCCGCTGCAAACGCGGCAATGTCGTAGAGTTTGCGATCGTTGAAGAACAGGTTCACGCCCGTAGCGATCACGGTTTTCACCAAACGGCGGAAACGCTCGGTGGGCGTCAGGTCTTCTTCGTTGATCGCTTGCTCGACCGCCGCAACGATCTGCCCTAGACAGTTCGCGCAGATGGCTTCGCCAATCGCCTGTTTGGAATCGAAGAATTTGTAGATGTACGCCTTGGAGAAACCGATGGCCTTGGCCAGATCGGACACCGTGGTTTTGGCATAGCCGTACTGGCTGAAATGCTCGTTGGCCGCCGCGACAATCTGATCACGAATGTCGTGATCGACGGGACCACGCGGGCCGGGGAAGGATGGGGAAACTGAGGACTGATTCATGTCGGCAGCTTACTCACCCGCCCGCCGACTGACAACGTGTGACTCATTCTGAAAAACACCACCCATCCACTGTGGGAGCGAGCCTGCTCGCGAATACGCCCGCCCAAACAACACCAATTCCCCAAGCTGCTGCACTACCCGGCCTTACTGATCGCGGAAAAATTGATACGAGAAAAGCCATGCAGCAACATCCCGACAATGATCAGCGCCCCCGCCCGCAACCACGTTTCCCAGCCCTGCTGACTGAGCAGCACCAGACAAGACACGATCGCAAGCACCGGAACGAAGGTCGGCACGCGAAAGTGGTCCTCCTCTACCCTGTCGCGACGAAGGACGAGCACCGCCACATTGGTACTCAGAAAAACGAACAGCAACAACAAAACCACTGTCTCTGCCAACGTTGCCAATGTCCCGGTAAGCGTCAGGGCAATGGCGACCAAGGTCGTTGCGACAATGGCAGCCCAAGGAGTTTTTCGTTGAGGCAGCACCGCACCCAAAACACCCGGCAACAGCCCCAGATTCGCCATGCCATAGGTCAATCGGCTGGCCATGATCATGGTCAACAGCGCACCGTTGGCCACAGCGATCAGCGCAACAAAAGAGAACAGCGCCGGCGGGATTGCGAGGGTCGATGCGCGGACAACTTCGAGCAAAGGCGCCGACGTGGCCACCAACTTCTCGGTAGGCAACACCGAAGAAGCCGCCACGCCCACCGCCATGTAAACCACCCCAGCGGTGAGCAAAGCGGCGAACAAGGCGCGCGGGTAAACCTTGCGCACGTCTTTGATTTCCTCGGCCAGATTGGCCGAGGTCTCGAAGCCTACGAAGGAATAGAAAGCCAACAACGCCGCCCCCAACACCGCCAGCATAGGACTGACACCAGGCTTGAACGTGAGCGTCCGTCCCAGATCCGCCTCGCCTGTACGGAAATACCAGACCGCAGCCACGATCACCAGAATCAACCCGGACAGCTCAATCACGGTCATCACCAGATTCGCCCCGAGCGACTCCTTGATCCCCCGCGCGTTGAGCAGGCCGATAGCCAGAAGAAACACCAGCGCTGCAATCTGCGGCGATACGTCGACGAAGGCGTTGAGATAATCACCGGCAAACGCCAGCGACAAACCCGCAGCGCTGGTGACCGCAGCCGCCAGCATGCAGAAACCGACGAGGAAGGAAATGAGCGGTGACTTGAAGGCCTTTTCCGCGAACACCGAAGCCGCGCCGGCGTGGGGATATTTGGTCACCAGCTCTGCGTAGGAACCCGCCGTCAACATGGCGAAGAACAATGCGATCAGCAGCGGCACCCAAATCGCGCCGCCCACCTCCCCGGCAATGGTTCCGGCGAGGGCGTAAACACCCGCGCCGAGTACATCGCCGAGAATAAACAGAAACAGCATCGGGAAAGTGATTGCCCGGCGCAGAGCAGGTTTATGAGTGGGAGCCGTCACGGTCATTCCTTGGTTCAGGTGTAGAGGAGCTGGAGGGTTGTCACCTCAAACAATGGAAATAGCGCCGGAAGCAAAGTTCAAAATGTGTGATGGTGCTTATCGGCACGGCGCTATAAACATTGCCAACTCGACACCTGTGGGAGCGAGCTTGCTCGCGAAGACCCCAGCCCGATCAACACAAAACCTCAGCCAAAACCAATTCCCTAAACACCTCGTTTAAAACTGACATTCAGACTGTTCCAGCAAGCTACAACGCCTTGCGCCATTGCCTACGACTACGCCAGAATCCGCCGGCTTGTGCGCCTCGGGCCGGGGTTCTATCGTTGGCCGGTCACTGAAAACAGTGATCGGGTTTGGTAGCCCGCTTTCCACATGGCGCATAACGTCATCCTATGCAGATGCTTTCGCATCGGTTTTATGGTGGCCATGCGCAGGGCGTTTTCGAGCGCGCCGGTTTTTCCATGTGGGCCGGTCTACCAACCTTCGTATGGCCACCACCCTTCGTTTGGTAGCGAGAGTGATGGCTCCCTTGGTCACATATGGAGCTTCACCATGTTCAAAGTCACGCCCAACCCGCCACAGTCAGACGCAACCTCCCCCTACGAATCCCTCGACTCAAAAAAACTCCACAAAGCCGCCGACCGCGCCCTCGACCACTACCTCAAACCCACCGACACCCTCAATACCACGCCCTACCAAACCAGCAGCATGTTCCTCGCCAACCCGAAAACCGCGACCGAAGAATTGCTGGTCAACGCCAGCGAATCGCTGGGCTCGGCTTCGGTGATGTTGAGTGATGTGATCGGGATGGTTGAAGGATCTGCGCGCAAGACACTGCAAGGTATCGCGCAGGTCGTCATGCTCGGCGAACTGGCGGTTAATCAGGCGTTGGATAACGTCGTGCCGGTCGAGTAATTCTGCGGATGCAGGCGTTCGCTAATACCTCGCCCTCTTCGCTCGCGCCTCGATAGCCCAGCCTTGCGCTGGGCTTTTTGCTCGTCAGTGGCAGTGGTAGTCGTTGGTTTTATGGTTGCGATGGCAACCCTTTGCATCAGTGCCACCGCTGTGCGTAATGGCCCTTATACGCTCAGGCCGATCCAGCCATGAAAGCCGACATACAGGCCAACGCCAATGATCAGCACGCTGGACAGGTAAGGAGCGCGGCGCGCCACGGTTCCCAGCCACGGCCAGCGATTGGAAGCCTGTCTGGCGCCAATGGCTGCTGCGGCACCGACGGTGACCAAAGTCAGCGCCAGGCCGATGCTGAAACAAAGGACGAGCATGCCGCCGAGCGCGACTTCTTTCACTTGCAGGCACAGCAACAGGACAGTGATGGCAGCCGGACAGGGAATCAGGCCGCCAGTCAGCCCGAACATGACGATCTGGCCCGTGGTGACTTCACGGTTGGTGAAGCGTTTACGGATATCGTTGGCATGAGCACGTTCGTGCGCATCCTGATAGCCATCAATCGACAGCTCCAGGCCTTCGAGTTCGGAATGCGCATGCCCGTGATCATGCTCCTGGAACGTCAGGTCGTAATCATGCGAATGCCCGGCATGTCCAAGGCTCAACCGGGCGCTGAATTCGTGCGGTTCCGGAATATCCACCGTCGACTGCAGAAAGCCTTCACGCTCGACGAAAGCGAACGATTGGCTGCTGCCGTCCGGACGCGTCGTGGTCAGGCGAACATCCGAGGCTGCCCAGGCGTGTCCGCTCAAGGTCTTCAGGCGCCAGTGCGGTGGCATGCCTTCCTCGAAGATCGACAGTTCAACACGGCCATGGCCGGTATCTATTCGGTGCGTTTCATCATGATGACCATGGTCGTGTTCGCCGTGGTGGTGATCATCGCTTTGCTCGAACTTGAACATCTGCTCACCGCGCCAGGTACGCCACAGCATCCACAGGGCGATCGCGATGATCAGTGCAGCAGACGCAAGCTGGAAATACGGCTCAGTGGTTTCAGCATCCAGGCCTTTGCCCAGGTACATGCCGCCGATGGCGACCAGCCACACCACGGCGGTGTGCGAAAGCGTTGCGGCCAACCCCAACAAAACAGCCTGTTTGACCGAGCCACGGATGGCCACGATGAAGGCCGCCATCATGGTTTTCGAATGACCTGGCTCCAGGCCATGCAAGGCGCCGAGCAGAATCGCGCTCGGGAAATACAGCCAGGCGTGAGCCCCGCCTTGCTGCAACAGTTCAGCGAAATCGGGCATGTCAGACCTAAAGGTACTTGGTGATTTGTTTGAAGGCTTCCAGCGGTGCGCGCTCGCCATTGCCTAGCGCCGAAACGGTATCTTCGAGGCAGTGGTCGATGTGATCCTGGATGAGCGTGCGTTTGGCCTGGCAGATCGCTTTCTCAACCGCATGAAGCTGCTGGGCGATATCCACGCACTGACGCCCTTCTTCGATCATGGTGATGATGCCGCGCAAATGCCCGTCCGCCCGTTTGAGGCGTTTGATGATCGCCTCATGACTTTGGTGGGTGTGGGGATGGCTGTGGTCGTGTTCGTGTTCACTCATGAGTTGAGTCTCAGGGCTCGATGAATTACGCTGGCATCGTATCCCCCCAGGGGGGATTAGGCAAATCGCTTGAACGCCCTGTCAACGAGTTGAAACCTTTAACGCCATGTTCAGCAAAACACTGACAACGACGGTAGTAATCGCGCTTGCTCTCGCCATGTTCATGGCCTGGGCCGGGCATACCTATACGTTGTCAGTCACCTCGGGGCAGCCAGCCTGGGAGATCGCTCAGGACGTCCATCATTCTCACGGCGAAGAGTCGTCATCCAGCCACGACCGGCGATTACCTGAGCGTCAAACAGTAGTCCGGAACACATGGAAAACGAGGCCGCAAATGCGGCCTCGTTTTTTCTGCGCGAAGAAAAGTGCTGGATTCAAATTCCACAAATGTCCGTGCGCAGCCGCCAGGCGTCCTTCGCCGGCGGCATACCGAACAAGCGGGCGTAGTCCCGACTGAACTGCGAGGGACTTTCATAACCGACTGCATATCCCGCCTCTGCGGCGTCGACCGCTTCGGTGACCATCAGCCGACGTGCTTCCTGTAGCCGCAACTGGTTACGAAACTCCAGCGGGCTCATCGAGGTGATCGCCTTGAAATGCGTGTGAAAAGAAGAACGGCTCATGCCGGCGATTTCGACGAGTTGATCTATTCGACACGCTTCGTTGTAGTGGCTGCGCAGCCAGGCAATAGCCTTGGCGATCTGGTTCAAGCGGCTGTCTGCTTGTGCCATCTGCCTGATGATGCTGTTGCCGTTTTCGGTTAGAAGGCGATAAAGCATTTCGCGAATCACCAGCGGAGCGAGCGCTTCGATATCCCGAGGCCTGTCGAGCAGCCCGGCCAGCCGAACCGCAGCATCCAGCAGTTCTGGAGTCGTATCGTTGAGCGCAATGCCTGCCGGCGGTGCACTGACGCTCTCTTCTCTTAGCGGATGGCGCAGCGCAAGTTCACTCAATACAGCGGTATCGAGATCCAGCGCCAGGCACAGATAGGGAACAGCCTCACTCGCCTCGATGACCGAGCCCATCACCGGAAGGTCTACCGATGCAATCAGGTATTTGGCCGGATCGTAAACATAGGCGGTAGTGCCCAGCATCGCTTGTTTTCGTCCCTGAGCCACTAGGCAAAGTGTCGGCTCATACACCACCGGCATAGGCATCGTGGACGAAGCCGAACGAATCAGGCTGACACCCGGGATCGCGGTGCTGTGGATGCCGTCATTCTGGGCGTGACGACCAACGATATCGACAAGCTTTGAAAGGGAATTCAAACACAACTCCATAACGTGGGGATGCGGCGGTTAAACATCTGGCCTATCGGATGATCAAGCAAGAAATCAGGACGATCCTGCAACAGCCCTCCTCCGCTCGTAAGTCACACTTCATATAGAACAACGGCGTGGGCAAACGCAACTAGCGGCCCATCCAAGATAGCCACAATGGCCCATAAAACCGGGCGGGCTCATCCGGCAGATACAGGAGCATGGGAAATGACTTTTGTTCGACGCATCTTCACAGCGCTAACACTGGTGCTCACGACACTCATTGGCGGACTTGCGCCCGCCGTGGCCAGCGAACCGACTACGGAACGCAATCGGCAATTCATTGCGCAAGCGTTCAACCAGTGGGCTCAAGGCGGCCGGACGTTCTTCACAGATGTGCTGGCTCCCAATGTGATCTGGACAATCAAGGGGACCAGCCCTTCGGCGGGTACTTATCGGGGCCGAGATGACTTCTTGAAACGCGCAGTCCAACCCTTCGCAAAACGGCTCGCCTCGCCCGTTCGCCCGACGGTGACGGATATCTGGGCTGAAGGTGATGACGTCGTCGTGCACTGGGACGGCACCGCCACCGCAGCTGACGGCGCGCCTTATCGCAACAGCTACGTATGGATCATGCGCATGCGAAATTTGCAGGTAGTTGAGGTCGTAGCCTTTCTCGACCTGGTGCCTTATGACGACGTTATCAGGCGAATTCCGCTTGAAGCGGGAGATCTTGAATAGATAAGCCCGCCAGGATCGACTGGAGGATCTGGTCGCGGGACGCTGCGAGATATTACGTAGGTGGGCATGTCGTCGAATGTCGGCTTTCGGCCAGAAGCGGACATTCGCCTTCATTGCTGCTTTACGCGCTGTGCGGACCTCTATGCACTCTACTTACAAAACTCCGGAGTTCAACAAGACGATCATCATCCAATGGTACGGTTGAAAGCAATTTCGTTACATACTTGGGTCCATGCGAGCCGATATCCGGGCAAAAATTCTCAATTTCCCCAACAGGTATTAAATAAATCCCTATATTTTCTAGTTTCTCTCGAAGCAAGGAAAAGTCGCGCTGCGCTTCCCCCTTAGGGATTCCACGTATGCCGAATCTTTTAACCTCGCTCCACGCTTTTCCTTGCTTCAGCGCCTCAATAATGTCCCCTTTCGGTAGTTTGTCGTCGCCTGAATCATTCAACAGAGAGATTATCTCAGTCTTAATTTGAGGCACAGACTTGGGCTTGTTGCCGCCTCTGACGGCAGCATCGATACGCGTCCAAAGTTTTTCAATCTCACTCCATTCTCCACCGAGAGCTTCGACGGTGGACTGGACGAGAGTGCGCTCAGAAAGGAAGTCGATATCAAAAACGGCTTTTACAGGAACACCAATCCTACGAAGCACTTCCGCAACTCTTGGGATGCCGTGTTTTCCTCCAGTTGGTACGTAAGCTGTATCCTGCCATTGTTCGTCGGAGCTGCTGGCCAAGTGGTCTGCGACGGAATTGATTAACCTGCAATCGCTATCATCTTCACAGATAATTGTTTGTTCATGAAATATTCCTTCAAGAGCATTCGAATAACGAAGATCAGGCTTTTCCCAAAGCTCTTTTATAATGCTTGGGGAGGCCTCGGAGACGATATTTTTATCTCCTTCTCTACGAATTCGAAGGATGCGGACATTTCCACGCGTACCCTCTAGAAATCCGCGCAGGATGTCACTGCTGTGTGTTGCGACTATCAATTGCCCTCTAACCTCAGACGACAGAGTCTCTCCTAAGCGACGCATTTGAGGCGGGTGTAAGAATGCTTCGGGCTCGTCAATCAAGGTAATATCAAGATCGGCCACGATCGCTTCGAAAAGTATTCCAGCGTAACTTCTCATTCCATCGCCCTGTTTATCCAGAAGCGGATTACGGCGAACCACTTGAACATAAACGTCACTTACGCGATCAACTAACCCTTCGAATTTTGGCAACTCTCCAACATGGATGGGGAGCCTACTCCCTCCTCTAAAGTCGAACATGAGATCTCTACCGAAGGCTCGCCGAAATAACTCGCTAATTTTCTTCATTAGCACCTCATCATCATAGAGAACATGCTGAGGCTTTGACTTTTGATCACCAGGGGAAATACTATTCTGCTGCGCACAAATACTCAGCCTATCATTCGCCGCAATATTCTTTACGAAACCCTGGCTTAAACCATGTATTAGGTAATCATTATTCCAAAATTGAATCTGAGCCTCAGGGAGCTGCCAACTTCTATATCGATAACTCCCTGCTACGTATTCAGCCTCCGAATCAAGAAACAGCTTAAGTTCATCTGCGCTTCCGGCTTTGGATATCTCCAATTCCGCCACTACCACTGGCCGTTCTTTTTTTCCGTTCAGGCAGATTGCAACTATCTCTCTAAGAGATTGCGACTTTCCGCTATTATTTGGCCCGACCAGAATAATTTTCTCGTTTTCGTGTAGCTCGAAGCTGTTACCGCCAGAAAAGCTCAATTTCGATATTGTCGCGATAGGTTTTTTATGCAAGATCTATTACTCAATTGAACGTCAAATTCGTCCGTGCTGTCATCAGTCGGATTAAGTTACTTTTTCTGGCGCACGAGACATAGGACTGCGTAGCAGTGTAACTGAGCGCATCGGCCGATGATGCCCTACGCATCGCTTGTGCTTTCTCTTGCTATATCCAAACGTCACCTTTCGGGTAGCTTCGCGACCGGTAACTGTCGGCCATTAGCGGACATTGATCTTTCATCCGTACCGCCTGAAGTAGATGAGATATAAGTGGTCGGATGAGCTCAGTCTACCACAGGCCCAAAAAGTCTGCGAAAACTCCATGAGTGAATATGGCAAGCTAAATGTTCATAATGGATTATGGAGGCTTCCGATGGATCGAGTAGCGAAGAGCAAAAATCGACAAATAGCCAACCTTACGCGGCAGTATAGTAAATTTCACTTACGCCTCCTATTTACTTCTATTATTCCCTTATTTATGTCGTAACTACTTACAGTATTTTCCTGCTTAAGACGCTCCAATAGCTCACGATCAGCCTCAGTATCTCGGACCCGCAATCTACTCCTGCCCACCTCAGTGAGCTTAGGGTATTCATCATCAAGTGCTTGCAGAATCGTAAACAACTGGTCACGACTTATCACCGCTAGGTGCGGCTTAAGTAATAGTAAGATCTGCCGTGTTGAAACATTTTCTTGCGCCATCGTCTGTACAATATCGGGCGTAAGGTTTCGTCCGCATCGGCTAGCGTATCGTGCGAGTTCAGTTAGTCCTTCATGGCCCGCCACTCCTACATACTTTGCGGCCTGCTCAACAACCACTTCCTTTATTGCGGGATCAATCTCATCGCTTTTCAGAAGTGCTGCCAGATCCGATCCCACTAATGCAGGGGTCATGTAGCTTGAGAACTCCCGCGACTCTAGGATAAACCCTTTTCGCGTCGGCCAATCAGTGTTTGCAAGGTGCTCATAGGATGTTGTGTCATCCGCAATGATGTTGTACTTAAGCAACTGCGCGAAGAGGCGACCAGCTTCCGCCGCGATTTCGCTAACCTCAAGGTAGCAGCGCAAGTTCATGCTCGCGACCAGCTTTGTACGGAGTTCAACGGATGGTAGATTATCCGTTGCCGCCAGAATTGCTGTTGCCAACGCAATCTTCGAGTTCTCGTCAGCGGTATCGGTGTCGGTGTCGGTGATATCGGCAGCAGCCGTCAGGTTTTTTGCCAAATACTCATCGACCGCTCCAAGAGCCACGACATAGCGGCTAACGTTGCTGAAGGTTGCTGGGAAACGTTTATGTTCGGCCAGAGCTGGCCACGCGCCCTCAGAAACATCTGCGATATCTAGAACCGCACAATCTGTGGCAGCACGCTCAATGACATCACCAATTCGATCTGATTCTCGCATTAGTACATCTTCTAACACTGCGAGGAAGTGTTCGTTCGCATCTATCGTCGCGGAGGAACCATCGATAGCATCCAAGTACTTGCTCAAATGCCTGAGTACATAATCGTACACTGTCTCACTACGATCTCTGATGACATCAAGTGCTACAGTTGTAGTATTGTCGATGGCGATCGAGAGGTTCAGGCACGTGATCTCATACAAATTGCGTGACACAAACGACTTACGATTATGGCAACCCAACAGTTCCAAGTAAGGCACTGTAATACTCGCATTCTCGAAGAGAACGCTGATACGTTCTGTCTGGACAGGGATGGTCGCTTCGGACGTCAGAACCTCGAACTCCGCATAGTGCGCCGACAAGTACGACGACACTGTTGAATCTATCCGCTGCCTTAAAGACGTCAGGTGTGCTAGCGCTACGTTAAAAAGCACTAGCCTTGAAGAGTCGTCCAGATCCACCTGATTTACGAGATACATGAGCACTTGTGTGGACGCAGCTGTGAACCGTTCGATGAGGCGTACGCACTCTTTCCCTGCGGTGAGGTACGCCTGCAGAAAACTAGCCTGACGATCCCCAAGACTAACTAGCGAGCGGATCATGATGTCGGCATGGTCTATATGCCTAGCCAGAAGATGGTCTAGGATATTGATGTTGTAAAGCGCAGGCTCTTTCAGCGCGCCCTTACCTCGCTCGCGGACTACAGCGTCCACGTCCTCCGGGCTTAGTTCGAAGTGTTGATCCGTCAGATCTCGTTCAACGTGATGGATAATGAAATTCGTGGCAGCGGGTCCGATGCGATCCCCATGGAAAGTTGACGTGTAGAGCGTGAAGTTGCGGTTGATATAGCCTGCACGAACGACCTGATACGCCAGTCCTGGCGTTAGAATGAACTTTGCGATCGCATCGAAGGACTGGTTTTTATCTTTGTACTCGACGAAAAATTTCGGTTGTTGGACAAGATCACCGAGATCAGCGCTGCCCAAAAATTTGATTTCCTGCATCTTCTCATCGATCTGCTCAGTGTACGCTTTGAGATCCGTTTCGTTCCAGCTCTCGGCGTCTAGAGGATCACTAAGCGAAGCCGCAAGACTATCGCGAGTGAACGACAATTTGTTATTGAAGTAGCTGTCGTAATATATAAGTGCCGAGTCTTGTCCTGGAGAAACGAAGGTTGCCCAGAACTCCGCTTCCATGAGCTCTTTAGGAGACTTCGCGACCCCCTCAAGCGAATACACAGGACTATGTGTTCGGAAGTCAACAGCCGCAATTGTCCGCTGCACGTGCGCAAGCAGGCGCTCGCCCAGCTGAGCACTGCGAGTGGCAGCCCCGTTGATCCGTGAAATCTGCTGGCGAAGCGCGCGAATCTCGCCTTCGATTCTCCTGATGTTCTCAGTCACTAGTTCGCGACTGAGCTTGTAGAGTATGTCCAGCTTGCTATGGCCGAGCCGGATAGTTTCGAAATCCGTTAGATGCGTGCTTTTATAGAGCATCATCGCAAAAAGATCAGTCTCGCTCAGGTTTAGATGCTTGCCGTCGCCGGAAAAGACTCGATCGCGGAATACGATGAATTCGTTACGGACGTTCTTGAGCAGCCGCATATCCGGTACGAACTGCGTCGCTAAGTCGAGTAACTCTAGAGCTATCCGGTGCTCAACTTGACTAAGCAGCTGTAGTGCCAAGTTGCGCGCGCTGCGGTGCGTTATAAAGGGAACCACCGGGACGACTAGATCGAAGAATTTCGTGCGGTTGGCGCGTATAGCCTCGACGTGTGCAGAGTCGTCCGTCACGATCAACTCTCTATCAAGACAGCGACCTTCTGTCTCTAGACCGATACGATCAAAGATGCTGTCCTTGATCGCATAGATGAATCGGATCGGCTTCTTGATCTGGGGAGAGGCGTTGAGCAAAGTACTCAGCGCCCGAAGCGTCTCAAAGATATGAGAGTCGTTGAAACGGTCAATGTCTTCGAAGAGAACAACATCACGGTTCGAGACCTCAAAGAAGTAGACAATCTCGTCGAGATACTGGTCAAAGTACGAAACTGAGCTTTCGTTGAGCGTGACGGTTGCAGCCCCTGCGGATAGCTGCTTGATATGCAATTTTCCATACAATATCCAGCTCGCCATCAGGATGATCAGTGTCGCAGCGCTCCAAATGGCAGCGTGAGTCCAAACGCCAATAACCACGTGTGGCGTGAGCACAGCATCAATTTTTACGGTCCATCCAGTAAGCAGGAAAACTACAGCAACGACAAACCCCAGCAACACCGATGTTCCGATAGCCCCCCACCATCGGAAACGCTCAATACGCCGAAACCGTGAGCCAGGGGTTTTGCTCGGATATTCTCGATAGAGCAGTTGCTTGACAATCTCTTGCTGAATGCGATTGGTCGGAGTTGTGGCTTGGATAGGCACAGAGTTATCAAGCTGAGTAGCTTCGATGGGGGCAAGCGTCGAGAGAGATAGCTCTACGATACGATTATCCTGCCGCCGAGCGACTTCCCGCATGATACTGCTCTTACCGACACCGTAGTTGCCGGACAACGCAATGTTGCGAACCTGATCGTTGGCAAGAGCAGCTTCGATTGCGGCGACGTAACCGCCATGCTCCTCTGCTAGGTACTCAGGGGTAAGCGGAACCAGCCCCCACGTTTCCTTGGCAGTTACCTGTTCAGACCGGAAGATGTTCCGAACACGATCACGGATGCCGCGCAAAAAATGACAGACCACATGTCCTCCTGACGAAAATCCTAAATTGAAGCATTAGCACATATTTCCAAAAAACCGAACAACTCTATTGTCTCTGAAACACACATCACTGATGTTCATCCTATTTTCATGACGGAGTATCTCGTTCCGGTAGTGCCGAAGTACTGACCCCATTGAATGCTTACAGAGAAGAGACCTTAACTTGAATGCCGTAAATTGACCTTGTAGTCCGCTGCTGGCCGTAGTGGTCGCTTGCTAACGTCCGCTTCTGGCCGATTGCTGCCCGTCGCCATGCGCGTCCAGCTGGCAGACCATGCATTAACCTCACGAAACAGCGCTTCAAACACCTGAACTCTCCGCAATCTCCCCTTCGCCCCGCAAAAAATCCACAAACGCCCTAAGCGGCGAAGGCATGTGACGGCGGCCGTGGTAGTAAAGAAACGGGCCGTCGAAGGCCTGCCACCAGTCCTCGAGAATCGGCACCAGTCGACCATCGGAGAGTGGCTCGCGTAGAAAGTCCTCGAAGGTATAGACGATGCCCAGCCCGTTGATGGCAGAGCGAATTTTCAGATCGTGCGACGACGTCAGCAGTTGCCCCTGAGGCGGGATACGCACGATACGGCCGTCTCGATGAAACTCGAATACGCCGACTTTGCCACTCTCGAAGCGATGGCCAAGCAGGTCATGGCTCGGCAGTTCTTCGGGGTGAGTGGGCGTACCGCGTTCAGCCAGATAGCCCGGGGCGGCGGCCGCAACGAAGCGTTGGCGACGCGGGCCGATGGGCACGGCGATCATGTCCTTGGCCAGGCTCTCTTCATAGCGCACGCCGGCGTCATATCCGCCAGCGTTGACGTCGACGAAGGTGTTGTCCATGACGACTTCGACACTGACCCCTGGATAAAGGCGCAGAAAACGCGCCAGCAGGTCGGGCAACAGAAAGCGTGCCACCGGCACTGGCACATTGAGCTTTAGCGTGCCGACCGGGCGCTGAGCGTCGTCGTCCAGATCGTTGAAAGCGGCGTCGATCTCCTGCAAGGCCGGGCGCAGGCGCTCAAGCAATCGCTCGCCGGCTGCCGTCGGCGTGACGCTGCGCGTGGTTCGATTGAGCAGGCGCACGCCCAGGTCGCTTTCGAGCCGGCGCATGCAGTCGCTCAACGACGAGGCGGACAAACCGCGTTTTTGCGCGGCAGCACGAAATCCCCCCGCCTCGACCACCGCAGCAAATATCGACACATCGGTAAGGTTTGGTTTACGCATGGACGCTTCCTCCGCAAGCGGCTGACTGTACGCCATACCGTACGGGCCATCCACCAATGCCCGACTTATCCTCGCGCACTCGTACACCGATACTGCTCACTCGCCCCGCCAACCGGGAACCTGTCACGCGAATGAGAATCCCCCGATGAGCCATTCACCCGCTACGCCGAGCAATACCGCGACCCAACGCCTCCTCAAGGCCGCCCGAATGCTGTTCGCCATTTCCGCGATGGCCGGCACACTGGCTGCGCAGGCGACTTCCCGAACGGAGCCGAAGCCGGACTGGTCCACCCACGACATGCCCAGCCAGAAAGACCGCATCGTGCTGGTCACAGGGGGAACCAGCGGCATGGGCTATGAAGACGCGCTGGCGCTGACGCGCGCCGGTGCCGAGGTGATCATCGCCGCACGCAACGCCGAGCGCGGCCGCGAAGCGATCGCAAACATCAAGCAAGCCGTACCCGAGGCGCGCGTGCAGTTCGAAACGCTGGATCTTGCCAATCTGCAATCGGTGCGCGACCTCGCCAACCGTCTGCAAGGGCGCCTGCCGAGGCTCGACGTGCTGATCAACAATGCCGCGATCATGTCGCCGCCTGTTCGCGGCGTTTCGGCCGATGGCTACGAGATGCAATTGGCGACCAATTACCTGGGGCATTTCGCCTTGACCGGCCTGCTGATGCCCCTGCTACGCAAAAGCGACGATGGTCGGGTGGTCAGCCTGTCGAGCATCGCCGCCGGGCGCGCAAGCCTTAATTTTGATGACCTGCAGGCTGAGCGCAGTTACGACCCTTTCGCCAGCTACAGCCAGTCGAAACTGGCGGTTCTAAAGTGGAGCATTGAGCTGCAGCAGCGCAGCGATGCCGCCGGTTGGGGGATACGCAGCATCGCCGCGCACCCCGGCGTTGCCGTGACCGAACTGATCGCCCGGGGGCCTGGCCTGGACAGTGAATTCGGCAAACAATGGGCTGTAGAGCGGGACCTGTATCATTCCGCAGCGCAGGGCGCGCTGCCCACGCTGTATGCGGCGACGGCGCTGGAGGCGGTCGGCGGCGCCTACTACGGCCCCACCGGTGATAACGAGAAGCGCGGGCCGCTGGGCTTCGCCAAGATGCCGCCGGCCGCTGCCGATCGCTCGAATTCGGCCACACTGTGGCAACTCTCCGAGCGACTGACCGGCGTCACCTACCGCTGACCGCCCGGCACGGGCACGCCCCGTGCCATTGCCCCGCCACTCCCACAGGAGCGCAACATGGATACGTCTCTTCTCGCCCACCGCGCCGGCGCCATCATCAATGCCGAGGCTCACGAGCTGCGCCCTGCGCTCAACGGTTTTCTGCTGTTCGTTTGCCTGTTCGCCGGCTATTTCATGCTCCGTCCGATCCGCGAATCGATGGGCATCACTGCTGGCGTCGAGAACTTGCAGTGGCTGTTCACCGCGACCTTCCTGGTCATGCTGGCGGCCGTTCCGCTGTTCGCCTGGCTCAGCGCACGCGTGCCGCGCCTGCATTTCGTGGACTGGGTGTACGGATTCTTCTGCACCAATCTGCTGTTGTTCGCCGCCTTGTTCCTGGGCGAGGACAGCCCGTGGCTGGCGCGCGTGTTTTACGTGTGGATATCGGTCTACAACCTGTTCGTCGTATCGGTCGCCTGGAGCCTGATGGCCGATGTATTCGACAGTGCCCAGGCCAAACGCCTATTCGCTTTCATCGCGGCAGGCGCCAGCGTCGGCGGCCTGAGTGGCCCTGCGCTGAGCGCCTTGCTGATCGGTCCGCTGGGTGAGTCCGGCCTGATGCTGCTGGCCGCTGTTCTGCTGGCCGCTGCGATGTGGTTCAAGCGCCAGCTGATGCGCTGGCGTGAACGGGGTGGCGCAGGACGCCCCGATGCCGCGCCGAGCGAAAGCCCTCGCAGGCCGTTGCCGGGCAATCCGTTCAGCGGTATGACGGCCGTTTTGAAATCACCCTATCTGCTCGGCATCTGCGGTTTTGTGGTGCTACTGGCGACAGTCTCCACCTTCCTTTACTTCGAGCAGGCACGCGTCGTCGCCGAACACTTCCCGGACCGCGAGGCGCAGGTGCGCGTGTTCGGCATCATCGACTTTGTCGTGCAGGCGGGCGCCCTGCTCTGTCAGCTGTTCATCACTGGACGCCTCGCGCAAAGGCTCGGCGTCGGCGTGCTGTTGGCCATGGTGCCGCTGGTCATGTGCACGGGGTTTATCGGACTGATCTTCGCGCCCAGTTTTGGCCTGATCGCAGCGCTGATGATCGTGCGCCGCATCGGTGAATACGCCTTCGTGCGCCCAGGCCGGGAGATGCTGTTCGCCCCGCTCGATGCCGAAAGCAAGTACAAGGCGAAGAACTTCATCGACACCGTGGTCTACCGCGCCGGCGATGCCATCAGTGCCTGGGCGAAAAGCGCGCTGGACGCCCTCAGCCAAGGTGCAGGCATGGCAGCGCTGGTCGGCGCGTTGTGTGCACTGCTGTGGGGTCTGCTGGGATGGCGGCTCGGCGAGCGGGCGGACCGCCGAGCCAGTTTGTCGGCGGCGCGGCAAAACCCCGCCCAGCGTTCAACGGTCATTGACTGAGACAGGCATTGCCGTAGAATCGCCCGCCCAAAAAATCAGCTTGCAGAGCGAGAAGGAGCTTCGATGCAACGGGTGATGATTGTTGGTCAGCCTGGGTCTGGCAAAAGTACGTTGGCGCGCAAGCTGGGTGAGCGCACGGGGTTGCCGGTCGTGCATATCGACACGATCCATTGGCAGCCAGGCTGGGTCGAGCGAAGCCCGGATGAGAAGATCCGACTCTGCCTGGAAGTCGAGGCGCGCGAGCGCTGGATATTCGAAGGTGGCCATTCGACAACTTGGGAAAATCGCATCGCCCGTGCAGATCTGCTGATCTGGATCGATCGTTCGCCACCGCTTCGATTCTTGCGCGTCCTGCGTAGAACGCTGCTTAACCACGGTCAGTCTCGGCCTGACTTGCCGGAAAACTGCCCCGAACAGCTGGCGAATCTGCCGGAGTTTCTAAAGTTCATGTGGCGGACGAGAAAAACCTCGCGAGCCAAAATGCGCCAATTCGTGTCAACGGCGCCATCGGCTTGCCGGGTGGTTCATCTGCGGTCGAATCGAGAGACGAGGATTTTTCTTGAAAGCATTCGCCCTGCACAGGGCCAGACTTTGCAGACTGACTGACGGCTGACAGCTCCACCAGGGAACTGCCGGTGCCAGGCATCGTCCGAGCTTAAGCGTTTAAGCAAACTGCTCGCCACGAGGTTTCCGTTTGAAAGCTGCCATCGTCAAAAAATACCGTCTGATCATCAAGACCCTCGGCTACGTGGGCTGGTCGTTGTTCTGGCTATTGCTCTGGGACATCGCCGTCACCGTCGACTTCATGCTGTTTCTCAACGCCAAGCTGAACCTGCCGTTGATGCCGCTGACCTTGCTCGGTTCAGCGTTGATCGTGTTGATCAGTTTTCGCAACAGCAGCGCTTACAACCGCTGGTGGGAAGCGCGGACGCTGTGGGGGTCGATGATCAACAATTCCCGCAGCTTCGCCCGGCAGGTGCTGACGCTGCTGGACGACGCTGGTGGCGAGGTGAACCCGATCAAATCCACCCTGCTGCGCCGCCACGTCGCTTACGTGAATTGCCTCGCCGCGCACCTGCAAGGTCAGCCGTGTCCCGACGAGGTGCGGGCGTTTATTCCCGCCGAAGAATTCGCCCGCAGTGGCACAACCAATAACTTTGCCAACGATATCCTCACCGGCTCGGCGACTTTGCTCGCTCGCGAATACAAGGCCGGGCACCTGGACAGTATTCGCCTGGCGCGGCTTGAGTCGACCCTGGTGGATCTGTCCAACAGCCAAGGCGGCATGGAGCGAATCGCCAATACACCGCTGCCCTACCCTTATGTGTATTTCCCACGGTTGTTCATTTCGCTGTTCTGCCTGATCGTCCCGATAGGTCTGGTGGAATCCCTCGGTTGGTTCACGCCGCTGGCGTCGACCGTGGTCGGGTTCATGCTGCTGGCCATCGAGCGCATCGGCACCGATCTGCAAAGTCCGTTCCGCCACAGCGAACACCAGATTCAAATGGAAGCGCTGTGCGAAACCATCGAAAAGAATTTGCAATCGATGCAGCGTGATTCGTTGGGGGATGTACGCAGGGTTGAGGAGCCCGCTTGAGGCGCTGCTTTAGCAGCAGCGCTTTTCATCAGATGCGGAGCGGCTATTGACGAGTGTCCGCCTCCTCGGCCGGGTAAAACTCGCCCTGCCTGCCCATTTCTTCCAGTCGTTCGCGCGCTACCGCCTCAACACGGGCCACTGCGTCTCGATCGTCAGGGTCAACCAACTGCAAGCACAGGCGTCGAACATTTTGGTCATGGGTCCCCTCGCTGAGCATTTCGTGGGTGAAGACTTGTTCAGCACGCCATAGGCATAACTGGGTATGCGTCCCGCCGAGCCATATCTCGTTGATTGATCCAAGATCAGTGGTTGCCAGTTGATCCACGGTGATTGTCTTATCCATTGCGCCGTACCTTGAAAATGCTTGTACAGGTACGACTGGCAGGCGTAGCGAGTCGTTCAAGTCGTCGACAGTCCACCCACGCCCCACTTATTCGGAAGACTCTTATGAAATCGCCAAAAATCGAAGATTACATCGCTCAATGGCCATTACTGGGCGTGGACTCCGCTGCCCCTTGGGCGGTGGTTCAGGATTGCGAGAGCCGGATTCTGAAATTGCTTGAAACGCTCGGCCCGGGATACCGGTGCCACAACAATTGTGCGATTCATGAAACCGCCATCGTTGAGCAAGGCGCCGTTCTCAAAGGCGCAATCATCATCGGCGCGGGCTGTTTCGTAGCAGCGGGCGCTTACCTCCGTGGAGGCGTTTACCTGGGCAGAAACTGCATCGTTGGCCCCAGCTGTGAGCTGAAAAGTACCTTCATGCTCGATGGCAGCAAGCTTGCCCACTTCAACTTCGTCGGCGACTCATTGATTGGCGAAGCGGTCAATATTGAAGCCGGCGCGATCATCGCCAACTACCGTAACGAACTGGACGGAGCCGATATCAAGATCCGCCACGAAAATCAGGCGATCGAAACAGGCGTCAGCAAATTCGGAGCGCTGGTGGGTGACGGCTGCAAGATTGGCGCAAATGCTGTGATTGCTCCTGGCGCTTTGTTGCGGCCCGATACGCGTGTTCCTCGCTTGGGATTGATTGATCAGTTTGCTTACGATTAAAACGAAATGTGTACTCCGGAATCGAATCGCCGTCGCGCAGGGCTGCCCAACTCAGCAAATCTCCCATACGAAAAAGCCCGCAAAGCGGGCTTCTTCAGGCATCGACCAAGCATGCCGCTTACTTGTTCCTCAACAACACATAAGTCTCACCGCCCTTGCGGTCATGCTGAAGAATGAAGTTGTTGTCCTGAATACGCACCTTCGACGGCACACGATCAGCGACCGGCGTTTGCGAGTAAATCTGCGCGGCACTCAGCAATTGACGGGTCAGGCTGTCATCCGACTGACTGGCAGTGGCGACGACGCATTCCTTTTCGGAGAGTTGCACGGAAAGATTTTTGTCTGCGGTGAAGCCGATGCGCGTGAAGCCCATGTCCACAAGCTCGGTAATGCCGTTCCTCTTGGCCGCTTCAGCCGAGCCGGCGAACGACGGGGCGGTTTTCAGACAAATGTCGATAAAAGCTTCAATGGCTTTGGAGGTGACAGGTGTCGGTGCGGATGGCGTTGCGGTGGTGCAGCTGGCGAGCACGAACAGGCTGGACAAAGCCAGTGTGCGGAACAACGTATTGGACATGACGCGGGAATCCTTCCATTTGAAATTCGCAATGCAGCCGTCTGGCTGAAACCGCCGGACCGGGCGGCGTGCATGATAAATGAAAAACGCGATACTAGGCCCACCCCTGCAGCTTACTGTTCGCTTGTCAGATCACCTTTGAGTCCCATGAGACCCGGCGGGCTTGAATAGAGGTTCTCCAGAGCCGATATCTCAGCCAGTTGCTGCGGCGAAAGTGTTTTCTCTTCTTTCTCAAGCTGCTCGCGCATGGGGTCTGCAATATCGCTCGGCAGCGACTGTTTAAGCGCCACACGCAACAATCCGCAAGCCTTGAGCTTGTTACGCTGGACGCCCTGCCCATTATCCAGATGAACGGCGAGGGCAATCTGCGCCATAGCGTTTCCTTGAATGGCCGCCTGCAACAGCCAGTGATTGGCAAGTGGATAGTTCACGGGTACATCACCGCCACTGCTGTAGAGATAGCCGAGGACATACTGGGCGTTGACCCGGCCCTGATCGGCGGCACGGGTATACCAACGCAATGCGGTGGGTACGTCTTTCGGGATACCGGTGCCTTCTAAAGTGACCGCTCCCAATAATTCAAATGCAAGGCTATCGCCAGCATTGGCCGCTTGGGTGAACAATGTCACGGCGTGTTGAGGGTCGGCTGGAATTCCTTTACCGGAAAAATAGAGTGTGCCTAATAGAGTCAGAGCCTCGGCATCTCCATGATCGGCTGCCTTGCTAGCCCATTTGAACGCCTGTTGGTCGTTTGCCTCAACGCCGTAACCTTTGTCATAAAAGATAGCGAGTTGTCGTTGAGCTTTGGTATGACCTTGTTCTGCTGCCTTGCTGAACCATTGCGTGCCTTGGACAAAATCACTGGCCACCTCTCCACCCGCGACGCTTGCAACCCCCATGTAATATTGTGCGTCGGCGTATCCCTGATCGGCCGACTCAGTTATCCAATGCATACCTTTGGGTCGATCAACTTCGACGCCTCGACCGTAGTATTGAATGATGCCAATCTTGTATTGCGCGACAGGGTCGCCTTTTTCTGCAGCGCTCAAGTACCAGTCTGCGGCTTTGCCAGGGTTGCGGCTGACTATCAGCCCCTCCTCATAAGCTGAGGCGATCAAGACAGGAAGGCTATAAGGGCTCCGCCATAGTGCGATCACGAAGGTAACAAGAAGAAAGGCCAAGAGGCTGAGGCATAGAGGAATCGAGAACTTGCGCAATTTTGAATCCGTTCATGAATGGGAGGACAACGCTTGGGGCCGAGTCGCCCGACAGGTTATCGCCAGGTTTCATGCTCGCTGAAGGGCAAATCTACAAAAGAGCTCGTGCTCACAGTGGGTTACCGCAGGTTCGCAGATTCGCAGATTCGCCTGCCAAGGCTCACTCATAGAATTTGCCAGCTAACAGAATGGATGCACACCGCTGCCATATATTTGTTTCTGAAATGCTCGGAGAATTCCGAGCACTGTCGGTTGCCCAAGCAGCTGCTGCTTCGAGAAAAGTATCAACAGAACCATTTTCCCACTGCGAAACGCCCAACTCATCGCGCTTTAATAGCGTCACATTATCTAGCAAGGGTTGACTGGCAAAATCCGAACCCAGAGCATCGATGAATGCGATGAACGATTGCTCGTCGTTCACACGCTCCAGTAGTTCATCGAGATCAATCGACATATAAAGACATTCCGCTGCGGCATAATCGAATGAGAGATTCGCCGCGATTTTGTTCCGCGAAAGGAAAAAGAGTCAACTTCTATAACGGGGCACGTCGGGGCTGAAGTGGTTTGCGAGCGACAGCTTCCGGCCGAAAGCTGCCCTTCACGGATGGCAGATTTCGGCCAGTAGCGGACGCCTATGTCGAGCGCTAAGCTGACGTTGCTCTCTTCGGAATGGAGGTCACCCGTTGCGCTAAACTAGCGCGGTTGATTGCAAGTTCGCCGCTTACATCAGGGCCGCGATAGACCATGGAAGTTTCATGGTGCACATAGTCGCCATAGCGCTGCGCACTCAGCCAATTGAACGAGCCGATACACAGTAACTCCTCATCGGCCATAACTATCTTGCTGTGCACCTTGTTAACCACGCACACCTGAACATCCCGCATTCTCAGCGCTGCAATCGCGCCTTCGAATTCGACGACTTTCTCAGGATCGCCCTCCGGCTTGGCGCGCTTGATGCCAGTGTTGAACCCAAGGTCGGTATACACCACCACTTGGACGCCGCGCTGAACGGCGTTACCCATGATTTCCATCGCGCCGCTTTCCAGCATCCATCGCAGTCTGACCCAAGGCGTTACGATCTGAACCTGCTGGCGAGCCGCTTCAAGCGTCTGCATCAGAAACCGATCATGCTCTTCAACTTCATGCAGGTGGCTCAATCCTGTACGCGCTGTTTGTAAGTCATCTCTGGGTTGATACTCGAAAATCAGCTCGTTCGTCGAATCTGTAAACAGAAACTTGGTTAAAAGTCCGCGCGGCTTGCTTATCGGCACCTGGCTGAACAGGTCCATGTCGCCAAACACCAGGAAACTGTCCTTGGCCCGAGAAACGGCAACGTTCAGCATGCTGTCCTTGCGATCGATAAATTCGCCATCGGCATGTTTGGAATAGACCGCAGAGAAAATCACCACCGGCCGCTCCGCGCCCTGAAAGGAATGAACCGTACCGACAGTCATCTCGCCATCGCCTTTACCGGTCTTGATGCCCAGTGCTGTGCAGGCCTTGACGATCGCCTGCGTCTGCGCGCCGAACGGCGTGATCACGCCGAGAATTTCCCACAGTTCCTTCTTGTAGCGCTTTGTCAGCTCGGCTCCATTCGCTTGAATCCACGCAGCGATCGTCTGCGCTTCCAAGAGGTTATGACGGCTACCGCCATTGCTCTTCTGGCACACTCCATCAATATGCAGGTAGCCCAGCCCCGGCAAACCATCTTCCAGTTTTCGCCCGCGCCGCGGCTGTAGCTTGCCCTTGTAGCAAAGGGCATTGCAGTATTCGATTATCGAGTCGTAGCAGCGACGGTGCTCATACAGATACATGCCTCGGGCGAGGTCGTGATCGTAGTGGTACCGACTGGTCGCCTGGGCGATAGCCATGACGCTGCCGTTGGCCGCGCTACGGCCGCTATCGCAAAAGGCGGCATAGTCATCATCGACCTTGTCGCGCGATAGCAGACCGGCGCCCATCAGGTTGCCGATATCGACCGCGGCCGGAATCGACCAGATCGGTTCGATCTGCTGAGTATCGCCGATTACCAACGCTTGCTTGGCGAGCGCGAACGACGGCGCGGCGACTTCGGGAAGGACTTGGCCAGCTTCGTCGACGATCAGTAGATCAATGAAGTTCAGCGCGTAGTCGTCGACGAAGCCGTTACCATCGTGCCGCTTGCAGTGCAGCTCCTTGGGCAGCCTGAAAAAGGTGGCCACAACGCAGGGCGTGAGCTTCATCCACCGCCGCCAGTTTTTCTCCAGGGTCTTGCGGCCGTTTTTGCCGCGGCTCTTGAGGATCTCTGGCAGGCTTTCGGCGACTTCCATAAGCCAACGACCTTCCCAATAATGGGTAGTCAGCAGGAAGATTTCGAAACGCAGGGAAGTGTCCGCCCACCTGTCGCAGTCGTTGAGAGTCACTTGGGCAGCAGGCCTGTCGGTAAGGGTAGGCAGAACAGCAATCACGGCCTGCCAATTCAATACGTGACGTTGCTCCGCTTGCAGCAATTGCCGGGCCTGCTGCAATCGGGCCACGACGACTTCCTGGGCCTTGCTGGCTTGAGCCACGGAGGCCGTCAACCGGGTCTCGATTTCGCTGATACTGGCGGCGTTTTGCAGCTCGGTGCTAGCCTCATCGAAATGTAATTTCGCCAAACGCAGACGTTTGCCAGCGACCGGGCCAAACCAGCCGAACAGTGTGTAGATCCACGGCTCATGGGCCAGGTAGTGTTTGAAAACCTTCAGACGTGCTTGCGCGTTCGCAAGCTCTTCGGCGTGGTTGAGGCGTTGTGCCTCAAGACGCGCAATGCCTGCATGTGGATCATCGCCCAGCAGTGTCCGGATGGCTTCGCGGGCGCCGACCAGTTCGGCCCAGGCGTACTCGATATCGGTGAGTTGCTGCTGGCGCGAACGGATCGCGACCTGGAGCTGCTTGACCGCGCCCTGGACGCTCAGGCTCCGATCATGGGGGAAGGCGATGGTGGCGCGGGCCAGGTAGGCCTGTTGCGCCTTGTCCAGATAGGACTGCGACTCAAGCTCGGTAAAAAAGCTTTTGGTCTGGTAGGTGCGGGCCATTTCCGCCTCGGCCGAAGACTTGGGAAAGTAAGCGCCGAAGCTGTTGATATCGGGCAGCCAGCGCCCCGCAAAAGGACCGCTCCCCTCTGAGAAGTCCTTGCCGAACGCTTTGATGATGTTGGTCACGGCTTGGTTGTTGGTGGAACTTGCCACAATCACCGGAGGCTCGCCACCGGCCAATGCGGCCTTGGCCCAGAGCGAGGCGACGACCGAAAGCAGCAAGGTGGTTTTACCGGTACCCGGCGGCCCGTTGACGGCCAGCACATCCCCCACATCCGCGACGAGAACATGAGCCAAGCCATCACGTTGGGCGGGCGTCAGGGCATATTCGTCTCCAGCATGGCCCAATCGCACGGCAAACTGGCTGTTGGCGGGCAAGCAAACTTCGTCAGGGCTGGAATCGCGCTGAGCGAAGCGGTCGAATAATGGTGCGTCGGGCTTGCTGTCGCGCAAGTGGTCGTAGAGGCCGACGATATTGCGACTGAAGCCGTCAGCTTTCTCTTCCTTGAACAAATAGCAGAAGTTCACCAGGTCGAAGCCATCCTCTGCCCCCTCCCAACCGCTGGTGACCTTGCGGAACATTTCCATGCAGAAATGGACATAGGCATTCCACTTGTCCCGGTGCTGGTCTGCGGTCAGCTCTTCACCCTCGGCGGATGGAGCGAACAGCGGCACATCTTCGGTGGACAAAAACGCATCCACGTCGACTTGGGCACCGATGACGAAATTATCGCGGTCCAGCGGTTCGAGAATATCGCGGGGCATCAGGGTTTGCGATGTCGGATAAAGACGACCATCGCGGGCGACCAACACTCGACATACAACTGGAGTGATGAACGCCGGAAGTCCGTTTCGGGCTTTGCGGTGCTCCAGGCGAGACTTGTAAACCAAGGGCCGCAGGGTGATCTCTACACAGGCTGATTCAGCGGTTTCGTTGGCGAATAAGAGACTCACCTGCTCTGCCGGCACACACCCTGAGAATAAGGCCTCGATGGGTAAAGCGGTGAGCTTTCGGGCTTGGCTGGTGGACAAGGCGCCGTTGCCATTTTCGGCGTCGGCCAGGCAATTTCGCCAGTAGTTCGCGAGTTTGAAGGAGTTGTCGTTCATCGTCCTGATTCAATGCGGACCGTGACTCACTGTGACGGTCGATGGATGGGTAATTAGGGCGAGGGTAGCGTGTTGGGTGAGGAATGGCCAACCAGGACATGCTGCGCACCGCGATGCTCCAGAACTGACATCGGCGTAAATGTGGAGGACCAACCAGAATACTCACGCCACACAAGTCCAATTCCATCGAGGATCGCATCTTGAGACTGCCTGTTAGTTCATGAATTAGACCCAAGTGCGGTAGACCGGCCCGTAATGACCGCGACATTAGACGTCAGGTTAGTATCGATGAATGGCGCCTCCCCTTCGTATCCGCCTCTCAAAACGTCAATTTTTCCGAGCCCAACTCCCAAACATCACATCACCGACGTAGATACCCGAAGAAGCTGAACGCTCCTGATCCAGACGCGCCTGCAACGTTTCAATGTCCACCTCTTCTGCATTGGCTACTCCTAATGCAATGATTCGTGGCAAGCATGCTCGAACGATGGCGCCAAGGCTGTACGGCGCATCAGGCGTTTGTATCAGGCACTCAGCGCGCACGCTTTCAACGGTCAAGCCGGCCTGAGTGAAAATGCCGTGCAGGTTGAACCCGATGTGCAAATCCGCTCCTTCGTGAGCAAGCATTTGCTGTAACCAACGTTGCGCTTTTTCATGCAAAGGGAAAGGCTCGACGCTGGCGGGCGCCATCGTCGTATCGTGTTCCTGGAAGATCATGATCCCACCGGGACGCAGACACTGCGACAGCGCTCGGATTGTCGCCACCGCATCCGGTTGATACATCAGGACGCGCCTGCCGACGATGGCGTCAAAAGTGCCGATAGAGTCTGGCAACTCCTGCAGGTCTCCCTCGAGAAAGGTCAGCGCATGTCCTGCGGTGCGCTGGCGTGCAAAGGCAATGGCAGCGGCATCGTGATCAACGCCGATGATCTCCCCGTCTCTTCCCACGAGATCACACAGCAAAAACGAAACATCACCCGAACCGCAACCTACGTCCAGGATTCGCATCCCTTCTCCAATGCCCGCATCGATCAGCAAGCGTGTGGTGAAGTCGAGTCGGTTGAGCGGCATTATCAAATTCCCTGAGTTTTCCAAAAAAAATCATTTATGGACTGCTGTCTCTTGCCGCATAGGATGACCGCTTTTGGCCAAAAAGAGACAGTGGACATTATCTACGCCAAGAAGCTAGCGTCAGACCCTTTCAATTCGAGGACGACACCATGAATGCTATCGCCGACTACTAAAATGAAAACCATCGCCGCTACGTCGTGGAGCTCTGGGAAACAGTGTTCGGTTACGAAACCCCGCATAACACCCCCAGCCTGGCTATCGATAAAAAACTGGCCGCAGCCGATGGCCTTTTCTATGTGGCCCTGTCAGGACAAGAAGTCGTTGGCACCGTTCTCGCCGGATATGACGGCCATCGCGGATGGTTGTACTCGGTGACGGTGCACCCTTCGCACCGCAGAAAAGGCATAGGGATGAATCTGGTCCGTCATGCAGAGGGCGCGCTGAGCGCGCGCGGCTGTATGAAAATCAACCTGCAAATCTTCAGCTCAAATGAAAATGTCAAAACCTTCTACGAGTCTCTGGGCTACTTGATCGAGCCGCGAATCAGTATGGGCAAAAAGATCGAGTCAAATATCGAGATTCCGGGAGAGCAGGTTTGATCAACGTCCGTTTCGGGTAGGAAGCGACCATTGATGAAGGTGTGCTTTTGGCCGAAAGCGGAAGATGCTCCAAAGCCCTGTCACCAGAAAGTCATGCCAATTTCCTAATCTTCATCCCTCCCGTCGCCCCAAGAGCCCGCATTCCAAAATGCCGCCCATGACCGCCACCTCCCCACCCCGCCAAAAAATCATCCTGCGCTCCGACAACCTCACCTCTTCCGACTTCGGCGCCCTGTTCTCCAGGCTCTTCGGCAACCGCTACGCCGATACTCCGCCGCCACCTTCCAACATCATCATCGGCGGGGTCTACGGGCGGCACGACGGGGTGAGTTTTCGGCGTATGCATTACCACGGCGATTTCAGCGTCGCCCTCCCCGACCCGCAGAACGAAATCACCTTCGTCATCCCCACCGCCGGCAAGATAGTTTTCAACCACGCCACCGAGTCCATCGGCATGGAGCATGTCGGTCTGGCAATCGACAAGGCGGATATCCGTTCGATGCGCTTTATTGATGATCACGCGCATCACGGCATTTCGATCAATCGTCTGCAGCTCACCGAGCGGTTGTCGGCGCTGCTGGAGAAACCGGTCGTGCAGAAGATCGTGTTTGAGCCAAGCGTGGATCTGAATACCCCGGCATTTCAGGGCCTCAAGGCATTGATCGATCTGGCCACGGGCACTGAGTTCGATGCCTTGATCAACAGCGGCACGCTGATGCCGTCGCGCTTACGCGAGATGTTGATCGATGCGGTGCTGGAGGCGTGGCCGCACAACTTCACCGAGGCATTACGGGGGCCGGCGCCGTGTGTGGCGCCGCGACATGTGAAGGTGGCGATGGAGTTTATTCAGGCGCATCCGCAGCAGTTGGTCAGTGGCGTGGATCTGGCGCGGTTGAGCCATGTCAGCCAGCGCGCGTTGCAGGAAGGCTTTCGGCGTTTTGTCGGGATGTCGATCGTGGCGTATCAGCGCCAGGTGCGTTTGCAGCGCGCCTATGAGGCGTTGGCGCGAGGGCATGCAAGCTCTGTGACGGAGGTGGCGTTGCGTTTTGGCTTCAGCAATGTCGGGCGCTTTTGTCAGTATTTTCAAAGCGCTTACGGCGTAAGCCCAGCGGAGTTGAAGGCCAGGTGTTGACCATTCGGTCCGGTGAAATCTGCATTTGATTGAACAGCAGGAATCTCAGGGCGACTAACCCCAGACAGGTCGTTTGACGGCACCGCCGATTCAAGCGGCGTTTACCTGGCTGCGACCCGACGGTGCCTTTCTGCGCGCGTCGGTGCAGGCTTCGCAAGGGGGTTTCCATGACCGAGGATTTCATCGGCTTTTTCACGACACACACGATTTTAGGAATTTCACTGGCGAACTGGGTACTGGCGTTTCTCGCCGCGACACTCAGTTATCTGCTGACCACCACGGCTATCCGTTTCGTTTTCCGCAAGGTGCAGGCGCGGGCCAGCGCCGGCAATGGGCATCTGACCTACATGGCCAGCGAAGTGCTGGCGGCGACCAGCACCACGTTGCTGCTGTTGGCATCGATTCTGGTCGGCATCGGTTTGCTGGATTTGCCGGAGCGCTGGCTCGGGCGGGTCAGCAGTTTATGGTTCGTAGTGGCGGCGTTGCAGGTCGGCCTGTGGACCAACCGCGCGCTGGCGCTGGGGTTGCATCGCTATTTCTCGCGGCATAACGCGACCGGCACTTTTCAGGCGAGCGCCCTGGCGACCCTGAGCCTGTGGGGCGTCAAGGTGTTGCTGTGGGCGGTTATTCTGCTGGCGATGCTGTCGAATCTGGGCGTGAACATCACTGCATTCGTCGCCAGCCTGGGTGTCGGCGGTATCGCGGTGGCGCTGGCGGTGCAGAACATTCTCGGCGACGTGTTCGCCTCGCTGTCGATTGCCGTCGACAAGCCGTTTGAGGTGGGTGATTTCATCGTCGTCGGCACGCTGGCCGGTACGGTCGAGCACGTCGGCCTGAAGACCACGCGCATCCGCAGTCTCGGCGGTGAGCAGATTGTCATGGCCAACGCCGACATGATCGGCAGCACCATTCAGAACTACAAGCGCTTGCAGGAGCGTCGAGTTGTGTTTGAGTTTCGTCTGACTTACGAGTGCACCAGCGAACAGATCCGCCAGATCACTCAACGCGTTGAAAGCATCATCAAGAACGAAAAACAGGCCCGCTTCGACCGCTGCCATTTCCGCAGTTTTGGTGAGAGCGCGCTGGAATTCGAGACGGTGTACATCGTTCTGGACGCCAGCTACAACGTCTACATGGACGTGCAGCAACGCATCAACCTGGCAATCATGGAAGCGGTGGCCGAGCTGGACGCGACGTTCGCCTTCCCGGCGCGCACCGTGCATGTCGCCTCCCTGCCCGAACCCAGCGCGCAGCCAGCACGCACACAGCAACCTTCGCGTGCGCAGCATGCTTGAGCGCAAGAGCCCGGCAATTTGCCGGGCTCGCTGTGTTCAAAACGCGTAACTGGCCTTGAGCCCGCCATTGAAACCATGGCTGTCACCGCCACCGTTGGCCCCGACCTCAGCGCCTACACTCAGGGCGCCGAGGCTGGCCATCAAGCTAACGCCGCCGCTGAACTGGTCGCGGTTGTCGAACGCCGCGCGCTGCTCGATATCCAGCCCCAGCAGCTGGCCCTCGCTGTCGACTTGCTGATCGCCGAGCGCACGTTCATAGCCCACGCGAACGCCCGGGACCAACTGCCACGCACCCATGGCCACTGGGGCAAATGACACGTCGAGATTGGCTACCGCGCTGCGGCGGGTCTGCTTGATGCCATCGACGTCGAGCGCCAGCTCACTGCCCTTCTCTTTGAAACCTTGCAAGTCGAGATGACTGACGCGAAAGCCCAGGCTCGGTTCGACAATCACGCTGCTGAGCGGCAGGCGATAACCCAACGCCACGGTCGCGCCAGTGAGATTGCCGTGAGTGTCGCCCTTGGCAGTGCCGAGGCCACCGCCAAGCTCGCGTTTGCTGTCGTAGTCGACATAACCGGCGCTGGCGTTGGCGTCGACAAACAAGCCGCGCTCAAGGCTGATGAAGCCGTAACGCGCACCGAGGTTGAGGAAGGTGAAGTCCGTATCGGCCTCGCCACCCGCTCCGCCCACGCTGCCCTTGCTGTAGCCAAAGCTGCCGCGCGCGCTGAGTTGTTCGCTGAAGCGCTGGGTGATGCCGAGCATCAGGCCCTGGCTGTGCTCGTTGCTGCTGTCGGCGCGGGCTGAGCCGTCCGTGCTGAGGTAGCCGGCAAGCGCGGTGCTCCAGAGGCGGTATTGGCCGACCTTCAAATCGCTGCCGCTGGCGAACGGCGCGGCGGCTTGTTCGATCATCGCGTTCTGCCGCAGCAGGTAGCTGGCCGCATCGGCGTGGACCTGCCCGCCGACCTGCGATTCGACACCGCCCAGAGTGCCGGCGTCGATCGCCGATTGCAGGTAGTAGTTGTAGGCGCTGTAGGTGCCGGACAGCTCGGAGCTCTGCAACTGCCGCAGCAATTCGGCACCAGCGGCGGCATTGCCGATCAGCCCGGCCTGCCCCGGCAAGCTGTTGTACTCGACCAGTTTGCCGCGCAGTACGTAAATGGTTTCCTGGGACAGACCGAGGCCCTGCTTGAGGTAGTTGTCCATGCTGCCGTACTCGGCGGCGACCTGGTCGAGACCGGCCTGCAAGTAACTGGCCTGGACCCCGAGCAGCGGCTCGTAGACAGCGGCCATGCTCGGCGGCAGCGCTTTCAAGGTCGCGGCGACACGGGCGGCGGTGTAGTCGTTGGTCGCCAGATAATTGGCCATGATCGTCGCCTCATCGACGCCAGCGATGCTCTGCAACACGGCGGCGGTCCAGCCGGTACGGTCCTTGCCGGCGGTGCAGTGGAACAGCTGCGCAGCGTCGACACTGGCCAGCTCATTGAACAACTGGCCGAACTGCCCGCGCATGCCGGCATCGCTGACGAAAGCGCGGTTGGTGTCCTCCATCATCGCCACCGCTTCGGCGGCGCTGTGGAACGCGATATTGGTGATGTCCGCACCCGAGGTGGTGCTACCGATGATGTCGATATTGCGATAGGTCGCGCCCGTGATCATCGTGTCGGGCGTAGCGGCGATTTCACTGGAAGTGCGCAGGTCGTAAATGGTTTTGATGCCGAGACCATTGAGTGTCGCCAGATCCGCCGCCGACGGCGTCAATGCGTTGGAGCGGTAGAACACGCCGCTGCGCATAACGCCGTCGTGGGCGGTGGAGTAGGCAGTGGTGATGCCGGCGATGTCGCGGAAGTTGTCGATGCCGGACAAGCGCGGCGTGTCGAGGGTGACAGGCTCGGCCGCGTGGGCAGCGGCGATGGACAGGCTCAGAACGGACAGCGAACACAGAAGACGTTGGAACACAGTGCAGCCTCATGAAATCAGCGTTGGGCTGGTCACTATGGGCAGGCGAGTGGGAGGGAATATGACAGTTTCGGCAGGCGACAAAATGCCTGCGCGAATGGGCCGTGGGGTGCGTGATCGGTCCAACAATCCTGCTTGAATGTGTTGAAGATCCCTGTGGCAGCGAGCCTGCTCATGAAAGCGGCGTGTCAGCCGATTATATTCAAACTGAAAAAAAGCTTTCGCGAGCAGGCTCGCTCCCACAGGGTTTGGGGAAGTATCCGTTTTTTCAATTTGTCGCGCGCAATGCCAACCCCTTATAAGACTGCCATCACTTTCAAGAACAAGAGGCTGTACCCATGAGCAACGCCTGGAACGAAGGTTATTTCACCGACGAAGGCTACACCTACAGCTATAGCCGGGAGATCAATCCGGTGTTCCTGCGTTACTGCCTGTTGTTGCGCGGGTTCGCCACGCTGGAAAGCAACGACGGCGTGCACTGCGAACTGGGCTTCGGTCAGGGCGTGTCGATCAACATCCACGCCACCGCTAACCCGGGTTCGTTTGTCGGTACGGACTTTCACCCGGGTATGGCGGCCCATGCCATCGACCTCGCGACTGCCGCCAACAACGGCGCCCGCCTGTACGACGACAGTTTCGAACAGCTGCTGGCGCGCAATGACCTGCCGCAGTTCGACAGCATCAGCCTGCACGGTATCTGGACCTGGGTCAGCCGCGACAACCAGAAGCTGATCGTCGAATTCGCCCGCCGCCACCTGAAACCTGGCGGTATGCTCTACGTCAGCTACAACTGCTTCCCCGGCTGGTCGCCGTCGGCACCGCTGCGCAATCTGTTCAGCCTGCATGACCGTTTCGCCAACGCCTCGGCGCGCTCCGATGAGCGTATTGACGCCGCACTGGAGTTTTCCGAAGCGCTGCTCGCGGCCAATCCGAAGTATGCCGCTGCGGCGCCGAGTCTCGGTGCGCGGCTGCAGAGCATCAAGGGCCAGGATCGTCACTATGTCGCCCACGAATATTTCAACCGCGACTGGAACTGCATGTACTTCGCCGACATGGTCGACGCGCTGGCCCCGGCCAAACTCGACTACGCCACCACGGCAGTGCCGCTGGACTCAATCGACCCGCTCAACCTGAGCGCCGAAGGCATGGACTTTCTGGAAACCATCGAACATCCGATCATGCGCGAGCAAGCGCGGGACTACTTCGTCAACCAGCACTTCCGCCGCGATCTGTACGTGCGTGGCGCGACGCGGCTGTCCGCTGCCGAACGCCGGGCGAGAATGCTGCACAGCCGTTTCGCGTTGCTGCAACCCTGGGAAACCGTGGCGGGCTCGGTCACCGGTCCTGCCGGCGAAGCGACCCTGCAAGCGGAAATCTACGGCCCGGTGCTCGATGCCTTGGCGGCGCAGAACTATGCGGCCAAATCCATGCGCCAATTGCTCTCCGAGACTGCAATGGCTTACGACGACCTCGAGCAAGCTCTGGCCGTGCTGATCGGTATGGGCGCGGTCGCTCCGTGCCAGAGCGAGGCCGCCGAGGCGCAGGTCAGCGGTCGCTGCGCCGCGCTCAATCTGCAACTGTGCAAACGCTCGCTGTACGGCGCCAACATCCAGACCCTGGCCAGCCCGGTCACCGGTGGTGGCGTGACGGTCAGCCGCTTCCAGCAGCTGTTCCTGATTTCCATCAAGCAAGGCAAACAGCAGCCGGCCGAATGGGCGCAACTGGCGTGGGGGGTGATCAGCGAACAAGGTGAAGTGCTGGTCGACAATGGCCAACCGCTGCTCACCGCTGAAGCCAATATCGCCGCGCTGACCGCACAGGCGCAGGTGTTTGCCGAGCAAACGCTGCCTGTGCTGAGGGCGCTTAAAATCGCTTGATTGCAAACGAACCAAGGTGGGAGCGAGCCTGCTCGCGAAAGCGCTGGATCAGCCGCCAAATCGGTGACTGACGTACCGCATTCGCGAGCAGGCTCGCTCCCACATTGGTCGAGGAACGTGGCTAAGCCAACCGTCCTGTTTGCGGAACTTTCCGCGCTCTGCCGCCCGTCCTGCCACTCGGCAAAAAACGAAATTTCTGCTGCGCGCCCTCCTCACAAACTATGCATGCGCCAACGCCCACAAGGGCAAGGCGCGATAGCCTGGTCTGAGGAAAATTTGAATGTTCATACATAACAAGCGACTTCAGTACACCGTTCGCGTGGCCGAGCCCAACCCGGGTCTGGCCAATCTGCTGTTGGAACAATTCGGGGGCGCCAATGGCGAACTGGCCGCGGCAGCGCGCTATTTCACCCAAGCCTTGGCTGAAGAAGATCCGGGGCGCAAAGACCTTCTGCTGGACATTGCCACCGAGGAATTGAGTCACCTTGAGGTGGTCGGCTCGATCATCGTCATGCTTAACAAAGGCGCCAAGGGCCAACTGGCAGAGGGCGTTCAAGAGGAAGGCGAGCTGTACCGCGCGTTGAATGGCGCCGGCAATGACTCGCACATTACCAGCCTGCTCTATGGCGCAGGCGCGCCTCTGGTCAATTCCGCTGGTGTACCGTGGACGGCGGCCTACGTTGACTCGATCACCGAGCCGACCGCTGACTTCCGTTCCAACATCGCAGCCGAAGCACGGGCAAAAATTCTCTACGAACGCCTGATCAACATCACCGATGATCCGGGCGTCAAAGAGGCGCTGGGCTTTTTGATGACGCGGGAAATCGCTCATCAACAGTCCTTCGAAAAAGCCCTGCATTCGATCCAGCCGAACTTCCCGCAGGGCAAACTGCCGGGCATGCCGGAGTTCACCAACAAGTACTTCAACATGTCTGGCGAGCCCAACGTTCGTGGTCCATGGAACGAGGGCGGCGTTTGGGAATATGTGGAAACTCCAGAGCCGGCAGTTGACGGCGGTGACGGTCTGGCCACGGTCAGCCTCCCTGCTGACGACGCAGAGGTCCTGGAAGCCATGAAGATCCGCACGGCGTCTGACCCACTCAGCGAGCCGGTGACCGGTGCTGATCTGGGCTCCGGTTACGTGCAAGGCAAAGATGTCTGAACCCCGTCCGGCGGCCCCGGATCAGGGTCGCCACTTGCTCAAGGTGATCAACATGAAAAACAGCAAAGTCCTGGCACTGACCTCTGAACATTTTCAACGTTTGATGGAGCACGCATACGCCGGTTTTGAGCTGGACTGCAAACAGGCCTGTCGAGGATTGAAAGTCAGCATGGCGGTGAATGTTTTTGGCCTGGGCACCCTGCTGCCGAATAATTTCGCTGAGGAGACTGCCGTACCGCCAGCGGACGCACATCCAGCCGTCGACGACGCCTTGCCCACGATGCCGGTGGTCGCCAAGCGCGTATTGGCGCAGCGCAACCGTTCCATCGACGGCGCTGAAAGTTTTCATCGGTAACAGGAGCGCGACATGAGAACTTATAAAAACCTGAGTTTCCCCTCAAACCTGAGCGTCGCTCCGGGACTCCAGTTTCTGCTGGGCTGTGCGATATTCGCCGGCGGAACGCTGATCCTGATGAGCGAACTGGCGGGAACCTTCTTTGCAATGTGAGCCTTGGTTCGCTATCGGGGCATTCAAAACAGCACCGGCGCCGCTTCCCTCATGAAGATCTCAACGGTCTTCGGCCCTATCCCCTCGAACTCGGACAGGCGCTTCTCCAGCGCCTTACGATCCGCGCTCGCCGACACGATGTTAGTCACCTTGCCGGCGTACTCGCTGTTGAGCTTGTTGGCCAGCGCGAGTAATCGCGACGCCGTGCTTTCATCGTAACGAACGTAACGCGCCTGCCCCAGCATCGACACCAATTGACGGTGTGTGCACTGCGCGAGCTTTTGCGGGGTGTCTTGGTGATGCTGCTCTACTATGACTTGATACGCCTTGGCGGCGATGGCGCCCTGAATCCTTTTGCCCATCAGAAAACTCGCCAGCAGCCATTTGAACAGGCCGGTTTCGCTGGCATTGTGCAGGTCGATGTTCAAGTCACCGGCGGTGATGATTTCGCTCACAAGTCTCACCTCAAGGCGCGCTTCAATTACAGATGTTGACCCGGCACAGCTTTGAACGATCCAATCGCAACCGCCTGGCCAAGGCAGTAAATTGAATTCCAGGTGGAAAAGGATGGTCATCTTTCAAGAGATGAGAGATGACAAGCATAAGGACCCTCAAATGCTCGGTCGTAAAATGCCCAAAACCAAGGGGCATGACGCCGCACAAACCGCTCCCATCAAAGCTGCCAGCGAGATCGCCGCTTTCCGCCTGACAGTCATCTTCATGCTGACGGTCATTCTGGCGTTTCTCGGCGTGGAGGGATGGCGAACCTGGCGTGACTATCATGCAGCCTTCTCGTCGGCGCGTGATTCGGTCACCAACCTCGCGCGGGCAACCGCGCAACATGCCGAGGACGCCATCCGCCAGGTCGATGTGTTGACCGCCGCCCTGGGCGAGCGCGTCGAAGGCGACGGCCTGCAGAACATCGACGTACCGCGCATCCACAACTTGCTGGTCCAGCAGGCCAAATTGATGCCGCAGTTGCATGGACTGTTTATCTACGGCCCGGACGGCAAATGGATCGTCACCGACAAGGAAATGATCCCGGACCCGGCGAACAATGCCGATCGCGACTACTTCCAGTATCACCGCGCCAACACCGATCGAAACGTGCGTATCGGTGATGTCGTCAAAAGCAAATCCACAGACGACCTGATCATCCCGATTTCCCGCCGCTTGAATAACCCGGACGGCTCCTTCGCCGGCGTGCTGCTGGGGACGATCAAGGTCAGTTACTTTGTCGACTATTACGGCGATTTCAAGATCGACGACAAGGGTGCGCTAGTGCTGGCGCTGCGCAACGGCACCATTCTCGTGCGTCGTCCTTTCATCGCTTCGGTCATCGGTCAGAGCCTCGCCGACAGTGAGGTGTTCAAGAACTACCTGCCCTTTTCCAGTCAAGGGATCGCCGAGGTCCGAGCCGTCGTCGACGGCACCCAGCGTCTGTATGGTTACAGAGCTTTGAGCACCTACCCGCTGGTGGTCGAAACTGGCCTTTCCCGCGAATCGATCATTGCGCCGTGGCGCTGGGACCTGATCAAAACCGGTTTCGTGTTGATGTCGGTGATTACCGCGTTCACGGTCTTCGGACTGATCGTCTTGAGGCAACTGCGCCAACGGATGGTGATGGAAAAGGATCTGCGCCGGGCACACCAGGCCATGAAGGACATGGCTTTGACCGACAGCCTGACCGGGCTGGCCAACCGTCGGCGACTGGACACTGCCTTGATTGACGAAATTCGCCTGGCCAGACGCCAGGGTTCGTCGATCTCACTGATCATGATCGATGTCGATCACTTCAAGCTCTACAACGACAGCTACGGGCACGCGGCGGGTGACGATTGCCTGAGCGCTGTCGGCCAGGCCATTGCGCAAGCAGTAAAACGGCCGGGTGATCTCGCCGTGCGCTATGGCGGCGAGGAGTTTTCCGTGCTGCTGCCCAACACCGATATTCGCGGGGCGGCGCTTGTGGCGCAGGAAATTCTTGAGGCCATTCGATCCTTGCGGATGGAGCACAAAGCCCATCCGCTGGGTCACGTCACCGCCAGCGCAGGTATTGCGGTTGGCAAACCGGCCGAACAAGAAGTGAGCCCCGCCACTCTTATCGAGTCGGCTGACAAACTGCTTTATGCCGCAAAGCAGAAAGGCAGGGATCGCTACTGTATCGGCGAGGAAGTGCTCGGCGCCTAGCCACCGTTCCTCAACGGCAGCGCAGCATCACGGCAGCGCGAACCCGCTGGACGCCAAACACCGTCATGCGCAGAAATTCCTGGTGACTGACCGGCAAGTGCTGGCAGTCCAGGCCGCGCTTGAGTTTGCTGTGGTCGACATCAGGATCGTGCAAGTAAACGAAGTCCTCGTCACACCCGGTGATGATGACCCAATGCGGCGCTTTCAAGCGGGTGAATCGGTAGCTGCTGATCAGCACCAGCGGTTTGTATCCGGCCGCCAACGCAGCGCCGATCTGCAGATAATCACCCAGCACCTGCTCAACTTGCGTGGCCGCCAAGTCTTGGGCAAAGCCGTCCTCGACCAGTTTCATGATCGACTTCTTCTCCGTGCTGCGTACGCCGTGAAGAAAAAGCGAGCCCGCGTGACTGACCTCAAGGCGCACATCGAAACCGCGCCGCCAGGCCGCCAATGCCAGGCCCTGAGGACTGCAGCCACCGTGCCCCGCCGTCATGAAAATGGTGGTTGCCTCGCGCCACAGCTGGATTTCCTCCGCTCGGGTCATGGCACGGGTCGGATCGATGGCAGACATGGCCATCAGCAGGCACGCAGCGCCGCAGGTGAACTCGGTGGTCTGCTGGTAATACGGCACTTGGCGCGCGGGCGCTGGTGTTTCGCGCAGGATGCGTTTCTCGTAACGCAACGCCTCGCAGTGATCCTCGTAGTAGTCCTCGACGCTGGCAAAGCGCTGGTAGCCGTTGGCTTCGTAGAGGCGAATGGCAGCGCTGTTGTCAGCGCGCACCTCCAGGCGCAGCCATGCGCAGTTGCGCGCCAATGCACAGGCCTGGGCCTGTTCCAGCAGACGCTGGCCAAGCTCATGTCCGCGCCACGCGGGGCTGACCGCAATCGAATACAGGCGTCCAAGAGAGGTGCCTCGGTGAAAAAGCACCAGTGCATAACCGCAGAGGATTGCGCCCGAGGTCACGACAATAAGCGCGGCATTGGCTCGACTGAGCATCCAGCTGAAGTTGCGCTGATTCAACCGGTCGAGGGTAAAACACACCCGCTCCAATTCGACCAGATCGTCGATATCGTCCGTGGATGCAAAGCGAAAATCAAAAGACATGACCGCACCGTAAAGTTTGAGTAACGAACCGGGACAGACCGAAAGGCCCGTGATTTATTGAAGCGGCGTCTTCTTCAACAGGGATTCATTACTCATGTCAGCGGTGCAAGCCAACGTGAACGAAGTATTAGACAAAACCGAGCATTCGACAATCTCCCTCAGCGAGGAACCTCCCAGTCTCAAGCCCTCGGGAAGTCGATTGCTCATACTGGTCGAACGCAAGGATGACTGGGCTGATTACTTGCCCAGCGAGAGCCTGATGTTGGCTCAGGATTACCTTGAACACAGCGATGATTTTCCTCATCGCACCCAGGTCATCAACCTCTGCCGCAATTACAAATACCTCGGTCAGGGCTATTACTGCTCATTGCTCGCCGAGGCGCGTGGGCACAAGGTTTTTCCCTCGGTGCGCACCGTCAGCGAGTTGGCGCGCAAAGCGCTTTACGGGGTCGGGCTGAATGATCTGCAACGCACCCTGGAGCGGGCGCTGGCCAACCACCCGTACGGCGAAACCGAGGCCTTCACGCTGTCGCTGTACTTCGGCAAGGCCTCGATCGAGCCGCTGCAAGAGATCGGCCGTCAACTGTTCGAGGCGTTCCCCTGCCCTATCCTGCTGGTGGAATTCCGCCGTGGTGAGAGCTGGCAGATCGCAGGCATCAAAGCCGGAGCGCTGCACAAGCTTCGCGACGAACAGCAGCATGTCTTCGCTGACGCACTGGACGCGTTCAATCGCAGAACGTGGCGTCAGCCCGCTTCCAAACGTGTGGCCCGCTACGACCTAGCCATCCTGCACGATCCTGACGAAGCCCTGCCGCCTTCTAACCCCGAGGCATTGCAGCGCTTCATCGCTGCGGGCGAGCAGCTGGGTATCGATGTCGAATTGATCGAGAAAAAGGACTACGCGCGTCTCGCCGAATTCGACGCGCTGTTCATCCGCGAAACCACGCGAGTGGATGATCACACGTATCGGTTTGCCAAGAAGGCTGAAAGCGAAGGCCTTGTAGTGATTGACGATCCGTCGTCGATCCTGCGCTGCACCAACAAGGTCTATCTGGCCGACCTGCTCAAGCGTCGCGGGCTGGGCATGCCGGCAACGGAAATACTCTACAAGGATCGTCCGCAGGAACTCGAAAACGCAGGGCGTCGCCTCGGTTTCCCGTTGGTACTGAAAATCCCCGATGGCTGCTTTTCACGGGGTGTGATCAAGGTCGCCGATGCGCAAGCGCTGGCCACTGCCGCGCAGGAGTTATTCGAACACTCGGTGCTGCTGCTGGCGCAGGAGTACTGCTACACCGAGTACGACTGGCGCGTCGGCGTGCTCAATGGCGAGGCGCTTTATGCCTGTAGATACTTCATGTCCAAGGGGCATTGGCAGATTTACAACCACAAGGCGCTGCCCGGCGAGATCAACGGGATGTGCGAGGCGGTGCCCGTCGAGCAAGCTCCGCCGGCAGTCGTGCAGCTCGCCGTACAGACTGCGCGGCTGATCGGCGACGGCCTCTACGGCGTGGACCTCAAGCAGGCGGGCGATCGGGTCCTGGTCATCGAAGTGAACGACAACCCCAACCTCGATGCGGGTATCGAAGACGCGGTGCTGGGCGACGAACTTTATCGGCGCGTGCTGCAAGCGTTCACGCAAAGGCTCGAGCTCAAACACCGTGGCCAAGCGTGGTGAGCAATGATTGAAGGCTATTGCATTGATTGCGGCGCCCTGCACAGGACATCGGAGGACCAGGCGACTGTCTGGCTGTGTGTCGCCCCCGACGCAGCCGAGCAACTGGATTTGCACAGACGCCTGGGCATTGGCGCACAAGCGATAGAGTCGTCCCTGGACCCAGATGAAGTGGCCCGCATCGAGGTCAAGCCTGATCACCTGTTTATGATCTGGAAGCGCCCGGAAAGCTTCGACGGGCGCGCATTCAACGTTTCGTCCTTTGGAGTGGTGCTGAGCGAAAAACGCCTGGTGGTTATTTGCGCGAGCAACTCGCTGCTCTCGGGGCTGGAGCACGATGCGCAAATGACCGGGCCGCTGGACGTGCTGATGGCGTTACTCGCAGAAAGCGTTCACCACTATCTCGGGCATTTGCGCGTGGTCAAACAGATCGCCCGGGAGATTCAACAGCAATTCACCCGGGCGATGGACAATCAGCAATTGGCGCAGATGTACAACCTGAGCGAAAGCCTCGTGTACTACGTCAACGCGATTCAAGGTAACGGAGCGGTGCTGACGCTGCTGCGCAACCACGGTCAGCGTCAGGACTTCAGCGACGGTCAACTGGCTGCGCTGAACGATCTGATCGTGGAAAACGAACAAAGCTTCCAGCAGGCCAGAATTCACGCCAAGGTGTTCGCCAACCTCATCGAATCCCACGGCAATCTTGCCAACAACAGCATGAACCGGGCGCTGCGCAAGCTGACGCTGATCAACGTCGTATTCCTTCCCTTGAACCTGATCGCCGGCATCGGTGGCATGTCGGAGTTCAGCATGATGACGACCGGCGTTCCCTGGTGGATGTCCTTTCCCGTGCTGATCGCCTGCATGGGCCTCGTGGGCGCGGGGATGGTGTTGGTATTGCGGCGCATGGCCTGAATCCAGAGCACATTCTGCTAACGCCTGCGCCGCACCCGAAGGTCAATTGGTCCGGCTGACCACCCGGATATGTGTAATCCCTACCCGCTCGGCCTGCTCAAGAATCTGCTCTGGCGTCGAATCCGCCGTGGGCATGACCAGGCTGTTTTCGGCATCGCCCAGATGCAATTCGAGCAGATGCATCGCCGCGTCGTGCTCGGCCAGTTGCGCTTCCTTGAGTTCGAGCAGATAAGTACGAGGCTCGCCATTGAAACGGTATTCGATGTGATAGGTGTACATGATGTCGTCCGCGTCGGTGGGAAAAGGCAGTGTTTATCCTGACGCGACGGTCAGCTTTTAGTTCAACCTGACTGCCATTTTGCGTTTGCAAACAAACTTTTTGCGCAGCGAAGCGTCCTCTTCTTAACTCTCCATAACAGCTGATCACAGCTAAGGACTGGCAATGACCTTTTTCATCTTCCTTCTCGCCTGTGCGGCGGCGGCAACCACTGGCGTGATGTTCAAACCCGGCCCGTGGTACGAATCGCTGACCAAACCCTCTTTCACCCCGCCCAACTGGGCCTTTCCCGTAGCGTGGACGATCATCTACCTGCTGCTGGCCTGGGCCGGTTATCGCTTGAGCCTGATCCCCGGCAGCCAAACGGTGCTGGCTTTGTGGGCCGCACAGATCGCCCTGAACACGCTGTGGACGCCGGTGTTCTTCGGCGCGCATCAGGTGCTGGCGGCGCTGGTGATTCTGGCGGTGTTGTGGGTGGTCGTCGCGGTGATGGTCGTGCTCGCCCTGCAACTGGACGTGGTCACTGGGCTGATTCTGTTCCCGTATCTGGCGTGGCTATGCGTCGCGGCAGCATTGAACTGCTCGATCCTGATGAAGAATCGCCTGTGAGCGATTTCCCATGGCCGCAAGGCGAGCGCGAGCTGGCGCAGGTTCGCGCGTTCAACAAAAAGCTCGCCTGGCTGCCGCGTTTCAAGATCCGCAATCGCCTCACCCCACGGCTGATTCAGGCGTTGCTGCGGGCGGGTCAGCTCGGCGGCGACGGCAAGCTACGCCAGCATGGGCTGAGCGCCGAACGCAAGATCATCGACACCGTGCCCGTGCGCATCATCCGCCCCAAGGGCAAAGCCAAAGGCGTGGTGCTGGATTTCCATGGTGGCGGCTGGGTGATCGGCAATGCGCAGATGAACGACAACTTCAACATCGCCATCGTCAACACCTGCGACGTGGCGGTGGTGTCGGTTGATTATCGACTGGCCGTTTCGACGCCAATCGAGGGCTTGCTGGACGACTGTCTGCGCGCCACTCGCGGCATCTTGAACGATGGCGAATTTGCCGGACTGCCCGTGGTCGTCGTCGGTGAATCGGCCGGCGGGCATCTGGCGGCGGCCACCCTGCTCGCGCTCAAATCTTCGCCGCAACTGCTGCAACGGATCTGCGGCGCGCTGCTGTATTACGGCGTCTACGACCTGACCGGCACGCCCAGCGTGCGCACCGCGCCCGCCGAAACTCTGGTGCTCGACGGCCCCGGCATGGTCGACGCGTTGCGCCTGCTCACGCCGGACATCAGCGACGAACAACGACGCCAGCCACCGCTGTCGCCGCTGTACGGCGATTTCAGCGGACTGCCACCAGCGCTGCTGTTTGCCGGCGACCTCGATCCGCTGCTGGATGACACGCGGCTCATCGCCGAGTGCTGGCAACACGCGGCGCCGGTGGAGATGTACGTGCTGCCGGAGTGTCCGCATGGCTTCATCCACTTCCCCACCGCCACTGCTGACCATGTGCTGGCTTACAGCAGGCAGTGGATTTCGGCACGAGTGGCAAGCTACTCAGCGAAATCCGCCGAAATCAGCCCAGTGCTTTCGTAGCTGCCGATTGCATGGCGAGCCGTAAAAAACCGAGATAAGCAAAAAGGCGCCCTCACCGGCGCCTTTTTTGTTTGCACTGAACCCCGCGCGCCCGTTCACCACATGCCGATTGTGGCTCAAACCGTAAACAGTCTTTACCCGATCCGCGCCTGTTTCCCCCGCCAGCCGCCGCATAGAGTTTGTTCCAGCAGCACACTCAACTTCAGCAAAGGAACATCATCCATGAAAGTCTCAATGCTCGTCCTCGCACTCTTCGGCTTCAGCTCGGTGGTCATGGCTCAGGAATCGACTACCACGCCTCCCGTCGAGCAATACACCTACGCCAGTCACCTCGACGTCGCCAAAATCATCTCGGAAGATCCCGTGCCGGATGTCTGCGCCGTAGTGCCGGTGCACATGACTTATCAGGATTCCCAAGGCAAACAGCACATCCTGCAATACGAGGTCATGGGCAGCGGCTGCAGCAACGGTTGATCGGGCCAATACCTCGCACACCCATTGCGTCTCAGAGTTGGCTCGCTGAGACGCAAATGCCTTTACCGCTTCAATCGATCAGCGCCTGAGCAGTGCTCGCCAACTGCGCGCCGACCCGGGCTTTCAAGGTATCGATGAATCGCGTGATCTTCGCATCGACAAACTGGCGAGACGTGTAGACCGCGTAAACATTGCGCTCGTAGGTGTGGTAATCGGGCAGCACCCGCACCAGCCTGCCGGTACGCAAATCGTCGATCGCCGTGAAGCCTGCCAACAGACCAATCCCCGCCCCTTCGCGAATGGCCACGGCCATTGCGTCCATATCGTTCACGCTGAGACTCGGCCCGCTCGGGATGAACGTCGCGTCGCCCGCCTTGCTTTTGAGCTGCCATTCATCGCGCACGTAATCCACGGTACCGAGCAGCAGGCATTGATGATCGCAAAGCTGCTCCGGCGTTTCGGGTGCGCCATGCCGCGCCAGGTATTCCGGGGAGGCCACCAGTACACAGTGACTGACGCCGATCTTCTGGCTGACATATGCCGAATCCGGCAGCGTTCGCGCGATCAGAATGGACACGTCCAACTGATCCTCAAGCAGATTGGGCATGCGTTGGGAGAGCATCAAATCGACGGTCACTTCGGGAAACGCCTGGCGATACTCCAGCACCGCGCCGGTCACCAGTTGCCGGGCCAGTCCGGGCACGCAGTGCACCCGCAACGTCCCTCGTGGTTGCAAGGCGGCATTGCTCGCCTCGGCTTCGGCGCTTTCCAGGTCAGCGAGAATCTTCACACAGCGTTCATAAAACCGCCGGCCCGCGTCGGTCACCGAGAGACGCCGGGTCGAGCGTTGCAACAGGCGGGTGTCGAGCACGTTTTCCAACGCCGAGACCGCACGCGATACGTTACCGACGGTGGAGTCGAGATGGTTGGCCACGGCAGTGAAACTGCCCATCTCGACTACCTTGATGTACACCGACATATTTGAAAGTTTGTCCATCCTGATCGTCCTGTAGACCTGCCACTCACTGCGGATAACGTCGGATGCTACACGCTCGCTCCTGGGCTCGATATTACCTTCTGGGACAACAATGATTCCCTCGCGGCCGGCTAAATCAAACGGCACGCCTTCCATAGACTGGATTCCACGGGACGCCTGAACCACTGCGTACAAGGCGCCGAATGAATCCTCAACCATGAAGGCGACATCCATGAACACTCCTTACGATCCGCTCTATCTCTTCATCGGTGGTCAATGGCTCACCGCCCAAGAGCGCGCGACCGCCGCCGTGGTCAACCCGGCAACCGGCGAGGAACTCGGCCAGGTGCCACTGGCCACCGCCCAAGACCTGGATCACGCCCTCGAAGTGGCCCGACTGAGCTTCGACCAATGGCGCCAGACCGTGCCGGACCAGCGCGCAAAAATCCTCAAGCGCGCCGCCGACCTGATCCTCGAACGCGCCCCGCACATCGCTGGGCAAATGACGCTGGAAGAAGGCAAGCCACTGCGCGAAAGCCTCGATGAAGTGACCCGTGCGGCGGAATATTTCGAATGGTTCGCCGAAAGCGCACGACGCATCGACGGCCGTGTCGTCCCGGCCAATCGTCCGGGTGTACTGCAACTGGTCAAACGCCAGGCAATCGGCCCTGTGGCAGCGTTCACACCGTGGAATTTCCCGGCCATCACCCCGGCGCGCAAGCTCTCGGCAGCGCTGGCCGCCGGTTGCAGTGTGGTGCTCAAGCCCGGAGAGGAAAGCCCCTCCACCGCGCTGGCCCTGGCCCGGGCGCTGGACGATGCCGGCCTGCCTAAAGGCGTGCTGCAAGTGGTGTTCGGCGTGCCGGATCAAGTGTCCAGCCATTTAATTGCCTCACCGATCATTCGCAAAGTGACCTTCACCGGTTCGGTGCCGATCGGTCGGCTGCTCTCGGCCCGCGCTGCCGAAGGCGTCAAGCCGATCACTCTGGAACTGGGCGGCCACGGCCCGGTGCTGGTGTTCGCCGACGCCGACATCGAAAAGGCCGCTGTGGAAGGCGTCGCCAATCGCTTTCGCGGCACCGGACAGGTGTGCATTTCCTCGACTCGTTTTCTTATCCAGCGTGAGGCCTACGCCGAGTTCGTCGAGCACTTCGTCGCGGCCACCCAGGCGTTGAAAATCGGCGATGGCATGGATCCGCAAACCCAGGTCGGCCCTCTGGCGAACCCACGGCAACTGGCGAAGATGGAGCAACTGATCGCCGACGCCGTCGAGAAAGGCGCGCGGGTGCTGGCCGGTGGCGAAGCGTTGCCGGGCGCAGGCTTCTTCTTTCAGCCCACCGTATTGGCCGATGTGCCGATGAGTGCGCGAATCATGCATGAAGAACCCTTTGGCCCCATCGCGATACTGATGCCTTTCGATGAGTTAAGCGACGGCCTGCAAGAAGCCAACCGCCTGCCCTACGGCCTCTCGGCCTACGCGTTCACTTCCAATGCGCGCACCGCGATCGACGTCGCCGATGGCCTGGAAGCCGGAATGATCGGGATCAACCAGTACCGCATCGTCGCCACCGAACTGCCCTTCGGCGGCATGAAGGAAAGCGGCCACGGTTCTGAAGGCGGCATCGAAGGCATCGAACACTATCTCACCAACAAATTCATCAGCCAGGTTTAAGGGGATTTCCATGTCGACTATCGATTTCAGCAGCCCACGCGAAGCCGCCCGCGCCTTCACCCCGAAACTGGCGCAATTCGTGGACTCAACGCTGTACCCGCAGATCTGGAGTGACCCCGCCTTGTCACCCCGCGACCGCAGCCTGATCACTGTCGCTGCGCTGATTGCCGGCGGCCACTGTGAAGAATTGCCCGCGCACCTGCGCCGCGCTGTCAGCAATGGCGTGAGCCATGAAGAGTTGTCGGCGGCGATCACTCACCTGGCCTTTTACGTCGGTTTCCCGGGCGCCATCACCGCCTCGGCCATCGCCAATGCCACCCTTGCCGACACGGAGCAACGCTGAGATGAAAGCCATCAACCTGAAAGCATTCGGTTCGGCAGAAGTGCTGCAACTCGGCGAAGCGCCCAACCCTGAAGTGCGCCCGACCGACCTGCTGGTGCGCGTCTATGCGGCCGGCGTGAACCGTGCCGACCTGACCCACCGAACCGGCGGCTACGGCCATGCGAACTTCGGCGACTCATTGATCATCGGTCTGGAGATTGCCGGTGAAGTGCTCGAGACCGGCAGCGAGGTCAGCGGATTCGCCGTCGGCGACCGGGTAATGGGCGTGGTCGGCGGCGGCGCCTACGCCGAACTGGCGCGCATCGACTATCGCATGGCCATGCCGATTCCGGCGCAGCTCGACTATGTGCACGCCGCGGCGATTCCCGAAGTGTTCGTCACCGCCCACGAAGCGATGCTGCACCTGGCCCGACTCAAGTCAGGCGACTCGGTGCTGATCCATGCCGCCGCCGGCGGCGTTGGTTCCGCTGCCGTGCAACTGGCCTACGCCACAGGCGCCACGGTGTACGCGACCACCGAAGGCAGCAAATTGTCGCGCGTCGAACATCTGGGCGCCGACGTGGCCATCGACTACAAGACCGAGGATTTCGCCGCAGTCATCGCCGACAAAACCCAAGGGCGCGGCGTCGATGTGATCATCGACTTCGTCGGCGCGCCCTACTTCGCCCGCAACATCGCCTCGCTGGCCCACGGTGGCCGCCTGGTACAGGTCGGCATTCTTGGTGGCGGCGGCAAGGTCGACGTGGAGCTGGAGCACATCCTCTACCGGCACCTGCAAATCATCGGCACGGTGATGAAGTCACGCACCCAGCCGGAGAAGCACGCGATGATCCAGCGCTTTCGCGACCACTGGCTGAAACGCTTCGCCGGCGCTGCGAGTCTGGAACCGGTGGTGGACAGCACCTTTCCGTTGTCCCGCGCAGCCGATGCCCATCGGCGGATGGAGTCTTCGCAGAATGTCGGGAAGATTATTCTGACGATGCAGCCGGAGGATTTGCGCTAAGGCAGGTCGATCAAATCTGGCCTTGCACCGTCCTGTTGCAAGGTCAGCGGCCAGCGCACTCAAGACTTAACACTGATCCCGCGAGCAGCAAAGACTTCACGCGCAGCCGTTATACCGTTCAAGGCACTGGGAAACCCTGCGTATACGGTCATTTGCAAGATCACATCGACCACCGCCTCCGGTGTGCACCCGACGTTCAGGGCGCCGCCGATATGCACTTTCAGTTGTGGCTGGGCATTGCCCAATGCGGTCAGTGCCGCAACGGTTGCCAGCTCACGAGTGCAGTGATCGAGCCCGGGGCGGGCGAAGACATCGCCGTAGGCAAAACTCAGAATCCAGTCCGCAAGCTCTGGAGCAGTATCCTTCAATGAATCAACCACTGCCTGGCCGGGTCCGCCAGTAATCTGCGTCAGAGCGGCTTCTCCGCGCGCTCGACGATCAGTCACCTCCACCGGCGCTGCGACACTGGTCACGCTTGCGCCAATCAGTGTGGCGGACAGCAAACGATTGAGACCGGGAAGTTTACGGATCATGGTGATGCTCCTTTTGCTCGAGTTGGTGGTAGATCTGAATCTTGTTATCCAGAACCTCCAGGGACTGGCTCAACTGGCTGATCTGCGCTTGCACGTCCCGGCGATGCTGCTCGAGAAGTTCGCGGCGTTCTGCCAGGGTCGAGTCGCCTGAACGGCGCAGTTCGGCATACCGCAGCATTTGCTGGATCGGCATTCCGGTCGCCTTCAGCCGGAGCAGAAACTCGGCCCACAGCACATCCTTCTCGGCGTACACCCGGTGGCCATTGCCACCGCGCCCAACCGGATCGAATAGCCCGATGCGCTCGTAATAGCGGATCGTGTGAGCGCTCAAATCAAGGCGTTTGGCCAACTTTGAAATTGTCAGTTCTGGATTCATGTCATCACCGTAAAGGTTTGAGCGCGCTCTAAGTCAATGGCTATTTTCCATCGAGCAGAATCAGGCAAATCGCCGACAGTATCCGCCTAACGCCGACACCGCCCTGCCCCCTAATCTGAACCCATGCAGAACACACCACTGCAACGGGTTAACCAGAGACTGATCTGAACGACCCGGACCTCAATCGAAATTTGACCGGAGTCACCGCCATGAAAACTGTAAGCCAACTGATCGCCGTCGCCACCTTCGCCCTCAGCGCCAGCGCATTCGCCGTACCGAGCAATCAGGAAGATCGTTTCTTCACCCAGGTCAACGAACCACAGCAGACTGTTGCTGCCGATGGCTCGCAGCGTACGCCGCAGGGCCAGGCTCTGGCTGAAAACGGCCGCAACCGCCTCGAGGAACAAGGCCTGGTTGAAGACGGCTATGACAAGACCCCACAAGGCCAGGCCATCGCTGCCGACGGCTCAGACCGCACCCCACTGGGTGAGGCGCTCGCCGCTGATGGATCGGACCGTACACCGGGTCGTCGCGCAGCTTAAGCGCGTGTTGCCGAGACAGGAAAAGTCCTGCGGGTTTGAGACCTGCAGGACTTTTCCGTCTTTTGAGGCAAGACCTGATCGAAAACCCTATTGATAGGAACAGGCAATACTTCGATCCGATTCGGCATCGTCCGCCAGCGTTATCCGCCCTAGCATGACTTCTCTAATTGCCTGCTGGAGTACAGATTCATGAAGACCCTTTTCATCACCGGTGTCAGCAGCGGCTTCGGCCAGGCGCTGGCCAAGGAAGCGCTCGCTCAAGGTCACAGGATTATCGGCACAGTGCGCAGTGAATCCGCTCTGGCAGCCTTCGAAGCGCTGTCGCCCGAGCGCGCGCATGGGGTGCTGCTGGACGTTACCGAGTTCGATGCCATCGATGGGGTGGTTGCGGCAGTGGAGGATCGCCACGGCCCGGTGGACGTGCTGGTCAATAACGCAGGTTATGGCCATGAGGGGATTTTTGAAGAGTCATCGTTGCAGGAAATGCGCCGCCAGTTCGACGTCAATGTGTTCGGCGCGGTGGCGATGACCAAGGCTTTCGTCCCGTATTTCCGCCAGCGCCGCGCGGGGCATATCCTCAATATCACTTCGATGGGCGGCCATATCACCATGCCCGGGATCGCGTATTACTGCGGCAGCAAGTTTGCGCTTGAGGGGATCTCCGACACCTTGAGCAAGGAGCTTGCGCCCTTCAATATTTTTGTCACCGCTGTGGCGCCGGGGTCATTTCGCACCGACTGGGCAGGCCGCTCGATGCAACGCACGCCGCGTAGCATCAGTGACTACGATGCAAGCTTCGATCCGGTGCGCAAGGCCCGGGAGGAGAAAAGTGGCCATCAGTTGGGCGATCCGCAGAAAGCTGCACGGGTCATGCTGACGATCATCGACAGTCCAAACCCGCCGGCTCACCTGCTATTGGGCAGTGATGCGCTGGTGCTGGTGCGTGACAAGTTGCAGCAGACGGCGGAGAGTATTGAGCAATGGGCAGCGCTTAGCCGCTCGACGGATGGCTGAGCAACGCGGAGAACCTCAATGCGGAAACCGAAAGACCCGCTCACAGCGCGCATGGTCCAGCTAATGAGCCAGCTCGCCCCGCTGGAAGGTTACAACCTGAGCCCGCTGGACGATGTTCGTTTCCTGCGTTCCAACCGACCGCTGACCCGCACGCCGGTGTTGTACGAACCGGGCATCGTGATCCTTTGTCAGGGGCGTAAACGCGGCTATCTCGGCGATGAAATCTACGTCTACGACGCTCAGCATTATCTGGTGGTGTCGGTGCCGGTACCCTTCACCATGGAAACCGACGCCAGCGAAGCCGAGCCGATGCTCGCGGTGTACGTGCGTCTGGATTTCGCCCTGACTGGCGAGCTGATTCAGCAAGTGGATGAGCGGTGGGATTTCCCTACAGCGCAGCCGATGGGCATGTACGCCTCGCCGCTCGACGAACCGCTACGCCGGTCAACCCTGCGTTTTCTTGAAGTGATGAGCGACGATGCCGACGCGCAAATCCTCGGCCCGGCGATGCTGCGCGAACTCTACTACCGTATCCTCACCGGCGAACAAGGTGGCACCCTGCGCGCCGCCATCGCCCAACAAGGCCAGTTCGGCAAAGTGACCCGCGCCATCCACAAGATCCACAGTTGCTATCAGCAACATCTCGACGTAGAAACCCTGGCAGAGGAAGCGCAAATGAGCGTGCCGAATTTTCATCTGCACTTTCGCAAGGTTACCGATTCCTCGCCGATGCAGTACCTGAAATCGACGCGTTTGCACCAGGCGCGATTGCTGATGCTGCGTAACGACCTGACCGCGGCAAAAACTGCATTTCTGGTCGGCTACGAAAGCGCCTCGCAATTCAGCCGCGACTTCAAACGCCTCTTCGGCCGCACACCGCTAGCGGAAGTGGCGTGGATGAAACAGGCCTATGCGCTTCCGGCACCGACGAGTGCTTCGCCGTTTGTGTCTTCGCACTGACTTCACCCGCGTCTTGAACAAACAGAAATCCACATTGAAGGGAAGAAAGTGAATCTGAGAGCTGAGATCGAAAACGCATTTGGACCCCAGGCATTCGCCCGTCCGCTTTTCTATTCCTGGCCGGGAGGATTGCGTTTCGAACTCTCCGAAACGGGCGGAATGATCGAGCAATTCCTGACCGCTATGCGCAAATCCATAACCATCTGCGGCGACATTTTCCAAGGGGATGCATCGTTTGTAGCGTGTCTGCGTATTCATTCCGGTCGCAATCGATTCGCCCACCGCAGCACTCTTCGCGCCCTTAAATCTGCTGGCATCGATACTCCATCAGCGCTGTGCATCTGGAGCGAAGAAATAGATAACGAGGAATGGTTCAGTGAGGAAGAGCCGGAATATTGGGTCAACGTCGCCTTCGAAGCGTCTGTCGCGAGCATTCAAGCATTACTCTGGTGCGCATTGGCCAAGGACTTCGGTGCTATCCAACCGCGTGCGAACTGTGCTGTCTACCTGTTCAATATGCCCAAGCGAGTCATGATCTTGCCTTATGACGACAGAGGCATGGACGTGGTTGGAGCCAACACCGAACTACTTTTGCAGCTTTATCAACGACATCATGCCTGGTTGCTCGACCATGACCGTTCAGCGATGGAAGCCACATTCGGCAGGCTTAAACGTTAGGTGAACGCTATCGTTTCAACTTCTTCGCCATGATGATCGTGCGCTCCGTCTGATGAAACTCATCTCTGATTTTCTTGAAGCCGAGGGAAGCATAGAAGCCTTCTGCGGTGACTGAAGAAGGAACGCGCAGCAAATTGAAACCTGTGTCCATGGCGCGTGATTGAATGCGCTTCATCAGCTCTCTTCCAACACCCATTCCTTGAAAGTCCGGGTCGACAAATACGCTTCGAACAACGTCTTGATCGAGACTTGCCGTTGCGACGATTTGACTGTCGAGCGTAGCGACCAGCACCTGACGCTCAGTCAAAAAACGAAGGATGTTCGAGGGCGAAAAACTTTCAATCACTCGATCAATGATTTCGGGAGGATAGTCGCGAGCATTGCTCTCACGGAGCGTCTTGATGATCGTTTCACTGATAGCCGATGCATCCGCATCCCTCGCGATGTGAATTTGAATATCCACCCAGTAGCTCCTTGCTTGTCCGCTCCGTGTACAGCACTTATCGCAGCAAATTCCCCATCCGCATAGTGCTTGCCCCCTCCTGCGTTTCCTCGCCCAATCATGCAGGTCAGCCACCTGCATCAGGATGGGATCATGAACACCACGGCCATTCCCGAAGGTTTCACACCATTCACCCGCAGCAGTCCGTTGCTGGATCTGCTCGGCCCGATCTACGCCAGGGGTCAGGGCCTGCACTTGGAACTGGGTTTACTGACCGACTCCCGCCATGCCAATGGTCGCGGCACTTTGCATGGTGGTGTATTGGCGACTTTGGCCGATGTCGGGATGGGCTACGCCATGGCCTTTTCCAGCGATCCGCCGCAGCCGTTGATCACCGCGAGCATGACCCTGGATTATCTCGGTGCGGTGCAAATCAACGAGTGGCTCGAAGTGCGTCTTGAACACTCCAGAAAGGGCCGCCAACTGGCGTTTGCTGGCGTCAGTCTGCACGTAGGTGAGCGAACGGTCGCGCGCGCCAGTGCCGTGTTCGCGGTGCCGCTGAGCTGAAGCGCGAAACCTCAGTCTGACGCTTCAGAATCATCCCGCGCTGGAACAGGAATTTGCCATGAGGGTTTCTTGCCGATCTGGCTATCGAACGTGCGTCGCGCTTGGCGGAAACCCTCGACGTTTTCCACCACCCAAGTCCAGATCGGCGACATCCGCACCAGCAAGCCCATGCCCAATGGCGTCAGCTCGTACTCGACGTGCGGCGGCACCTGGTCGAGCTCGCGCCGGGCCAGCAGGCCGTCGCGTTCCAGCGCACGCAGGGTTTTGGTCAACATGCGCTGAGTCACGCCGGTCATCTGCCGTTTGATCTCGGCGTGACGCATCGTGCCGTACACCCCCAAGGCATGCAGGATGCCCAAAGACCAGCGACTACCGGCGTGCGCAAGCACTTCGCGGCGCACGCCATCATCGTCTCGTCTGAGCGTCTGGCAGATTGCTTCTGCCTCACTGAGCGCTTGCTGATCAGTCATTTCTTCACCTGGTATCACGCGTGTGCCTTCTTCTGAGTGCTGCCCGATCGTGCCAGCATTTGCCGATCTTACATGCAGATCTCAGGAGACATCATGACCGAATCGAACCACCCTTGCCCGCAATCCATTCTCGTCCTGGGCGCAGGCGAGCTCGGCCTGCCGGTTTTGCGCAACCTTGCGCGAGTGGCAAAGCGCTCGCCCGGCAGCACGATCAGCGTCCTGCTCAGGGCCTCGACGATCGACAGTCAGGTGCCGGCAAAGAAAGCCGAAATCGATGAACTGCGCAGTCTCGGCGTGCAGATGGTGGCGGCAGATCTGGTCAACGATTCGATCGACCAACTGGCCGAAGTCTTCGCACCTTTCGATACCGTCATCGGCTGCGCCGGCATGGTCGCTGGTCGCGAGACGCCGATGAAGCTGGCGACCGCTGCGCTCAAGTCGGGCATCAAACGCTACTTTCCCTGGCAGTTTGGCGTGGACTTCGAAGTCATCGGCCGTGGCAGTCCGCAGGATCTGTTCGATGCTCAGCTCGACGTGCGCGAACTGCTGCGCGCGCAGGACAAAACCGAATGGGTGATCATCTCGACCGGCATGTTTACCAGTTTCCTCTTCGAGCCGGTGTTTGAAGTCGTTGATTTCGACAACGACACCGTTAACGCCTTGGGCAGCCTGGACACCAGCGTGACGCTGACGACCCCGGACGACATCGGCAAGCTGACCGCAGAAATCGTTTTCTTCGAACCGCGTTTTCGCAACGAGATCGTGTATCTGTCGGGCGACACGCTGACCTATGAACAGGTCGCGGGCCTTCTCGAACGCGTACTCGGACGGCCCTTCAAGCGTAACGTCTGGACAGTGCCGCACCTGATGCAGGAACTGGAAAAAGACCCCACTCACCACATCAAAAAATACCGCGCGGTGTTTGCCCAAGGTCGAGGTGTGGCGTGGCCGAAAGCGGGCACGTTCAATGAGCAGCGGGCGATACAGGTCACGACGGCCGAGCAGTGGGCGCGGGAAAATCTTGCGAACGAGTGAAAGCAGATTTTGCGCAGCGGGGCGTTGTGGGCGCTTTATACTCCCGCAAGCACCAGCTCCGCTGCCCGCTCACCAATAACGACACACGGCGCCATCGTGTTGCCAACGGTAATGCGCGGCATGATCGAGGCATCTGCAACGCGCAGCCCGTCGATCCCGTACACGCGCAATTGGTGGTCAACCACCGACAGCGCATCGCGGCCCATTTTTGCCGTACACGACAGGTGCCAGTAGGTCATCGCCGAGTTGCGGATGAACTGTTCCATAGCGCGGCGTTCTCTCGGCCCGGGCACGACTTCGCGCTTGATCAGCCCATTGAAGGCCTGGCTGTTGCCGAGTGCCCGGCACAGTTCGATCGACGCATATGCCGCTGCCATGTCCTCGGGTTCACTCAGCGAGTTCGGCTCGATAATCGGCGCATCTACTGGCCCTGCACCCGACAACCGCAAGCGTCCGCGACTGGCAGGTCTGGCCAGCCCGGCGAACATGGTCCAGCCATGCTCCGGCGGCTCGATGGCGACCTCAGGCGGAGACGGTACCGCGAATGCCAGCTGACACTGCAACAGATCCGGGGCTTCCAGGCGACTGTCGCTTTTCCAGTACAAGGTGGTTTCGCATCCGCTGCCAGCGACCGCTTGGGGTTGTTGGTATTCCCACGTGCAGCCGAAAGCCAGGTGATCCTGCAAATTCTCGCCGACACCGGGTAAATGAACGACCGGTGCGATGCCGTGTTTTCGCAGTTCATCCGCCGGGCCGATGCCCGACTGCATGAGCACTTTCGGTGATTGCACCGCGCCCATGGACAGGATGACTTCAGCTGCGGCATGAAAGCGCCGCCGCTCGCCGGCGATCAACACTTCGACACCGACGGCCCGGGTGCCGACCAGCAACACGCGGGTCACCAACGCCCCGGTCAGCACCGTCAGGTTCGGACAGTGCAAGCGTGGCCGGACGTAAGCGTCGTAAACCGACTCGCGCTTGCCCTGTTTGATGCGCAAGTCGGTGACAGCGATCCCTCCTGCGCCTTCCATCATCTCGCCATTGGGACTGTCGAATCGGGGGATGCCCAGATCGCCGGCCGCCTCCAGCGTTGCCAACGCAAGGGGTTGAGGCGTGGCCGGCTGTTCGACATGTACCGGCCCACCTGAACCACGCCGAGTGGCGTCCGGGCTGCCTTGCCAGTTTTCGATCCTGCGGTAGTAATCGAGCACCGATGCGTAGCCCCAGGCCGGGTCGCCAGACTCGGCAGCAAAATGCTCCCAATCGGCGCGATGGCCGCGCGACCAGACCATCACGTTGATGCTCGAACCACCGCCGAGCCCCTTGCCCATGCTCAACGGTAGCCGTCGACCGTTCAAGCGTGGATCGGCTTGGCCCTCGAATGCCCAGTCGCGCATGGAGCCGAGGTTCAGCGGCCATTGCGCCGGTTCGGTCACCTCGGGGCCCGAATAGTCTTCGCCGGCCTCAATCAGCAGAACCCGTGCGCCTGACTCATCGGCAAGCCGCGCAGCGACCACGCAGCCCGACGTGCCGGCACCACAGACAATGAAGTCATAGTCGTGATCGCTTCGACGGTTCATACGCCCGCTCCCCTTCGCTGCCACGATCACTGTTCAGCAACGCTGTGCACGGCTTTGAGAATCACCGCCGCGACTTGCGCCGGCTGCGACTGCTGCGGGACATGGCTGGCGTGCACCTCTTCAAGGCTCGCGCCGATACGCTTGGCGGCAGCACGCTGGACGTCGGGATGAATCATCCGGTCTTCGGTAGCGAGCAAGTACCAGGACGGCTTGGTTTTCCAGGACGAAACGGTGGTTTTATCTTCGAAAGCCGAGGCCTTGATCGGCCCTTGCGTGGCAGTCATGACGGCAGTTTGCGCGGCCGGCAGATCCTGAGCGAAGTCCTTGGCCATGCCTTCGGGCGTCAGATAGAGGAAGCCGTTACCGTCGGCCTTGATCTGACTGATGCCCGGCGGCGTCGGCGCACCTTTGCCCTGTTCGCCACTGGTTTGCCCGGCCTCTGGCGCGAAGGCGGCGACATACACCAGCGCGCTGACTTTCTGGTCGTTACCGGCTTCGGTGATCACCGTGCCGCCCCACGAGTGACCGACCAGCACCACCTTGCCCTGCTGGTTGTTCAGCGCGCGGCGCGTGGCGGCAACGTCGTCGGCCAGCGAGGTGAGCGGGTTTTGCACAACGGTAACGGTCACGCCTTTGGCTTGCAGCAGTGGCACCACTTTGGCCCAGTCGGAACCGTCGGCGAAGGCGCCGTGTACGATCACCACCGAAGGCGTTGTATCCTGCGCGTGGCTGGCGCCGGCCATGAAGGTACTGGCCAGGGCAAAGGCGACGGTGGCGAATTTCGATTTGATTGTTTTCATTGGATGAGCTCCTGTTCGGGAGTTCAGATTCTGCTGACTGGCCTGCGTTGTGGGCATCGGTCAATTATCCGACCCCGGGGCATTTTTCATGGATTGTGGCTTGCAACTGGACATCTCACTGGACGGCGCACTGGCAACTATCGCCCAGGTCGGTGACCTCAGCATGGGGCAACCGCTCGGTCACTCCCGGCGCGTTGCCGCTTTGGCGCGGATGCTCGCGCAGGCATGCCATGGCGACGGTGAGCATCTGCAAGTTGCAGAGCAGATTGCCTTGCTGCGCTGGTCTGGGTGCACGGCCAACGCCGAAGGCTTTGCCGACCTGCTGGGCGACGACGTCGATGGTCGCCGCGCAATGCTCGATCTGACCCTGGGCAATGAACAGATGAACGCGGTGCATCAGGCAACCCCGCTGGCCGTGGTGCACTGTGAAGTGTCCGGTGCAATCGCCAAAACCCTCCAGCTCGGAACCGCCGTTGAGGCGGGCCTGTGTCGAGTGTTTGAAACTTACGACGGCAGTGGTCGACCACTGGGCGTAAGCCATGAGCACATCCCTGAAGTCGCCTATCAGGTGGTCATGGCCGGTGATCTGGACATTCTCACCCGCGCCCATGGCCTGGACGCGGCGCTGCGCTGGATCAGCGAGCAGTCGGATCGGCGCTACCCTGCGTCGCTGGTGTCGTTGCTGGTGGCTAATGCCAAGGACTGGCTGGCGGATCTGGAAACGCTTTGCACAAAAGTTGAACCCGCGCCTGAGCAGCGTCATGTCTCACTGACTTTGGTCGGAGACATCATTGACTTGAAGCTGCCATGGCTGGCCGGGCATTCGCGTCAGGTCGCCCATGTCGCCGTGGAAGCTGCGCGCCTGTGGGGGCTGGGTGAGCCGACTTTGGCAAACATTGGCAAGTCTGCACTCATTTACGGTCTCGGCCGCGCAGCCGTTTCCAATCACCTATGGAATAGCCCAGGGCCGCTGCCCTACGGTGCGGCAGAGCGAGTGCGCCTGGTGCCTTATTGGACGCAACAGGCGCTCAGGCCGGTAATGGAACTGGCCGCGCCCGCCGAGATAGCCACCCACGCGTATGAACGGCTCGATGGCAGCGGCTATTTTCGCGGCGTGGCGGGTGATGCACTGAATGCCGAACATCGGCTGTTCGCCACCTCGGTCGCCTGGGTAGCGTTGAGGCAAGCCCGGCCATGGCGAACAGCCCACGACGAAGCCGCAGCAGCCACGCTACTCAGACAGGATGCCGGCCGTGGCCTGTTCGATAACGATGTCTGCGAAGCGGTCATTGCTGCCGCCAGTGGCGAGCGTCGCCTGCGGCAACCCAAGCCTACGCTGCTGACAGCCCGTGAGTGCCGCATTCTTCTGGAGATCAGCCGTGGCGCCAGCAACAAACAAGTCGCGCAACTGTTGGCTATCAGTCCGAGCACGGTACGCACGCACATGGAAAGCATCTTTCGCAAACTGCAATGCTCGACCCGGGCAGCCGCCACCCTGAAGGGGCTGACACTGGGCTTGATCGCCTGAATACCGTGCCGGGTCAAGCCTGACTGGCGCGCGCCAACTCTATGAATGCCCTGGCGGCCGCAGAGGGATTGCGGCGGTTCGGGTAGTACAGGCACAACCTGTCTCGAGGCGGTGTCCAGTCCTCGAGTACCTGCACGAACTCGCCGGTGCGGATTTCGTCACGAACGTCCTGCTCCATGAAAAAGCCCAGCCCCATGCCCGCCTGCACCGCCACCTTGACCACGCTCGATTCATCCAGCGTAAGCGGACCGTTCACATCCAGACGGGTAACTTCTCCGTCCCGCTCGAAATACCAAGGGAAAATCGCCCCGTTCGGCAGTCGCACGCGGATGCATCGATGCCCGGGCAGATCGGACGGCGTGCGCGGTTTGCCCTGTTGTTCAAAGTACGCTGGCGAACCGACCACTGTGTACCGCTGCGGCGGCCCTACGGGGACCACAATCACGTCGTTGGGCACCAGGCCTGCCGAGCGCACGCCGAAATCGAAGCCGTCAGCCACGATATCCACCAGCCGGCCTTCGGTTACAAGATCAATATGGACTTTCGGATGCTGCTGCAGAAACTCGATCACCAGTGGCAGCAACGCCGAACGCGCAGCACTGGCGAAGGCGTTGATGCGCAACGTGCCCGAGGGCCCGGCGTTCTGCGAGCGCACTGCGTCGAGTGCCGCACGCAAATCCTGCAGGGCTGGCCCCACCTGTTCGAGAAACACTCTCCCCGCTTCGGTGATGGCGACGCTGCGGGTGGTGCGGTTGAACAGGCGCGATTCGAGGCGCGCTTCCAGTTGCGCAATGGTGTTGCTCAGCGCGGTGGTGGAGACGTCGAGATCAATGGCGGCCTGGCGAAACGACCCCCTTCGAGCCACGGCTATGACGGCGTCCAGTTCATTGAGGGCCAAGCGATCCTGAACCATGGATTGTCCTGATTTCCGGGATAGGTCATTAAGGTTTGTCCCAGTTGAACAAACTATCTGCGACCCAGCAAGATGACTCCAGTTAATCAATCAGGAGTCAGCCAATGAACCTTCAACTTTCCAACGTCGTGCAGACGTATGTCACGGTCATCGACGAGAAAGAAATCTACGACGCGATCCATCAATTCCGAGCGCTGGAGATCTCGCCATGCTGAATTCAGGATTGACTGGCAAACGGGTGCTCGTCACTGGCGGCACCAAGGGAATCGGCAAAGCAGTGGTCGAGTGGTTCCTGGCCGAGGACGCAAAGGTCATCACTTCGGCTCGGGAAGTGGACGTCGAAATGCCGGGCGCACTGCTGGTTGCGGCTGATCTTTCGACACGGGAAGGTTGTGACGCACTCATCGCAGCGGTCCAACAGCAACTGGGCGGCGTCGACATAGTGGTTCATGTCCTGGGTGGCTCGTCGGCCCCCGGTGGTGGTTTTTCAGCGCTGGACGAGGAGCTGTGGCAACGCGAGCTCAATCTGAATTTGCTGCCAGCGGTGCGCCTCGATCGCGCCCTGCTGCCGGGCATGCTCGAGCGTCGGGATGGCGTGGTGATCCATGTCACCTCCATCCAGAGTCGACTGCCACTGCCGGAATCCACCACAGCGTACGCGGCGGCCAAGGCTGCGCTGTCGACCTACAGCAAGAGCCTGTCGAAAGAGGTGTCGCCCAAAGGGGTCCGTGTGGTTCGGGTTTCCCCGGGCTGGGTCGAAACCGAAGCATCGGTGGCATTGGCCGAGCGACTCGCGCAGGAGGCAGGCACTGACTATCAGGGTGGCAAGGACATCATCATGCAAGCCTTGGGCGGTATTCCGCTCGGCCGCCCATCGACGCCAGCTGAAGTGGCTGAGCTGATCGGGTTTGTGGCGTCGCCCCGAGCGGCTTCGATCACAGGAAGTGAATTTGTGATCGACGGCGGGACCATCCCGACAATCTAGCCGGCAGTTTGCGGGTCAGGGATGACTCGCTGAATCCGACCGGCACGCTTACATCCGATGCTGCTCCAGCAAAAAATCCACAAACAAGCGCACCCGCACCGGCATCGCCGCGCCGCCGACGAACACCGCATGAATCGGTTCCTCATCGCCCGGGTTAAACGCTTGGAGCAGCGGGATCAGCGTGCCGCGCTGCAAGTCTTCCCTGACGGTGAACTCGCCAATGCGCGCAACGCCTGCGCCGAGTCTGGCGAACTGGGCCAGTGCTTCGCCGCTGCTGCATTCGATGTTGCCGCTGACTTTCAGCGAGAACTCCTTGCCGTCGCGGATGAACGGCCAGTTGGCTTCGGCGCGGCGGAAGTTGAAGCGCAGGCAGTTGTGCTTGAGCAGGTCTTCCGGTTCGAGAGGCGTGCCGTGGCGTTTCAGGTAATCGGACGATGCGACCACGACCTGGCCGGTGTGGCCGAGCCGGCGTGCGGTCAACGGGCTGTCGGGCAGATGGCCGAAGCGTATGGCGACGTCCGCCTGGCCGGCGAGGATGTCGACGACTTCGTCGCCGAGGCTGAGGTCGACGACGATGTTCGGGTAACGGGCGGTGAAGGCTGCGACCAGCGGCACAATGGTCAGCCGTCCATGGCCAAGGGCGGCACTGACACGCAAGCGGCCCTTGGGTACGCCTTGATCGGTGATGGCCCCTTCCACTTCGTCCATGTCGGCGAGAATCCGCCGGGCACCGCGCAGGAAGGCCTCGCCCTCGGCGGTAAACGTCAGCGCGCGGGTCGTGCGCAGCAGCAAGCGGGTGCCGAGTCGCTGTTCAGCACGGGCGATGATCCGACTGACCGCCGAAGGCGTCAGCCCCAACGCACGCGCCGCTGCTGAAAGGCTGCCCTCCTGCGCCACGGTGACGAACACGCTCATTTCCCCTGACCTGCCGTTGAAGTCCATTCGTGCCTCTTACGCAAAGGTGATTGCCAAAATCGCCATCTACCGCCTGAAAACGATGGATCGTAGCATTGGCGGCATAGATGAGGAGACTTTCCATGCGTATCAATCCACCACTTGTTGCACTCGCTGTCGGCGCCTTTGGCATCGGCGTGACCGAGTTTGCGCCGATGGGCATGTTGCCCGGCATTGCCGCCGATCTCGGCGTTTCCATTCCCGCTGCGGGGTTGTTGGTCAGTGCCTACGCCTTGGGCGTGCTGCTCGGCGCGCCGCTGATGACCCTGACCACTGGCAAGATCCCCCGGCGCTATCTGCTGATCGGGCTGATGGCGATTTTCACCCTGGGTAACCTGATGTCGGCGCTGGCTACCGACTACTACAGCCTGATGGTCGCCCGAGTGATCACCTCGCTCAATCACGGCGCATTCTTTGGGGTCGGCTCTGTGGTCGCCGCCAGTGTGGTCGCGCCGGAAAAACGTGCCGGCGCCGTGGCGGCAATGTTCATGGGCCTGACGTTGGCGACCATCGGCGGTGTGCCGCTGGCAGCCTGGTTTGGTGAGCTGTTCGGCTGGCGCACGGCGTTCTGGGGCATTACCGGTCTCGGCGTGCTGACCATGATCGCCTTGTGGTTCGCCCTGCCCAATCTGAAAGCAGAGCAAGGCGCGGGTGCGCTGGCGGAAATACGTGTATTGGGCCGCGGTCCGGTGTTGGCCGCGCTGGCCCTGACCGTGGTCGGCTCGAGTGCGATGTTCACCGTGTTCACCTACATCGCGCCGATTCTCAGCAGCGAGACCCACGCCTCCGCCGCGTTCATCACCGCCATGCTGGTGTTGTTCGGAATCGGTTTGACGCTGGGCAACATGTGGGGTGGCAAGGCTGCCGACCGCTCGATCGACCGCACCCTGATCGTGTCGCTGAGCGCATTGATTGTGGTGTTGCTGGCGTTCACGGTGCTGATGCGCTGGCCGCTGCCGGCCGCCGTCGCCATTCTGATCTGGGGTATCGCCAGCTTCGCTCTGGTGCCGCCGCTGCAGATGCGCGTGATGGAAGCCGCCAAAGACGCGCCGAATCTGGCTTCGGCGGTGAACATCGGTGCCTTCAATTTCGGCAACGCGATCGGCGCGGCGCTGGGTGGCGCGGTGATCAATGCCGGGCTTGGTTATCCAGCGATTTCCCTGGCCGGCGCGGCGATGGCTGGTCTGGGCCTGCTGATGGTGCTGACGTTCGCCTGGCGCTCCAGAGCCAGTGCCGCTGCGCTGGCGTAAGTCTTCGCAGCGCTATGCGCCGCCCTGCTGATATTCGCGGGGCGTGCAGCCGAACTCGCGACGGAACACCGTGTGCAGATACTGCGCAGACTTGAAGCCGCAGGCCTGGGCAATGTCGGCAATCGACGCATCGGTGTTCTTCAAACCGCTGGTAGCCGCCGCCAGTTTGAAACGCAGAATCTCGTCATGCACGCTGCAACCGCGCTCGGCGCGGAAATGCGCTTCCAGCGATGAGCGCGACACGCCGACATAGGCCGCCACCTGTGCGGTCTTGATGCCCTGACAGGCATATTGGCGGATGAACAGCAGCGCTTGCATGACGTAGGGATTGCCCAGCGGTTGGTGCAGGCTCGACACCTGCACGTTGACCGCGTCCGGCGGAATCAGAATCTGCGTACCGGTGGACGGCATTCCGTGGAGCATCTGGTGCAGCAATTGCGCAGCGGTGCGGCCCATGGTTTCGGTGCCCTGAATCACCGAACTCAGCGGTACGCGAGTCAGGCTGCGGGTCAGCGGGTCGTTGTCGATGCCGATCAGCGCGACCTGCTCCGGCACGGCAATGCCGGCGGTCAGGCAGGCTTGCAGCAACTGCCGGGCGCGGGCGTCGCTGACGGCGATGATGCCGATCGGTTTCGGCAGGCTGTGCAGCCAGGCGATCAGTTGTTCGACGGCGCTGTCCCACAGCGGCGCGCTGGTGCCCATGCCGCGATAGATCTCGGCGTGGAGGCCGTCTCGTTGCATCAGTTTGCGAAAGGCTTTTTCCCGCTCCTGCGCCCAGCGATTGGCCTGCGCTTCCGGCAGGCTGAAACAGGCAAAGCGCTGCAACCCCGCCTCGACCAGATGCGAGTAAGCCAGCGCGATCAATGCGTTGTTGTCAGTGGCAACGTAGGGAATCGCTTTCGGATAAGCGCGAGCATCCTCGTAAGAACCGCCCACCGCCACCACCGGCAAATGAATGTCGGCCAGCGCCTCGCCGATCAGCGGATCGTCGAAGTCGGCAATGATCCCGTCACCCTGCCAGCGCTCGATGCCTTTCAAGCGGCAGAGAAAGTCCTCTTCCAGAAACAGGTCCCAGGAAGCGCGGGTGCTGCTCAGGTAGTTGCCGATGCCGCTGATGATTCCACGGTCGTAGATCTTGCTGCCGTTGAACAACAGGGCGATGCGGTGCACGGGCGGTAGGCTTTTCATTCAGTATCCGGATTTTGCGTCAAGCCATTCGCGAGCAGGCTCGCTCCCACACGGTTTTGTGAATGACACGAATCAAATGTGGGAGCGAGCCTGCTCGCGAAAGCGGCCTCAAATTGCTTTTGTTCCGGGCCGCCATGTCACGGCGACGATGGACACAGACTAGGCCTGCGCGCGCTGAAGCTCAATACGCAAAATCGCACTCGCAGTTGAGGCTTTTCATAATCAGCGGGCACGGGGCCGTTGCTAGTATCGAGACACCGCCAAGAACAACAAGGACAAGGTCCATGCAGTATTTCCCCAATATCGAGCCGGTTCGCTACGAAGGCCCGAACAGTGATTCGCCCCTCGCATTCCGTCACTACGACGCCGACAAACTGATCCTCGGCAAACCCATGCGCGAACACCTGCGCATGGCCGCCTGCTACTGGCACACCTTCGTCTGGCCGGGCTCCGATGTGTTCGGTGCCGGCACCTTCAAACGCCCATGGCAACGCAGTGGCGAACCGATGGAACTGGCTATCGGCAAGGCTCAAGCCGCCTTCGAGTTCTTCAGCAAACTGGGCATCGATTACTACTGCTTTCACGACACGGACGTCGCCCCCGAAGGCAACTCGCTGAAGGAGTACCGCGAACACTTCGCGCAAATGGTCGACCGCCTCGAACAGCATCAGGAACAAAGCGGCATCAAGTTGCTCTGGGGCACCGCCAACTGCTTCAGCAATCCTCGTTTTGCCGCCGGTGCCGCGAGCAATCCCGATCCGGAAGTGTTCGCCTGCGCCGCTGCGCAAGTGTTCAGCGCAATGAACGCCACCCATCGCCTCAAAGGCTCCAACTACGTGCTATGGGGCGGTCGTGAAGGCTACGAAACCCTGCTCAACACCGACCTGAAACGTGAGCGCGAACAACTCGGGCGCTTCATGCGCATGGTGGTCGAGCACAAGCACAAGATCGGTTTCACCGGCGACCTGCTGATCGAGCCCAAGCCGCAGGAGCCGACCAAGCACCAATACGATTACGACAGCGCCACGGTGTTCGGCTTCCTCCAGCAGTACGGGCTGGAGAAGGAAATCAAGGTCAACATTGAGGCCAACCACGCGACCCTGGCCGGCCACAGCTTTCATCACGAAATCGCCACGGCCGCCTCGCTGGGAATTTTCGGCAGCATCGACGCCAACCGTGGCGATCCGCAGAACGGCTGGGACACCGACCAGTTCCCCAACAGCGTCGAAGAAATGACCCTGGCGACCTATGAAATCCTCAAGGCCGGCGGTTTCAAGAATGGCGGTTTCAACTTCGACTCCAAGGTGCGCCGGCAGAGCCTCGACGAGATCGACCTGTTCCACGGCCACGTCGGCGCCATGGATGTTCTTGCCCTATCGCTGGAACGCGCCGCCGCGATGGTCGAGAACGATCAACTGCAAGTGCTCAAGGATCAACGCTACGCCGGCTGGCGTCAGCCGTTCGGGCAAGCGGTGATGGCGGGCGACTTCAATCTCGAGTCGCTGGCCGAGCACGCGTTTACCAACGAGCTGAACCCGCAAGCCGTCAGTGGCCGTCAGGAAATGCTCGAAAACATCGTCAACCGTTACCTGTATCGCTGATCGCCAAGGGAAGCTGCCGACGCAAGAACGCTGTGACAATTGCACGACAATTCTGTGCCTGCTGCGTCGGCAGATTCTCTACAGTTCTACCAGCCCGATTCATCGTCAGGCCGTGTCTTTCCAACAAAAATAAAAGGACGCACCACCATGAAGAACTTGAAACGTACGCTGTTGGCCAGTGCCCTGGCGTTGTTGGCCCTGCCGGTAATGGCCGACGCCACCCACCCGAAAATCGGTTTCTCCATTGACGATCTGCGTCTGGAACGCTGGTCGCGCGATCGCGATTACTTCGTCGCGGCGGCAGAAAAAATGGACGCCAAAGTCTTCGTGCAATCGGCGGACGCCAACGAGCAGAAGCAGATTTCGCAGATCGAAAACCTCATCTCTCGCGGCGTCGATGTAATCGTCATCGTGCCGTTCAACGCAACAGTGCTGACCAACGCCGTGGCCGAGGCGAAGAAAGCCGGAATCAAAGTGGTGTCTTACGACCGGCTGATTCTCAACGCCGATGTCGACGCCTATATCTCCTTCGATAACGAAAAGGTCGGCGAGATGCAGGCCGGCGGCGTGCTGAAAGCGGCGCCCAAGGGCAATTATTTCTTGCTGGGTGGCGCGCCCACCGACAACAACGCCAAGATCCTCCGTGAAGGCCAGATGAAGGTGCTGCAGCCGGCCATCGACAAGGGCGACATCAAGATCGTCGGCCAGCAGTGGGTCAAGGAATGGAACCCGACCGAAGCGCTGAGCATCGTCGAAAACGCCCTGACCCGTAACAACAACAAAATCGACGGCATCGTCGCCTCCAACGACGCCACCGCCGGCGGCGCCATCCAGGCACTGGCCGCGCAGCAACTGGCCGGCAAGGTGCCGATTTCCGGTCAGGACGCCGACCTGGCAGCGGTCAAACGCGTGATCGCCGGCACGCAAACCATGACCGTGTACAAACCGCTGAAACTCATCGCCTCCGAAGCAGCCAAGCTCTCGGTGCAACTGGCGCGCAACGAAAAACCCGCCTACACCTCGCAGTACGACAACGGCAGCAAGAAAGTCGACACCATCCTGCTCACGCCAACGCCGTTGACCAAGGACAACATCGACTTGCTCGAACAGGATGGCTTCTACACCAAGGCGCAGATTGCCGGGCAGTGATCCGGTCGTAAATCTTGATCAGACCTGTGGGAGCGAGCCTGCTCGCGAAAGCGGAGTGTCAGTCAGTAAAGCTCTGGCTGAAAAGGCCCCTTCGCGAGCAGGCTCGCTCCCACACAGGTTCAGTGGTGTTTGAGTTCCTGGTATACGAGCCTTTTCCATGTCCGACTATCTGCTGCAAATGAACGGCATCGTCAAAACCTTCGGCGGTGTCAAAGCGCTCAACGGCATCGACATCAAGGTCCGGCCCGGTGAATGCGTGGGCCTGTGCGGCGAGAATGGCGCTGGCAAGTCGACGCTGATGAAGATCCTTTCGGCGGTCTATCCCCATGGCACCTGGGACGGTGAAATCCTCTGGGACGGGCAACCGCTCCGGGCGCAATCGATTAGCGAAACCGAGGCCGCCGGCATCGTCATCATCCATCAGGAACTGACCCTGGTTCCGGATCTGTCGGTGGCGGAAAACATCTTCATGGGCCATGAGCTGACGCTGCCCGGCGGGCGCATGAACTACCCGGCGATGATCCACCGCGCCGAAGCCTTGATGCGTGAATTGAAAGTGCCGGACATGAACGTGTCGCTGCCGGTTTCGCAGTACGGCGGCGGTTATCAGCAACTGGTGGAAATCGCCAAGGCCCTGAACAAACAGGCGCGTCTGCTGATCCTCGACGAACCCTCCTCGGCCCTGAGCCGCTCGGAAATCGAAGTGCTGCTCGACATCATCCGCGACCTCAAAGCCAAGGGGGTCGCCTGCGTCTACATCTCGCACAAACTCGATGAAGTCGCCGCCGTGTGCGACACCATTTCGGTGATCCGCGACGGCAAACACATCGCCACCACCGCCATGGCCGACATGGACATTCCACAGATCATCACGCAGATGGTCGGGCGCGAAATGAGCAACCTATACCCCAGCGAGCCGCATGAAATTGGCGAAGTGATTTTCGAGGCGCGCCACATCACTTGCTACGACGTCGACAACCCCAAGCGCAAACGGGTCGACGACATTTCCTTCAGCCTCAAGCGCGGCGAGATTCTCGGTATCGCAGGGCTGGTCGGGGCCGGCCGCACCGAACTGGTCACCGCACTGTTCGGCGCCTACCCCGGACGCCACGAGGGCGAAGTCTGGCTGGACGGCCGACCGATCGACACGCGCACGCCGCTGAAAGCGATCCGCGCCGGCCTGTGCCTGGTGCCCGAAGACCGCAAGCGCCAAGGCATCATTCCGGATCTCGGTGTCGGTCAGAACATCACCCTCGCCGTGCTCGAGAGCTATTCGAAAATGACCCGCATCGATGCCGAAGCCGAGCTGGGCTGCATCGACCGGGAAATCTCCCGTCTGCATCTGAAGACCGCAAGTCCATCCCTGCCGATCACCAGCCTGTCGGGCGGTAACCAGCAGAAAGCCGTGCTGGCGAAAATGCTCCTGGCCAAACCGCGCGTACTGATTCTCGATGAGCCGACCCGAGGCGTGGATGTCGGCGCCAAGTACGAGATCTACAAGTTGATGGGCGCGCTGGCCGCCGAAGGCGTGTCGATCATCATGGTTTCATCGGAACTGGCCGAAGTGCTCGGCGTCTCCGACCGCGTGCTGGTGATCGGCGAAGGCCAGTTGCGCGGCGACTTCGTCAACCATGAGCTGACCCAGGAACAAGTACTCGCCGCCGCCCTCAGCCAGCCCGGCAGCCATAACAATAATGATCGGAAAACCGCGTAAATGAATCAGGTCAAACAACTGTTCACCCGCTACAAAATGCTCGCGCTGGTATTTGCCGTGGTGCTGATCTGGCTGTTCTTCAGCTGGCAGACCGAAGGCGGTTTCCTCACCCCGCGCAACCTTTCCAACCTGCTGCGGCAGATGTCGATCACCGGCATCCTCGCCTGCGGCATGGTGCTGGTGATCATCAGCGGCGAGATCGATTTGTCGGTGGGCTCATTGCTCGGCCTGCTCGGTGGCCTCGCGGCGATACTCGACGTGGTCTATCACATTCCGCTGCTGGCGAATCTGAGTCTGGTCGCCCTGTGCGGCCTGATGATCGGCCTCGCCAACGGCTACATGGCGGCGTACTTGCGCATACCGTCCTTTATCGTCGGCCTCGGTGGCATGTTGGCGTTTCGCGGCATTTTGCTGGGGATCACCGGCGGCACCACCATTGCCCCGGTATCGCCGGAGCTGGTCTATGTCGGCCAGGGTTATCTGCCCCACGCGATCGGCACTGGCCTGGGTGTGCTGCTGTTTGTGCTGACGGTATTCCTGACCTGGAAACAACGACGCAATCGCGCCCTGCATGGTCTGGCGGCGCATTCGCTGGTGCGTGATGTTGTGCGCGTGCTGGTGATCGGCGCGGTGCTGGCCGGTTTCGTCCAGACCCTCAACAGCTATGACGGCATTCCCGTGCCGGTGCTGCTGTTGCTGATTCTGCTCGGCGTGTTCAGCTACGTCACCAGCCAGACCGTGTTCGGCCGCCGGGTCTATTCGGTCGGCAGCAACATGGAAGCGACGCGCCTGTCGGGCATTAATGTGCAGGCGGTCAAGCTGTGGATTTTCGGCATCATGGGCGTGATGTGCGCCCTCGCCGGCGTGGTCAACACCGCACGCCTCGCCGCCGGCTCACCGTCCGCCGGCAGCATGGGCGAGCTTGACGCCATCGCCGCCTGCTTCATCGGTGGCACATCCATGCGCGGCGGCTCCGGCACCGTCTACGGCGCCCTCCTCGGCGCACTGGTGATCACCAGCCTGGATAACGGCATGTCGATGCTCGACGTCGACAGTTACTGGCAGATGATCGTCAAGGGCAGCATTCTGGTGTTGGCGGTCTGGGTGGATGTGAGTACGCGCACGGCGCGGCGTTGATCGCGGCAAACCTGGAGGGATCTGCTTCAAAAGGGAGCAAGAACGCAAGTCGCTGCTACGCTACGTAACACAATATTATGGAATACCAGATACCAAAAAACGCTGCTTCAAACGCTTGATCCGCTCTGGCTCAATGGCTTCGAAGGCCTTGGAGAGCTTGGCCCGTATCTTGCTCTTCCAGAGCATATCGCGCTCAAGGTCTATGGCCATGCCTGTATCCTCCGCACAATTCGGCGACGCTCACACCCGCTCTTCAAGCGCGGCGTGTGCGTTGCCGTGCGCAGCCATGGCGCGTTATCTCCGTCGATTCCGCTCTTCGTCCTCCATCGTGCTGCCGCGGCTGCCATCCTGCGTGAGCGCAAAGCAAAACGGTTTCTGGCAGATAGTCAGGTAACACCTCCCCACGAGAGTCTCTCTCGATCTCTCGCAGTTTCCGTCTTGGCGGATCGCTGCGCACCGTCATTACCGAGTTTCCTGGTGAGTCCCTCCAGCTCGCCCGGCGCTCTGCATCCGGAACAAACCTGATGAACCAAAACACCGCCTTGCTTGTGATCGATATGCAAAAGGAAGATGGCTTCCCGCTCGAACGCTTCGATCAAGTGGTCGATAACGCCGCATCCCTGATCGATCGCGCTCGCCAGTTGCACATCCCGATTTTCTATACCCGCCATGTCAACGACGCTCCGGGCCGCGATCTGGCGCTGGGCGAACCGGTAGACGACCAAGGCAGGCCAACGACTTACCGCGCCGGCACATCTGCGATCGAGATCATTGACGCCCTGGCGCCTCGAGACGCTGACGTCGTCATCGATAAACGCCGCTACAGCGCCTTCCACGGCACCCGTTTGGCTCAGATGCTCAACCGCCGAGGCATCAAGCAACTGGTGGTCATCGGCGTGCTGACGGATGTGTGTGTCATGAGCAGTCTGTTCGACGCCTATCAGCACGACTTCCAGGTCAGCCTTGTCGCTGACGCCTGTAGTGCGACTACAGAGGGAGCGCATTACTCGGCACTGTTCATCCTTTCCAACTGGCTGTACGGGCTGGAACTCTTCACCACCGAGCAGTTGTCGAGACGCTGGAACAACGAGCCGGCAACATCGCTTCGAACCGCCGAACCCGATCACCTCGCCTTCCAGCCAGATGAATTCCCACAAGTCGTAGCGCGCTTTCAACGCCGCCTCGTCGACGCCTGCTGAACGGAGAACAGACATGAAAGTTGAAAAACGCAGCATCGACTTTATCCCTGAGAGCGAGCGTCACGGTCGGCCCCGTTCTCTGTTCTTCGTCTGGTTTGGTGCCAACGCCAACATCACCACGGTAGCGGCTGGAGTGTTGCCCATCAGCCTGGGACTCAATCTTTTCTGGAGTGCGCTATCGATCCTTACCGGTTCGCTGATTGGTGCAATTTTCATGGCTTCGCACTCCGCGCAGGGGCCGAGACTGGGTATTCCGCAGATGATCCAGAGCCGGGCACAATTCGGGGTTTTCGGCGCCATCGTCCCGCTGCTGTTCGTCATGCTTATTTACTTGGGCTTTTTCGTCAGCAACACGCTGTTGGCTGCTCAGGCGGTGAGCGACCTGAGCCCGTTGAGCACCGCTGGCAACATCGCTCTGCTGGGCGCGGCATGCTTTCTGGTCGCGCTGTTCGGCTACCAATTGATTCATCGCGTGCAGAAGCTGCTTTCGCTGATTTCGATTGCGGTGTTCGGCATCGCCACCCTGCTCGCCCTCGCGCTGCCGATAGAGGCCGGCCAATGGACCGCGCAGGGTTTCAATCTGGTCAGCTTCCTCGCCTCCGTCAGCATCGCGGTCACTTGGCAACTGTCCTACGCACCTTACGTGGCGGATTACTCTCGCTATTTGCCGAGCGCCACATCCACCCGCCAAGTGTTTTGGTACAGCTATGCCGGTACCGTGATCGGCGGAAGCTGGATGATGTTGTTAGGCGCCGTACTGGCCAAGGGCATGGTGGGGTTCTCCGATAATGTCGGGCTGCATCTGATAGGCCTGCTCGGAGGAGGCACCCTGCTGATGGTGGCATTCGTGCTTTACGGCCAGATCGCCATCAACGTGTTCAACCTGTATGGCGCTTTCATGTCGACGGTCACGATGATCGAGCCTTTCTCTGCGCTCAAAATCACCCCGTCTGTACGTGCGGGATTCCTGCTGATCATCTGCACGACCGCTACCGGTTTATGCACTCTGGCGCAGGACGACTTTCTGCAGTTCTTCCTGATTTTCATCTTTTTCATGAGCTACTTTCTGATCCCCTGGACGGCGATCAATCTTGTCGATTACTACGCGCTGCGCAAAGGCGTTTACCGGATTGCCGACATCTTCGATCCGGCAGGCATCTACGGTCGGGTGAACGGGACAGCAATCGCAGTATTCCTTTGCACCATTGCTCTGGAAATTCCGTTCATGAACACCTCGATGTACGTCGGGCCTGTTGCCACCAGCCTGCAAGGCGTCGACCTGGCGTGGGCCGTTGGCTTGCTGTGTCCTGCGTGCGCTTACTACGCCCTCATGCGCCGGCGCGGTTCGCTGTTGATCAAGGCAACGGGAGTCTGACTGAGCAGAGCAGATCTGCTTTCCATAACCCGGAGATAGGGGCTGAGGTCTGTCAGCGCAGACGTCAGCCCCCCTTCGGACCAGCGCGCCAAGGCATGCACTGCCTTGGCGACTGGCACTGATGCTCAATTCAAATGCCATCCAGCCCCGGATAATCCACATACCCTTCCCTGCCCTGGCTGAACCACGTGCTCATTTCGCTTTCCACCAATGGCAACTGCCGAGCGAATCGCAGCGGCAAATCTGGATTGGCAATAAACGGCCGTCCAAACGCAATCGCATCGGCGAATCCGGCATCCAGTTGCGCTTGAGCCCTGGCGAAACCGTAATCCGAATTGAGGATCAGCACGCCTTTGAACACTTCGCGGATCGCCCCGGCCAGCGGTGGTCGTTCGGACTTGCCGAAGGTGCCGTCCAGCGGCGGTTCGCGGACTTCCAGATGAGCAATGCCGATCAATGACAGCACTTCGGCGGCGCGGATGAACAGTGTTTCGGGATCACTGTCGCGGATGCCCTGTTCATAGCTGCTTGGGGTCAAGCGCACGCCGGTGCGGTCGGCGCCGATGACTTCGGCGACCGCCTCGGTCACTTCCTTGAGCAAGCGGATGCGGTTGTCGACCGAACCGCCATAGGCATCGCTGCGGAAATTGTCACTGTCGCGCAGAAACTGGTCGATCAGATAACCGTTGGCGGCGTGGATCTGCACGCCATCGAAACCCGCCTCGATTGCATTGCGGGTCGCCTGTCGAAAGTCTTCCAGCAATGTGGGGATTTCTTCCAGCGGTAACGCGCGCGCCGGGGTATACGGCTGCTTGCCTGCATACGTATGCGCCTGCCCCGGCGCGGTGGTGACCGATGCGGAAACCGGCTGGCCGCCGCCAAGGAAACTCGGGTGCACGACCCGGCCCATGTGCCACAGCTGCGCGATGATCCGGCCACCAGCGCCATGCACTGCGTCGGTGACCTTACGCCAGCCGGCGACCTGTTCGGCCGACCAGATGCCCGTCGCGTACGGCCAGCCCAGACCTTGCTGGCTGATGCCGATCGCTTCGGAAATGATCAGGCCGGCGCTGGCGCGCTGGCGGTAATACTCGACCATCATCTCGGTCGGGACGTGTTCGCGAGTGCCGCGCGCGCGGGTCATCGGCGCCATCAGGATACGGTTGGGTAAATCGAGCGCGCCGAGGCGCAGGGAATCGAATAACGATGTCATGTTCAGGCTCTCAAAAAAGTGGGCTGGGTCAAACCAGGCGTGCGCCGCCGTCGATGTTTAGTACGGCGCCGTTCATGAAGGTGTTGCTCATCAGGAACACTGCTGCCGCACCCGCCTCTGCGGCTGTGCCGAGGCGATGCAGGGGCAGCACCTGCTCAAGAGAAGCGACGAACGCATCACGCCCCTCGCCCAGTGCCTTGCCGAGAATCGGGGTGTTGATCGGGCCGGGCGACAGCGTGTTGACCCGCACGGGTGCCAATTCCAGAGCCAGACCGCGAGCCAGTGCTTCCATCGCTGCCGAGGCGGCGGCGAGCACGGCGGTGCCGTAGGCATTCGGGCGATCAGCCAGAGAGCCGGAGATAAACGTGATCGAGCCGTCTCTTGCCAGCCTGTCGCCAAGAACCCGAATCGCATTGATCGATGCCCAGATGCGTTCATCGAACGCGCGGTGCAGATAATCGAGATCAGCCGCGAGCACGGTGCCAGCCACAAACGAGCCGGCGAGCAGAACGAGGTGATCGACCTTAGGGATATCGGCCAGGGCAGTTTCGAGAGCCTGGCTATCAGTCACGTCGGCCGCGCGCCAGCCATCGAGCCCATGTTCGCTGGCGGCCTGCTCGGCACGTGCGGCGTTCGAACCGATGACGATGACCTTGGCGCCGACGGCTTTCGCTTGCACCGCAGCGGCAAGGCCAATGCCGGAAGTGCCGCCGAAAATGACCACGGTTTTGTCGTTGAGTGTGGATGGCAGGTTTTGGCTGATGTTCATGCTGAGTCTCCGTCTGGAACACCTGAATGGCGTTCGATGGACAAAGACTACGGTTCGGAAGCCACATTGATAATTGGGCCGAAAGTCGCTTTACTAGTGCCATGAAGGCACAAATTGGATTGGATCGTTTAACCGGGCTTATCGCCTTTGCACGCGCGGCTTCGCTGGGCAGCTACACGGCTGCCGCTCGAGCATTGTCGGTGTCGCCGTCGGCCATCAGTAAAAGCGTGCAACGACTCGAAGAGCATTTCGGGCTGATGCTGTTTACCCGCACCACCCGCTCGCTGGTACTCACCCCGGAAGGCCGTGATCTTTACGAACGGGCGCTGCGGATTCTGCGCGAAGTCGAAGACATCGATCAGGCCGCCGTCGCCTCCCGCGCCGAGCCTTCGGGGGTATTGAAAGTCACAGCGCCGTTGCCCATCGGATTGAATATCCTCGCGCCAGCCCTGCCGAGGTTTCGCGAGCAATATCCAAATGTGACGGTCGATCTGCGGCTCGGCGATCAATATGCCGACCTCATCGAGCAAGGCATTGATGTCGCGGTTCGGGTTGGCAATCTTGCCGACTCACGTCTCATCTCTCGGCCGCTTGGGCCACATCGAATCGGTGCGTTTGCCTCGCCGGACTATTTGCAGCGCAAGGGTACTCCGCTTACGGCCGAGGATCTCGCCGAGCACGAGTGCGTGAATTTCCGCTATCAAAGCACCGGGCAGACTTTGCGCTGGCCGTATCTGGCCGGAGACAGACAGTTGGAACTGGCACCCGACGCGGCCTTCACCGTTGATGCCAGCGATGCGGTCGCGGCGGTGCTGGCTGCCGGCGGCGGCATCGGTATTTCGCCGCACTACGTCGCGGCGGCGTATGTTCGTCGGGGCGAACTGGTCCCGGTGCTGCCACAGTTCACCGTCGAACGCTTCGCCATTACCGCGTTGTGGCCGGAGAGCCGTCGCGGTAGCCCGAATGTCAAAGCGTTCACGGCGTTTCTGCTTGAACTGTTCCCTGCCACGCCGCCTTGGGATCAGGTCATCGAGAATGCGGTGAAACATTGAAGGGAGCTCGCTCGGCTGGATGCATCATGCCGGAGCTCAATGCGCGGATCAGAGTTCGACCTTTCGTTGGTGTTTTACCCTTTCTCGCCAATTCCCCGGCAAATCAGATATTTCTGCCTAGACTTGAACATGTCCCGGCACTTGAACGCGTTCAGCGCGTCGAGCGGTCATCACAATAAAAACAAGAGGAATCACCCAGATGCTCAGATCTCTGTTCAGCGCACTTGCCTGCGCTTTGGCGGTAAGCAGCATGAACCCGGCCTTGGCGGCAGACCCGGTGATCATAAAGTTCTCGCATGTGGTCGCTGACCAGACGCCCAAGGGGCAAGGTGCGTTGCTGTTCAAGAAACTGGTCGAGGAACGCTTGCCGGGCAAGGTCAAGGTCGAGGTCTATCCCAACTCCTCGCTCTTTGGTGACGGCAAGGAAATGGAAGCACTGTTGCTCGGCGATGTGCAGATGATTGCGCCGTCGCTGGCCAAGTTCGAGCAGTACACCAAGACCGTCCAACTGTTCGACCTGCCCTTCCTGTTCAATGACATCAACGCTGTCGACCGCTTTCAACTGAGCCCGCAGGGTCAGGGCCTGCTCAAATCCATGGAAAGCAAAAACATCACCGGCCTGGCTTATTGGCACAACGGCATGAAACAACTGTCGGCCAACAAGCCACTGCGTGTACCGGCTGATGCTCGCGGTCTGAAGTTCCGCGTGCAGGCCTCGGCGGTGCTGGAGGAGCAGTTCAAGGCGGTGCGCGCCAATCCGCGCAAGATGAGTTTTGCCGAGGTATATCAAGGCCTGCAGACCGGTGTGGTCAACGGCGCGGAAAATCCTTACTCGAACATCTACAGCCAGAAGATGCATGAAGTGCAGAAGTACATCACCGAATCCAACCACGGTGTACTGGACTACATGCTGATCACCAACACCAAATTCTGGAACGGCCTGCCGCCCGACGTGCGCAGCGAACTGGACAAGATCGTCGTGGAAGTCACCACCCACGTGAACAAGGAAGCCCAGCAACTGAACGAGGGTGACAAACAGCGCATCCTTGCCGCCAAAACCACGGAAATCATCACGCTTACGCCAGAAGAACGTGCGCAATGGCGCGATGCGATGAAACCGGTGTGGAAGAAATTCGAAGGCGAAATCGGCGCTGAGTTGATCTCTGCTGCCGAAGCCGCAAACCAGGCGCAATAATCCCAAGGCAGGCGCCGCTGCGTCGGCGCCTGCCCGTCTTCACTCGACGTGAGATGCCATCCATGAAAGCGCTTCGGCGAATCTGGGAACACTTCGAGGAAGGCTTCATCGTCTTCCTTCTGGCGGCCATGACCCTCGTCACGTTTGTCTACGTGATCCTCAATAACTTCTACAGCCTGTTTTACTGGCTCGCCGATCATTGGCCGGCAGCGAGTGTCCCGTTGTTCGCCGTTGGCGATCAGATCATGGGCATGGCGCAGGCCATGACCTGGAGCACTGCCCTGACCAAAGCGCTGTTCGGCTGGCTGATTTTTTTCGGCCTGGCTTATGGCGTGCGCACCGCCGGGCATATCGGTGTCGACGCACTGGTCAAACTGGCGCGCAGATCGGTACAGCGCTACATCGGCATTTTGGCCTGCCTGTGCTGTCTGGCCTACGCGGGGCTGCTCGCCGTCGCCAGCTTCGAATGGATTGAAACCTTGATGAACGCCGGTATCGGTGCCGAGGATCTTGGCCATTTCGGCGTCATGCAGTGGCATATCGGCTTGATCGTGCCGCTGGGCTTCGCGCTGGTGTTCATCCGTTTTGCTGAAATTCTCCTGCGCATCCTGCTCAACCGTCAGACCGGCCTCGGCCTGGCCGATGAAGCGGCCGACGCGCTGAAACTTGCCGAACACGAGGATGACAAGCCATGACCATTGCCTTCCTGTTCGTGGCCCTGTTCGCCTTGATGTTCATCGGCGTGCCGATCGCCATTTCGCTAGGGCTGGCCGGCTCCCTGACGATCATTTTCTTCAGTCCCGACTCGGTGCGCTCGCTGGCGATCAAACTGTTCGAGACCTCGGAACACTACACGCTGCTGGCCATTCCGTTCTTCCTGCTGGCCGGGGCCTTCATGACCACCGGTGGCGTCGCCCGCCGGCTGATCGACTTCGCCAACGCCTGTGTCGGGCATATTCGCGGCGGCCTGGCCATCGCGGCGGTGCTGGCCTGCATGCTGTTCGCCGCCCTCTCCGGTTCAAGTCCCGCCACGGTCGCTGCGGTGGGCTCGATTGCGATTGCCGGGATGGTCCGTTCCGGCTATCCGCAAGCGTTCGGCGCAGGGATCATCTGCAACGCCGGTACGCTGGGCATCCTGATCCCGCCCTCGATTGTGATGGTGGTTTACGCCGCCGCTACAGAAACCTCCGTGGGCAAGCTGTTCATGGCCGGCGTGGTACCGGGCCTGCTGCTGGGCACGGCATTGATGGTGGCGATCTACATCGTTGCGGTGAAGAAAAATCTCCCCGCCTTGCCGCGTGCGACGCTTCGCGAGTTTCTGAGTACGGCACGCAAAGCTATATGGGGCCTGTTGCTGATGGTGATCATCCTCGGCGGCATCTATTCGGGCATGTTCACCCCGACCGAAGCTGCCGCAGTGGCAGCCGTCTATTCGGCCTTCATCGCTCTGTTCGTCTACAAGGATCTGACCTTTCGCGAGACACCGAAGGTTCTGCTCGACTCGGCCAAGCTGAGCATCATGCTGATGTTCATCATTGCCAACGCCATGCTGTTCGCGCACGTGCTGACCACCGAACAGTTACCTCAACAAATCACTGCCTGGGTGATCGAAGCCGGGCTGACGCCGGTGACGTTCCTGTTGATGGTCAACATTGTCCTGTTGATTGCCGGCGCGTTCATGGAACCGTCAGCGATCATCCTGATCCTGGCGCCCATCCTCTTTCCTATCGCGATGAAACTGGGCATCGATCCGATTCACCTCGGCATCATCATGGTGGTTAACCTTGAGATCGGCCTGATTACGCCACCGGTGGGCCTGAACCTGTTCGTGACCTCGGCGGTGACCGGCATGTCCTTGCCCGCCACGGTTAAAGCCGCGATGCCTTGGTTGTCGATTCTGCTGTTGTTCCTGATCCTGATTACTTACGTGCCATGGATCTCACTGGTGCTGCCGAACTGGCTGGGGATGAACTGACGTCGTGACGATCACGTTCAGCCGGGACCGGCTAGAGTGCAATCACTCTGCTTAAAACCATAACAAGACGGAGAAGTGCCCCCATGCGAGTCAAAACACGCTTTGCCCTGCTGGCCGCCGCCACGCTGACCCTTAGCAGTGCTGCGCAGGCCGCGCCCGTGTTCATCAATATCCTCACCGGCGGAACCAGCGGGGTTTACTACCCGATCGGCGTCGGCCTGTCGCAAATCTACAGCGACGGTATTGCCGGCTCGAAGACATCGGTGCAGGCCACCAAAGCGTCGGTAGAAAACCTCAACCTGCTACAGGCCGGTCGCGGCGAATTGGCCCTGGCTTTGGGCGACTCCGTGGCCGACGCCAAAAACGGCGTGGAGGACGCCGGTTTCAAAGCACCGCTGACCAAACTGCGCGCCTTGGGCGGCGCCTATCCCAATTACATTCAAATCGTCGCCAGCAAAGAGTCGGGGATCAAAACCCTCGCCGATCTCAAGGGCAAGACCATCTCGGTCGGCGCCCCTAAATCCGGCACCGAATTGAATGCGCGGGCGATATTCAAAGCGGCCGGCCTGACCTACGAGGACATGGGCAAGGTGCAATATCTGCCGTTTGCCGAATCGGTGGAATTGATCAAGAACCGGCAACTGGATGCCACCCTGCAGTCGTCTGGACTGGGCATGGCCGCCATTCGTGACCTGTCGTCGGTGATGCCGCTGAACTACGTGGCGATCCCGAGCGAGGTGGTGACAAAAATCGGCAATCCGGCCTACCAGAGCGCAATGATCCCGGCCAACACCTACGACGGACAGGCCGAAGCCGTGCCCACCGTGGCAATCACCAATATTCTGGTGACCCGCGCCGACCTGCCGGATGACGTCGTCTATGACATGACCCGCCTGCTGTTCGACAACCTGGGGCGCTTGGGTAACTCCCATTCGGCGGCCAAGGACATCAAGCTGGAAGCGGCCGCGAAAAACCTGCCGATCGCGCTGCACCCCGGCGCCGAACGCTACTACAAGGAAAAAGGCGCTTTATAAGCGCTTGTGCGCAGTGGCGTGACGGCCACTGCAGCGTCGATTCCTTTGCGTGGTCATGAGGAAGGCAGCCAATGAGTGACGAGCATCACGGTATCTCCGCGAACCCGCGGGACTGGCCGAAAACCCTGTTTTACGTAGCGTTGCTGTTCTCGATTTTCCAGATCGTCACCGCAGCCTTTTCCCCCCTCTCCAGCCAGGTGCTGCGTGCGGTGCACGTCGGCTTCCTGCTGTGGGTGGTGTTTCTCAGTTATCCCGCACGCGGCACAGACCGTCCGTGGCAACCGCTGGCGTGGCTGCTGAGCCTGGCCGCCATCGCTACCGCGCTGTATCAATGGGTGTTCGAGGCCGACCTGATCCAGCGCTCCGGTGATCTGACGTCGGCCGACCTGGTTATCGGCATCGTGTTGATTGCTCTGGTCTTCGAAGCTGCGCGACGGGTGATAGGCATCGCGCTGCCGGTGATTTGCGGGTTGTTCCTGGCGTACGGCCTGTTCGGGCAATACCTGCCCGGCGAACTGGCCCATCGCGGCTACGGTTTCGACCAGATCATCAATCAACTGTCGTTCGGCACCGAAGGGCTGTACGGCACGCCGACCTACGTATCGGCCACCTACATTTTCCTGTTCATCCTGTTTGGCGCATTCCTCGAGCAGGCCGGCATGATCAAATTGTTTACCGACTTCGCCATGGGCTTGTTCGGGCACAAGCTGGGAGGCCCGGCGAAAGTGGCCGTGGCCTCGTCGGCGTTGATGGGGACGATCACCGGCTCCGGGATCGCCAACGTCGTGACCACCGGGCAATTCACCATTCCGCTGATGAAGCGCTTTGGCTATCGCGCCGCGTTCGCTGGCGGCGTGGAAGCCACCTCCAGCATGGGCAGCCAGATCATGCCTCCGGTAATGGGCGCAGTCGCCTTCATCATGGCTGAAACCATCAATGTGCCCTTCGTCGAAATCGCCAAGGCGGCGCTGATTCCGGCCCTGTTGTATTTCGGTTCGGTATTCTGGATGGTCCATCTGGAAGCCAAGCGCTCCAACCTCAAGGGTCTGCCCAAAGACCAATGCCCCAGCGCATGGGGCGCGGTGAAAGCCCGCTGGTATTTGCTGATTCCTCTGCTGGTCCTGGTTTACCTGCTGTTTTCCGGGCGCACGCCGCTGTTCTCGGGCATGGTCGGCCTGGCATTGACCGCCATCGTGATCCTCGGCTCGGCGATCATTTTCCGCGTGCACAGCTTTGGCCTGCGCTGTGCGTTCTGGATTGCCCTGGGCGTGCTCTGCACAGGTTTTTTCCAGCTTGGCATCGCGGTGATTTTTGCGGTCATTGCCGTCCTGGTGCTGGTCTGCGCTTTCATCAAGGGCGGTCGCGACACGCTGCTGATCTGCCTGCACGCGCTGGTCGAGGGCGCCCGCCACGCGGTACCGGTGGGCATCGCCTGCGCACTGGTCGGCGTCATTATCGGCATCGTTTCGCTCACCGGCGTCGCTTCGACGTTCGCTGGCTACATTCTCGCCATCGGCCGCGACAACCTGCTGCTGTCGCTGATCCTGACGATGATCACCTGCCTGGTACTGGGGATGGGCATTCCGACCATTCCCAACTACATCATCACCAGCTCGATCGCCGCGCCCGCCCTGCTGGAGCTGGGCGTGCCACTGATCGTGTCGCACATGTTCGTGTTTTACTTCGGCATCCTCGCCGACCTGACCCCGCCGGTCGCCCTCGCCTGTTTTGCCGCCGCGCCGATCGCCAAGGAAAGCGGCTTCAAGATCAGCCTGTGGGCCGTGCGCATTGCGCTGGCCGGTTTCGTCATCCCGTTCATGGCGGTCTACAACCCGGCACTGATGCTGCAAGGCGACAACTTGTGGGCGACTGCCTACATGCTGATCAAGACTCTTCTGGCGGTTGGTCTCTGGGGCATGGCGTCGACCGGTTTTCTGCAACAGAAAATGCTGATCTGGGAACGGGTGCTCAGTCTCGGCGCCGGCGCCCTGCTGATCGTGGCACTGCCAGTGACCGATGAAATCGGCTTCGCACTCGGGATTCTGGTAATCGTGCAACACGTCTGGCGCTCGCGGCGCGCCGCCGCGGCCAATGCATGATCGGTTTGTGCCTGGGTCTGGCCGGCAGCATTTGGGCACAGTTGCCGGTAGCGAACTTCACCCTGGCATGGAACCACAGCACCGAAAAGATCCGTTGGGAGGAAGACTACCGCGTCACGGCCCAAGGTCTGGTTCTTGAGCAGGCCAGGGTTCGCGGCAACGGCGCTGGCATGGAGATACCCGACGATGCCCGGCTGGAGAACGGCAGTTGGCATTTCCGACGCCACCTGCCGCCACTGCAACCACTGCAATTGGGCCGAACCCCGCAGGCCGGCGATTACCAGTTATGCATGGATGGCAAGTGCGAATTGGTCAGCCGATGGGTTGGGCCGGCTAGTATCAGCCAGCCGTTTTTGCAGTTGTGGAGTTGCGAAATGACTTCGCTATCGCCGTCGCATGATGGTTAGCCAGGAAACCGTGGCGAGCTGTCGCCAACATCGCCACGTTGCGCGGATTACTTGTGCGCCAGCATCGATTTACGTTCGGCCTTGGCGTGTTTCATGGCAGCGATTTCCCGCTCGCACGCTTCGACATCGAAGGAGTTGTCCCACTTGGCAATGGCAATGGTGCCGATGCCGTTGCCGATCAGGTTGGTCACCGCTCGCGCCTCGTTGAGGAAGCGGTCGATGCCCAACAGCAACACCAGGCCCACCAGAGGTATCGAGTGAATGGTGGTGAGCGTGGCCGCCAGGGTCACGAACCCTGCTCCCGCCACACCGGCCGAGCCCTTGGAGGTCAGCAGGAACACGCCGAGCAGGATCATCTGATCCATGAACGTCAGCGGCGTGTTGGTCGCCTGGGCGATGAAGATCGCCGCCATGGTCAGGTAAATGCAGGTGCCGTCCGCGTTGAAGGTGTAGCCCGTCGGCAGGACCATGCCGACGACGGATTTCTTGCAGCCGAGCTTTTCCAGTTTGACCATCATTCGCGGCAGCACCGCTTCGGTCGAACAGGTGCCCAGGGTGATCAGGATTTCATCCTTGAAATAACGCAGAAACTGCATCAGCGGCATGCCCGACCATCGCGCCACCGCGCCCAGTACCACGACGATGAAGATCAGCGTGGTGATGTACAGCGCGACCAGCAACTGCCCCAGCGACAGGAGAGTGCCGATGCCGTATTTGCCGATGGTGAACGCCATGCCAGCTCCGGCGCCCAGCGGCGCCAGGCGCATGACCATCGCGACGATTTTGAACAGGCCTTGCAGGAACAGATCGATGGTGTTGATCAGCGGTTTGCTGGTTTCGCCCATTTGCACCAAGGCGACGCCCATCAGCACCGACAACAGAATCACTTGCAGCATGACGCCATTGGAGAAGGCGCCGAGGAAGGTGTGCGGAATGATATTGAGGAAGAATTCGACGAGGCCGCCCTGCTCGCTCGCCGCCTGGCTGTATTTGTTGACAGCGCTGCCATCGAGGGTGCCGGCGTTGATATTCATGCCGGCGCCGGGCTTAACCACGTTGACTACGATCAGGCCGACCACCAGAGCGATGGTGGAAAGAATCTCGAAGTAGATCAGCGCTTTCACACCGATGCGGCCGACCTCCTTGATACTGCCCATCTTGGCGATACCGACTACCACGGTGCCGAAAATAATCGGCGCCAACAGCATCTTGATCAGCTTGATGAAACCGTCGGCAAACGGCTGCAGCTTGGCGCCGATGTCGGGCACGAAGTAACCGATGGCAGCGCCGATGACGATGCCGATCAGCACTTGCACATAGAGCTGGCTGTACCAGCGTGATTTTGAAGTTTCCACGGAAGCACCTCATTTTATTGTTGTGGTGGGCATGTGGCTTTGGCGTCGAGGATGACGCCGGAAGGTGCGGCCTCGGAAATCGAGGCCGCAGATAAAACCGAATCAGCCCTCGCCCAGTTCGCGCATGACGGCATACAGCGCAGATTTGGCTTCGAAGCCGACGCCCGGGATATCCGGCAGCCCGACGTAGCCGTTTTCCACGCGGATACCATCGGCAAACCCGCCGAATGGCTGGAACACGTCCGGGTACGATTCGTTGCCGCCCAGGTGCAGACCGGCGGCGATGTTCAGCGACATCTGGTGACCACCATGTGGCACCACGCGGCGCGAAGACCAACCCAGCTCTTCCATCACTTTCAGGGTGCGCATGTACTCGACGAGCCCGTAGGACAACGCGCAGTCGAATTGCAGGTAGTCACGGTCAGGGCGCATGCCGCCGTGGCGCAACAGATTGCGGGCATCCTGGTGAGAGAACAGGTTTTCGCCGGTGGCCATCGGCAGTTCGTAGTGATTGGCCAACTCGGCCTGGAGCGCATAATCCAGCGGGTCGCCGACTTCTTCGTACCAGAACAGGTTGTACTTCTTGATCGCCTCGGCGTAGGCGATACCGGTTTGCAGATCGAAGCGGCCGTTGGCGTCGACCGCCAGGCGCTGGCCGTCGCCCACCACTTCGAGCACCGCTTCGATGCGGCGGATATCTTCGTCCAGCGGCACCGCGCCAATCTTCATCTTGACTACGTCGTAGCCACGATCCAGGTAGCTCTGCATTTCCGCCTTGAGCTTGCTCTGGTCCTTGCCCGGGTAGTAATAACCACCGGCCGCATACACCCAGACTTTGTCATCGGCCACACCGTTGCGATAACGATCGGCAAGCAGGCGATACAGTGGCTTGCCTTCGATCTTCGCCACCGCGTCCCACACCGCCATGTCGATGGTGCCGACCGCTACTGAACGCTCGCCATGCCCGCCGGGTTTTTCGTTGGTCATCAGGGTTTTCCAGATGGCGAACGGATCGAGGTTATTGTTCTCGTGATCGATCAGGGATTCCGGGTCGGCTTCAGTGATCCGCGCCAGAAATCGGTCGCGCATCAATGCGCCCTGGCCGTAGCGACCGTTGGAGTTGAAGCCGTAACCGATGACCGGTTTGCCGTCGCGAATCACGTCGGTAATGACCGCGACGACCGAGCAGGTCATCTTCGAAAAATCGATGTAGGCATTGGCGATCGGAGAAGCAATGGAGACGGTTTTTTCACGGATATCGACGATACGCATGACGGGTTCCTCTTGTTGTGGTGACCCAACGTTATGCTTTGCGACGACACCCGCCCAATGCTATTAATGCCGCGCCCTATGCACAGGAGGCATTGCCCTTGGAACTGGTTTGGCTTGAGGATTTTTCAGCACTGGCCGAGTACGGCAGCTTTGTCCGGGCCGCTGAAGCGCGCCATGTGACGCAGCCGGCGTTCAGTCGCCGAGTGCGCTCGCTGGAGAACTGGATGGGTGTCGAATTGTTCGTGCGCACCCCGCAAGGCGCGACGTTGACCGAGGCCGGCCGGCAGATTTTGCCCAGCGCCCAGGAAGCTGCCAGACGCCTGTACCGCATGCGTTCCGAGGCGCAGGAAGTTGCTGGCATGGCGGCGAAAACCTTGCAGTTTGCAGCCACTCACTCGCTGTCATTCACCTTCTTCCCGCGCTGGTTGCGCAGCGCCGAAAGTGGCGCGCCGATCGATGCGGTTCGCCTGCATTCCGACAGCATGGCCGTGTGCGAACAGATGCTGATTCATGGCCAGGTGCAGTTCCTGCTGTGCCATCGCCACCCCGACGTTCCGCCATTACTGGCGCCTGATCAGTTCATTGGCAAGAAGGTTGGCGAGGACGTACTTGTGCCGCTGGCGAGCGCTTCAGCCCAGTTCGGCACGTCGCCTGAAACCCTGCCTTATCTGGCCTACACCCACGAATCCGGCCTGGGCCGAATCGTCGCCCACAGGTTGCATGGCAAGGCTGATTATCTGCACCTGAAACCGCTGTTCAGCAGCCACTTGGCCGCAGTGCTGATGTCGATGGCGCTGGAAAGCAAAGGCGTCGCCTGGCTGCCGAAAAGCCTGACCGAACAGGAGATGGCTGACGGGCGTCTGGTCAGGGCACTGGATGAAAGTTGGGACATTCCGCTGGAAATACACCTGACTCGCCCGACGACACCGATCAGCCCTTCGGCCGAGGAATTCTGGGCGAAGCTCGGCGGCTGACACCGCTAGCGATAACGGGCAGATGCTCAATCCACCCGGTTCAACTGCGGTAGCTTCCATTTATCGGACAGCACATCTTCCTTGGGCTGATACAGGCGCAACAGCACATAAAACCCGCCCTTGGGCGCCGGCAACCAGTTGGCCGCGTGCTCGCCTGTTGGCTTGTCATGCGAGATCGGAATGGTGATCGAGCCGTCTGCGGCGACCTTCAGGCCTTGGGTGTCGGTGCCGACCTTATAGCGGTTGATCGGGTTGTCGACGAGCATTTTGTCGTTGGCGTCGTACATGGTGAGCGACCAGAAGGCGTCGACCGGCGGCGCTGAGGCCAGCTTGATTTCGTAGCGATGAGCCCCTGTGAGCGGCTGATTCTTGCTATCGGTGAAGCGGATCGGGTACATCGCTTCGCGTTCACCCTGGCCGCCGAGATAAGGCCCCGCGACCATCGCGCGCAATGGGTAGTTGTAGCCGAAGCTGTCGAGACCGGTCACCCAGTTCCAGCCGTTGCGAATCGACGAAGTGCTGGCCAGCGAGGCAATGGCCACGTACGGCGCGACCTTCAAACCTTCTTCCAGGCCTTTGCGCGTGGCCGGATCGAGTTTTTCCGGCGAGAAGCCTTTGTCGGTCAGACCGATACGGGCGAACTGGGCAAACAACGCCGCGTCGGCCGGCTTCACCGGGTTATCCTTCAATGCCGCTGCCAGTTCCGTGAAGAAGCCCAGCGAATCGTCCGTCTGCGGTAATGCCGGCAGGGTCTCGACGGCCGGTGCCTTGCCGCTCAGTGGCGCGACATTGAATTGCTTCTGCAACGCCAGAATCGGTGCGACGTCTTCGCCCTGCTTGACCTGCATGCGGCCCCATAACCAGATTTTTCCGGTCGAAACGTCAAGGCGCTTGGCATCCTTGGGCAACTCGCCTGTCCAGCCCGGCGGCACCAGCACAAACTTGCCGGCCTGGGTGCCCGTAGTGCGCCGCCCGACGTAATGCTCCAGTTCCTGCCACATGTTGAACACATCGACCACGTAATAACGGTCCTGCGTATCAGGCACGCTGAGTACGTAGGGCTCGGTCAGATCAAGCACGGCGCTCATGTAATAGGTGTCGTTGTTGGCGGTGGGCATGTCCTTGGCCGACGGTGAGGCCAAGGCTGTGGCCCAGCCGATCTGATTAAGACCGGCGCGATAACTGGTGGCGGGCTTGGGACTCGGAACGCTGGTGTACTCGCGCGCTACCCGTTCCATGCGCACCAGCGGATAACCCCAGTTGTAAGCCGAAATCGCCAGGCTATAGCCATCGGCGTGCATGCCTTTCTCGACAGCGTCGGGTGTCGCCGGCGTGCTCAGCAGCAAATCCGGTGCCGCGGCCTGCGCCGGCATCACGCCGCCAAGTGCAACACAGAGTGGCAGGGCACAAAACAGCAGCTTGCGAGGTGGGGACATGATCAGAATCCTTTCACGGAGATCGACGTGCCGAAAACCGGCCGATTGACTGAGGCGTGAAAGAACCGTAGGCACAGAGTCGGCAGCCGTCAAACTGATGCGCGGGAATATTCATGTGGGCGACAGCTGGATGGCCGGATCGAAAAGCCGCCCCGTTCAGAGGCGGCCGGGCCGGATCAAAACTCCAGCGAAGCGCCGTCCGACGGGATGTCCACGCGGTTCTCGATGCCGTGCTTTTGCAGGTAGCTGCGCAGCTCAGCGCGGGTCAACGACATGTGGTTGATCGCGTCCATGTGCACGGCGACGATCTTCGCGTTGCTGGAGACACGAATTTGCCGGTTGAATGCATTGCCGGGGCAGCCGGGTTTGGCACGCCGCTGTCGTTGCGGCAGCAGTTTGCGGCGCACTTGGGGACGTCGCCTTCGGATTATCGAAAGATGTTTTGTCTTGGGGTGAAGCGCGAAGGCGGTGCACGGGCGTGACGAGCACTTTTTGGGGGCGACTTGATTCCGGCGGCGCGGCAGCCCCTCATCGGAACGCCGCCCGCCCAGCCCTCTCCCGAGGGAGAGGGAGCCGATTCGGGTGCTGTTCTAGAACTAAGTTCGACTCGGTATTTCAGGTCGACGTTTCTCTGCTAAACCACTCGGTCGGTCCCCTCTCCCTCCGAGGAGAAGGAGAGAGCCGATTTGGGTGCTGTTCAAAACCTGAGTTCGACTTGGTATCTCAGGTCGGCGATTTTCTCCTAAACACCTCGGTCAGTCCCCTCTCCCTCCGGGAGAGGGTTAGGGTGAGGGGCTTTTGGCCTTTGACTCGATTTATGCCACCGTGAGGCCCGTCCATAGCTCCGAAACCGCCCAAAGTCGCTCAGCCAGCTCAGCATCCGCCGCCCATTTCGCAACACCCTTGCGGCCTGCTTCCGGTTCATTGACCGGCGCAACATTGCAGTCTTCGCAATACACGCCGCCCAAATTCGCAAGCAATGCACTGGTCGCGCACCACAACCCCGTCGCCGCGCCCTGCTCCAGCGTTTTCAGCCCATTCTGCGCATCGAGCCGTGGCCGGCCCTGCTCATCCAGCGCATCGAATGCGGCAAGTTCCGCTGTGCTGAGGTGCCGTGCCAGATCCGTCAGAATCTGCCCCGGATGCAATGAAAATGCGCGAACACCTTGGCTACGCCCACGCTGATCGAGTGCGATGGCAAACAAGGCGTTGGCGGTTTTCGACTGGCCATAGGCGACCCATTTGTCATACGGCCGTTGCAGGAAATCGATGTCGGCAAAGTCGACCCCGGCAATCTGATGCCCGCGCGATGACACCGACAGCACCCGCGCCCGTCGAGCCTTGACCAGCGCCGGCCAGAGGCCGCAGGTCAGGCGGTAATGACCGAGATGGTTGGTCGCGAACTGGCTTTCATGGCCATCGGCATCGCGCAGCAACGGCGCGGCCATGATTCCGGCGCAGTTGATCAGCAAGAACACTGGCTGCCCCGCGCTGACCACGCTGTGGCTGAACGCCGCCACCGACTCGGCCTGCATGAGGTCCATGGGCATCACGCGGACACCGTCCACTCCAGCCAATGCAGCCTCAGCTCGCGCGGTATCTCTGGCCGGCACGATAATTTGCGCCCCTGCCGCCGCGAGGCTTTTTACCGTCAGCAGACCGAGGCCGGAATAGCCGCCGGTCACCACAACGAGTTGCCCGCGCAGATCAATGCCGGCCATGACCTCAGCCGCTGTGCTGGCGGCGTTGAACGGTGATTGCACAGGTTGTTGAAGCGTGGCCATGAGCCTTAATCCTGAGTGAGCTATCGAAGGCCTTCATTCTTGGCTAAGCTCTCGGGACGAACCAGTCTGATAAATCCAGGTTTCTGTCGTGATCATCCAAAATCCTGCTGGCGATCCACTCTCTGCCGTATTGGCACTCTCGGGACTGCGCGCAGCCTGCTCGGTTCGCTTGCAAGCGGGCGGTGTCTGGGCGCTGCGTTTCCAACCCATCGAACTGAAATTCAACGTGGTGCGACGAGGCGAATGCTGGCTGCGGATGCAAGGCGTGCCGGCGCGCCTGTTGCAGGCCGGCGACTGTTTTGTGGTGTCGCGCACGCCGTTCATTCTGGCCAGCGGCCCCGACATCGAGGCGGTGAATGCAGCGGAGGTTTTCGCCCATGACGAAGCCTCGGCGACCTTTGGCGTCGGCGAGGAAGTCGAGTTGCTGGGCGGCAGCGTGTCGCTGTCGGGACCCGGCGCAACTGAACTGCTCGACGTGCTGCCGACCTCGCTTATCATTCATGCCGAAACCGCAGGCGCCTCGTCGTTCGGCTGGCTGCTTGATGAACTGGGGCGCGAGTGGCCGTCGCATCAGCCTGGCTCGCAGGCGATGTGCAACGACCTGCTGCGGCTGATCTTCATCCATGCGCTGCGCCATCACATCAACAGCGCGGATGCCGAACAACTGGCGTGGCTGGGTGGACTGCGGGAACCGGCGATTGCCGGCGTGTTGCGCGCCATTCACGCTGCTCCGGAAAAGGCCTGGCGACTGACGCAAATGGCCGAGATTGCCTGCATGTCGCGATCGGGTTTCGCGGTGTTATTCAAAACTTGCATGGGTGTAGCGCCGGTCGAGTACGCCACGCGCTGGCGGATGCGCGTGGCCGCGTTCCGCTTGCGCAATGGCCGGGACACTGTGGCGACCGTTGCTGCTTCACTGGGCTATCTGTCCGACGCGGCGTTTGGCGCTGCATTCCGCCGCGTGCACGGAATATCGCCGGGGCAATACCGGCGCGATCCACTCTTATAGTCCGGTGATCAAGGTTATGATCGCGACAACCGCCATCAAGGACATCCGCCGATGCCTGCCATGAAAACCCGCCCCACCCCCGCGCCATTGCTCAAGCCCGGCGAAACCGTGGTGCTGTTCGACGGCGTGTGCAAACTGTGCAACGGCTGGGCGCGTTTTCTGATTCGCCATGACCGTCACCGCCATGTGCGCCTGGCGGCCGTGCAGTCGCCCGAGGGCCAGGCCTTGCTGGCGTGGGCCGGTTTGCCGCTGGACGAGTTCGACACCATGGCGGTGATCCGCGACCGCAATTATTGGGAACGCTCGGATGCATTCCTGGAAGTGGTCGGGCAACTGCCAATGCGCTGGCAGCCGTTGAAACTGCTGCGCATCTTCCCCCGTTCTCTGCGCGACTGGGCTTACGATCGCATCGCGCTGCATCGCTATCGCCTGTTCGGCAAGTACGACACTTGTCTGCTGCCGACTGCGGATCACGAAAGCCGTTTTCTAAAGGCCCACGGCTGACCCGATCAGTTGCAGCGGCGTCATCTTCGTCACCATCATCAGCACGATGACAAACATTCCTGCGAACCCGGCGACGCCCATCCAGAACCACCAGCGGTACGTGCTCGCGTAGCGATCATCCAGAGGCAGGCTACCTTCGCCCGCACTCAGCGCCATGCTCTGCAAACGCTTCTGCAATACCAGCACCGGCAGCCACAACGCGCCGACACAGAAGAAAATGATCAGCGAAGTCAGCAGCCATTCGGTGCTCATCGAAAGCCCCGAGAGCCGCATCAGCAGATAGCCAGTGATGACCTGCACGAACCCGGCGGGCGTGGTGATCCACGTATCGAAACGCACCACCATTCGTGCGACATGGGCGATCACTTGCGGGTTGCCGCTGCGGCTGGCGGCGATCAGGTAGAGGTAGGAGCCCATGCCGAAACCAAAGAGGAAAATCGCCGCAATGACGTGCAAGTACTTCAGGCAGAGATAGAGCATCTCAACGCTGCCCATCGGAGAATTGAACCGACAGGCTCAGATTGGCCGGATCGTTGATCGCCGCCAGATATTCATCGACGCTGATTTCGCCAACACACGGCCGCGCGCCGGCCTGCGGTACATAACCCCGAGCCATTTTGCTCGCGAGAGCGACGGCGGCGCAGCTGGGGATTTCCGGGCCTTTGTCATTCAGCGCGGTGAGTTGCGCGGTCATGCTCAGCGGCTGGTCGTCAACTCCGATGCCTTGAACATCGATGTACATCGCGCTTTTGCCATCACCGAAGCGTTCGAACCACGTGCCCAGTCGATGCAGGCGCGCCGCCCAGCGCACATGATCGCGCACCAGACCAAAGCGCAAGGCTTGCGCGAGCAAGGCGTTGGCGACACCGCCGAGCTTCAGGCCGGCGCCAGCCTTGAAGCGCAGCGTCTGGGCGCCATAGCGGCGTGCGAAAATATCCATGTCCGGCACATCGACATTGGCCAGCACCCGCTTGCCCAGTTGCGGCATGCTGCGCAGGGTCAGGTCGAGCCAGCCCAATACTTCGTGAACCTGGCCGTTTTTCAATTGTTTGATCGGTTTGCCGGCATAGGCGAGCACGCCTTCGACCGTGGACAGCCCCGGCATTTTTGCCGAGGAAGAAATGCCATGCTCGATGGAGTCGATTCGGGCGAAGCGCGGGCGCTGCTCATCGATGATCGCCGAAGACAAGGTCGGCACCGAACTGCAACCGCTGAGCAGGGCCACACCAGCCTCCCTGGCGCGGGCGTCGAGCACATCGATGCCGTTGACGAAGGTGCGGCAGTCAGCCAGATCGCAGTAATTCACGCCGGCGCTGATGCAGCTTTCAGCCACTGCGTAGGATTGCCCCTGAAACGGTCCGCCGGTGTGCACCACCAATTGAATATTCAACTCTCGCAACGCCGATTGAAAATCCGCGCCCATCGCATCACCGCACCACCCTTCGCAAGCTCGGCCCGACTGCGCTTGCAGCTCAGTGACCTTGTGTTGCAGCTTGCGCGCATCGCGGCCCGACAACAGCAGTTCAATCTCTGACATCTGTGCCAGATGCCGACAAACGATACTGCCGAAATTGCCGTAGCCACCGACGACCATCACCCTGAATGCCATTGCCCTGTCCCTGTTCCAGCCTAAACGTGTGGCGCAGAGGATATAGGGCGCAGCGGCGACCAGACATCTATTTTGCAACCGGGTATCACCGCGTCCGCTTGTCCCAGGCAAAAAGAATGAACCCAACGCCCCTCTCGTCGCCTAACGCACAGACCATCAGGAGTTAAGCCTATGCAAATCGAAACCGTGTGGATCGTATTGGCGGTCATTCTCGTGCTGATCGAGCTTTGGGCCATCAACCGGGTGCGCAAAAGCGAGGGGAAATCGAGCAATAAAGGCGTGTGGATCGTGCTGATCGTGTTCGTGCCGCTGTTCGGCCTGATCGCCTGGGCACTGGCGGGACCCAAGCATGTCGGTCGCATTTCGCCTTCCCAGGCTAACCGTTGAAGCGGCTAGCGCTGCCCCTTTCCAAGCATCACCACAGCCCGGCTTTTGCCGGGCTTGTTATATGCAATGTCTGCCGCGCGGATATCTTGCAGCCTGCACGAAGGCGTTATGCCTGCTTCGCCGCCAGGCCTTGATTTACGCGGGGTGGACTTGGTCGGCGAGTTGGCATGAGTCCTGCGATAGCCTCTTCCTGAATACACAGCAGCGCGAAAAAAAGAACGCTGTGTTCAATCCGTGATAAGCAGAGGCCTCAAAAATGAATGCCATCGACCTTCTCAAAGCCGACCATGAAAAAGTCAAAGCCATCCTCAGCCAACTGAGTGAATCCACCGATCGCGCGCTGAAAAAACGCGTCGAGTTGCTGGGCAAACTGGAAATGGAAATCACCATCCACACCCGCCTCGAAGAAGAGATTCTCTACCCTGCGTTCAAGGAAGCCGGCAGCAAGGAAGAAGACATCATGTATTACGAAGCCAAGGAAGAGCACCGCACCGTGGACTCACTGGTACTGCCTGATCTGAAAGAAACCGATCCAGGCACCCCGGAATTTGCCGGTCGGGTCAAAGTGGTCAAGGAGCTGCTGGAGCATCACATCGAAGAGGAAGAACAGGAAATGTTCCCGAAAGCGCAGAAGCTTCTGGGCAAGGCCAAGCTCGAGGAATTGGGCGCACAGATGGAAGCCATGAAAGCCAGTCACAAAAAGGAAATGGCGGCCAACAAGATCGCCGCGTAAAGCGTTGAAGACACGAAAGCCCGGCAGCAATGCCGGGCTTTTTTGTGCGCCCAAACTGGCCCTCGCTCTCACATTGGATATTTGGGCGTTCGGGAGTTTCTGAGCAAGCCACGAAACCTGTGGGAGTGAGCTTGCTCACGAAGGCGTCAGGTCAGCCAGATCATCCATGACTGACACTCCGCTTTCGCGAGCAGGCTCGCTCCCACGGGGTCAGTGTTGGTCTTGATGCAGACTTTGCTCAGACAGCCCAAGGTGGCCCGGTCTCGAATTTCGCTTCAATCCATTCCTTCAACGCCACCACCGCCGCCGCCGGAAATCGCGATGACGGTCTGACCAGATAAACACCGCCCGCCGAATCCAGATGCCAGTCGGGCAGCACGTGAATCAGCTGCCCTGCCGTCAGATCGCGGCTCATCAGCCAGTCGCCGGCACCGAGTATGCCGGCATCGGCGCGGGCGGCGGCGAGCAGGGATTCACTGTCGCTGGCGGTCAGGTTGCCGTGTGGCGTAATGGTCTGCACTTCGTTGCCGCGATGCAGACGCCACAGCGGGAACGACGCCAGCCCGCTGAAGCGCAGGCAATTGTGTTGCAGCAGATCCTGCGGGGTTTGCGGCATGCCGTGGGCCTCGATGTAGGCCGGCGATGCGCAGAGAATCCGTCGATGGTCACTGAGCTTTTTTGCAATCAGGCGATTGTCATCAAGCTCGCCGATGCGAATGGCCGCGTCGAAGCCCTGCTCGATGATGTCGACCAGGCCTTCGCTGTAATCAGCCACCAGCGAAACCTGCGGATGGGCCTTGAGAAATTCCGGCAGCAGCGGCCCCAGCCATAACCGCCCCATCGCCGCCGGCAACGCCAGGCGCAGGGTGCCGCGTACTTCGCTGGCACCCTGCACCGCTTGCTGCTGCGCTTCGTTCATCAACTCGACGGCCGCGCGCAGGCGCTGTTCGAGTTGCAGGCCAGCCTCGGTGATACGCACGTGTCGCGTCGAGCGCTCCACCAGCCGCACGCCCAGTCGCTTCTCCATCGCCGCGAGGCGCTTGGAAACGATGGTCGGATGGCGCTGCAACAAACGGCCCGCCGCGACAAACGAGCCTTGCGCGGCGACGGCGAGGAAAGCAGCGATTTCATCGCTGTGCGGGTTGCTCAGAACATCCAGATTCATGGTTTTAAAATGATCGCCCCTGATGATCGGCCCGATTCAAGATCGGCGTGCGCTTGTGCCGCGTCAGCCAATGAATAACGCGCGCGGATTTGCGGCGTGATGATACCGGCGGCAACAGCGGCCAGCACATCTTGCGCGCGCTCCTGATATTCGGCTGTCGTGGCGGTGTGCGCGGCCAGCGACGGACGGGTCAGGAACAGCGAGCCCTTGGCGTTCAGCGTGGCCATTTCCACCGCCGCCGGCGCGCCGGTCTGCGCGCCGAACGAGACCATCAATCCGCGTGGGCGCAAGCTGTCCAGCGAGGCCTGAAAAGACACCCGACCAATCGGGTCATATACCACATCGACCTTGCGCCCCTCGGTGATACGCACCACATCGGCGGCGAGAGTCTCGACATCGAACACCAGCACTTCGTCACAACCGGAGGCGCGAGCCTTGTCGACACTGGCCTGTTTCGACACCACACCGATCACCGTTGCGCCAAGGTGTTTGGCCCACGGCACCATGATTTCCCCCAGACCTCCCGCGACGCCGTAAACCAGCATCGTCGTGCCCGGCCCGACCGGATAAGTCGTCTTCAGCAAATACTGCGCGGTGATGCCTTTGAACAACACCGCCGCCGCATCTTCGAACGACAACTCTTCGGGAATCTTCACCAGACGCTCTGCCGGAAACAGCCGCGCCGAGGCGTAACCGCCCAAGGGGCCGGTGGCGTAAGCGACCCGATCACCGACGCGGACATTGCTCACACCGGCACCGACCGCCGCCACCCGACCCGCGCCTTCCAGCCCCAGCCCCGACGGCAACGCCACCGGCACCGCACCTTTGCGCTGGCTGACATCCAGGTAATTAACGCCCACCGCCGCTTGCTCCAGCCAGACCTCGCCGGACCCGGGGGCCTGTTCGCTGACAGCGTGCAATTGCAGGACATCCGGTGCGCCCGTTTCGGTGAAGCGAATTGCGTTGGCCATGGTCATCTCCATTCATTCATTAAGCGTTGAGCTCAGTCTGAAAGCGCAGCACTCAACGAACAACCTAGCCTGAATGCAGTTCATTACTGCATCTGATGCAGCTATGCGTGCATAAAAAATGAGCGGCACATGCTGCCGCTCCTCTTTCAACAATCAATCGAACGCGCCGTTGAGCACTTCGTAGATCAGCCCGGTGGCCAGCGCAACAAGGATCAGGTCGGTGCCCACCTGTTGCCATTCGTAGCCGTCATAGTGAGGCAAATGGCCAAGCATGCGCCCGTCCAGCTTCTTGGCGATACCCGGGGGCAACGGTTTGCCCCGCGCCAGATTCTTTTGAATACCCGGCGGCAGCGGCGGCCCCGGATTCCAGTATTCGCCGCGATAACCATCGATGATGCCGAGAATATTGCCGCGATCAACGCTCGGACCACCGCCGCGATTGCCAGAGGATTGCTGGCCCTTGTTGCCATTGCCCTGGCCGCCCCCGCCCTGTTTGCCGTGATCCTGCATGTTCTGCGGTTTGCCCTTGCCGTTGCCCTGGCCGCCTTGGCCACCCTGCCCCTTGCCATTGCCGGGGTCGGCCAGTGCCGTCGTGCTGCCGATTACCAGCGCGAGGCAAGACAACGCGGTAATCAATCTGCGAGCTTTTCTCATGTGCGATTCCTTCGGTTGGGGGATGCTCTTGAGTATGGGCGAATGTGCTCAGCTTAGTGGATTTCTTCTTGCTGACCACTCGGCCTTGCGTCAGGATTCCCACCCTCTCCAACCCCCGATCGAAAAATCATGAATCGCCAAAAGAAGCTGCAGCAGTTGTTCAAGGAAAAAGCCAAAAAGGCCAATGCCAAACTGGCGCCGAAAAAGCCCAAATACATCTGCAAGGCCGACCGCCTGAAGCTGGAAGCCGAAGCGGCGCAGGCGGCGGCCGAAAACAGCGAAAGCTGATTCAGGCTGTCTGCCGCGACGTCAGCCAGGTCATCAGCGCCGCCAGCACCAGCAATGCCGCGCTGGCGAAAAACGTCAGCCGATAACCGCTGCCGTCGAACAGCAGACCACCGATGGTAGAACCCGAGGCAATCGACAACTGCACCACCGCCACCATCAGCCCACCGCCGGCTTCGGCATCGTCGGGCAGCGTGCGCGCCAGCCACGACCACCAGCCTACCGGCGCCGCCGTGGCGATCAGTCCCCACAAGCCGAGCAACACGAACGTCGCCACCACTGAACTGCCCATCCCTATGAGCGCCACCGCGATGATCGCCATCAACAGCGGGATGGCGATCACTACTCTGTACAGACCTGACTTCAGCACCGACCCGATGATCACCGTGCCGATAAACCCGGCCACACCAATGACCAGCAAAATCATCGACAGCACCGAAACGTCGACCCGGGTCACGGTCTCCAGAAACGGTCGCAGGTAGGTGAACAGAACAAACTGGCCCATGAAGAACAGGCCGGCGCCAAGCATGCCCAACGCCACCCTGCGGCTTTTGAACAACGCAAAGACATTGGCTGCGCTGGACTTGCGCGGCGCGGCCGGGAGCGCGGGCAAGCTGATCCATTGCCAGAGCAGCGCAATCAACGCCACGGGTATCAGGCAGAAAAACGCCCCGCGCCAGCCAATCACACTGCCCAAATAACTGCCCAACGGCGCCGCCACGACGGTCGCCAGGGCATTGCCGCCGTTAAAAATGGCCAGCGCCTTGGGCACGCTGGCGGAGGGTACCAGACGCATGGCCAACGCCGCTGACATCGACCAGAAGCCGCCAATCACCACACCGATCAATGCGCGACCGATCATGTACACCGTGTAATTGGGCGCCAGGCCCACCACCAAACCGGACGCGCACATCAGCGCCGTCAACAGTAGCAACAGGCGCTTGCGATCCATCGAGCCGGCGAGCCTGGTGATCGTCAGGCTGGTCAGCACCGCGAACGCGCCGGAGATGGCAATGCCATAGCCGGCCAGGCCTTCACTGATGTGCAAGTCCGTAGCCATTGGCGTGAGCAGACTGACCGGCATGAACTCGGAAGCGATCAGCGCGAAGACACACAAGGTCATCGCGAATACGCCGCTCCAGTACGCCCGTTGTTCGCCGTCAGTGGACGCTTCCATGGGCTGGGCTGTCGGGGTATCGATTACTTGAGCCGTCATGCGAAAACCTGTCTTGAAGAAGAAATCATCGAGGCACTTCTGCCCCGTTACTCAGGCTGCAAAGCTTGACGGATCGGGCTTAACTTGATTAGTAGCGGTAATCTTCATGTGCTTTTGAGAAAAATTCAGCAATGAGCAATGCCAAAGTCAACGACCTGCAGGCCTTTCTGGCGGTGGCCCAGGAGCAAAGCTTCACCAAGGCTGCCGCCCGCCTCGGCGTCACGCCGTCTGCGCTGAGTCATACGGTCCGCGCGCTGGAGCAGCGTCTGGGTATCCGCTTGCTCGCTCGTACGACGCGCAATGTCTCGCCGACCGAGGCTGGCGAACGCTTGATGCATTCGATTGCGCCGCTGTTCGAGCAGATCAGCGCCGAGCTCGAAGCCCTCGGCGAATTGCGCGACAAGCCCAGCGGCACGATCCGCATTTCCTGCACGGACGATCAGATCGAATTGTGCATTCGGCCGATGCTTGCAAAGTTTTTGCAGGACTATCCGGATATCACCTTGGAGTTTTACGTCGATTACGGATTTACCAATGTGGTCAAGGAACGCTTCGATGCAGGCATCCGTCTCGGTGAATCGATCAGCAAAGACATGATCGCCGTGCGCATCGGCCCGGACTGGCGCCTGGCCGTGGTGGCCTCGCCGGATTACTTCGCTCGCCACCCGAAACCCGCCACGCCGCATCAGTTGACGGAGCACACCTGCATCAACATTCGCCACCAACCGGCCGGCGCGATTTACGCCTGGGAGTTTGCGCACAAGGGTCAGGACTTCAGCGTGAAGGTCGACGGGCAACTGGTGTTCAACAGCATCATGCATGTGCTCAACGCCGCCGTGGATGGCATCGGCGTGGCGTACGTGCCCGAACAATTGGTCGCGCCGTATCTGGCCGACGGGCGACTGGTGGAAGTGCTGGAAGAATGGTGCCCGACGTTTCAGGGCTATCACCTGTATTACCCGAACAGACGCCAGAGCTCGGCAGCGTTTGCAGCGTTTGTCGAAGCGCTGAAATACAACCGCTGACAAACGCAACTCTTCAATCCAACTCAAATCCCTGTGGGAGCGGGCTTGCCCGCGAAGGCGTCGGCACGTTCAACCTCATCATCGCCTGACCCACCGCTTTCGCGAGCAAGCTCGCTCCCACAGTGACCCGGGGCAGATCTACAATCTTTGTCGCACCCCAAATCCCCTGTGGGAGCGAGCCTGCTCGCGAAGGCGTCGGCACATTGAACATCATCATCGCCTGTCACACCGCTTTCGCGAGCAAGCTCGCTCCCACAATGGTCCGGGGCAAGGCCACAATCTTCAGCCCGATCCAAATCTTTGTGGGAGCGGGCTTGCCCGCGAAGGCGTCGGCAAATTCAACATCATCATCGCCTGACCCACCGCTTTCGCGAGCAAGCTCGCTCCCACAATGGTCCGGGGCAAGGCCACAATCTTCAGCCCAACCCAAATCCCTGTGGGAGCGAGCTTGCTCGCGAAG